>TARA_R110002124_G_scaffold63350_15_pt1 | contig 21577 bp, 23 predicted proteins | sample TARA_R110002124 | Tara Oceans TARA_R110002124 (sample SAMEA4397445) | marine metagenome | biome: Polar Biome; feature: [SRF] surface water layer (ENVO:00010504); material: water (ENVO:00002006), including particulate matter (ENVO:01000060) such as... | depth 5 m | reverse complement strand
GGGCCTCGCCTAAGTTCCCGGCTCGGAGCCCCCAATGTTTGATGCGATTTTTCTGCAGTTCCTGAACGGACTGGATAAGGGCGGAGCCTATGCGTTGATCGCATTGGGGCTGACGCTGGTGTTTGGCACGCTCGGTGTCGTCAATTTCGCCCATGGCGCCCTGTTCATGCTGGGCGCCTTCTGCACGGTCCTCTTCCGGCAGCTGATCACCCTCGAGACGGTGACGATCGATCCCACCCAGCTGTCCCCCTGGGGCTCGCCGCTGGAGGTCAGAGCCCCGCTGGTGCAGAGCTGGTTCGGCGATTTCGGTTCGGTGCTGGTCGATTATTCCGTGCCATTTTCGATCCTGCTTACCATTCCGGTGATGCTGGTGATCGGCATCGCCCTCGAGCGCGGCATCATCAAACACTTCTACAAACGCCCGCATGCCGAGCAAATCCTTGTCACATTCGGTTTGGCGATCGTGGCGCAAGAGATCATCAAGTCGTTCTTTGGCGCCAATCCGATTCCCCAGCCCATGCCCGAGGCGGTGCGCGGCGCCACCGATATCGGTGCCTTTCTGGGCATGCAGGCCAATGTCATCACCTATCCCACCTGGCGCCTGATCTACTTCCTGTTCTCGGGCGTCGTCATTGGCGGGGTGTTTGCCTTCCTGCAGTTCACCACCTTCGGCATGGTGGTGCGCGCCGGCATGGCTGACCGCGAAACCGTCGGCCTGCTGGGCATCAATATCGACCGTCGCTTCACCATCATGTTCGGTCTGGCGGCCGTTGTCGCCGGCATGGCCGGGGTCATGTACACGCCGCTGCTGCCGCCCAACTATCACATGGGCATGGATTTCCTGGTGCTCAGTTTCGTGGTGGTGGTCGTGGGTGGCATGGGCTCGCTGCCGGGCGCCGTCGCCGCCGGCTTCCTGCTGGGCATCCTGCAGTCCTTTGCTTCCATGACGCAGGTCAAGGACATCATTCCGGGCGTTGATCAGGTCATCATCTATCTGGTCGCCGTCGTCATTCTACTGGTTCGTCCGCGAGGCCTGTTCGGCCGGCGTGGCGTGATGGAGGCCTGATCATGCTGGCCATGCCGCGCAAAGACCTGATACTGTTTCTCGGCTTCAGTGCCGCTGTGCTCGCCATGCCGATCTGGCTGCAGCCATTTGGCGCCGCCTATCCCGATCTGCTCAACCGTTTTGCCATCTTCGCCATCCTGGCGGTCGGCTTCAACATCCTGTTCGGGCTGACGGGCTATCTCAGCTTTGGCCACGCAGCGTTCTTCGGCGTGGGCTCCTACGCCGCGGTCTGGTCGTTCAAGCTGCTGACCATGGACGCCCTGCCCGCGCTGATCTTCTCGGTCGTCATTTCGGGCCTCTTCGCGCTGGCAATCGGCTTTCTCTGCCTGCGCCGGTCGGGCATCTACTTCTCGATCCTGACGCTGGCCTTTGCGCAGATGAGCTATAACCTGGCCTATTCGGTGTTCACGCCGATCACCAATGGCGAGACCGGGCTGCAACTGAGCCTGAACGACAAGCGCTACCTGGACCGGATGTTCTTTGAGGCGAGCCCGGGCCTGCCTTCGCCGTCCATCCTCGGCGTGTCGCTGACCGGCTATACGGCGTTCTACTTCTGCGCCGGCTTCCTGATCCTGACCTTCTTCATCGCCCAGCGCATTACCGGATCGCCATTCGGCATGATGCTCAAGGGCATCAAGTCCAACCAGGTGCGGATGAACTACACCGGCATCAATACCCGCCCCTACACGCTGGCCGCCTTTGTGATCTCGGGCATGTTTGCCGGCTTGGCCGGCGGCCTGCTGGCCATCACCGATCCGCTGGCGGGCGCCGAGCGCATGCAGTGGACCGCCTCGGGCGAAGTCGTGCTGATGACCATTCTGGGCGGCGCCGGCACGCTGGTCGGCCCGGTCATCGGGGCCTGGATGATCAAGTATTTCGAGAACATCTTCTCCGCGCTCAACGACAACATTCTGGCCCGCTTCTGGAGTTTCCTGCCGGACGGGCTGGACCACGCCGCGGTCACGATCAGCGGCAAGTTTGTCGGGGAGGGCTGGTTCCTGACCCTTGGCCTGGTCTTCGTGCTGATCGTGGTCTTCCTGCCCGGCGGCGTGATGGAGGGGGTCAGGCGTATTGCCCAGACGTTCCGCAAGCCACCGGCCAGTCCGGATAGCAGCTCGCCACAGCCACAACCTGCCGAATAGGACCAGACAGATGAGTGTAGCCAATGTCGTCCTGCATGTTGCTGACGTCCACAAACGCTTCGGGGGCCTGCATGCCCTTGCCGATATTGACCTCGAGGTCGAGGAGGGCCAGACGCACGCCATCATCGGCCCCAATGGTGCGGGCAAGTCGACCCTGCTCAATGTCATTATTGGCAAGCTGGCGCCCACAAGCGGCCAGGTCGTGTTCGACGGGAGCGTGCTGACCGGGCGCAAGCCCTATCAGATCAACCAGCTGGGCATTGCGCGGGTGTTCCAGACGCCTGAGATCTTCGCCGACCTGTCGGTACTGCACAATGTGATGATCCCTGCTCTGGCCAAGCGCGATGGCGCCTTCAGACTGAGCATGATGGGTTCACTCGAGCATGAAAAGGCGGTCCGCCAGGAGGCCGAACACATGCTTGAGGATGTCGGCATGCTGAGCAGCCGTGAAGATCATGCGGGCAGCCTGAGCCGTGGCGATAAACGCCGGATGGAGCTGGCCATGTGCCTGATCCAGCATCCGCGACTGCTGTTGCTGGACGAACCAACCGCCGGCATGAGCCGGCACGACACCAACACCACGATCGAGCTGCTCAAGAAGATCAAGAGCCGCGGCATGACCAAGGTGATCATCGAGCACGACATGCATGTGGTGTTCTCGCTGGCCGACAAGATTTCAGTGCTCGCGCAGGGCCGCATCATTGCCGATGGCACGCCCGATCAGGTGCGCGGCAATCCCAAGGTACAGGAAGCCTATCTCGGAGGCGAAGTGGTATGAGCACATTGGCAATGCAGACCCAGATCAGCAGCGGCAGCCGGGCCGCCGCGACGCAGACTACCCATCCCTTCTTCGCGGTCCGCGACATGCACGCCTATTATGGCGAGAGCTACATCGTGCAGGGTGTCTCCTTCGATATCCGCAAGGGCGAAATTCTGGCCCTGCTCGGTCGCAATGGTGCGGGCAAGACCTCGACCCTGCGGACCATCGCGCGCACGGACACCCCGCAGATGCGGCGCGGGGAAATCTGGCTGGATGGCGAACCCATCCACCAGATGAGGAGCTATCAGGCGGCGCAGTCGGGTGTTCAGCTGGTGCCAGAAGATCGACGGATCATTTCAGGGCTGACGGTGGAGGAGAACATTTTCCTCGCCCAGGTGGCTCCCGGCGAGGGATGGGGGCTGGACCAGATCTATGAGAGCTTTCCCCGCCTGGCCGAGCGGCGCAAGCAGGAAGGCGTTACGCTCTCGGGCGGCGAGCAGCAGATGCTCGCCATTGCCCGGGCGCTGGCGCGCAATCTCAAGCTGCTGCTGCTCGACGAGCCCTATGAAGGGCTGGCGCCGGTGATCGTGCACGAAATCGAGCGCATCCTCCATTCGATCAAGCCACTGGGCATTACCACCATCATCGTCGAACAGAACGCCGTTGCCGCGCTCAAGCTGGCCGACCGGGCCGTCATTCTGGACACCGGGGAAGTCGCCTTTACCGGCACGGCCAAGGAGGTGCTCGACAACGCCGAACTCCGGCACGAATACCTCGCCATCTAGCGCGGGCAATGATTTCGGTCCCGGACCGATACCTCCTACCCTGGGCCTTTCGACTAAAGGCATTCCGCCGATCTCACCTCTCCCCGTTGGGAGGCCCAGGGTAATCTTCAGCTTTCCGGCATTTCGGGCGCATTGGCGGCAATCGCTATTCCCTCGCTCTCCAGCGCATCGCGAACCTCGCGCGCCAGATCGACCGCGCCGGGCGTGTCACCATGCAGGCATATCGAGCGTGCGGCCGATTTCATGACCGTGCCGTCAATGGCGATCAGTTCACCGGTCTTGGCCAGGCGCAGGCAGCGCGCAATGACCGCATCGACGTCATGGATGACCGCCCCCTCCTGGTTGCGCGGCACCAGCAGGCCATCGGCGGTATAGGCACGGTCGGCATAGGCCTCGCGGATCAGCGGCATGCCGACGGCCTTGGCCGCCCGGACCTGCTGGCTGTTGTCGAGCGCCAGCACGGCCATGCTGGGCGCCATCCCCTGAATGGTCGCGAAAATGCCCACGGCAAAGGCCAGTTCCTCGGCCGTCTGGTTGGCCAGCGCCCCGTGCAGCTTCACATAGGACAGCGGATGACCAACCTCATCGGCGATGAACCGCACCAGAAACAACTGCTCGCGAATCTGGCCCAGCAACTTGTCGAGCGGCATCACCAGCCGAAAGCGGCCGAACCGCTTGGGGTCGGCATAGCCCGGATGTGCCCCCGCGCGGACATTCCGCGCCCGGCAGATCTTTAGAATATGGCGGATAGTGGCGGAGTCGCCGGCGTGACCGCCGCAGGCGATCGAGGCACTCGAGACGATCTCGAGCAGGTCGTCGTCATGACCAGTGCCCTCCCCCAGATCAGCATTGAGGTCGATCGCATTCATGGCTGCTGGCTCCGCAGGATCTGCCGGGCGTGGGCAACGCTCACCGGGGAGAATGTGACGAGGCTACCCGGCCGCAACTGTGCAAAGCGGTCGAGATCGGCCGTGATAATGGTACCGATGCGGGGGTAGCCGCCAGTGGGTTGATGGTCGCGCATCAGCACGATCGGGGTGCCATCACCCAGGATCTGAATGTCACCGGCAACAATGGCGTCCGACACCAGCGACAAGATGGTGGCATCGGCAAAGACGCCCTCCCCGTCCTCGAGCCGCACGCCCATGCGGTCGAGCTGGCGCGAGACGGCAAAGGAGGCGTTGGCGAAACGCTCGCGGGTCGCAGGCTCAAACAGGTCGGCATGCAGGCCCCAGATAAAGCGGAGCGGGCCCTGCTCTGCTTGCGGCGGCAACCCGGGCATGCTGGCGCCTGCCGTGCTCGGCACCAGTTCGAGCACGTCGCCGACCCGCAACTGCCGGCCCTCAAGTCCACCAAGCCGGGCGCGGCTGCTGGTGGCGATGCTGCCCATGATCTCGGGCAGCGCCAAGGCATGGTCAAAGCGCAGATAGCCATAATTGCCCGCGGCGCCTGGTGTCACTGCAAGGTCGTCCCCCTCCTCGAGCAGCACGCTGCCGGGCCAATCGACGATGTTGCCGTTGTGGCGTGCGACGAAGGACCCTCCTGCAAGACCGATCCGGCATTGCCCGCTCTGCAGCTTGAGCTCGATCCCGGCCATGGTAAATTCAATGCCGCCATGGTCAGCGCCCGCCAGAGCGCCCGCCATCCGGTAGGCACCCCCATCCATCGGCCCCGAGGCGCTGATCCCATCGCGCAGGCGGCCGTACCGTCCTGCATCCTGGATGGTTGCCAGGGGACCCGCACGGGTGATGGCCACTATCGCGCTCATGTCGCCACCGTGAAGCGCACGTGATCGCCCCCTTTGAGCTGCGTGGCAGGCGTGGTGCCGGGGTCGAAATTGGTGAAGTCGGTGTGACCGAGAATATGCCAGCCGGTCGGCAGTTCGGTCGCCGTGATGGCTGTCTGTCCGGCGGCAAACAGAACCGTGCCCGGTGGCACTGCGGCCCGGACGGCGGCGCGGCGCGGCACGATCAGGTCATCGGCGTGCAGGCCACAATAGACAAAGCCCGGCGCAAAACCGGTGGCCAGGACGCGGAGTGCTTGGGCATTGTGTTGGCTGATGAAGTCTGCCCGGCTCATGCCGAGCGTCTGCGCGACCGTATCAAGATCGGGGCCGTCAAAATGCACCGGGATGGTCCAGTCGCGTGCCGGCGGCAGCGCGGCGGTGCCCAGGGAAAACAGGCGCAGGCGGAGTTCGCCGGCGATATCGGTCGCGGCCAGCGGATCGCAGCGCAGCAGCACCGAGACCAGGCTGGGCACGACTTCGATCACGCCAGCAAGCGGCTCGCTTTCAAGCAGGTCTGCCAGCGCAATGGCGGCCCGGTTGGCGGGGTCGGTCAGACGCGTCCCAAAGCGGACCAGCAAGGCGCTGTCGCCAAGCGGCACGATGGTCGGCGCGGGATATGTATCGGTGACAGACGCGTCCGTCATGAGGCAGCCTCCTGGGCGCAGCATGCGGCTAGTCCTGTCGGACCAGCCCGGATCAGTCAATCCGGTCAATAAGCGCAGGAGCTCTGCCTCGCTCGGAAGACCGTTTGTCAGCGCCGGTATCGCCATGCGATAGCGGCCAGATTGACCTGCCGGGTCGGGTGCGTCGTCCGGCTGTCAGTTGGGGTCCTTGCCCTCCTGTTCGATGACGGCATCAAACAGCTGCCGTGCCTGCCCTGCTCCAATCGCCTCAATGGCAACGGTGGCAATGGCAGCGAACAATTCTGCAATTTCCTGGGGATCGGTGATTTCGGCGTCGTCTTCTTCTACGTCGGCGTTGATCAGAGTAAACACAATAACGCGCCTCCAAAGGTAGCCAATGGAATGAGTGTGACGCGATTCCTGTTACAGAATAAATAATGAAATTTGCGGTGTCGGGGCTGGCGGGCGATTGCCATAAAGGACAGCCTCGCTTACTCTTCCTCCGCCTCAAGTTTCTCGACATAGGCTTCGATCTGCTCGAAGGTCGCCGAGAACGGCAAGGGGCTGTCGCCGAAAATCACCTTGTGGCTTTCATCCTCGCGGATGGCGTGACCGCCCTTGCCCATCTTGGCCGTCAGCTTTTCGGCCGTCAGGATGGTCAGGCCATAGCGCCCGGCAATGCGCTTGAGGCGACGCATCCTGGATGCTTCAAATTCCTTGCGGCTCACAACAGTTCCTATCTGGCAATCGGCGTCTCGGGCGTCCCTGTCTGTCGCGCCGGGCAGCAGCCTGGCAGAGGGCAGGCAACAGATACATGATCGCGCCGGAACGGTCCATAGACGCCGCCATGCTCCAATCGGTCATCGCCCAACCGAGTGCAGCGGGCCGGTGGCGGCACCTAGGTAAGCGCTATCCAGTAGCGCCTGGTCACGGCGCCCCCGGCCTGGGTAATGCTGTCCTCATAGACCCCGCCCTGCCCCTCGATTATGGCGCGTGACCCAGCGTTTTGCGCATTGCAGGTCAGGAGCACGCGGTCCAGATCAAGCCTGCGCGCCAGCACAAGCGCCTGCTTCAGTATTTCTCTGGCGTAGCCGCGCCGGCGATGCCCGGGCAGCACGCCAAAGCCGATATGTCCTCCCCGTTGGCGCAGCTGCTCGTCGAGGGTATGTCTGAGAGACAACCGGCCCACGATCTCACCTTCGGCCTCGGCCAGAAGAAAAGTCTCGGGAACCGCGCCATGCATCGCGCCCCTGCCCTCGGTGCGATCTGCCAGGCTTTGGACGTAATCGGCAAAGCAGGTCGAAGGGTCCAGGCCGAACGCAAAGGTAAACCCTTCCGCGGCCATGTCGGCGTTCGCCGACCTGACCGCGTTCTCGTCATCGATGGCCACCGGCCTCAGCTTCAGCATGGTGTTCTTCCTACCCTGGCAAAAGGGCACATCATCGCGCCTTTCCTTGAATACGTCATCAGGCTTGGCACGCGCAGGTGCGCCCCGCCCGCCGCCGCAGTCTTTCGCGAGCCGGGACCCCTGCGCTGCAGACCGCCTCAACGCTTTTCCAGCAGGCGCTCGAAGACGCTCTCCACATCGTCGAGAAAGGCATACCATTCGCCGTCTTCATCTATGCCGGTGATGCGCAGCAGGAAAAGGCCCTCGATTGCCAGCAGGGCCACCCGGGCCGCCTGCGCGTCGGGGGCGTCGCCGCCCAGCCGCTTAAACATGGCACGATACCATTCCCGGGTTTCGATGACGTTTTGCGGGTTCTGGATATAGGCGATCATCAGGCCGGCCATCTTGGCGTTCATGGCGGCATGGGAACCGCGCATGATCGCGATATATTTGCCGATGAGTTCGGCCGGCGACATGTCGTCGATTTCACCGAGCAGGTCATCGAACTGCCGCGTCCATCTCTCGATCAGCGCCTGGACCAGATCGTCTTTGGACGAGAATGAATACTGGACGCCGCCTTTGGAGACAGAGGCGGCCTTGGCCAGGGCATCGATCGTCAGGCCGGACGCGCCCTCGCTGCGAACGATCCCTTCGGCAATTTCGAGCAATCCCTCACGCGTAATTGTCGGCTTCCTGCCCAAATCGCGGCTCCTTCGTCACCGATCGCTATTGCAATCCATACGTATGTATTTATATCGGCGGGCGTAATCTTTGTACAGGTGAGTGATGACGTCCGCTTCTTTCCCGGCCAACCGCTGGCTCGTCCTCGTGGCCGTCATGCTGGCCTTCCTTCCCGTCGTCCTCGACATGACAATACTGCATGTCGCCATTCCGACGCTGACGCAATCGCTGAATGCGTCGGGCACCGAGGTGCTGTGGATCATCGACATCTATCCGCTGCTGATGGCGGGGCTGCTGGTGCCGATGGGCACGCTCGCCGACCGGGTTGGCAACCGCAGGATCCTGCTCATCGGCCTTGGCACTTTCGCCCTGGCTTCGGCATGGGCCGCCTTTGCCCAAAGTCCGGCCATGCTGATTGCGGCCCGCGTGCTGCTGGCCTTGGGCGGCTCGATGATCATGCCGTGCGTGCTGGGCCTTATCCGCAAGACCTTCGAAGATGAGCGCGAGCGCGCCATGGCGCTCGGCCTCTGGGGCATGGTCGGCTCCGCCGGCGCCGCGATCGGACCGCTCGCCGGTGGCGCTTTGCTGGAGCACTTCTGGTGGGGCTCGGTATTCCTGATCAATGTGCCGGTCATGCTGGTGGTCGCCCCGGCCTGCTATTTCCTGCTCCCGCGCATCGAAAAGACGACGCCCGGAAAATGGCCCATCGGCCAGGCGCTGCTGCTGATCGTCGGCATGATTTCACTTGTCTATGGCATCAAGGCCGGATTCGGCGGCAAGCAGTCGCTGCCCATCATCGTCCTCATCATTGCCTTGGGCACTGCCGCCCTGACGCTGTTCGTGCGCAGGCAATTGCGTTCGAGCGAGCCGATGCTGGACCTGTCGCTGCTGTCTCATCCCGCCATCGTCGCCGGACTGATCATGGCTGTCGTCGCCGCGGGCGCACTGGCCGGCGTTGAACTGACACTGGCCCAGGAACTGCAATATGTGCTGGGCAAGACGCCGCTGCAGGCCGGCATCTTCTTGATCCCCATCATGGCGGCGTCAGCCATTGGCGGCCCGGTCGCCGGTCACCTGTCCAACCGGTTTGGATTGCGGCTGGTCGCCACGCTGTCGCTGGCGCTCTCGGCGGCCACGCTGGCTGTCCTGGCGCAAAGTGATTTCCACGAACCGGGCCTGATTGTGCCGGTGGCGCTTGCGATTCTCGGGCTCACGCTCAGCATCGGCCTGACCTCCTCGTCGATCGCCATTATGGGCTCCGTAGACGCGAGCAAGGGCGGCGCGGCGGGGTCGCTGGAGGCGACGGGCTACGAGCTTGGCACCGGCCTGGGGATCACCCTGTTCGGCGTCTTCACCTCGGCCGTGTTCAGCCGCGCCATCGACCTCCCCTCCGGCTTGCCGCAGGATCTGGCCGAGCAGGCACCCAGATCGATCGGCGACACCTATATCGTCGCGGGCCAGATCGCCGGCGGGCAGGCACAGGCGTTGATCGAGGCAGGAAAGCTCGCCTTCACCCAGGCGCACGCAGTGCTCCTGACGACGGCCGCCGGCGTGATCGCGGTCCTGGCGGTCGTGGTGTTCTTTACCCTGGCCAAGTATCACAAGCCTTCGCGTGCAACGCCTTGACCGACCTTGGGAGAACGGCACAAATGCAGATTATCGAGACCGAGCGCCTGATCCTGAGGCCTTTCCGGGAAGGCGATGCCGCCGACCTGCTGGCCTATCTGCGCGCGCCTACCGCCACCTGCTTCCTCTCGCTCAGGCTGTCAAACCTGGCTGAAGCGGAAATCGAAGTCGGCAAACGCGCCCGCGACGAGGGTAGTGTGGCCATATGCCTGAAACAGACCGGCCAGGTCATTGGCGACCTGTTCGGCGCGGGCGGCGACGATGAGGAAGACGCGACCGCCTCGGTCGGCTGGAACCTCAATCCGCAATTCGGTGGCCAGGGCTATGCGTATGAAGCAGCAAGAGCCCTGTTCGGCCATCTTTTCGGGGCAAAGGGTTTTCGCCGGCTCTATGCCTATGTCGAAGACCATAACATAGCCTCGCAACGCCTCTGCGAAAAGCTGGGCATGCGTAAGGAAGGCGTGTTCATCGAGTTCGTCTCGTTCACCAATGACGATGCGGGCAACCCGATCTACGAGAACACCATGCAATACGCCATCCTGCGCCGCGAGTGGATGGCTGGCGTTGCGGCAGTCTGACAGACACCCGTCATCAACGGGCGCAGGGATCGCGACGCCGGTCCATGGCAACTATTCGAGGTGGTACTGATACGGCCATTTCGCACTACGGGTGGCGGGCCACGCCCAAGCCGTCATCTGGTTGCAACGGGCTCTAGAAGCCCATTGCCGATTTTGTCGCGAATGCGACAATGATGAGCGCCACGAGACCGAGGCCGAGCATGACCGGCCTGGGCAAGGACGGCGTGGCGGAAGTCGCCACGGCGCGCTGCGACACAACGAGCGAGGCGATGACCAGGGCCAGGCCCAGAGCCGTGCCGATCCATTCCAACGTCGCCAGCAGGGTCGACATCGGATTGGGCGGCACCGGAAAAATGCGGTAGAGATCGAGCAGATAGACGCCGACGAAGCCGATACCGGCAAGTGTCGACCAGCGATATCCGCTGCCGGTTTTCGTGATGGTATAGGCCAATACGAGGCTCCCCAGACCAAGCACCGTCAAAAACACGTTGAATGCGGCGAGCACGATGGAGGGATAGGCGCTAAAATCGCGCGTTTCGACAAATCCCCCAGGAACCATAGACGCCAGGTTCAGGGCAGAGGCGACCAGGAGCGCGGTGACGACAAGACGGGAATTGCGCATTCGGCTAATCCTTGGATGAACTGGACAACTTCACTGACGCTCCGGCGCTTTCGCCTGGCGCCAGCATTGCGGTGAACATGCTGAACACGCGGTCGTTGAGGACGAGGCTCTCCTGCAGGTCGAGATCTTGCGTGTTAAGGGCAAACCAGCGGTCGGCTTCGCGCGCAGCGGCGAATGCCATGTCCGTCAGCAAGGCGAGCGGCAGGTCCGAGCGCACGGCGCCGATCTGCTGTCCGGCTTCGATCAGCCGCGCGAACCGGGCGTGAAGTGCTTCGAGCAAGTCCGCGATGGCCGCCTGCGCCGCCACATCCTGGTAGATGCCACGTCCCAGTTCGGCCAGGCGGTCATTCTGCTGGAGGACCTCGGTCACATGACCAAAGAGCGCGGCAGTCTGTTGCCAGTAATCCGCGACGGACTCCGGCTGGAGCGGCTTTGCGTCGATCAGGCGGGCAAGTTCGGTGATCGCACGCTCGATAACGGCGCGATATAGCTCGCCCTTGTCCGCGAAATAATAATAAGCCTGTCCCTTGCTGAGCGCGGCGCGCGCCAGAATCCGGTTCATCGATGCGCCCTCGAACCCGAGCAGCCTGAATTCTTCTTCCGCTACATCGAGCCAGGCTGCACGCTGTTGGTCTGGCAGTTGGCGCAGTCGCAAACGTGCCTGAAGTCGCTGATCCACAGGTCGGCCCATAATAGTAATCACCGTCGTTAATCCACCTTTAGACCACCGGTCTAAAGGTGTCCAGCCATACAGGCGAGATGGTTGTTCGGGCGGCGACACTAGAGCTTGATCATGTCCGATGGCGCGTTGCGTCTCGCCCTGGCACGCGACCTCGATGCCAGGCCCAGTGGCTGTTCGGCGACCGCGGCCATGACGCCGACTGGTTCAGGGGCGCCCTGCAGGAGAGGTATGCAGCCCTGAAATCCCGCAACGAGCCGTCAGCTACGACAGGCGACGCCCTCGACGGCGCAGCCGTATCGAGACTGTGTTCGGTCGCCCCAAGCGCGGAGCCGGATGATCTTCCAGACGGTTGGCCGGTTGGTCTGGGCTGGATTCATGGCATGAGTTGCTGGCGAAGCGTCGGGTCGGCGTGCAACCGGCGCTACCCGCCAACAGCACGGAACTGTGCGGCGATCGGTGGGATACCGGGGCATCGGGAGCATTCGGCAGGGATGGCGGGTGGGGAGGGATTCGAACCCCCGGGACGCTTGCACGCCCGCCGGTTTTCAAGACCGGAGCAATCGACCACTCTGCCACCCACCCGTGGGGTGAGCCTTTAGCGGCAGAGTGGCGGGCTGTCCAGTGGATCAGGGCAGCAGAATGACAGAGCCTGTGGTTTGTCGCCCTTCGAGCGCGCGATGGGCCTGGGCCGCCTCGGACAAGGGGAAAGTCTGGCTGATCTGCACCTGGATCGAACCATTGGCGATGGCCTCGAACAGAAGCCTGGCCCCTGCCAGCAGCGCGCTGCGGTCGGCCAGATAGTGCAGACCGGTCGGGCGCGTCACGTATAGCGATCCCTTGCGCGACAGGATGGTGATATCGGGGATGGACACCACGCCGGAGGCATTGCCAAAGCTGGCAAGCAGGCCGCGCGGTCGCAGGCAGTCGAGCGATTTTTCAAATGTCGACTTGCCGACGCCGTCATAGACGACGTCGACGCCGCGGCCATTGGTGATCTCGCGCACCCGCGCGGCAAAATCCTCGGTTGTGTAGTTGATCACGTGATCGCAGCCATGTGCCTTGGCCAGGGCGGTCTTGTCATCGCTACCGGCCGTGCCGATGACCGTGGCGCCCAGCGCCTTGGCCCATTGGGTCGCAATCAGGCCCGTGCCCCCGGCGGCTGCGTGCCAGAGTATCGTCTGCCCCTTAGCGACAGGCCAGGTCTGGAACAGCAGGTAATAGGCCGTCAGGCCCTTGAGCATGACGGCAGCGGCTGTCTGGTCGTCGACGGCATCGGGGATGGGGACAAGACGGTCTGCAGCGACCAGTCGTTCGGCGGCATAAGCGCCGATCTGTCCCTGATAGGCGACGCGATCGCCAACCTTGAAGTCGCTGACGCCATCGCCCAGGGCGGTGATGACCCCTGCCCCTTCATTGCCGGCGACAAACGGGGTCTGCACGGGATACAGACCGGAGCGCTGGTAGGTATCGATGAAGTTCAGGCCGATGGCCGTCTGGCGCAGGGCAACCTGGCCCGAGCCGGGCGCGCCGACCGCATGGTCTTCAAAACTCAGAACGTCGGGACCGCCGGTGTGGTGAACGATAATTGCTTGGGTCATGGTATCATCCTGAATTGGCGCAGCGCCGCCTGGTGCCGGCCGGCCGCGTCGGTACTGCTGCCTTCCTGTGTAGGCCGGGCGTGGCGCCGGCAAAAGCCTTAACAGCAGAGTTTTCTCCGCCCTGCGGCATTGCGCAGCACAAAGCTGTCGTCGCATCGCTGGTATCGCCCGGCCTGGCAGTGATAGCCTTGGCGCAACTGGTCCGAGAAGAGAATTTGATGGAATCGTTCACGCCGCTCACCGCTGCCATTGGCGGCAGTCTTATTGGTCTGGCCACAGCCGTCTTGTGGTTGGGCAATGGCCGCATTGCCGGGATATCGGGCATTTTTGGCCAATTGCTGCCGCCGGTGCAGACCGTGCTCTGGCGGCTGGTGTTTCTGGTGGCGATGGTGGTCTCGGCTTTTGTCGTGGCGCGCCTGCTGCCCGGTATCGGCATGGGCGGCGAGGTTCCGGCAACGCTGGTGGGCGCGCCGCCGGCCTGGGGCATCCCGACGCCGGTCTGGCTGGCCATCGCCGGGCTTCTGACCGGCATCGGTACCAAGATCGGCAATGGCTGCACCTCCGGCCATGGCGTTTGCGGCCTGGCGCGGCTATCGCGCCGCTCGCTGGTGGCCGTGCTGGTGTTTTTCGGGGTGGCCATGCTCACCGTCGCCGTGACCGGAGTGGTTTGATGAACAGTCTCAAGCTGCCTTATCTGGCCACTGCTGCCCTCAGCGGCGCTCTGTTCGGGGCCGGCATGTATGTCTCGCAGATGGTCGATGCGCAAAAGGTACTGCGCTTTCTCGATATCACCGCCATGGCTTCGGGTGGCTGGGATCCGAGCCTGGCATTCGTCATCGTTCCGGCCATCTTGATCATGTTCGCTGCCGTGCAGTTCAGCCGTCGCCGGCAGCAGGCCCCATTGTTCGATCAGACCTTCCACGAACCCGAATACGACAGGATCGACCGGCGGCTGGTCGCGGGCGCCGCGCTGTTTGGCATTGGCTGGGGCATGGCGGGCATCTGCCCGGGACCGGCCATTTCGCTGATCGCGTTCTGGCCCGACGAGCTGTGGATCTTTCTCGTCACCATGCTGATCGGCTCATATGCGGGCAGCCTGCTGGTACCCAGCGGGCACGCCATGCGCCTGGTGGAAGCCAAATGAGCGGCCTTGATAGCGACGCCATTGTGGTGGGTGGCGGACTGGCCGGCATGGCGGCCGCCATTGCCGTCGCCAAGGCCGGCTTGCGGACCGTTCATCTGGCGCCGACAGCCCCGCCGGACCGGCGTACATCGGCACTGATGATGCCCAGCGTGGACTATCTGCGCAGCGCCGGGCTGATCGATGCTCCCGCCGCGCTTGGTCACCCGCTGACCCAGATCCGCATCATTGACGCCACCGGCCGCCTGATCCGGGCGCCCGAGACGCTGTTCGACGCGACTGAGGCCGGACTGGAGGCTTTCGGCTGGAACTTTGCCAACAGCGCCCTGCTCGAGCAGTTCCACGCCGTCGCGGCTACCCTCGGCAATCTGGACACGCGCACCCTGGGGGCCAACGCCATGGTGCGCGCCGGCGGCGGCTGGGCAGTCACCCTGAGCGATGGCACGACAGTGCACGCCCCGCTGGTGGTGGGCGCCGATGGCAAGCAGTCCCTTGTGCGCCGGAGCGCAGGCCTGCGTGTCAGCGAGCACAAGTTCAACCAGTCCGCCCTGGTCTGCGACCTCGAACTGGGCCGCCCGATTGGCGGCACCTCGATTGAGTTCCACTATCCCAAGGGGCCGTTCACCCTGGTTCCGGCAGGCGGCAACCGCGCCAATCTGGTGTGGATTGACGATGCCGGCGTGCTCGCCGCGGCGCAGGCCGGGGGCCACGATCACCTGGCGCAGTTGTTCGTCGAGAAATCGCAGCGGCTGTTTGGCGGCATTAGCCTGGCAACGCCCGCATTCATCTTTCCGCTCGGCATGCTCAGCGTTGCCAGTGCCGGGCTGGACGGGGTCGTGCTGACCGGCGAGTCGGCCCATGCGTTTCCGCCGATCGGCGCCCAGGGGCTCAATCTGGGCCTGCGCGATGTGGCCGATCTGGCGGCGAGCCTGGCGGACATCGACCGGTCACAACCGGGTTGGGGCAACGCCGTCAGCACCTTCTATGCCCTTCGCCGTGCCGCCGATCTGGCGCGAACCGGCACCATGGTGGATACCCTGTTCCGCTCGCTGCTGGCCGACATGATCCCGGCCCAGGCCCTGCGGGCGGGCGGGTTGTGGGCGCTCAAGCTGGCGCCGGGCCTGCGCAGGCAGGCCTTCGACCTGGGCATGGGCCAGCGCTAGGCAAAACAAAGGGCGCGGTCACCCGCGCCCTTTTTTGCATCTGCATCAGTCGGCCAGCCTGGCTTGCCAGGTTTACTGGGCAGCTGGCGCCGGGGTCTCTGCCGGCGCGGCAGCGCCATCGGCAGCCGGACCTTCGAGCTGCTTGCGCAGGGTCTCGGCCCGATCCTGCAGGACCTGCTCAAGCGCGTTCTCGCCCGAGGTTTCCTTGCGGAACTCGTCGAAGGTGATCGCCGCGTCGCCATCATAGGTGGCGGTGAACCCGGCCAGGTTGACCTCGATGGTCAGATCCTGGTTCTGCCGGTTCTTGGCGATGAGCTTGAGCGTGCTGCCCTTCTTGAGCGAATTCACATACTGCTCGTTGATCACCAGCTGGGTCGCGCACGAGGTGGGGTCGCACAGCATGTAGGGCACGCGCACCGGTTTGGAGCCGTCGATCTGCCAGGTCAGGCCGAACGGCAGCAGCACGCCCAGCGGCACGGCGGCAACGGCGAGCAGGCGGCTTTCCTGGCCCGGATCATCGCGCAGCAGGAACGAGCCGAGGAACTGACCATTGGCCAGGATCACCTGGCGCATGATGCAGGCCTTCTGCCCATCGGGCAGCGGATCGCAGACCTTGAGCCAGTTACTGGAAGGGGCAGCGCCTTCACCTGCCGGGGCTGCAGCGGCGTCAGCCGCCGGTGCCGGCGTGGTGGCAGCATCTGGAGCAGGCGTTGCGTCTTGTGCAAAAGCCGACAGCGAGGACAGCATGAGCGCAGCCACCGCAAATCCGGCGACGAGAGGTTTCCTGAAGTTCATAGAATATCCTTGGCTTCCTTGGCGGTCCCGGTGACTTGACGCCACCTTACATTTGAACTGCCCTTCAAGTGCTTAAATCGGGCAATACCATGACCAACCCGTCATGCCAAAGCATTATGGCGAGACAGGGTTTATGTCAGGACATCAGGCGACATTTTCCACCAGCCGCGCCAGGCGCGACAGAATCGCGGCGGCGCCCTTGAGGCGGTCATTGGGTGTGGGCCAGTTGCGGGCGAACACCAGTTTCTGATCGGGCTTGATCCGCACCTGGCTGGCGGGGTCGCTGACCATCTTGACCAGGCCGGCGGGATTGGCAAACTCGTTATTGCGCAGGGTGATGACCGCGCCCTTGGGTCCGGCATCGACCTTTTCGACATTGGCCTGGCGGCACAATGCCTTGACCAGAATCACCTTGAGCAGCGCCTCGACCTCTTCGGGCAACGGTCCGAAGCGGTCGATCAGCTCGGCACCGGCAGCGTCGATGTCGCGGATATCGGTCAGATCGCCCAGGCGGCGGTAGAGCTGCATGCGCAGCTGCAGATCGGGCACATAGTGCTCGGGGATCATCACCGGCATGCCCAGCGAAATCTGCGGGCTCCACTCGTTCTTGTCCTCGTAGTCCTCATCACCATTCTTGAGATTGGCAACCGCCTCCTCCAGCATGGATTGATAGAGCTCGTAGCCGACTTCGCGGATATGGCCGGACTGTTCGTCGCCCAGCAGGTTCCCTGCCCCGCGAATGTCCAGGTCGTGACTGGCCAGCTGGAAGCCCGCCCCCAGGCTTTCGAGCGATTGCAGCACCCCCAGACGGCGTTCGGCAGTGTCGGTGAGCTTGCGATCGGGCGGCACGGTGAACAGCGCATAGGCGCGGGCCTTGGCGCGACCGATACGGCCACGGATCTGATAGAGTTGGGCCAGCCCGAAATGATCGGCGCGATGGACAATCAGCGTGTTGGCGTTGGGAATGTCCAGCCCCGATTCGACGATCGTGGTGGCCACCAGCACATCGAACTTGTTGTCGTAGAACGCATTCATCACATCGTCGAGTTCGCCTGGAGCCATCTGCCCATTGGCCACCACGAAGGAGACCTCGGGAACGTGTTCCTTGAGGAACTCGGCGATCTCGACCTGGTCCTTGATGCGCGGCACGACGTAAAAGCTCTGGCCGCCGCGATATTTCTCGCGCAACAGGGCTTCGCGCACCGATAGCGCGTCGAATGGCGAAATGAAGGTGCGGATCGCCAGGCGATCGACAGGCGGCGTTGCCAAAAGGCTGAGATCGCGCACCCCGGTCAGCGCCATCTGCAAGGTGCGCGGGATCGGGGTCGCCGTCAGGGTCAGCACATGCACATTGGCCTTGAGGTCCTTGAGGCGCTCCTTGTGCCCCACGCCGAAATGCTGTTCCTCATCGATGATCAGAAGGCCCAGGTCGCGGAACTTTATGGTCTTGCTCAGCAGGGCATGGGTGCCGACGACGATATCGACCTGGCCGTCCGCCAGCCCTTCCTTGGTCGCCTTGAGCTCGGCCGAACCGACCATGCGCGAGGCCTGGCGCACGCGCACCGGCAGGCCGGCAAAGCGCTCCGAAAAGGTCTTGAAGTGCTGGCGGCAGAGCAGCGTCGTGGGGACCACGACGGCGACCTGCTTGCCACTGAGGGCAACCGCGAAAGCGGCGCGCAGCGCCACTTCGGTCTTGCCGAAGCCGACATCGCCGCAGACCAGCCGGTCCATGACGCGTCCGGAGGTGACATCGTCGAACACCGCGGAAATGGCGGCCATCTGGTCTTCGGTCTCCTCATAGGGGAACCGCGCCGCGAATTCGTCATAGGCGCCAGGGTTGATCTCGATCACTTCGGCGCGGGTCAGCAGGCGCGCGGCAGCGATCTTGATCAGCTGCTCGGCCATCTCGCGAATGCGCTTCTTGAGCTTGCCCTTCTTGGCCTGCCAGGCCACGCCGCCGAGCTTGTCGAGAGTGGTATTGCCCTCGTCGCTGCCATAGCGGGTCAGCAGCTCGATGTTCTCGACCGGCAGATAGAGCTTGGTGTCGCCGCCATATTCGAGCTCGACGCATTCATGGGGTGCCCCACCGGCCTCGATGACCTTGAGGCCCAGGAAGCGGCCGATACCGTGATCCACATGCACGACCAGGTCACCGGCAGCCAGGCTGGCCGCCTCGGTGAGGGCATCGCTGGCCTTTTTCTTGCGCTGCGGCCGCAGGATGCGTTCGCCCAGAATGTCCTGCTCGGACAGCACCAGCAGGTCTTTGGTTTCAAAGCCGGTATCGAGCGGCAACACGACCAGGGATGTCGTGGCTGCGCTGGTAGTCTCCGCATCGCGCCAGTTCTCGGCCAGGCGCGGATTGGTCAGGCCGTGGTCCTTGAGCACCTGCGCCATGCGGTCACGGGTGCCCGTGCTCCAGCAGGCGACCACGGCGCGCCGGCCCGCCTGGCGCTCGGCCAGCAGGCGCTCGACTACGGACTGAAACAGGTTCGTGTCCGTGGCCTGGCGCACAGCAGCGAAACTGGGGGCGATATGGCCGCCTGCATCATCGATCCCCTTGGTGCCGGGCGCCATGAACTGCGACAGCTGGATCACCGAGGCGCCCGCCAGCGCGTAAGGATGCTCGTCCACCGCATAGAGTAGTTCGGGCCGGACCGGTTTGTAGGGCGCCCCGGCCCCGGCAACTTGCGGCGTCAGCCGTGCGGCCTCGCGCGCATCGTAATAGTCGCGGATCTGCGCGACGCGGTCGCCATAGGCCTCGCTGGCCTGTTCATCGAAAACGAATGGCGCATCCCCGACATAGTCGGCCAGCGTATCGAGGTGGTCATAGAAAAACGGTAGCCAGTGTTCGGTGCCGGAATAGCGCGAACCGCCGCTGATCGAGGCGTAAAGCGTGTCGCCCGCCGTGTTGCCGCCAAAAGTGGCGGTGTAGTTTTGCCGGAAGCGGCGGATACTGGCTTCCGTCAGCACCACTTCGCTCATCGGGGTCAGGGCAATCGAGGTCAGCGTGCCGGTGGTGCGCTGCGTGTCGGCATCGAAGGTGCGGATCGACTCGAGCTGGCTGCCGAAAAAGTCAAAGCGCAGCGGCGATTCGGCGCTGGCGGGGAACAGGTCAACCAGACCGCCCCGCACGGCAAACTCACCGCTTTCACGCACTGTCGGCACGCGCAGATAGCCATTATTGGCTGCCCAGGCGATCAGCTTCTCACTGTCGACGATCCTGCCGGCTGCGGCGGAGAACGACATGGTTTCCACCACGTCCCGGGGCGGCAGGCGCTGGATCAGCCCGTTCACCGTGGTCAGCACGATGGCGCCTTTGGCGCTGGTCGTCAGCGCTGCAAGCGTGCTCATGCGCGCCGCGATGGTCACATTGTTGGGCGATACCCGGTCATATGGCAGGCAATCCCAGGCTGGCAGCGTCAACACCGTGTGGCCGGGGAGCATGGCAGTCAGGATATCGGCCATGCGCTGCAGGCGCCGCCCGTCGCGCGCCACGAACACAATGCTGGCAGCATCGTCGGGCGCGGTCTTTATGCGCTGCTCGATCAGGCCGGCCAGCACCATGGGCTGCATGCCATCGGGCACGTTGGCGATGGTACGGGTGGGGCGCTGGGCGCTGATTTCATTCATTTGGCAAGCCGGGCGTGATGGTCGGCAATCACTTCGGCGAGGAAGTCGCGATCGATATGGTCGGGCGGCGTCGCCTGCCCCATCACCCAGGTGAGCAGTGGCGGATCTTCTTCGCTCATCAGCGCCTCGAGGCGATCCAGGCCAGCACTGTCCATCCCCTCTGCATGGGCATCAGCAAAGGGTCCGAGGACCAGGTCCATTTCGCGGGTGCCCCTGTGCCAGGCACGGTAGCGCAGCTTCTTGCGGCGCATGACAATATCTTCACCGGCAGTCATTTGACGCGCCATGATCCTGAATGGTGGTTGATTGCTTCAGTGTCTACGCGGATTGGGGCGCGTTGTCAGCCCTTTGACTGCACATGTGGCCGATCAGATCCAGTGCATCAGCGCCAGCACCAGCCAGCCCAGCAAAAACAGCGGTAACCAGGCCAGCACTGCCAGCATGATGATTGTTACCAGGCGATGCTGGCGCAACCAGTCTACCGCCTCAGTTGGGTAGCCCATTACCGCCAGCCAGGCGTAGACCTGCTCCATACAACGTCCCCCGTAGCCACGCCTTTGAGCAACTTCTGCTCGACGCTTATTGGCACGCTCACCTGGGCACGTTGCTGCAAGGAACCCGCACGAATGCAGAGAACAGGCCTCGGTCTGCACAATCGATACGACAACATTACTTACTCAGCCAGCAAAAACTTCCAGGTCCGAACTTAACCTGGCTCCAATCACTGTATTTTCATCGGCGCCGGCAATCCGGCCGGTGTGGCATGACCATCAACGCGCCTGCCGCACCGGCGACACCCTTCATTCTGCTCCGCGCGCACGATAGCCTTGCGACATGGAGAATCACTGATTTGTCGCGTCCTGAAACCCTCTCGCCCTTGTTCCGTTCGCTGCACTCCATCAAGGGCGTGGGCGACAAGCTGGCTGCGTTGCTGACGCGGTTTTTCGGCGCGCCCGATGGCCAGGAAGCCATCGCCCTCGACATCCTGATGCACATGCCGTCCGGCGTCGTCGATCGCCGCCGCCAGGTGGGCATCGCCGAGGCCTATCTCAACCAGATCGTCACCCTGCTGCTTCATGTCGACCGCCATCAGCCGCCGCCGCATGGCAAGCCGCATGTTCCCCACCGGGTGTTCGCCCATGACGAGACAGGCGACGTGCAGCTGGTGTTCTTTCGCGCCCAGGGTGGGTGGGTCGAAAAAGCGCTTCCGGTTGGCGAGCAGCGTTATGTCTCTGGCACGATAGGCTTTTTCAACGGCGAAAAGCAGATCACCCATCCCGATTACATCGTCGAACCGGACAGATTTGCGAGCCTGCCTCTGGTCGAGCCGGTCTACCCGCTCACCCAGGGTCTGAGCTCCAAGGCACTGGCCAAGCTCGTCCGACAGGTGCTCGAAAGTCTGCCCGAGCTGCCCGAATGGATCGACGCGGAGACGATGGCGCAGCGCAAATGGCCCAGCTTCGCCGCAGCCATGCGCATGGTGCATTTGCCCGACGCACCGGGCGAGGCCGA
>TARA_R110002124_G_scaffold61789_2_pt1 | contig 21656 bp, 27 predicted proteins | sample TARA_R110002124 | Tara Oceans TARA_R110002124 (sample SAMEA4397445) | marine metagenome | biome: Polar Biome; feature: [SRF] surface water layer (ENVO:00010504); material: water (ENVO:00002006), including particulate matter (ENVO:01000060) such as... | depth 5 m | reverse complement strand
TCGCCCTGATCTTGGCCAACAGCGTTACCCTGCTCTTCTCGCTGCTCATACTCCTCGTCAAGAGTTGTAACAAGTTGGCCGGGCGTGAGTAAAGAATCATCAAAACTCACTCGACACCACCATGCGTATCATCCGCCTTATACTCGGCAGACTCATTCTGTTCTTCAACTAGGCCTTTCCGACTAAGTGCATCAAGCGCGTTCCCCAACTGCAAGCCCAGATAGATAGCCAGACGACCACACTGACACTGTATCAGTAAAAGGCTGCCCGTTCTGCGTGAAGGTACGCAGGACCATGAAGCGGCAATCGCTGACTATTGAGAGGCGGGATCTGAAGCGCAATGATACTGGCGGGTGGCGGGCGGCGGGAATTTGAAGGTGCGCTGTCTGCGGGTTGAGGATGGCCTGGGGGATGTACAGTGGATGTATGAAGGCACAGAGATCATTGGGTATCTGGAGGGGAGGTTTGCATCCGCGGAAATATCGTCAGTGGCTGCTTAGGCCTATCACGCTAGAACCCAGACTGCAGATCCAGAGTCAGTAGGTGTGACCAAGTCTGCTCAAATATAACCAAGCAGCTGCATACTTCGCTAGCATTGAAGATCCAATGGTCATCAAGAATAGTCTTGATCACCTGGTTGCCTAACTCCCACCGCCAGCCTCAGCAAATCGGGTACCCGAACCTCGAGCTCCGCCTCAAGCAAGTCTCTTCGACTACTAACAATTACAGGGAGTGTGTTGAATTGTGCTGTGCAAGGAAGATGCTGGCAGGGCCTTTTATCGTTTAAGAAGGCAAAGACACTACGTTTATGGGTACTTTATCGCCATGTGATGCATTTATAACAATCGTTGGCAACCTGGACCGCGAAAAGTGGTTGTCTGCAGTCCGCTGTTTGTACTAGATTAAGATCAAAGGAAGCATTTATCCTGCTTATACTTTTAGTGGAGCCTCTCTGGCTCAGCTGGTTTTTCAGTTAAAATCAGGCATAGTCGCTGGGTCAGGATTCAATAGCGCCAGTGGCGAGCCCGTGTCGTAACCAATTATAAGTAAATTCGCGCAGTGGTTCAGCGAGTCGGTGAAGTCGGGGCAATTCACCGTAGTCGTTTAGGGAAGCAACTTGAAACTAATCGTTGATAGCTGGTGTTCTTGGCAAGCCGAGACGAATCTGCCGGCGCTTTGTACCCTTTATTCCTCTGGAAGGCTGCATCAGTCTCGCGTTGAGAAGCCTGATCTGAGTAGTGTGCCTGCAATGCAACGTAGGCGTCTTGGGAGTCTGGCCCGGGTTATATTCCATGTGCTTGACCAGTGTGCTGAGGCGCAGGCGAATGAGCCGGTTATTTTCAGCTCCTCCATGGGGGAGATCCAGAGAACCTACGGCATCCTGAAGAGTATCGCGGCAGATGAACCTGTTTCGCCTGGTGCGTTCAGTCTGTCAGTCCATAACGCCATAGCCGGGCAGTGGTCCCTGATTCGAGGTATTGAGGCGCCAATGCTGGCGCTATCACCCCCGGAAAACAGCCCTGTACCTGCTCTAATCGAAGCGGCGGGTATGCTTCAGGAAGGGCGGTATCCCGTGGTGAATGTCGTGTTCTTTGACGAGCGGCTCCCAGAGTTTTTTTCCGCGTTTCTCGACGGACCTGTCGCGCCCGTGGCATTGGCTATACGCCTGGTTCGGCAGAGTGCAGAAGAAGAGGCTCAATGGCTGATGCGCCTCAGACTTCGGCAACACCAGCCAGGAGGCATTCCCTCGTCGGGTAATGCCCACGCCAGATTAATTGATCTGCTGAGCGGCAAGGCATCCCGCATAAACGTTGATGAGCCGCAGTGTAGTTGGTGCCTCGAGGCCATGCCGTGAGTCATCGCCAGCACTTCTATCACTGGCGGGTCTTGGCAAAAGTCATTGGTTTTGTGCTGTTTGGTCTGGGTGGCCTGTTGCTCGGCTATGTCTTGTTCCCATTGGTTTCGTTGCTGTCACCGGACAGGAGGCTTGCAAAAATGCGCTGTCGGCGGCTGGTGCAGCTTAGCTTTCGCTTTTTCATCGGCCTTCTATCAAAGGCGGGGGTGTTGACCTTTCATATCAGCGGCGCAGAGGAACTTGATAGACGCGGTAACATCGTTATAGCGAACCATCCCACGCTCATTGATATTGTGTTTCTCATCTCCATGATCCCCAACGCGACGTGTATTGTGAAGCCGAGTTTGTTCAACAATGTCTTCACGCGGGGGCCAGTTTCCTGGGCTGGCTATATTCCCAGCAATGAAGCCGATACCTTGATAGCAGACAGTGAAGCGCAGTTAGCAGATAATGCCACTCTGGTAATATTTCCCGAAGGCAGTCGCTCTGTGCCGAATCAGCCGCTGAAGTTCAAGCGCGGGGCTGCATACCTTTGGCTACGCACTCAATGTGCGCTTTCCCTGGTGGCGATTACGGTCGATCCGCCGTTTTTAACTAAACATGAAAAGTGGTATCAAGTACCATATAGACGGCCGCATTTTCAGCTGGTCGTCAAAGAAGGGGGAGGCGCCACGGATGCACAGACGAATGCCGGCACGCGATCGACTGACACCCGTACACTTACCCGACAATGGCAGGACCATTTCACCACAGAGATCGTGATATGAGCGAATTGGAAACACAAATCAAGCAAATGATTATCGATTCTCTCGATCTGGAGGATATTACGCCGCAGGATATAGTGGCGGAAGATCCCTTGTTCGATGAGGGATTGGGGCTAGATTCCATTGACGCCCTTGAACTGGGGATGGCCTTACAGCAGACGTTTGGGGTGCGTATCGACGCAGAGGATGAGAATACCAGGAATCATTTTCGCACTGTCCAGACGCTCGCCAGGTTTGTTGCTGTCCACCAGGCGAAGCAGGAGGATGTAGTCCGTTGAATTCACGAAGAGAAATCGAGGAAACCCTGTCTCAATTGTTGGTCGAGATGTTCGAAGTTGATCCCGCCGCGATTAAACCGGATGCCAAACTGTACGAAGATCTCGATATCGACAGCATTGATGCCGTTGACCTGATTGTTGAATTCAGGTCCTTGACCGGTAAGCAGATAGACCCTGGTGTATTCAAAGCCGTACGCACAGTTCAGGATGTGGTTAACGCGGTGTCGGGTATTGTCGGCCTACCATGAGGCGGGTGCTGATCAGCCTGAGTGGGCTTCTGGTGATCGCCTATCCTTTCGTCGTGTTCATCGGCTTGCGCTCGTTTTCAATGCAAGTGCTAGGCTTCGCACTCGTTGTGCTGGCTCTGGGGAGAATCCTGTTGGGGCAGCAACGCAGTAACGACAATATTTTACCCTTGCTGCTTTCGCTGGTTCTGTTGTTGGTAGCAGCTTACGCACTACTGGCCAATAATCCCGAATCTTTCTTGTACTACCCTGTGGCGGTCAACGCAGTGCTGCTGGGCGTTTTCGGCTATTCGCTCCTACATGGCCCCACTTTTGTTGAACGACTGGCGCGGCTGACCGAGCCACAGCTTTCCACCCCAGCGGTGATTTATACTCGAAAGGTTACCTGGGTGTGGTGTGTGTTTTTCGTGGCTAATGGTTGCGCCGCACTGTACACCGCACAGTTCACCACACGGGAGATTTGGGCACTTTACAACGGCCTGATCGCGTACTTGCTGATGGGTATGATATTCGCTGTTGAGTTTCTCATCAGGTGTAGTGTAAAGAGGGCTGAAAATGTTGGCGCTGGCTAGTCTCGGTATTGACAGCTATCCGCAATCACACCCCGTGGCGATGACGCCGCAGGGGGTCGTCTGCTGGGGACAGTTCGTGCGCGATGTTGCCGCCACACGCGACTCGCTGGATGACGCAGGGAGTTCGAGCTGGGCTCTATTCGAGGAAGATAGTTACCGAATGATCGTTGGGCTCTTTGCTCTGTGGAGTGCTGGCGCGACTGTCTATCTACCGGGAGAGAATCATCAGTCAATCATAGAGCGTCTTCGGGCCGAAGGCGCTCGGTTTCTGGGGTTATTTCCGGGCGTGTCTGGTCACAATGAAGTCGTGGTGTCACGCGGTAAAGAGCCTGAAAAAGCACTGTCTCTTTGCGGCGCGTTGGTGGTTTTCACCTCTGGCTCCAGTGGCAATCCGAAGCTGATAGCCAAGCGGATGCAGCAGTTGGATGCAGAGTTGGGCGCGCTCGAAACACAGTGGGGAGACTTACTCGGCCAGTCAACGGTGATGGCGACGGTCAGTCATCAACATTTTTACGGGCTGGTATTTTCAGTGCTGTGGCCGCTTTGTTCGGGGAGAGTTTTTTGGCATCGCCCTTTTTTCGATACTGTCTTAATGTGTCACGAGGCGGCTGCCTTGCCCCGCACTGCGTGGATAATGAGCCCGGCTCATCTGCACCGATTGAGTCAGGAGATGCCGTGGGACGAGGTGCGCAACTCGCTCTCGGCAATTTATTCATCAGGGGGGCCTCTGGATTTTGAAGCGGTGCAGAGTGCGCATAAGGCCAGCGGAAAGTTGCCGCTGGAAGTATTCGGCAGCTCGGAAACCGGTGGTATAGCCTGGCGGCAGCAAGCGCAGGAGGGACAGGCCTGGCAAACACTTCCCGGTGTTCAAGTCCGATGTACCGAGGGTGGTGCGCTGGCCGTATATTCCGCCTTTCTGCCGGATGATCAATGGTATGTCACCGCGGATGGCGCGACTGTAGATTCCTTGAATAGTTTTCATCTGGGTGAGCGCCTGGATCGTATCGTCAAGATCGAAGGCAAGCGGGTGTCGCTGCCGGAAGTTGAAGCCCTGCTGGCCGCTCACGACTGGATAGTAGAGGCCGTTGCGATACCACTCAAGCGTCGCCGACTTGCCGTGGCCGCGGCGCTGGTGCTGAGTGCTACCGGCGAGCAGGCACTGGCTGACCTGGGAAAGGGGGGGCTGACACAGCGTCTGCGCGTCGACATCGCTACTCGTTTATCCGCGTTTGCCGTGCCCCGATATTGGCGCTTGGTGACGCAATTACCGAAAAATACTCAGGGAAAAATACGCTATACGGATATTGAGGGACTGTTTAGACCCAGGCGTATACCGGAGATTGTCAGTCAGGACACTACCGGTACAAGCTGTAAATTATGGCTGCGCGTACCCGCTTCAAGCCCTTATTTTGAAGGCCATTTCCCGGATGTTCCAGTGTTGCCGGGAGTGGTGCAGGTTGTGTGGGCGGAACACTTTGGTCGAGAGCTGCTGGGCGTTAGTGGCTCGTTCCGCAGTATGCGAACGGTCAAATTTAAAGCGATTGTTCTGCCGGGGGCTGAGTTGGAGCTTTCTCTCGAGTATTCGCCCGATGAGGGTCGTTTGCAGTTCCACTACCGATCTGGGTCGGGAGAACACAGTCAGGGCCGACTGCTGTATGAGGAGGAAATATGAATCGTGCCTGCATCATTGTCCCCGTCTACAACCATCCCGATTCACTCGGCATGCTGGTCGCAGGTTTGGCGTCTTTCGACGTTCCCACATTACTGATAAATGACGGATCAGATGACAACTGTACGCGACGCCTGCGTCAGATTGATCGTGATCATGCATGGATTACGTTGATTGAGCGCTCACAAAACGGTGGCAAAGGCGCTGCGGTAAAAACCGGTCTTGAAGCGGCGTTGCGCTCAGGGTTTACACATGCACTGCAGGTGGATGCGGACGGCCAGCATGATTTGCAAGACCTCCCTCGACTCCTGGCGCTGTCAAGGGACAACCCCGCTGCAGTTGTTTGTGGTATGCCGACCTTTGAAAATATTCCCACACTGCGACTCTACGGACGGTATCTCACACATATTTGGGTCTGGATCAACACACTGTCGCTGGATATCAGGGACTCCATGTGCGGGTTTCGAGTTTACCCGCTGGCCTCTACATTGGCCGAGATCAGAGCAGCTAAAACCGGTGACAGAATGGATTTTGATCCGGAAATCCTCGTGCGATTACACTGGCGCGGATTGCCTGTCATATCCATGCCAACCAGCGTCGGTTACCCGACAGATGGCATATCCCACTTTCGTGGCTTCAGGGACAATGCGTTAATAAGTTGGGCGCATACACGCCTGTTCTTTGGGATGCTCAGGCGTCTGCCTGAACTGCTTCGTCGCAGGAGGTATTCACTTGGCCAGGAATGCTGAATGGGCCGATATCCGCGAAGTTGGCTTTATCGCTGGGATGAGGTTCCTGTTCTGGGTTTACCGCAGCGTTGGCTCCTGGGCGATTACGGTCGCCTTACAGCCGGTAGTGTTTTATTACTTCGTCACGAATCGCATCGCCAGAAACTCATCACGTCATTTTCTGCATCGCATCAGTCTCATCAATGGCACTGCAGAGCCCACCTGGCTAGACGTCTATCGGCATTTATTGTCTTTTGCCGAGGCCACGGTTGATAAGCTCGGTGTCTGGGCAAATTCGGATATCCTGGATAATGTCATTTTTGAGAACAGGGAACTGTTACTAGAACAACTGGACAGTAAAAAGGGCGCGATATTGCTGGGCGCGCATTTGGGCAACATGGAAATTTGCCGCAGCCTATCCAGGGCCAATACCAGACTGAAGTTGAATATACTGGTTCACACGGGGCACGCTGATATGTTTAATCGGCTATTGCAGGAATTACATGTGGAATCAGAGCTTGAGCTTATTGAGGTAAGTCAGCTCTCGCCAGCCACCGCAATCAGGCTGGCTGACTGTGTGGCCAACGGCGAGTTTGTTGCCGTGTTGGCTGATCGAGTGCCGGTATCGAGTAATTCCCGTTCGCGCAGAGTGAGCTTCTTGGGTGAGGAGGCACGCTTCCCCGAGGGTCCTTTCATCCTGGCGTCCCTGCTGAAGTGCCCGGTCTATACCTTGTTCTGTACCCGCTCGGGTACTGACTATAGAATTCGCTGTGACAGGTTTTCCAACCAGGTGCGATTACCTCGCAAGAACAGGAGTGCAGCACTACAGAAATATATCAGCCGATACGCCGCGTTACTGGAGGAAAATGCCCGTCGATCGCCCTATCAATGGTTCAATTTTTACTCGTTTTGGGATTAGTCGCGATTGACTGTTCGAGTAAGCAGGACCTCCTGAGGGCACGCTATCGTCAGCGCTGCGAAAATACCTTGATGGCATTATGCATCAACGCTTCTGGGACGTACTCAATCAAAAAGTTGGAACGTATATGAATAAGAGCTATGCCAGCGCTAGCGTAGAGATCCAGATTCCATTTCATGATATCGATATTATGGGTATTGCCTGGCACGGGCACTACGCAAAATATCTGGAAATCGCACGGGGCGCATTGTTGCGGTCCATCCACTATAACGTGGCTGAAATGCGCGAATCAGGTTATGCATGGCCGGTGATTGAAATGAATATACGCTATGCCGGGGCGTTGACCATGGATCAGCGAATCCGTGTGCAGGCCGATCTGGTGGAGTATGAAAACCGACTCAAAATCCACTACCGGATTTTTGATTGCGAAACCGATAAGCGACTGACCAAGGCCTATACCATTCAGGTCGCGCTGGAGATTACCACCAGGGAAATGCTCTTTGCCAGCCCCCCGATACTGCTTGAGAAACTGGGCCTGTGACCCTGCTGCGGGTGCTTTTTTTAGCGCTGCTGCAGGCTTACATGGGCTACGCAGCGGCAGAGTCCATTGACGATGGGTTGACGTCGATCGCGCGGGAGATTGTGGTCAGTGATAGTGTACACGGCGAATTTCGGCAGGAAAAAACGCTGCCATTTGTGACGACGCCGTTTGTTTCCACCGGGGAGTTTCGCCTCGCGCGTGAGAGTGGCTTGTTCTGGCATGTGCTGGAACCACTTGAATCGACGATGTTGGTTCGGGACGGGCAGGTAAGTCTGGACGGCAAGCGCGTTGATGACCAGGGTGTGGGAAGACTGATCACGACCGTTATGTTGGGCTTTTTGGAAGGAAATCTGTCGGGGCTGAAAGAGACTTTCGATGTGTCGACGGATATTTTGGACGCAGGGTGGACGATGTCGCTCACGCCCAAATCCAGTCGCTTGCGAGCCGCAATCGAGCTGGTTCGGATTCAAGGTAAGCAACACCTCACTGCGATTGAAATCGTGGATGCCGAACACAATCGAACGCTTATGCAGTTTACCAATGTGCGCACCGATGCACAGGAGGCGGTACCGCTTGCCGAGCCAGCGCGATAAAACACGGGCCCTAATCTGGGTATGCGTTGGTGCGATATTGTTGCTGTTGGCGCTTGTCGCCTGGCCAGAACCTAGTTGGTTGAAGACTGACTTCCAGGCGCTGCTGCCTGCCGGCAGTGCTGATTCCTGGATAAAAGAAGCTAACAGGCAAGCCGCCTCCGCCTACGAGGGCCAGTTGGTGGTTCTGGTCGAAGGAGAGGATGTCGGCCAGGCCAGACAATTTCTCATCACAGTGGGCGAAGTGTTGGCCTCTGAAGGGTTGGTCTCTGCCGATTTTAATGAACTGGAGGCGGAGAAATGGCAGAAATTGGCAACCGCGCTTTACCCCTTCCGCTGGAATCTTCTCTCGGCCGCTGATCGCCTGGCGCTGGAGCGCGATCCGCAGGCGTTCCTGGAGAGTTTTCAGCGTAAGCTTTATTCGCCGCTAGGCGGTCCTCTGGCGGATAAGTTGCTCTCCGACCCCCTGGGGATTTATCGTAACTATCTGTTGGCTGCGGTACCGATGACTGCATCCCTGAATGCGCAGGAGTTGCCAGAGACCCTACAGCTTGCCGTTTACAGTATTACCAGGGAGCAGCGTGGCCTTGGTGCAAAGAGCAAGTTGTACGAGGTTTATGCCAGCTTGAAAGCGACGGCCGCACAACAGGGATTGGCCCTGTATGCTGCGGGCGCGCCACTCTACTCGGCCTACGGTGTGTACAGCGCCGAGGAGGAAATTTCGACCATCGGCGTGGTCTCCCTGATGTTATTGGTGACATTGCAGCTGGCGCTATTGCGCTCGCTTACCGCGATAGGGCTAACACTGCTCAGCGTGGCTGCAGGCGTGGTAGGCGGCATCGTGGTGACTGTGTTGATTACCCGCCAACTGCATATACTCACGGTGGTATTTGGTACGACTATCATTGGTATCGCCGTTGATTACGGTTATCACTATCTTGCACATTCACTATTACCTGGATGGCGTCGTGGCGACGCTCTGTCGCGTGTCTTTACCAGTTTGAGCCTTGGCGCACTGAGTAGCGGTGTGGCCTTTCTCGCCCTCACATTAATGCCGTTTCCGGGGGTTCGCCAGATTGGCCTGTTCATGGCATCAGGTTTGTTGTGCAGCTTCCTGACGGTCTGTTTGCTGTTCCCATTACTCTACAGGGGGCCGCCTCAAGGGTCACAATTGCCCAGAATATTTGCCGGATCCGGGATACCGGTGCGCTCTATCGGGGTGCCGCTGATGATCCTGTTGCTGACTATACCGGGTTGGATGCAATTGACGGCGCGGGATGAAGTACGTGAGTTCTATGGACACCCCCCACAACTCAGCACCGATCAAGCGGAGATTGCCAAGCGATTGTCTGCTACTGCAGACAGTCGCTATATGTTGGTGCGCGGTAGCAGTCCCGAGGCAGTACTGCTGGCGGAAGAGCGTCTGCGAAACGCTGCAGCGAACACTGGGCTGGGCGAAACGCTGGAGCTCAGTGCTATATCCGGTGTAGTGCCTTCCATTGAGGCGCAGCGACACAATTTCGCACTGATCAGGCAGCTGGTGGAAAGCGGTGCTTTGTCGCAGCACCTCGATGCGCTGGGTATAGAGCGAGCCTATAGGGATGAGGTGCTTGATGGCATCCCTGATGCATTCAAACCGCTGCAGCTGACAGCACTCAGCGAGAACCTGCTGCCGAGTGGGCAGGGACGGTTTATCGGTTGCCAGGAAAGTGAGTGCGCCAGCTGGGTACGTATTGCTGCCCCTGGTCGGACTGATAGTCTGGTACGTTTGGCGCAAGATACTCCCGCGGTCGAACTTGTGGACCCGATTGCCAACATCAATTCCCTGCTCGTCGATTATCGACAGAGTATTGTGATCGTTATGATGGGCGGGTCGCTGTTGATTTTCGTAATACTGGGCCTGTTGTATGGATGGCGCAGGGCAATTCGGGTAATGTCGCTCCCGGTGGTGACCTGCCTGCTGACAATTGCCGCAATCGGTTACCTGCATGGAAGCTATACCATTATTAATCTATTGGCCCTGATGCTGATAATCGGGGTCAGCATGGACTATTCGATTTTCCGTGGATTTACTGCGCCGCAGGATCAGCCGGCGGTTACGCTTGCTATCACGCTCTCAGCGCTGACCAGCGTTGTCGCCTTCGGGATGCTGGCATTTTCCCGGACCCCATTGATAAGTTCCTTTGGCGAGACCATTGCACTTGGATTGGGTATTGCTTACTCGCTGTCCTGGGTGAGAGTTGTGAAGTGAGCGGGGCAGTGGATACGCTGACGAGAAGGAGAAAAACACTGTACTACCTGAATGACATGGGCTTGCTGTGTACGCTGGGCAATGACAAGCAAACGGTTGCCGGCGCACTGCTCACCCGTGGCAGATCGGTGCCTGATCAGCGCAAACTCTACCGACCCTGGTGTGGCGCACAAGTCGGCTCCATCGAAGGTGAATTCCCGCCGGTACCCGAGGGATTGTCGCAGTATGATTGTCGCAATAACCGTTTAGCAGTGGCTGCCCTTGAACAAATCAGGCCGGCGATTGACGCCGTGGTGAGCAATTACGGCTGTGATCGTATTGCTGTAGTCATGGGAACCAGTACATCAGGGATTGCCAGCACCGAACGGGCGGTACGAGAGTGGGAGCTTTCGGGTCGACATCCCGATGACTTCCATGCGCTACAGGGCGCATTCAACGGGCTGGGAGATTTCGTGGCGGCGTATCTTGAAGTGTCCGGTCCGGTTTCGACTATCTCAACGGCCTGTACCTCCAGTGGCAACGCTTTTTTGAGTGCGCGACGGCTACTAGCATTGGAGCTGTGCGATGCCGTTGTGGTCGGTGGCGTTGATAGCTTGTGTGAGTTGACCGTGCGCGGCTTTGGCTCGCTTGACGCGCTGGCTTCCATGTACTGCAAACCACTCTCTGCGCACCGGGATGGTATCAATATAGGCGAGGCCGGGGCGGTTTTCCTGATGACGAGAGAGCGCGGTCCGGTGCGTTTTCTTGGCGGTGCAGCAAGCTCAGATGCATACCATATTTCCGCGCCGCACCCGGACGGGGCGGGAGCATTTCGCGCGATGCAAGACGCCCTGTTGAACGCTGGCATCGAACCGTCAGATATCAGTTACCTCAACCTCCATGGCACTGGGACATTGCAAAATGATGCCATGGAATGCAAGGCGGTGAATCGCTTGTTTGGAGAAACAGTACCCTGTAGCACGACCAAAGCGTTTACCGGGCACACACTTGGCGCGGCTGCCGCGCTTGAAATGGGGCTTTGCTGGCTATTACTCACCGCGGGTAGCGACTGGCGCTTGCCTCCCTCACTTTATGCAGATGACCTGGATCCCGAACTGGCCGCAGTCGCAGTGACCGGGCACAACGATTTCGACGCGCCAAAACCGCAGGTCTGTATGAGTAACTCCTTTGCCTTTGGTGGCAGTAATGTCTCGCTGGTCATAGGGTCGAATGATGATTGATTTTCCACCGATTGCGGAACTCGTGCCCCATGCTGCACCGATGCTGCTGTTGGATCGCATTGTCGAGAGCGGCGATGACTACCTGATTACGGAACTCACCGTGCGTGCCGATGGCCTGTTTGATTTTGAGGGGAGCGTGCCGGCTCTTCTGGGCCTGGAGTATATGGCGCAGAGTATTGCCGCGTTCTCTGGTCTGCGTGCTTACCGGTCGGGAGAAAACATAAAAATGGGTTTTTTGCTGGGAACTCGCCGCTATGAATCCAACGTGCATAACTACCCAACCGGTGATATTTTACGCGTCACTGCAAAAGAAATCGTGTACGGAGACACTGGTATGGCAGCCTTTGAATGCAAAGTCCAGGGACTTCAAGTCCTGCAAACGGCTGTGTTGACGGTGTTTGAGCCAGCGGATCAAGCCAGCCTAACCGGTATAATAGGGCCATGAACAATACGATACTGATTACCGGTTCCAGCAGAGGAATCGGCAAGGCCATTGCGCTGGACCTGGCAGCGGCCGGCTATGACCTGGTACTGCACTGTCGCTCGCGGCTCGACCAAGCGGAGATTGTCCGTGAGGCCGCGCAAGAGAAAGGGGTGCAGGTACGCATTCTGCAGTTCGATCTGGCGAACAGAAGCGACGTAAAGCTCAAGTTACTGGCCGATGTGGAGGCCCACGGCGCTTACTACGGAGTGGTCTGCAATGCCGGTGTGGCAAGTGACAATGCGTTCCCCGCGATGAGTGGAGCGGATTGGGATGGGGTTATCGACGCAAATCTGGGCGGGTTCTACAATGTTCTCAATCCACTGATCATGCCGATGATTCGGCGCCGCAGCCCCGGTCGAATCGTGACGCTGGCATCAGTATCTGGCCTGACTGGCAATCGCGGACAAGTTAATTATTCAGCCGCAAAAGCAGGCATAATTGGCGCTACCAAAGCGCTCGCACTGGAATTGGCGAAGCGCAAAATAACAGTCAATTGTGTCGCCCCGGGTTTGATCGCGACAGAAATGCTCGAAGCGGTTCCGCTGGAGAACGTCGTGGACAGTATCCCGATGCGGCGCGTGGGGCAGCCAGAAGAAGTCGCCGCAGTAGTGCGCTTTCTGGTGAGTGACGCAGCGAGTTACATTACTAGGCAGGTGATCTCAGTGAATGGCGGTTTGTGCTAGATGAAGAGAGTGGTTATTACGGGGGCGGGCTGCATTTCGTCATTAGGTGGCGACTGGGCGGAGGTCCGTGAGCATCTCCACGCGGGTCGCAATGCCATCGTACGAATGCCGCAATGGGCAAACTACCAGGGGCTGCTTACCAATTTAGCCGGGCCGATTACGCGCTTTGAAAAGCCGGCGCACTTCTCACGGCGAGCTACGCGGACAATGGGTCGGGTGGCGCTTATGGCCGTCACCGCAACGGAGCAGGCGCTCGCCGATGCCGGCTTGACAGATGACGCACTGCTTGGAAGTGGTGATGCGGGTATTGCCTATGGCTCATCGACCGGTAGCACCGACGCCATTGCTGACTTCAGCAGTATGCTGATGAATGAGACGGGCTCTACGGCAGGGTTAAACGCCACCAGTTATATTCGCATGATGAGCCACACCGCGGCGGTCAATATAGGGGTGTTTTTTGGTGTAAAGGGTCGCGTGTATACCACCTCGAGCGCTTGTACTTCATCCAGTCAGGGTATCGGCTATGGCTATGAAGCCATTCGCTATGGCATGCAGAAAATGATGATCTGCGGCGGCGCCGAGGAACTGTGTCCTACAGAAGCCGCAGTATTTGACACGCTGTTTGCGACGTCGACACAGAACGACACACCCGAGTTGACACCCCGCCCATTCGATCGGGATAGAGATGGCCTGGTGATAGGCGAGGGTGCATGTACGCTTGTGTTGGAAGAGCTTGAGCATGCCCGCGCGCGAGGCGCACATATCTATGCTGAAGTCATTGGTTATGCCACCAATTGTGATGGCGCGCATATCACCCAGCCCTGTTTGGATTCAATCTCCCGTGTATTGGACGCCTCCCTGGAAAGCGCTGGTATCCGAGCACAAGACATCGGTTATGTCAGTGCACATGGCACCGCCACTGACCGAGGTGATATTGCCGAGAGCCAGGCTGTGCTGCAGATTTTGGGTGATAAAACGCCCATCAGTGCGTTAAAAAGCTATACAGGGCATACTCTGGGAGCCTGTGGCTCTACTGAGGCGTGGGCGACTATCAATATGATGCGGGACGGTTGGTTCCACCCGACCTTGAATCTCCGCAATGTCGATCCAGACTGTGCGGATCTGGACTACATTGTCGGTAGTGGTCGCGAGTTAGACTGCGAATATGTAATGTCCAATAACTTTGCATTTGGTGGCATTAACACCTCGCTCATTTTTCAACGTATTTGACCCGGCAGAGCAGCCGCTCTCGATGCAATATCAGGTGCCGTTCGCTCTGCAGTAGGCCGCCAGTGCGTTGAGTCTTCGCGAGGGGTTCTCGACGTAGGGATTGGCTGTGTCCCATGCGTATCCTGCCAGTATGGAGCAGATCATTTTCCGAATGTCGGCAGACTGTTGTTGATGGAAAATGATGTCCTGAAAACTTCCGTCGTACCAGGCCGTGACGAAGGCGCGAAAAGTATCCACCCCCGTTAGTAGTGGTTTTTGGTAGTCGCGCTCCCAGTCAATACGCTCGCCATTGAATTGCCGGAGCAACAATCCGGCGGCCATACTTGCAGAGCGCATTGCTATAGTGACACCGGAAGAGAAAATGGGGTCCAAAAACTCTCCAGCATTTCCCAGTAACGCGTAGTTGTGCCCTGTCAGTTGTTTGACATTCACCGAGTAGCCTGTGATTTGCCTGGCAGCCATATCCCAGTTTGCATGCGCCAGGAGCGTCTTTAACGTCGGATCTTCGTTAACCCAATCCGACAGTGCCGCTTCAGAGCGTGTATCTCTGCTATCAAAGTGTGTGTTCTCAGCCACTACCCCGATTGAACAACGTCCATCAGAAAATGGAATCAGCCAGAACCAGACGTCGCGATGCTGCGGGTGAACCGTAATCAGTATCTTGTTGCGGTCGTACTGCACGTCGCTGATGTTGTCCTCAATGTGAGTGAACATCGATGTTCTCGATGGAAAGTCTGAGGGGCATTCAAGGTGCAAAAGACGTGGCAGTACACGACCAAAGCCACTGGCATCCAGCAGGAAGCGGCCAGTGAATATCTCAGTGCTGCCATCGGGCAACTTGCAGACAACCTGTGGATTTTCCTGCGTAACATCAATCGCTGATATCTCGTGGCGATAGCGGATGTCGACGCCGAATCTCTCTGCTTCGTCGGCCAGTATTTTGTCAAACACCGCGCGTTTGACCTGGAAGGTTTCGCTGCTGCCCGTTGAAAACTGTTCGCTAAATTCAAAGCCGCCATAGGTACCCTGGTGGAGAAACAGCGCTCCATCTTTACGCTGAAACCCTGCCGCTTCGATGGCCGGCAATAGGCCGGCTTCTTCGATGTACTGCATGCATTGTGGCAGCAGGCTTTCGCCGATTGAGAACCGAGGAAAGCACTCACGCTCCAACACGAGGACATCGCGGCCTCCGCGTTGCAGTATCGCGGCGGCAATTGATCCCGCAGGACCGGCGCCAATGATCAGCGCATCGTATACCTTGTTACTCATGGTTTATTTTGTTGCACTCGCCCGGCCGCTATACGGCTTACTTTTCCAGCGTGACCACGTCACCTACAAAGGTAACGCCAGCCATTAGCGCGCCATTACCGCATTCGAACTCGGTAGCGCTGTAAAAATCGCCCTTTTTGTAGAAACTGCGAATGTGAACCACAGCGTTGCCACCTGAACTGGTAACACGATCCTGAAAACTGATCATCGCAGACAGGAATACCCAATCGCATGCTTCTTTGTCGCTTTTGCCGAAGGCATTTGTCTTCTTGTTAGACCTGAACTCGCCATGGTTCTCAAGGATTTTGCCCTCGACCTCCGGACCAAACTGAAACGAGTAACCCTTATCCAGCTTCGTTTTCGCGGCCCGGGCCCCCATCGCCTCCTCGATGGAATATCGGTTGCGGTCATCCCGGGCAAGCGCGGCGCCCGATAGGAAAAGCATGACCAGTGCTAATGGCGTTACGATCCATCGTTTCATCTGTATATAGTTCCTTTTTTTGTATATGAATCTGAGCTATTTGCAGTATGTTTTCCAAAAACAATGCTTATTCCGGAAATGCTCACACGTTGAGTCCCAGAAATATACGCACTTTACTCACAGGGTCAACTTTCCCAGTATGTTTACCTGCCCAAGGACTATACTTGTCAGCGACGCATTTAGACCAGATCGATAAAAGCTTCAATAACGATAACCCGGTCGACGTCGGCGTCACCTAAAGTGAGATGAATCGGAAGCGTCAGCACCTGTTTGGCGAAACGCTCCGCATTTGGCAGGTCGGCGGTAGTGAGTACAGCGTAGGGTTCTGGCAACTTAACTCTTTGAAGCCGCAAGAATCTGCTGACTGATCTCTGCAACCACCCTACTCCACTCAGTGAACGCACTCATCCTCGGACTCCGATAATGTCGAGCACCGACTTTATGTCTACCCAGGTTGAATAGGTTTGACGCAGCAGCTTGGGCAGTCACAAATCTCTGAGCCTGCCTCATCGACGTGAGTCGCCGCATCCCCCGTTCCCTGACACGGGTAGTGTCCCGCGATTGTTCGACTCGATTATTTTCATACTGTTTGGTGCTGTGGATCATCTCGGGGATAAGCTCCCGATGAGCAACACCATAACTGCGCAGCTTGTCCATCACGATCTTCCTGGGCTTAGCCCCATCAGATCGCATCAAGTTTCTGAAGAAGCGCTTAGCTGCAACCCCATCTCGCTTGGCCTGTTGAAAGACATCCACCAACTCGCCACCCTGATCGACGGCTCGCCATAGGTAATGCAGCTTGCCTTTGATCTTGACGAAGACCTCATCAACGTCGAAGGTGTCATCGTCGCCTCGATGCCCTCGCTTCAATCGGCAGGAATAAATGGCACCGAACTTTATGCACAATAGGCGGACTGATTCGCGAGTGACGATTATGGCTCGCTGGCCAGTAGATCTTCGATATTACGATGACTGAGATTGAATCAAAAGTAGAGCCAAACGGCATAGCTAATGTTGTCCCGTGGGAATCGGTGGCGCTTATAAGTATTCATCCCAAGATTGCCTCCCAGGCTGACTTGATTTAGCGATACCTGAATAAGCTATATCCGAGACAATATCGACTTTCGCTTCTCTTGGTATTCTTCCTCGGTTAGAAGGCCCTGCTCATAAATTGACTTCAGCTCTTCCAACCGGGCTGCAGAGTCCAACGATTCAGTCGCTGTAGGTTGTACTGTCAAAGATTCTATGAACTCACTGTCCCCAAGCATTTTGTCGATAGTCTGATTCATTGCCTCCTCAGCCAAGTCACGAAGGGTATCCACATCCCCAAAAATACCCGCACCGACACCACCCTCAGTGAGGTCTGTCTTGTAGCTTTTTTTGAATCTAATTGCCCTATTCGATACTTGCTTTAGCGATACATCTACATGCGCATGGGCTTCACGATTGAAATAGTAGCTACAGTCAAATTTCGTGATCTGAACACTTAGCTGATATGGGGCGGAATCCGATGTATCAAGAATTCCCGCTTTCTCCAAAGCGGTAGTATACATTTTATCTACCATTAGGTCGGTGGACTCCGCTGTTCGTAATGTTTTCAGTCGATTTCCATAGCCTCCACGAATGGCTCCCAGCCAATTACCATCGGTTCCTCGGTTATCCGAAACTACTACTTGGCCAACCGAGGGGGTGCCAACAGCGGCATTTTCTCCATTCCCCTCATACTCCACAGTCGTCATATGAGTCGAACAGCCCGATATAAACAAAAGATACAGCACAGACACCAAAATTTTGTTTGAAATCATACGAACTCCCCAAGTTAATATTATTTAAATAATTTTTTGTCTCGCTTCATATCAAGCTTGCCAAATTCTAGTCTTTGAGTTGGCTCAATTAAACCTATACCCAGCGCCGATACGCTTCAAAAAACACAGGCAGACTCACAGCTAGATACTAGCGGATTGGTTTGCTAAACAACCGCTCCCGGTGGAGGCAAACACAGTGCCTGCTAGTTCACACCTGTGGGTGGCGAATTAGTAATTTATCAATAATATCAGAGAGTTGATGGTTGCTACCCTCCGGGAGTTTCACTAACGTTGAAAGACATGAAAGGCTCCATATTCGGCTTTTTCACTTACTGCCTACACTGGCCAAGCTAATCCAGCCGGGTAGTAGCCGCGCCGCATACTCCTTTGCCCCATACCGGACACCTCTCAGCAAATCCTGCGCCAAAGCAAGGGTAGGTTTAGGGGCGACGAGCTTGCCCTCTCACATAGGCCAGTAACCGTCAGGACAATGGTAGTCAGTGACAATCACAACACTACCCCTCATATCTGTACAGTAAATTAATTCTTCCTGGGAGGTAACGTCTGTAGATATCGCCATCATTATCAGCACCAATCCTATTACACCCTTCATAATTCACTCCTAAACAAAGAAATCCATCCGTAATCGCTCAGCACCATTTCAACGTCTGGCAACTTGTTCATGGCGAATTTGTAATTTCATATTGATATCAGCAGGTTACAGCAGCAAGGCTAACGAGCCTTTGTAGATTCTGGAAGTGTCTAACACGTCTAGCTCAATTATCGCAGAGCCTGTAAGCTTTTTAACGCTATAGTTTGAAACTATCTAGGAGTTGATTGGATGTTAGAAAGAATAATTGCAGGTATTGTTATCGGTTTGGTCGCAGGTTTCTTGTTATCAATAAAATTTGACGAAAGTAGCAATACAAAGAACATTGTCACGATTTTTACAGCCTTAGTTATAGTCGCTTTTATTGGCTCTTCCTTTACGTTTGGTGCTGTATATGGCGCGATGGCTGTTGGTGAAATTGCTCTAGGATATTGGATATCAAACAGCATATCTGGCCAGAAAAAAATCGAATAAGGCAAAGCAGTTCGCGGAGTATCGCCGGACACACTGCGCGCGGTTCTGCCAAATTAACTCCAAGGACTCTTTGCGCCAACTGCCCACGCTCGGTAACAACGAGGCTGGAGCACACGGTGTGGATTTCCCTCTCAGCACGGCATTACCATGCTCATAAGTCGTTTGTTGCATCAGATGAAGATTTTTTACCAAACAATACATCCATCATTAAATGGATGCGCTCCTCTCCTTTTCCCCACTTATTCGTGTTGAGGCTGTTAGGAGCTACAAATGATACTTTAGAAACTCTTTGTCCTTTATAAAAGGCTTCTAGGTGTGCCCGGCTGAGATAAAGTGCCATATCCCACCTCCATACCCCCTCGTATTCAATTGTTAGTTTATCTGGGTCGTGCAAGCTATTTTCTGGCGCGACCGTATAAATAAGTCCATTACTTGCCAGCCAGCCTTCAACAGCCTGCTGAAACCCTTGTCTTGTTTCATCGTCATCGATTGAAATAATATCTGGCTTTGCATCTAATACATTTTGTGGGATCGCACTACCGGTAATTCTCGGCCCAGCGCAGCCAGTTACCATTAACACGCCAAAAATTACCAGCAATTTAAATGCTTTACCCATTTGGATTATTCCTTTCTAGGTTTTTGAAGCAGAATTGTTGATTGTGGTTAACTTTTTCGTGCAAAGTCGAATTCACTGTTTTTATAAGTGGCGGCTTTCTGCAAAGATATCAAAGCGCTCTGCCAGATCAATCGCTAGGTGCCTGAATAGACATAGTCGCATTCAGTCTAGCGCCAAGCATTCTCAATGCATCATACTGAAAGTCCTGTTTCAATAGTACAGACAATAACCTTCGCACACCGGGTTTCTAGGTCTGCCGATTTTCAAGCCAGCCAAACAATACCATAAAGTGCCGTATGTAGTTATGGACATTGTTCCCGTTCAGGCAATCGCACAGAAAATGCTATGCCTGGCGAATTCTTAATTCTTCAATAGTATCAGAAGGTTAGCTATTGCCGCTTTCAACGGCGGATATTACTCTCGGACAGCATGAGAGATGTTATTTGCCTGCTGTTTCACCTGCTCATCACCCTAGCTAAGTTGATTAGACCCGGTGGCGGCTGCGCTGTCATCGCAGAGAATCTGATTCTGAGGCAACAGCTGATCATTCACTCCCAAGTCCGCCCCCTTTGCCCCATACCGCCCAGCTCTCGGCAAATCCTGCGCGAAGCATGGGCAGGGTCAGGGGCGACGAGCTTGCCCTCTCACATAGGCCAGTAACCGTCAGGACAATGGTAGTCAGTGACAATCACAACACTACCCCTCATGTCTGTACAGTAGGTTAATTCTTCCTGGGAGGTAACGTCTGTAGATACCGCCATCATTGCGAACAGTAACCCCATCAGTGCCTTCATAATCTACGCCTCGCTCGGATGTCGCCTTTCCTTTCCCCATCACATATTCAACTGGGAATTTTTCTCAATAGAGGATAGGTCCTACCGCACCATCACGTCACTCGTGTACATCCGTACACGTCGCCTTTTCAGCCCTATGACTTATCACAAGTAGGGACAATCGCGTCCAATGGAGTATCTTTGAGCACATAAAGTACGGGGAATTTGCTATGGCTAAAAGTATCTCAAAGGACTCTCAAACATCCTCCAGAATCCGCAATTGCGCCTGGGGTTACAAGTGTGACAAGACCTGGGATGGCCTGATCGTAACCGACAATAGCGATATCCGTTTCTGCGACGCTTGTGACAAGCAAGTGTACATGTGTAGAACTGAGCAAGAGCTGGCTAGTTCGGTATTGCTGAACCGGTGTGTAGCCTTTCCACCCGAGCTACTTCAAAAGAACGATACTGAGACCTCCAAAGACCCTAACCTCAATCGAGAAAAAAACGACGAAGCGGAGGAAGGCCGCTTTTTTGGGGTTGGTCAGGTAGCTGCGGAATACGTTATCGACGAGCATCCAGTCGACTAATAACCTGTGCATGGCGAATTGCTATTTTTTATTACAATTCAACAAGTTAAGATCTTGACCCTGAAACCGTAAATTCCCATGGATAGGAGATGTAGGCGTAATATATACTACCTGGTAGCATTTAACGCATTCGCCCTCTGGAGAATCAATCATGGGAATGGTCAAAAAAAGCATCTCGGTAACGGAGCAGCAAGACAACTGGATTAAGGCTCAAATCAAGACCGGACATTTCGGGAACGAAAGCGAAATTATTCGAGAGTTAATTCGCGAGCGACAAATGCGGGAGCAGGAAACTCCCGCCCAAATCGAAGCAATTCGCGCTGCATTGATTGAAGGCGAGCAGAGCGGTTTCACAGATCGCAGTGTTGATGAAATTTGGGAAGACGCCCGACGCCGTGGGTAGGTACCGGCTATCAAAAGCTGCCGAAGAAGATCTGATAGGTATAGCCCTTTTCGGCGATGAGCACTTCGGTATAGCTCAGTCAAACCGTTACCGCGATCAGTTAGAGCGTCGATTTACCGTGTTGGCCGATCAACCGTTACTGTACCCCGCTGCCGACCATCTCCGCGAAGGATACAGACGCAGCGTGTGCGGGGTACATTCGATCTTCTATCGTATCGATGGAAATGACGTGAAAATTATTAGGGTCTTAAAAAATCAGGACCTTGAGAAACAGCTGTGAATGTAAAGGTAGAAGGTTGTTCTTCTTGGACGATTTCGCAACGACTCGGGGCTCGGAAGACGTTCGGAGTTAGGTTTTGAAAACCTGTCCCTGGCGAATTGTTACTTTTCCAATAGTATCAGATAGTTGGCAGTTGCTGCTTTCGCCACGTGATACTACTCTCAGACAGCATGAGAGAGGTTATTTGCCTGCTGTTTCACCTGCTCACCACCCTGGCTCGGTTGATTAGACCCGCTGGTGGGAGGAAGCCAGGGCCAAAGGGACCTGCAAAAGAAGTTATCAACGCTATCGTTGAACTGAAACAGCTCAATCCCCACTACGGCTCC
>TARA_R110002124_G_scaffold18517_10_pt1 | contig 21670 bp, 26 predicted proteins | sample TARA_R110002124 | Tara Oceans TARA_R110002124 (sample SAMEA4397445) | marine metagenome | biome: Polar Biome; feature: [SRF] surface water layer (ENVO:00010504); material: water (ENVO:00002006), including particulate matter (ENVO:01000060) such as... | depth 5 m | reverse complement strand
TCGCAAGCAACACGAAGAAGCGCACGGACACGATTATTGTTGGCAACATGATGCTATTCGATCACTGATGAAAGATTGTGATACATATCGAGAACTTGGTACACACCAAGGTGCTAGTGCGGCCTATGCTTGCCTTACCAATCCAAAGTCAGTAGAATTGGTTGATATATCGTTTGAGAAGTGGAGACCTTTCCAGAGACTTTTTGAAGATTATTGTGCTGAAAACAATATTAAGTTTACGATACAAGAAACTTCTTCTGACAACCCCAAGACTGCTAGACACGTTGATCTGTTGCTTATTGACAGTATGCATCAACCCACGCATCTAGTCAAAGAGTTGAAACTACATGGCCCCGTTGTGAAGAAGTATATTGTACTACACGATACCTCACGTCTGTTCGGTCAACCAGACGATAGACTTTGGCAGGTCGCTGATGCTTGGGTCAACACCGGAATTTCACCTTGGGAAGTGATGAAACGAGAAGAAGCAAACGTTGGTTACACTGTATTAAGAAACACGTTAAACACGCCACTGCGACCCTTATTCTGTAAATAACAATTCTTATAAATAAAACTATTGAACATAAACGTATTATGATAACCGTATTATTCGTTAACGAAACTAAAGGAAAATGTTATGGCTGTTAAACCATCATCTCCTGCAATCAATATCAGTGAAATCGACAAGACGGCAATTGTGCCCGCTGTTGGTTCTTCTGGTGGTGGATTCGTAGGAAACTTCCGTTGGGGCCCCGTACACCAAAGAACACTAATTGCTGATGAAACAGGATTAGTTAGTACTTTTGCGGCACCTGACGACGCGAACTCGGTAGATTTTCACTCTGCCGCGTACTTTCTTAAATACTCACAAACACTACAAGTCGTTCGAGAGAACAACGGTGGATCTAACGCACACAGTGCATTAGTACCATTGACCTCTGACTCCTGTACCGTGAACAACCTTTCTCATTGGACGAACACTGTATCGTCTTCTGTTGGTGAAGGTGGATCAAAACTATCTACTGGTACTTGGATTGCAAAATATCCCGGAGAATTAGGTAATGCATTGACAGTATCTTTCTGTCCTGCTGATTCTGCTTTTGACCACTTCAATAAGCAAACCGATGGGTCTGGTCACGTCAATGGTTGGGCATACGCAGGACAATTTGATGGGAAACCGGGAACAAGTGCTTACGCTCTTGCTAATGGCGGTACTAACGATGAAGTCCACGTTGCGGTAATTGACCGTACTGGTGCTATCTCTGGAACTCCCGGATCTGTACTAGAGAAGTTTGAATACCTCTCTGTTGCTAAAGGTGCCACGACTTCTGATAATTCACCTAACTATATCTCAGACGTATTGAATGGACAATCTCAATATATCTGGAATGGTTACTTCGGTGATGACTCTGCGTTCGGTTCTTCTTATAGTAATGTTGGTGCTACTTGGGGATCCGCTACTAACGTTGCTTCTCCTGTCGAATATGGGGTAGGAGATGGAACTGCTCTTCCTGATGCTGTTCGTTCTGTCAACCTTGGTTCTGGCGACGAAAGTGCCGCACTAGGAAATACAGAGTTTGGTTTAGGATATGATCTGTTCGAAGATAAACTTCAGACTGAGATCGACTTCCTTATCGCTCCACAACATGGTTCTGCCGGAGACGGTGCAACTGTTGTGAATGATCTAGTATCAATCGCAGAAGCAAGAAAAGACTGTGTAGTAGTAACATCTGTCGATAAGACAGGTATCGTGGGTAAGACAGACGCACAAGCAACAACTGCCGCTGTAACATTTGCTAACTCGTTAACGAAGTCATCTTACTTAATCTTAGACAACAACTTTATTAAAGTCTTCGATAAGTACAATGACAAATATATCAACCTCCCTGCCGCGTCAAGCACCGCAGGACTAATGGCGGCAACTGATGTTATTGCTGATCCTTGGTATTCACCCGCAGGTCAAAGGCGTGGTAACTATCGTGGTATCACTGATATTCTCACTAACCCCAACCAGACTCAACGTGACTCACTATATAAAGCAGGTGTTAACCCTATCGCGAACATTCCCGGTACTGGTTTGATCTTGTATGGTGATAAGACTCTTCTGGGTAGACCTTCTGCCTTTGACCGTATCAACGTGCGTAGATTGTTTATCGCAATTGAGAAGTCTATTGGAGAAGCGGCAAAGTCTGTAATGTTTGAATTCAACGACGAGTTTACTCGCGCAGAGTTCGTGAACATTGTAGAACCCTTCTTGCGTAGAGTTAAAGGTCGTAGAGGTATAACTGACTTCCGTGTAGTTTGTGATGAAACAAACAACAATCAGGAAGTTGTGGACAATAACCAATTCGTAGCGTCAATCTTTGTCAAACCTGCACGTTCTATCAACTTTGTTCAATTGAACTTTGTTGCTGTTAGAACAGGTGTGGACTTTGAAGAAGTTGTCGGTTCGGTAGGAGCATAAGACATGGCGATTTTAGGTGTAGATGACTTCAAGTCAAAACTAAAAGGTGGTGGTGCCCGTCCTAACCTCTTTAACTGTAAAGTTAACTTTCCTGCCTTTGCTATCGGTGATGCTGAATTAACATCATTCATGGCAAAAGGTGCGCAGTTACCTGCTTCCGTAATCAACCCAATCGTTGTTCCATTCCGTGGGCGACAGTTGAAGATTGCAGGAGACCGAACTTTTGAAGATTGGACTGTAACTATTATAAATGATACTGGATTCGAAATTCGTGACGCTATGGAACGATGGATGAATGGTATCAATTCACACAACGCAAACACTGGTTTCAACGATCCTGCTGAATACCAAACTGACCTTGCTGTTGAGCAACTGGACAAAGATGGACAGAAGTTGAAAGTATATCACTTCCGTTCTTGTTTCCCAGTCAACATCTCAGCAATTGACTTGAACTATGATACTGTCGATACTATCGAAGAGTTTCAGGTAACGTTCAACGTTCAATACTGGGAAGCAGATGGCGTAACTTCGTAGTTACGACAGGACTAAATATATGCGAAGGGGGGACTTTCTCCCCTTCGTACTATATCTAAAGGATAGGAAATGGCAGACGATAACAACAATATTATTAAACTATTCGGTTTCGAACTTTCTCGTACTAAGAAGAGAGAGCAAGGAAAAGAAAATGATAAACTTCCCAGTATCGTTCCGAAGACGGATGACGATGGGGCAGGATATGTTACCGCGTCTGGTTCACACTACGGACAGTACATTGATATCAATGGTGACAATGCGAAGGATAACGCAGAACTCATTATGAAGTATCGCGGAGTTGCTCAACATCCCGAAGTGGATGCGGCAATCGAAGACATAGTGAACGAGAGTATCTCTGGTTCAGAGAACGAATCCCCGGTTACGATCAACCTAGATGGTGTTGAAACATCTGATAAGATCAAGAAATTAATTAATGAAGAGTTCGATAACATCACAGGTATGTTGAACTTTTCAGATCTAGGACATGATATATTCAGGTCTTGGTATGTGGATGGACGATTAGTTCACCACTTAGTTGTTAACGAATCTAACCTCAAGGCAGGTATCCAAGAGATACGTCCTATTGATGCTGTTAAGGTTCGCAAAGTTAAAGAAGTTAAGTATAAGAAAGACGATAAGACTGGTGCAAAGATTGTAGACAAGACAGAAGAGTTCTATGTCTTCCAAGAGAAGAACCAGACTCAGAGTGCAGTCAAGTTAACACCAGACTCCGTGTCGTATGTTACCTCTGGTATCACTGACCCGACTAAGAAACGTGTCGTATCTTTCTTACACAAAGCAATCAAACCTATCAACCAACTGCGTATGATGGAAGACAGTCTAGTAATATACAGACTTGCTCGTGCGCCCGAACGTAGAATCTTTTACATAGACGTGGGTAACCTTCCTGCTAACAAAGCAGAGCAACACATGAAGGAGATCCAGACTAGGTACCGTAACAAACTTGTTTATGATGCAAGTACTGGTAACCTCAAAGATGATCGTAAACATATGTCTATGCTCGAAGACTTCTGGTTACCTCGTAGAGAAGGTGGTCGTGGTACTGAGATCAGCACACTTCCCGGTGGTGAGAACCTTGGGCAGATTGATGACATTGTATACTTCCAGAAGAGATTGTATCGTTCATTGAACGTGCCTATTGGTAGGTTGGAGCAGGAATCACAGTTCAGTCTAGGAAGATCTACAGAGATCTCTAGAGATGAAGTGAAGTTCCAGAAGTTTATTGACCGTCTGAGACGTAGGTTCTCTGGACTGTTCACAACTATCTTGAAGAAGCAGTTGATCCTTAAACAGATCATCACCCCCGAAGACTGGGAGCAATTCAAGAGCGACATACAGATTGACTTTGTTAGAGATAATCACTTTACAGAGTTGAAAGATTCTGAGATACTTAGAGAAAGACTAAGTACTATGGATCAGTTATCACAATACGTTGGAGAGTACTTCTCGCGTGAATGGGTAATGAAGAGTGTAATGATGATGTCTGATGAAGACATTGAACAAATGGCAAAACAAGTCGAAGCAGAGAATAGTAAGGGTGGAGACGATGACACAGGTAATGAGGAATATTAATGGAAATTGATTTAGAAACAAACCAACAACAGATCGCAGACTTTATCGATCAGATACAGGCACAGAACTTTAATCAAGCAAAGGAACACTTCGATTCTTTACTGAATGATAAAATGTCCGATGCGGCAGAAGCAGAGAAGATTAATGTTGCTGATACTATCTTTAACGGTGCCGAAGACGAGTCTCACGATGATGATAGCACAGTGGACGATGACCTAACGGATGACCCTGATGAAGTAGAGATACTTGATCAAGAAGGGGAAGTTATCCCTGATGAAGACGAAGACTAATTAGTTCATAGGAGAAGAAATAGTGGCTTGGGTAGTAATTCCAAATGTTCCGAATTGGGAATACAATAATGCACCAGAAGATCCCGGTGTAGATAGTCCTTATCGTGCCTTATGGTTAAAACAAACTAATGGTATTAGAACGAAGCATCACCTCGATCATAGCGATCTCGTATACACTGATGTTCGTATGGTTGGTGACACTACTGATGCAACCAGAGGAGAAATGAGCAAATCGTGGTGTGATGCCCAAGGTTCTGAAGATAATATAGAAACTGATATGATTCTAGTTTTCCGAACTACAGGTGCTAATCAAGAAGTTAGAGTTGGCGCGGCAAGATACTATGATGGTGGTTATGTTGACTATGATGCATCAATTGATTGGGGTGATGGTACAACAACATCTGTTACAGGTGACATTGTTAACAATGCCGGATTAGTTCATACTTTTGCAAGCGCAGGTGACCACACTGTTAGAGTATCAGGGCCATCTTTTCACAACGTCAATTTTTCTCCCGGTTCACAATCTCATGGTACATACACTGGAGGCAACACTGAAGCACAAACAGACAAACTTATCCATGTACTCAACCTTGGTGATATTGGACATAGAAAGTTATATGGAGCATTCAAACGAACTCGACGGTTGCAGAGTTTTACAACGGGACATACTGATCTAAGCAATTGTTCTTCATTGACATCTTTCTTAGAGCATCGCACATGGAACACAACCCCATCTCAATTAACGGTTGATTTATCTGGTATGGATTTATCAGTTCTAATCAACACTAAAGGAATGAATAACTTCTTTAAAAAGGTAGGCGGTAACACAATAATTAATATGACCAACATTAATACTACTGGTGTTCTTGGAATGGTTCATATGTTTAGTCAGGTGGGGTATCAAGTAACGACGATTGATGTTAGACCTCTTAATACGAGTTCTGTAACAAATATGTCGGGTATGTTTTACGATAATCCTACACTTCATACAATTGTCGGTATTGAGGATATGGATGTTAGTTCAAACCAGTGGTTCTCTTCGATGTTTGGGCAGTCCGGTAACACTCACACTGGCGGTGCAATGACTTCACTCGACTTATCATCATGGGATTGGTCATCTGCAAAATATTATAGTTATATGTTCAACAGGTCTTCATCCCTTACAGATATTATTGGCATTGAAAATATCAATGTTACAAACTTGCTCAATACTTCAAGTCTGACGCAGTTCTTGGGTTACGGATCATCCGGTGTGACGCTTCCTACATCTCGTTATGATCAACTTCTTATCAACTTGGCCGCCCAAACTAAGAATCAAAGTACTCAAACTGCTCACTTTGGTAGCAGTAAATATACAGCAGGTGGCGCGGCAGAGGCTGCTAGAACTAGTTTGATCAATAATGATGGATATACAATTTCAGATGGAGGAGCAGTATAGTGGGTATTTTAACTAAAACAGAAGGTCACTTTATTATTAATGATGGAGCATTTTCTTTAAGCGGAACTGATGTTGTATCATACCGTGATGTCGCTACCGTACAAGAGTTCGATACTGAGGCATTAATGCTTGCCGCGCACGAAGAACAATTCCCTGAACAGTATGTAGTAGAAGAAGATGAAGAGTAAATTAGTTTCATCTTAAAGATCTAATATGTATAAATAAATACATTAACCTCGGAAACTTAGTATGAAAACATTTCAACAGATCAGAGAGGGTGCCAAAGTTGTCTTTAATAAGAAGATAGATAAGGTACCAGTTAAGATCGTTAAAGAACCAAAAGGTTTTTGTGTGTATATCGACGGTGATAAACTTGACGTGTTCAAGTCACAAGCAGAGGCAGAGAAGACAGCGAAGACTGTCATAAAGGAACTTAAATGAAACTGATTAGTGAATTCACTGAGACAGGTCTTGAGTGCATTATAGAAGCAAAGAAAGATGGTAGTGGTAAGAACTACGTCATCGAAGGTGTCTTCGCACAAGCAGATCAAAAGAATAGAAACGGACGTATTTATCCGCGACCCATTATGGAGAACGCAGTAAACAAATACGTTACGGAACAAGTTAGCAAGAAGAGAGCAGTCGGTGAGTTGAATCACCCCGAAGGCCCTACTGTTAACTTGGACAAGGTTTCGCACCTTATCACTGACCTTCGATTAGAAGGTAATGATGTGGTCGGAAAAGCACAAATATTGGATACTCCAATGGGTAAGATTGTTAAAGGTCTCCTTGAAGGTGGTGTACAACTAGGCGTGTCAACTCGTGGAATGGGAAGCATTGAGAACCGAAATGGTGTCGCATATGTAAAGGATGACTTTATCCTTGCAACTGTAGACATAGTACAAGACCCTTCAGCACCAGACGCATTTGTTAATGGGATCATGGAAGGTGTAGACTGGGTTTGGAATAACGGCATTTTGGAACAAAGTGTAATTGAAGATATGGAGACTGAGATCAAGAACGCACCGAAAGCGTATAGCAGTGCTGTACAAATTCGAGAGTTTAAAAATTTCCTCTCGTTAATCAAATCTAATATGTAAGGAGTCAATTATGACTGAAGAAAGTAAAGTCGAAGTTGAACTTCACGATGATATTAACGAAATCGTGGAGGAAACTCTCGAAGAAAAAGCACCTACTGCTAAAGGCATTAGTACAGACGGTCAGGAAGTATCTGAACCAGAAAGTATTGCGTCTGTAGACAAGGCGGCTAACGCAACCACACAAGCAGTAGTCCCTAAGACTAAAGCAGGTATGGTTAATGCTATGTACCAGAAGATGAACAAGTTAGACAAGAAGAGTCTTCAGGCGGCATACGGTAAAATGATGGGCGAAGAAGTAGTAGTAGATCAAGAAGTTGTTGCTGAGACTAGCACGACTGCTGAGTTAGATGCACTAGTCGAATCAGAGGCAACTCTGTCAGACGAGTTCAAGACTAAGACTCAAGCAATCTTTGAATCTGCTGTTAAGTCACAACTCTCCGAAGAAGTTGCTCGGTTAGAAGAGCAATATAAAGGTGAACTTGCTGAAGAAGTACAGACTATTAAGTCTGATCTTGTTGAGAAAGTTGACTCATACTTAAACTACGTTGTTGAGTCTTGGATGGAAGACAATAAAGTTGCTGTACAGAACGGTCTCCGTACTGAAATCGCAGAGAACTTTATGGACAAAATGAAGGACTTGTTTGTTGAGTCTCACATTACTGTTCCAGAATCTAAGGTTGACCTAGTTGATGAACTCGCAAGTCAAGTTGAAGAACTTGAAGAGAAGTTAAATTCTCAGACTGGTGAGAGCATCAAACTGTCCGAAGAACTTGAAGTACTGAAGCGTGATCAAATCATTGCTGAAGCGGCACGAGGACTGGCAGACACCCAAGTTGAGAAGTTAAAAGGTCTTGCAGAGAAAGTAGAGTTTGATGCTGATTATGCATCAAAAGTTGCCAAACTGAAAGAGCAGTACTTCTCCAAAGAAATCACTGAAGAAATGATCACCGATGAGGAACCTGAAGCACTAGTTGAAGTTTCTGATTCTATGAGCAGGTATGTCGGTAAACTTCAACAAATGTCCAAGACTGCATTTTAGTAGTCAGACTATAATAAATCTTATTTAAGGAAACAAAGATATGAACTCATATGATACTCTCGTTGAAAAATGGGCACCAGTACTGAACGAAAATAGTTCTGGTGAAATTAAAGACGCACATCGTCGAAGCGTAACTGCCGCTATCTTGGAAAACCAAGAGATCGCAATGAACGCTGAACGCGCACAATCACAAGGTTTCGGTGGATTGAACGAAGCCGCTCCCGGTAACGCTACCTCATCTGCAAGCAACTGGGATCCAGTTTTGATCTCTCTTGTTCGTCGTGCTATGCCTAATCTTATGGCATATGACGTTTGTGGTGTACAACCAATGTCTGGCCCAACTGGTCTCATCTTCGCGATGAAGGCACGTTATGGCGCAGGTGCAACTGGATCTCGTGAAGCATTGTTCAACGAAGCAGAGACTCAATTCTCTGGTGATCGTTCTACTAGTCACGATTCAGACAACGCTTCTGGTTTCAACGGTATTACCGATGACTCTGCAACTGGTGTTCGTACTGTCGATAGTTCTGTAGACGATTCTCGTCTAACTAGCACTTTCGGTTCTGGTATGTCTACTGCCACGGCTGAAGCATTGGGTGACGGTGTTGGCGCACCATTCGCTGAGATGGGATTCACCATCGAAAAAGCAACTGTGACTGCTAAGTCTCGTGCATTGAAAGCAGAATACTCGCTTGAACTTGCTCAAGATCTTAAAGCAATCCACGGTTTGGACGCTGAAACTGAACTTGCTAACATTCTTAGCACAGAGATCCTTGCGGAAATTAACCGTGAAGTTATCCGTACTATCAACAGTCAAGCAAAAACTGGTGCTTTACAATCTAACGTTGCTACTCGTGGTATCTTCAATCTCAGCACTGATGCTGATGGTCGTTGGTCTGCTGAGAAGTTCAAAGGTTTAGTTGTACAGATTGATCGTGAATGTAACGTGATCGCTAAAGAAACTCGTCGTGGTAAAGGTAACGTAGTAATCTGTTCTTCAGATGTTGCTACTGCTCTTTCTGCTTCTGGTATGCTTGATTACAGTCCCGGTCTTGCTACTACTTTGCAAGTAGATGATACTGGTAACACCTTTGCAGGTACTTTGAATGGTCGCATTAAAGTGTATATAGATCCATACGCCACTGCTGATTATATCACAGTTGGTTATAAAGGAACTAACGCTTATGACGCAGGTGTATTCTACTGCCCATATGTGCCTTTACAAATGGTTAAAGCAGTTGGCGAAGATAACTTCCAACCGAAGATCGGTTTCAAGACTCGTTACGGAATGGCATCTAACCCATATGTAGGAACTACTCCTGCAAGCAATGAACTTGCCGCTGTTAAGACCAACCAATACTACAGAATCTTCCGCGTAGACAACATCCTCGCGTAGTGGTAGTATAAAATAAGAGTAGGGTTAACCTACCTTCTTTCAGGGACTCTTCGGAGTCCCTTTTTTTGTCTGTATTATTTGTATAAATAGAAGTATATAATAGAGAGGTCAACATGGCATTAACAGAGAATAAAAACTACCTACAACCCACAGGGTTTAGGTTAATCATAGCAGGAGACGAGTACAAGAACCTAGAGTACTTTATACAGTCTGTTATCCATCCCGGTTCTAGCGTTACTCCACTAGAGATGCCAGTTGCGCGAATCACGTCTGTCCCTTTGGCAGGTGATAAGATCCAATATGGTGAGTTACAAGTAGAGGTAATATGCGATGAAGACATGACTGCATACAAAGAGATGCAGGGTTGGTTGGAACGTATTGTTACGGACGGACAGGTTGATGGTAACGAAGGTGGGAAGGTCAGTACCTACTCTGACATTACTCTTGTTATACTAACAAGTCATAACAATAAGAACGTGACCTTTAAGTACAATGATTGCTTGCCTACTAACGTGGGTCAGATCTCAATGAACTCTAATGTCGCAGACGTAATTTACCCTACATTCAATGTATCATTTCGGTTCAGTTCTTTCGAGTTAAAGTAAATGCAGAAAGTCTATATTATGAATGAGAGGTTACTCTCTATCCTTGATAGATGGGTACTGTTCGTTGACAAGTATGATGTTATGTCTAACAACACAATGTTAGATGGTAAAGACAGAGATCACTATGTTAGCAATGAGTACTTGGAATCAATACAAGCAGATCATATAGGTCATCCTGAGACCGCAAGATCATATTGTATCAAACCTCCTCACTACAAGGGGGTTGACAAGAACTACCAACTAGAGTATAATATACTCGACTCAGAGATGAGAACAGAGTTGGGTGTCAGACAATCAGCACTATCACAGTTGTACCCCGAAGATGGATTCATTGCTTGGCATTCTAATGCCGATGCATCATCATTCAATCTTATATTCACATGGAGTGAGAAGGGAGACGGTTACTTCAAGTACGTTGATCCTATCACAAAGAACCATATATGGATGGTAGACAAGAAGGGTTGGCAGTGCAAGGCAGGTTACTTTGGTTCTAACGATGAACCAGATAAGGTAATGTACCATTGTGCCGCAACCAACTGTAAGAGAATCACATTGAGTTACACGTTAGGTTTCGATGAGTCCTATTGGAAGGACGCTATTGAACATATAAATACAAAGGTATGATAGAGTATCATGGGGCGTGATGCTTAATATAGACCACCCACTAAAGTCGGTTATAGTCTATCATACACTATTATAATTAGAGAGAGAATATTATGTTGTTAGACCTTGAAAGTATTATGGAAGAGTGGAAGAAGGATGCAGAGATCCCTACACACAAATTAGATGATACATCTAGACAGACCCCATCCTTACACGCAAAGTATTTGCAGTACCTATCCTTGACTAAGTTGCAGTTGAAACGCACAGAGCATTCACAGGCAATCTTGTTGAAGGACAAGTGGGCATATTACAATGGCAAGATGTCTCGCGAAGAGATAGAAGCAACTGGATGGAACCCAGATCCGTTTAACGGACTGAAGATCCTGAAGGGCGAGTTAGAATACTATTACAATGCTGATCCAGAACTTCAAAGAAGCGAAGAGAAGATCGCATACCTTAACACTATTATAAGTACACTTACAGAGATTGTTGATAGTTTGAAGTGGAGACACCAAACGATTGGCAATATTATTAAGTGGCGAGCATTTGAAGCAGGTGGTTAATGGAAGATAATACTATACGCGTAGGTATGATGTCACACTCATACATAGCGATAGATGCTAATGCGGCACAGGATCAGGAACTCCGTGAGTTCTTTGCATTCTTTGCTCCCGGTTACCAGTATATGCCAGCCTATAAAAGGAAGGTGTGGGATGGTCGGGTGAAGTTGTACAACCAAGTGACCAAGCAAATGAACGTTGGTCTCTATCATCACTTACGAAAGTTCTGTGCTGATCGGTTCTATCCCTTACAGATCATTGAGCATGAAGAGTATGGTATTCCGTCTGCCAAGGATGAGGTTGATCATCCGTCACTGATTAAGACTATGAGTTCATGGCAGATGCCGTTCGAAGCATATGATTATCAGTACAAAGCAATCAGTCATGGTATCGAAAGTATGAGGTGTTTGCTACTCTCTCCAACTGGGTCAGGGAAGAGTTTCATTATATACAATTTGATGCGGTTTGTCAAGGAAAATAAAGATGTATCTAAAACTTTAATCATTGTGCCTACCACAAGTCTGGTAGAGCAGATGTACAAAGACTTTGCCGACTATGGGTATGACGTGGATGAGAACGTCCATATGATCTACTCAGGTAAAGATAAGGTGACGGACAAACCTGTCATCATATCTACATGGCAGTCGATCTATAAGTTTGGTGTGGAATGGTTTGAGCAGTTCGATGCAGTGTTTGGTGATGAGGTACACCTGTTTAAGGCAAAGTCTCTATCTACTATGATGGACAAGTGTATCAATGCAAGGTATAGATTCGGTACTACAGGAACGTTGGATGGTACTGAGACGAACAAACTTGTGCTAGAAGGTTTATTCGGGCCAGTGTTTACGGTGACTAGCACCGCACAATTGCAGAAAGATAAACAACTAGCAGACCTTGACATCTCTATTCTGCTGTTACGTTACCACAATGATAAGTGTCATTGGATGAAGGACAAGACCTATCAGGAGGAGATAGACTTCATTGTTACTAACAAAGCACGGAACAACTTCATTACTAAGTTGACAGTAGACCAGACAGGTAATACCTTGGTCATGTTCCAGTTTGTAGAGAAGCACGGCAAGATACTATTTGAACTTATCAAGGATGCAGTATCCGATGACCGTAAGGTGTTCTATGTGTCTGGTGAGGTTGGCGCACAAGATCGCGAGAAGATCCGTGGTATAGTAGAGGGAGAAGACAATGCTATTATCGTTGCCTCTCTAGGTACCTTTAGTACAGGTATAAATATAAAGAACCTGCACAACATTGTATTTGCTACACCCAGTAAGTCTCAGGTTAAAGTATTACAGAGTATTGGACGAGGACTAAGGAAGTCAGACAATGGTGTTGCAACTAAGTTGTTTGATATTGCTGATGACTTCCATGTAGATAAACATAAGAACTTTACTCTACGTCACAGTGCCGAAAGGATTAAGATATACACGAAGGAAGGATTTAAGTACAGTATTTACCCTATTAACTTAAAGGAGCAAACCGATGACTGATAATATAAAGCAACTGAAGTTGGTTACTGGTGAAGAGATAATCTGTGAAATCATTGAAGAGGATGATCAAGATCTAATCATAAGAAATCCACTTGCCTTTGAATATAAAGTTACACCCGAAGGAGATCGAATGTGGTCGTATCGTCTGTTCATGTGTTACCAAGACGATCCTGATAAATTGATTCTAATTAAGATCGATAAGATTGTGGCAATTGCTAACCCAGTCCCATCGATAGTGAAACAATATATAAAGGGTGTAGAATCAATTATGGATTATAATGGTGATGATTATGATGAAGAAGATGATCTTGAATACGATAGTGATGAAACAACAAAAGACAACGTTCTTCTGTTCCCAACCATCCACTAAACATAGTGTATTGGCTGTGGGCAGACGATTGTCTTATTATAGCACAGGAATCAACTCCTGTCAAGGAATATATTAATGAAAACCGGAATAACTGCAAGTACCTTTGATTTACTACATTCAGGTCACATTGCGATGCTAAGAGAAGCAAAGTCTCAGTGTGACTATCTTATATGTGCCCTTCAGGTTGATCCATCTAGAGATCGATCCGAGAAGAATGCTCCTATCCAATCCCTAGTTGAGAGACAAGCACAACTATCTGCTGTCAAGTATGTTGATGAGATTATGGTATACGAGACCGAAGCAGACCTAGAAGACCTACTCGCCATGTGCCAGATTGATATTAAGATAATGGGCGAAGAGTATCGTGACATTGACTTCACTGGTAAAGACATATGTAAGAAGAGAGGTATAGAGTTATACTTCAACAAGAGAGATCATAGATTCTCTTCGTCTGAACTACGACATAGGATATGTCACGAGGCATTATCAAAGGAAGAAGAAGTTTACCTTGACAAAAGACTGTCACTATAGTATAATAGTTATTAAACAAATGGAACTATAAATAATGAAACCTAAAGACAAACCACATTACGTTAACAATAGAGACTTCAGCAATGCGGTGTTTGAGTATTGCAAAGATGCTATGCGTTGTAAGGAAGATGGTATCACTAAACCTATAGTTACCACCTACATTGCTACTTGCTTCCTTCGAATTGCCGAGGGACTATCTCACAAGTCTAACTTCGTTCGCTACACCTATCGTGAAGAGATGGTGATGGATGCTGTGGAGAACTGCCTCAAGGCAATTGAGAACTATGACATTGAGACGGCAACCAGATCAAAGAACCCTAATGCATTTTCCTACTTCACTACTATCTCGTGGTATGCGTTCCTAAGACGTATCCAGAAAGAGAAGAAGCAACAAGACATTAAGATGAAGTATATGTCCGAAGCAGACGTTGGTCAGTTCGTTGTGGGACAAGACTATGATGGGAATAATCAAGCGCAACCAGTCATTGAGTCTTTGCGTTTGCGTATTGATACAGTTAAGGATGCAGACACTCAGTTCAAAGAGTATATGAAAGCAGAGAAGAAGCAACGTAAGAGACGTGCAGTCAATGTTGACTCCGACCTATCAGACTTCTTAGTTGACGATTAATGTATAAGCATTTAGATGATGATCGTTATCTAGATATTACTGTCCCTAAGTACGAGATGAGTTTACTTAGGGAAGAGATCTTTGGTGATCAGATACACGAAGACTTCCGACACAAACTTGCAGGTAACCAGTCAGAAGGTAAACTATTGAGTTGGTATTGCCATGAACAATTAGGTAAGTACTTGTGTCACCATGCCAAAGAATTCAAAGGTTTTGAGTATCAACTAGAATCTATGTGGTTCAATGTTTCGTATGCAGGTGACTTCAACCCTCCCCACGCGCACGGAGGTGATCTATCATTCGTCATATTTGTAGAGATTCCATATACTATGATAGATCAAATCGACAAGTATAACGCCAATGGTAGCAATCTTGCGGCACACTTCTCGTTCTATTACAACGATATATTTGGTAATCAATGCGACCTACCTCTACCAGTAGACGTGACATACGAGAATACTATGTTCATGTTCCCTGCTAAACTTCGACATGGAGTGTACCCCTTCCACGGTACAGAATCTCCCAGAATCACAGTATCAGGAAACTTAGTAAAAAAGACTTGACACCCCCTCTATAACCTGTTATACTGTACACTGATAACTAGAGTTATACATTATGGAGAACCAATGCAAATAGCAATTCTTAACGATACTCACGCAGGGTGTCGAAACTCGTCCGATATATTCATGGACTATCAAGAACGTTTCTATAGTGAAGTGTTCTTCCCATATCTATTAGAGAACAACATCACCCAGATACTTCACCTTGGGGATTACTACGACAATCGAAAGACTGTCAACTTTAAAGCACTGGCACATAACCGTAAGATCTTCCTAGAGAAGTTGCGCGAGTATGGCATTACTATGGATATCATTCCGGGTAACCACGATGTGTACTACAAGAACACTAACGAACTTAATGCATTGAAGGAGTTGCAGGGTCACTACATGAATGAGGTTAACCTTATCATGGAACCTACCGAGATGAACTATGATGGTCTCTGTGTAGGACTAGTGCCTTGGATCAATCCGCAGAACGAAGAAGCATCACTTGAGTTTCTTGCCAACACAAAAGCAACTCTTATAGGCGCACACTTGGAACTACAAGGTTTCGAGATGGCACGAGGTCAGGTGTGTATGTCAGGTATGAGCAAGTCTCACTTCGATAGGTTCGAGACTGTTCTGACTGGACACTTCCATGCCAAGTCTTCGCAGGGTAACATCCATTATCTTGGGGCACAGTATGAGTTCTTCTGGAATGATTGCGGTGATCCGAAGCACTTCCATATACTTGATACAGAAACAAGAGAAGTAACACCTGTCCGTAATCCTCTCACTATCTATGAGAAGATCTACTATGACCACGAGCAGATGAATAAGTTCCAAGACTTGTCTCATCTAGATGAAAAGTTTGTCAAGATCATTGTGGTCAATAAGGGTAATACTCTAGAGTTCGAACGGTTCGTTGATAGAGTACAACAACAGAACATCCATGAACTGAAGATTGCCGAAGACTTCAAAGACTTCCTTGGCGAGAACGTAGGTGACGATAACATCAAACTTGAGGACACAACCACACTGGTAAATTCTTATGTTGATAACGTGACTACTGACTTAGACAAGGATCGAATCAAGCAGGAAATCTCTGCGTTAATGACAGAAGCACAGTCAATGGAAATAATGTAACTTGAAGAGTCATTATGGTGTTCGAGAGATAACCATGAACCAAGGGGCAGATTGTATTAAGAGGTACCATTATCTTGGTAACCCATACATGGATGCACCAACCAATAAGGTTTATGGTTTGATCTACGGTGAGGATGTCGTGGGGGTGGTTCAGTTCAGCGAAGGGCATTGTCATCCGTCTTTCGTTCCAATCTACTTTGGAGTGGACTCCCCCACGACTGGACTCTGGGACATAACCAGACTGGTAGTATCAACCAAGCACCAAGGCGAACATAACATTACCTCGTGGTTTCTATCACGAGCATTGAAGATGTTGAAACCTAAGTATGTGGTGACAATGGCAGACCATAGGATGCACGATGGTACTATCTATGCGGCAGTTGGGTTCGACTACTATGGACTACTGAAGGACAGAGGCGTTCCGGGATTAGAGGACGTGGAGTTTCATGTGTTCACTAAGTCCTATGATAAGTCAATTAAGTGTGTGTGGGAGAAAATAAAGTTTGACAAGACTGACTATTAATGGTATAATACCTGTATGATAAAATTTACTAAACTTCGTTATAAGAACTTCCTGTCTTCAGGTAATGCATTCACTGCTATCGACTTCGATGCGGCACCTACCACTTTGGTGATAGGGCATAATGGTTCGGGTAAGTCCACCATGTTGGATGCCCTATCGTTTGGTCTGTTCGGCAAACCTCACCGTAAGATCTCTAAACCACAACTCGTGAACTCTATCAACCAGAAGGGTACTGAAGTTGAGGTAGAGTTTAGTATAGGTAAGGCACAATATAAGATCGTGCGTGGTATCAAACCTAACATCTTTGAGATCTGGGTAGACGGTAACATGGTCAACCAAGACTCTCATGCCAAAGAGTATCAGGCAATGTTAGAGAAGAACATTCTCAAGTTGTCTCACAAGTCATTCCACCAGATTGTTGTTCTTGGATCAAGTTCCTTTGTTCCGTTCATGCAGATGGCAGGGGGTGCAAGACGTGAGGTGATCGAGGATCTACTCGACATTAACATCTTCTCTAAGATGAACTCTCTATTAAAGGAGAAGTCTTCTATACTGAAGGATGCTATCAGTAGTAACTCTCATTCGATAGAACTGGTCAAGACTAAGATCAACGCACAGAAGAAGTATCTGCGTGACCTGAGTGCTGTTAACGAACAACACAAGGCAACCAAGGAAGACGAGATACAGACATTGTTTGATGAGATCCATTCCCTTGAGGCACAGAATACAGGACTAAATGTCAACCTTGATACGGATGCGATATGTACATCATTGGACAAACTTAAACCACAACGTACACAGTTGATGGACTATCAAGCACAGTTCAAGACTCAGATCAAGTCTGTTGTCAAGGAAGCAAAGTTCTTCGATGAGAATGAACACTGTCCCACTTGTGATCAGGGTATCGATTCAGACCTCCGTGACTCCAAGAAGGAAGGTGCGAATGCTCGTGCCAAGGAACTGTCTACGGCAATGACCAAAGCGACAGAGCAGTTAACTTCTTTTGATAATGAGATAGATGGACTAGAGGTACAACTCAAAGAACAACAAAGTACCATCAATACGATACAAAGTAACACCCAGTTGATTACTCGACTAACGCGTAACATTGATCGTATCCGTCAAGACATATCAGAGATGGAAGGAACTACAGGTGACCTACAAGGTGCCAACGCAGAACTGAACAAGTTGAATGAGTTTAGTATTGCTAGGAACGAAGAGAAGTTCACACTAGGTGAACAGTCATCTTACAATCAGGTTGCGAGTGAGTTACTGCGCGACACAGGTATTAAGACCAAGATCATTAAGCAGTATGTACCAGTTATCAATCAGTTGACTAACCAGTACCTACAGATACTAGACTTCTTTGTCCACTTCGATCTGGATGAGAACTTCTCCGAGACTATTCGTTCACGTCACCGTGACAACTTCTCGTATGATTCGTTCTCTGAGGGAGAGAAGCAACGTATCGATCTATCCTTGTTGTTTACATGGAGACAGATTGCTAAGATGAAGAACAGTGTTGCAACCAACCTATTGATCCTTGATGAGACATTTGATTCATCTTTGGATGATGATGGGGTTGACAACCTGATGAAGATCCTGTATAGTCTAGGGGAAGAGACCAATGTATTTGTTATCTCTCACAAGGCAGAACTGGAAGACGCACAGTTCCAAAGAAGACTGGAGTTCGTTAAGGACAAAAACTTCTCTAAACTAAAGATTTCCGCTTGACAAGATCAAATGAGTGTGTTATAATAACCGTATTAAACAATAAACTAAATGAGATGTATTATGGAATTATCTGATCGTACCTTGAATGTACTTAAAAACTTCGCAAACATTAACAGTAACATCGTGTTCCGTGAGGGCAACGTACTGAAGACTATCAGTGTTGCAAAGAACATCCTTGCGAAAGTAACACTAGACGAGACTATCGATGCTGAGTTCGGCATCTATGATCTTAATGAATTCTTGAGTGTGATGGGTCTGGTTGAGAAACCTACTCTATCATTCAAAGATAAGCACGTTATCGTATCTGACTCAACTGGTCTGCGTGGTAACCGATACTTCTACTCTGACATTGATATGTTGTCTGCTCCTACCAAGGATGTAGTAATGCCAGAACCAGAGGTTAAGTTTACCCTAGATACAGACACACTGAGCAGATTGAAACGTGCTTCGGCAGTACTTGGTCACGACAATATCTCTATCACTAATGATGGTAAGGGTATTAAACTGACTGTAGTAGACAATGACGATGCCACCTCTAACAGTTTCTTCTGTTATGTCGAAGGTGAGTTTGAAGAAGGAGTTGATTTCAACTTCATTATGAACGTCAATAACCTGAAGATTGTGAACGAAGACTTTGATGTTGGTATCAGTTCTAAACTGATCTCTAACTTCGTAAGTAAGCAGTCCCCAATCGAATACTTTATAGCACTTGAAAAATCATCAACTTATGGGAAATAGTAATATGTCAGAATCAAAGAACAAAGAAGCAAAAGAATCAGTAATGGACGAACGTTACGTTGTATTGGCAGACCTTGCCAACCGCGTGTCGCGATCAACTGTTGCAGTAATCGACACCGTTGTACAACGTGGTGGGTTTAAGGGCGAAGAGTTGTCTACTATCGGGCAGTTGAGAGACCAAGCAATTGAGTCTATCCAATTGGTCGAAAACATTCAGAATGATGCCTAACCTTGTTGGAGGAATATATGTTTAAGAATTACATACCAGACGTTGTATTCCATCTTCGTGAACCTGATCTATCTGCGACAATGGATGTCGCTAACCCATTCAAGTGGGTTCGTAAGACTACTGCTGAATTGATGGGAGGTAAGAAGGTATTGATCTTTGGACTTCCCGGTGCATTCACACCGACTTGTTCCAACGAACAGTTGCCGTCTTATGAAGAGATGTATGAAGAGTTCATGGAACTAGGTATCGATGAGATCTATTGTACCTCTGTTAACGATGCGTTTGCTATGTTCCAATGGGCAAAGCAACTAGGCATTATGAACGTCAAGATGTTACCAGACGGTAACGGAGAGTTTGCAGATGGACTTGGGTATCTTGTAAATAAGAACAACCTTGGTTTCGGTAAACGCTCGTGGAGATATGCATTGATCGTAGAAGATCTAAGCATTGAACGATGGTTTGAGGAAGAGGGTATCAGTGAGAACTGTCCGTCTGATCCATACCTGACCTCAAGACCCGAAGTGGTATTGGATGCCCTTCGAGGCAACTAACTAAAGCACCCCCGAAAGGGGGTTCTTTCTTTCTGGATATATTATGAATACTTATTTAAAGAGCAAGTTGCATGGAGCAACTGTCACCAATGCAGAACTACACTATGACGGTTCTGTCGCAATAGATGAAATCCTTCTGAACCTTGCAGACATTGCAGAGTTTGAACAGATCGATGTATACAATGTAACCAATGGTCAACGTTGGACAACATATGCTTTAAAGGCAGAACCTAACTCTGGTATCATTTCTGTGAATGGTGCAGGGGCACGTCTATGTCAAGTAGGAGATATAGTGATCATATGTTGCTATAGCACAGACCACCTACAACCCACACCTAAACTGGTCTATCTTAAAGGAGACATTAATCTTATTGACAAAGTTTCGAAAAGCATTGACACACAGATGTCGGATGTGGTATAATACCTTATATTAATGATGGAGTACTAAATGAGTAATGAATTCCTCTGGGTCGAGAAGTACAGACCCCAACGTGTAGCAGACACTATTCTGCCATCCGAACTAAAGAATACATTCCAGAAGATCGTAGATGGTGGAGAGATCCCCAATATGTTATTCTCTGGTACCGCAGGTACAGGCAAGACTACTGTCGCACGAGCAATCTGTGAAGAGTTAGGTCTTGACTATATCGTCATCAACGGATCCGAAGAAGGTAACATTGATACCCTTCGTGGTAAGATCAAACAGTTTGCTTCGTCCGTGTCCCTCTCTGGTGGTTACAAGGTTGTAATCCTAGATGAGGCAGACTACCTTAACCCCCAGTCAACCCAACCTGCTCTTCGTGGATTCATCGAAGAGTTTAGTAACAACTGTCGATTTATCCTCACTTGTAACTTCAAGAACCGAGTGATCGAACCACTTCACTCTCGTTGTTCTAATTACGAGTTTAATTTCTCTAAGACTGTCTTGTCGCAATTGTGCGGTGACTTCATGGGTCGTATGCAGACCATCCTCACTGGAGAGGGTGTATCATTCAATCCCCAGACACTAGCAAGTCTGATTATGAAACACGCTCCTGACTGGAGACGTGTCCTCAATGAATGTCAACGTTACTCTATCTCAGGTCAATTGGAAACTACAGTTATCATAACTGACGCAAATGAGAACTACAGTGTCCTTTTCAAAGCATTGAAGGGCAAGGACTTTAAGAAGATGCGAGGTTGGGTTGTTAATAATATGGATGTGGAACCTGCTTCCGTGTTCCGTGGTATCTATGATGCCATGAATGAGTTTGTACAACCACAGAGTATCCCTCAGTTGGTTCTCATTCTCGCAGACTATCAGTACAAGAACTCGTTCGTGGCAGATCACGAACTTAACTTAGTTGCCTGTATGACTGAGATCATGGCAAACGTAGAGGTAATATAATGTATCAAGATGACGTAGAATTATTTATGAAACAAGGGTTGCAGGACTACCCAGTAGTATCGTGTTTAGATGTCCCTACAATAACAGATGATGTTGACCCACAGATCGAACTGTATATGGACTTGATCACCGAAGAGTACCACGAGTTGCAAGAAGCATATAAGGAG
>TARA_R110002124_G_scaffold10096_7_pt1 | contig 21738 bp, 12 predicted proteins | sample TARA_R110002124 | Tara Oceans TARA_R110002124 (sample SAMEA4397445) | marine metagenome | biome: Polar Biome; feature: [SRF] surface water layer (ENVO:00010504); material: water (ENVO:00002006), including particulate matter (ENVO:01000060) such as... | depth 5 m | reverse complement strand
CTCATCGAAATTCAGGCGCTGGTGGCGCCCTCGCCGCTGGGCACGCCGCGACGGGCCGTGGTGGGCTGGGATTCCTCGCGGCTATCGATGGTGGTGGCGGTGCTGGAAACCCGGTGCGGTGTGCGGATCGGCGCCAATGATATCTACCTCAATGTCGCTGGCGGATTGAAGATCAATGAGCCGGCAGCCGACCTGGCCGTCGCTGCCGCGCTGATATCCTCGCTGACCAGTTCGCCATTGCCCTCGGACTCGGTCTATTTCGGGGAAATCTCGCTGGCCGGCGGGGTGCGACCGGTGGTGCATGGTTCGCTGCGGCTGCGCGAGGCGCAAAAGCTGGGCTTCAAGTCGGTATCGACCGGCCGGCTGTCCAACGCAGACCGCAATAGCGGCATGGCAGTCTCGGAGTACAGCACGCTGGAGCAGTTGGTCGGACAGATTGCCGCCAACGGCAAGCCGCGCGAGCCAGACCGCGAAGAGTGGTAAGGGCGCGACACTGACATGGTTTGTGGGCAGATCGTGAGCGAAGGGCCGGGCAACCCTTGGCAGCAGCGCGCAAAGTCGCTAAACGAGGCCCAACACAGCCGAGGGCGGCTACAGGAGCTTAGCGAACAAAGATGCTGACAGCGTTCGACGTTGGTGTGGGTGTGCTGGTGCTGATTTCGGCCATTCTGGCCACTGCGCGTGGATTGACCCGCGAAGTGCTGTCGCTGGCGACATGGGCCGGCTCGGCTGCCATTGCCATTTACATGTGGCAGTACCATCCGGAAATTGCACGCAACTACATTGCCGAAGCGACGGTGGCCGATATTGCCACCGTTGTGGTGACGTTCATCGTTGCGCTGATCGTGCTGCACCTGCTGACCATGCGGATTGCCGATTTCGTGGTCGACAGCCGCGTTGGGCCGATCGATCGCACGCTGGGCTTTGTGTTCGGCGTGATGCGCGGCATCCTGATCGCCATCGTCATCACCATTTTCGGCACCTGGCTGCTGCCCAACAGCCTGCCACCCTGGGCTGCCAATTCGCAGTCGCTGCCGCATCTGCAGTCGATGGGCAATACGCTGATTTCCATGCTGCCCACCGAGCTCGAGCAGCAGGTGACCCAGATTCTCAAGGGCGGCACGGGCCTGACCGATGAAAACTCGGGCGGCCCGGTGGCCCCGGTCGAAGACGGCACGGATGCCACCGAAGACGGGTCGTTGCTGTCGCCCCCCGCTGGCACCTGACGCCTGGTTTGACCCTGCGGCGAGGGTACCGCTCCCGCCGCAACCCTGACCCGCCTCGCGAGGCAATGGTCGAAACTGACTAAATGGACTACAGAATGGAGACAGTTCCAGCTCTGGTCCGTTCGCACGGCGCGATCCAATGTGGTCGCGGTTGAGCCAGCATTGGCATGGAGAACCCGTTGAACCATCCAAACGATGACCGTTTCGATCTCGATGGCGACACGCTGCACGAAGAGTGCGGCGTGTTTGGCATTTTGGGACACACTGACGCTTCCACGCTCACCGCGCTGGGGCTGCACGCCCTGCAGCATCGCGGACAGGAGGCGGCCGGTATCGTCAGCTTCGATGGCCGCCAGTTCTATGCCGAGAAGCGCATGGGGCTGGTCGGGGATCACTACACCGACCCGGCCCTGCTGGCCAAGCTGCCCGGCACGATGGCCATGGGACACACGCGGTATTCGACCACGGGTGAAGTGGCGCTGCGCAATGTGCAGCCGCTGTTCGCAGAACTGGGCGACGGCGGCATCGCCATCGCCCACAACGGCAATTTCACCAATGGCCTGACATTGCGCCGGCAGATCATCGCGACGGGCGCGATCTGCCAGTCGACCTCGGACACCGAGGTGGTGCTGCACCTGGTGGCGCGATCACGCCACAGCTCAAGCACCGATCGGTTCATCGACGCCATCCGCCAGATGGAAGGCGGTTACGCCATGCTGGCGATGACCCGGACCAAGCTGATCGCCGCGCGCGATCCAATCGGCATCAGGCCGCTGGTGATGGGCGAACTCGACGGCAAGCCGATCTTCTGCTCGGAGACCTGCGCGCTCGACATGATCGGGGCCACCTATATCCGGGACGTGGAGAACGGCGAGGTCGTGATCTGCGAAGTCCAGCCCGATGGCTCGATCAGCATCGAAGCCCGCAAGCAGGCGGGCAAGCAGCCCGAGAGGCCCTGCCTGTTCGAATATGTGTATTTCGCCCGGCCCGATTCGATGGTTTCGGGACGCAGCGTCTACAGCGCCCGCAAGCGCATGGGGATGAACCTGGCAAAGGAAGCGCCGGTCGAAGCCGACGTCGTGGTGCCGGTTCCCGATGGCGGTACACCCGCCGCGATCGGCTTTGCGCAGGCCAGCGGCATTCCGTTCGAACTGGGCATTATCCGCAACCATTATGTCGGCCGCACCTTCATCGAGCCCACGCAGTCGATCCGCGCCTTTGGCGTCAAGCTCAAGCACTCGGCCAACCGCGCCGAGATCGCGGGCAAGCGGGTCGTGCTGGTCGATGATTCCATCGTGCGAGGCACCACCTCGATCAAGATCGTGCAGATGATCCGCGACGCCGGCGCGACGGAAGTCCATATTCGCGTGGCCAGCCCGATGATCGCCTATTCAGATTATTACGGCATCGACACGCCGGATCCTGAAAAGCTGCTGGCCAACCAGCATGATAGCCTTGAATCCATGTGCAAGTTCATCGGCGCGGATTCGCTGGCTTTCCTCTCCATTGACGGGCTGTACGAAGCCGTGGGCGGGGAAAAGCGCAATCCCAGTGCCCCGCAATTTACCGACCACTATTTTACCGGCGAGTATCCGACGCAACTGACCGATCTGGACGGTCGCAGCAAGAACGAGCCCAAACACATTTCTCTGCTGAAAGAGGCCGGTTGATGGCTGCACCACAGGATCAAATGAGCCAGGACCTGGCCGGCAAGGTCATCCTCGTGACCGGCGCGTCGCGTGGTATCGGCTATGCCGCTGCCGTCGAGGCGGCGCGGCGCGGTGCCCATGTGGTTGCCGTGGCGCGCACGGTTGGCGGCCTCGAGGAGCTCGACGACGAGATCCAGGACCTCGGATCCTCGGCGACGCTGGTACCGCTGGACCTGCGGGACGGCGATGCCATCGATCGACTGGGTGCGGCAATCTTTGAACGCTGGGGCGCTCTGGACGGCCTGATCGCCAATGCCGGTCAGCTCGGGGTGCTCAGCCCCCTGCCCCATGTGAAGCCCGAGGATTTCGACAAGGTGATGGCGGTCAATGTGACGGCCAATTACCGACTGATCCGCTCGGCCGACCTGCTGCTGCGCCAGGCCGAAGCCGGTCGCGCCGTTTTCGTCTCGTCGTCTTCGGCCAAGTCAGCCCGGCCCTTCTGGGGCCTCTATGCCGCCAGCAAGGCCGCCGTGGATGCCATGGTCAAATCCTACGCCGCCGAAATGGAGCAGTCCAAGGTCAAGGTGAACGTATTTTACCCCGGTATCGTGCGGACGGCGATGCGGGCCAAGGCGATGCCGGGGGAAGATCCCGATACCTTGCCAAAGCCCGCCGATATTGCGCCCAAACTGGTCGACATGGTCAGCCCGTCATTCAAGGACAGCGGCAAGCTGTTTGACGCCGGCTCCGGCACGACCAGCGAGCTTTAGGGCGCGGCCATGGCGACGATCCGCAGCTACAGGCACGAGGATCTACCGGCGCTATACGATATCTGCCTGACCACCGGCGCTGCGGGCCAGGATGCGAGCGCGCTGCACAGCGATCCCGAACTGGTCGGGCACATCTATGCTGCCCCCTATGGGGTGCTGGAGCCCGATCTGGTATTCGTCGCGGAGGATGAGGACGGGGTTGCCGGCTATATCGTGGGCACATTCGACAGTGTCGGCTTTGCGGACCGCCTGGAGCGAGACTGGTGGCCCGCGCTGCGGCAGCGCTATGCCGAGCCATCGCCTCTCCACACCGCAGACGACAGGCACCGGATTGCGGCGATCAGGACGCCAGGAACCAGTCCGGAAGCGCTGATCGCCCGCTACCCGGCCCATATCCACATGAACCTGCGCTCTCGCCTGCGCGGCCAGGGCGTGGGCACCGCCTTGCTGGAACGCTGGGTGGACAAGGCGCGCGCGGCGTACGTGCCAGGCATTCACCTGGGCGCCAATACCAGCAATAGCGGCGGCATCGCGTTCTGGCAGCACGGCGGATTCACCCCGCTCCAGACCGTCGGCCAGACGGTCTGGATGGGCATGGTGCTGACCGACTAGTCGGTCAGCCGCGTCATCAGGATCTTGTCGATGCGTCGACCATCAAGATCGACGACCTCAAACCTGAAGCCATCATGTTCGAAGGTCTCCCCGACCGCCGGCAAGCGGTTGATGATGGACAGCACATAGCCCGCCACCGTCTCGAACTTGGCGTCGCGCGGAATGGCAATCTTGAGCTTGTCGCCGAACTCGTCGACCGGCATCCAGCCGGCAACCAGCCAGGAGCCATCTTCGCGCCGGACCACAGCCGGATCGTCCCCGGTCTCCTCCTGAAAGACGCCGGTGATGACTTCGAGAATGTCGGCCGAGGTGACAATGCCTTCGAAGTGGCCGTATTCATCCACCACCAGGGCCATGTGAACGGTGGAGTTGCGGATGGCCCGCACCACGTCCAGGGCGTCTGCATGGTCCATCACCACCGGAACGGGCTGCACGAAGCGGCGCAGTTCCAGCGGCAAACCATTGGCAAAGACACCGATGATGTCCTTGATGGCAACAACGCCGATTATGGAATCGGAATCGCCATCCTGAACCAGCAGACGGGAGCGGTTCGTGCTCAGGATCGTCTTGCGGATCTCTTCGCTGTCGTCGGCGAGATCAAGCACATCCACGTCCAGCCGCGGGGTCATCAGCCCGCGTGCGGACCGGTCGGCCAGGCGCATCACGCCCGAGATCATGGAGTGCTCATCGCTCTCGATCACGCCGGCGGTTGTCGCCTCCGCGATCATGGTCTTGACCTCTTCCTCGGTCACCTTCTCGTCGGACTGGCCGGCCTGGCCGAGCAGGGCCAGGACTGCCTTGCCGGAAATATCGAGCAACCAGACGACAGGCGAGCCGATTGCGGCCAGCAGTTTCATGGCCGGCGCGACGCGAGCGGCGACGCCCTCGGCATCACGCAAGGCAATCTGCTTAGGCACCAGCTCGCCCAGAATCAAGGATATGTAGGTGATGGCCACGACCACGACGCCCACGCCCAGGATATCGGCGACATTGCCGGCAACGCCGACCGATTTGAGCCAGTCGGTCAGGCGCAGGCCCAGTGTGGCGCCGGAGAAGGCGCCCGAGAGGATGCCCACAAGGGTAATGCCGATCTGCACCGAGGACAGGAATTTTCCGGGGTCTTCGGCGAGGACGATGGCAATCGCGGCGCCCCTGTTGCCCTGATCCGCCATGTAGCGCAGGCGAGCCGGACGGGCAGAAACCACGGCCAGTTCCGACATGGCCAACAGCCCGTTGACGATGGTCAGAACGACGACGATCAAAATTTCTACGTACAAGGTATTTTCAATATATGCGGCCCCGCACTCAGCAGCGGGTCGCTTCAACGCGCGCAATATAGGGGCAAATTGCCGGTCAGCACCATGGCCTCTGGAAATTTGTCAGGGGAGTGGTCGGAGACAATGCGGAAAAGCCAGCGGGGCCCCGAAGGACCCCGCCAAACATGTAAAGGAAGGCTCTGCGACTAACCCAGGCGCCGCTTGGATTTGTCATCATAGGGATTTTTGCTGCCGGCGCGGACCCAGAGCCGGATAGGCGTGCCCTTGATGTTGAAGGCTTCGCGCATGCCATTGACCAGGTAACGCTGGTAGGAGGTCGGCAGGACATCGGGCCGCGAGGCAAACAGGATGAAGCTTGGCGGCCGGGTCTTGGCCTGCGTCATGTAGCGCAGCTTGAGCCGACGGCCGGACACCGCCGGTGGCGGATGCCCGTCAACCATGCCCTGCAGCCAGCGATTGAGGCTGGCCGTGGAGATATGGGTGTTCCAGCTGCGTTCGATCTTGAACACGGCATCCATCAGCTTGTCGATGTTCTTGCCGGTCAGGCCCGAGAGCGTCACCAGGGGGACGCCACGCAGCTGCGGCAGCAGGCGCTCGCAGGCCTCGCGCAGATGCGCCAGGGCGGCGTTCTTGTCCTCGATCAGGTCCCATTTGTTGACGGCGATGACGAGGGCCCTACCCTCGCGCTCGACCAGGTCGGCAAGCGCCAGATCCTGCTTTTCAAACGGCACCGTCGCGTCGAGCAGCAGCACGACAACTTCGGCATACTGGATCGAGCGCAGGCTGTCGCCGACCGCAAGCTTCTCCAGCTTCTCGGTGACGCGGGCGCGACGACGAATGCCGGCCGTGTCGACCAGATTGATGACGCGGCCTTCCCATTCCCATGGGACGAGGATGGAATCGCGGGTGATGCCGGCCTCGGGGCCCACCAGCACGCGCTCCTCGCCGACCATGCGGTTGATCAGCGTGGATTTGCCGGCATTGGGGCGGCCAACAATGGCGACGTTGAGATAGCGGTTGGGATTCCAGCGCAGCGTGGCTTCGTCGCCCTCGCCTTCGAGCATGTCCTCGGTGATATCGACGTCAACCGCCGGCATGAGGTCGATGTTGGCGACTTCTTCGGCTTCGCGTTCGATGGCCGCCTTGTCGATGGCCGCCGAGACGATGGAGTAAAGCTCGGACAGACCCAGGCCATGCTCGGCGGACAGCGCGATGGCTTCGCCAAAGCCAAGCTTGAAGGCTTCGACCAGGCCGGCTTCGGCGGCGCCGCTCTCGGCCTTGTTGCCCACCAGGTGCACCGTCTTGCCCGCCTTGCGCAGGACCTGGGCAAAGCGCTGGTCGAGCGGAACCACGCCGGCACGGGCATCGATCATGAACAGGATGACGTCGGCTTCGCGAATGGCCAGCTCGGTCTGCTGGCGCATGCGGTCTTCAAGACTGCCGTCGGTGACATCCTCATAACCGGCCGTATCGAGGATGCGGAAGGTCAGGTCGGCAATGCGACCCTCGGCTTCGCGCCGATCGCGGGTAACACCGGGCGTGTCATCGACAAGCGCGATCTTGCGGCCGACGAGCCGGTTGAACAGCGTGGACTTGCCAACATTGGGGCGACCGACAATAGCGACGGTGACGGTCATGGACATCAGTTCCGATCAGGCGGGAGACAGCACAGCCGCTATTGAGCGGCGGGCGCAGCCTCGGTGGTGGCGGCCGATGCATCGGTTGCCGGTGTTTCGGGGGTGGTCGCAGCGTCAGCAGCGGGTGCATCATCACTGACGATGTCGTCTATGGCACTGGCCGCAGCATCTGCAGCCGAAGCCGGTGCAGCAGCGCCTTCGGCGCGCAGCTGGGCCAGATAATAGCCCATGCGGTTGCGGGTACTGGTCTGGGTCGTCTCATCGTTGACGACCGCCTCGAAGCTGGCCTGGGCCGCGGCAACATCGCCGGCCTTGTACTGGGCCAGGCCCAGCGTCTCGCGTGCGGCGTTGCGCAGCGGGCTGGCATCGGTCGCCACGCTGCCGACGCGGCTTTCAACATCGGCAAGCGTGCCGGCATCGACCATCAAGGTGCCGCCCAGCACCAGGGCCAGTTCGCGCAGATGCTGGTTGGACTGGTCATTGGCGAGCGCATCATAGGCCGCGACGGCCTCGTCGATCTTGCCCTCCTTGGCCAGAACCCCGGCCTTGCGGAACTCGGCCAGGGTCGGATAATTACCGGTGCCGTCGGCGATCAGGGTATCGAGCTGGGTCTGGGCTGCGGCCAGATCGCCGCCATCAACCAGGGCAAAGGCGGCATAGAGCTCGTCGGACGACTGGGCCGCGTTGTTGGCGTGGTACCAGGACCAGCCTTCGTTGACGGCAACAATTGCCACGACGCCGACAGCAGCACCAATCACATAGGGCGCAAACCGACGCCAGAGCGCGCGCATGCGGTCGCTGCGCAGCTCCTCGTCAACTTCGCGGAAAATATTGTCTTCGGCCATGATCTGCCTAATCGTCGGGTTCGAATTGGAGCGCACGTTTAGCACTTTGCCGGGCGAATGCAAATGCGCGGCGCGCGCCGATTTCCGCCAGTCTGCCTGCGATGTTGGCGCAGGGCCAGACGGGAGATCATTCCCACTCGATGATCTGCCCCTATAGCCAACTATTTGAAAAGAAAAGCAAAAAATTATTTTTTGAGGCAAAAAGTCCGTCAGCGTCAGCGGTAAAATAAATTGCTCATGAAAACATTGGGCTTTTTCGGCTGAGCGGCCTGTGGAAAATTCCGCCATCTATCGCTGGTGACGGCGACCGAGCTTTTTGAGGCTTCCAAAGGCGAAAGTGCTCGCCGTCACCGCATGGTATCGACTCTCTTCGCAATTGGCGATCCTCCTCGAAAGATTCCGTCCGCTACGCCTGACAACGATCACAGATCGGGCCAGACGCGTTTGCCACTGCATTCGTCCTACTCCAGTCGTTGCGCAAGCTCCTCCGACTGCTCGGCGAATTTCCGAGCATTGGCTTTGCGCAGCCGCTCCAGGTTTTGCAGCTTCCAGCGCACGCCCGGAAGCTTCTCGACGTGCGGGATGTCGAGAAGCGCCCATTCCGGTTCGGCCGTGACGAGGGACAGCAGGAAGCGCCTCTCATCCTCCGTCAGCCCTTGCTGGAGTTCGCGCATCATCTGCTCGCGCGCTGCCAGAAGCGCATCGAGTTCAACCGGCTCTGCGGTCATGCCGACGAAATTGTGCTCGAACTCGTGGCGGATGTCGCGTAGCGACGGAAACAGCACCTCATGCACGGGCCTGTTGTGGCTCGCGAGATAGACGACGAACGCGCGGCGAATGCCGGCCGTGATCCCCTCATGCGCAAAGAGCTGCATGACATCGAACAGATCACGAGGATGCTGCCGGTCCATCGCCGCCATGAGCTTGCCGCCATAGACGTCTTCGAGCGACACGACCGGAATTTCGATATCTGCCTCCAGCGTGTCGCGGGCGTTCGGTGTCAGCGATGCCATCCGCACGGGCTGAACCGTGCCGCGCATGACGAAATTGACCTCGACCTTAACCTCCGTCGCTCCCTGCCTCACCAGCAGCTTGGTCTCGCCGGCGTCCCCTGATGCAGGAACATGTGTCTGGAAACCGCGCTTGTTCAGACGCTCGACGGATTGGCGGATGGCCTCGTTGATCCGATACAAGGCCTCGTCCCGCGGCAGCCTATGGTCTGGGAACACCAAATCGAGATCGACCGACAATCGAGGCATATCGCGCACGAAGAGATTGATCGCCGTGCCGCCCTTAAGTGCGAAGGTGTCGTCCACGAAGACGAGCGGCGCGACTCGCGTCAGCAATCGGGCAGTGTCGAGATAGGTTCGGTTCATGGCTTGAGCACCAGCAGACCGTCGGCCGAACGCGACACCCAGGGGCGATCACTTCCCTTGGGCAATTGCGATGGATCGAGCTTGCTGACCCATGGCTGGACAAGCTCACGGCCGAGTTGCAGACAAAGACGCACGGTCTTGACGCTGGTGCAGCCCTTGAGCAGTTCGCCGAACACATTGGCGCGCAAGCTATAGCTGCTTTCGACCAGTTCGCGCGCCTCTTGCAGCGACTGACGCACACCGACTTCGCTCAAAACCTCCAACAGCGCGCGCTCCGGCGCCGAGACCAGCGGCGCGCCATCACGGTTCTCGAACGGCCGGACATGCAGCAGCGCGTCCGGGCGCTCGATGAATAGCCGCTTGCGGTGATATTCGGCCGGAAAACGATCCGTGAACCATCCGGGAAGGCGCCCTGCCTTCCAGCCGTAGAGATGAAGGGTCGGCCGCTGGGCCACGTAGTGACGTATACCGTGCCAGTCGAGTGCGGACTTCCCACCGACGTGGAGGCCCTCGAAGCTTCGCTGCAGCAGGACGAGACTGGGCTGCAAGGCGGGCGGGTCATTAGGGCGGCAATAGACGCCGCGCGCCAGCCGCTCCAGCCAGCCCGCACGGACATAGTGGACCGCGAGGTCAGCCGATATGCCGAGGGCGGCGAGATTCTCGGAGGTCAGCGGCGTTCCCGGAGCCAGATGGCTGTAGAGCCTGTTTAGCTTATCTCTCTGTATCGTAGCCATACTACGATAATAGGAACAATATCAAAAAATGGCAAGTTTGAATATAATCGACAGATCGTAGGCTGGCTACGATAGGAGCAACCTTTCCAAGTGATTGCGCAATCAGAAAGAGACCCCATCGAGGTCGACGACGTCCTTCCGGTCCTGCACCGCCCCCGGTTTCGCCTTCTGTGCTCGCAGCCTCGCCGCGAATGAGCGTCCTCGCCGCGGCAGATGTTCGGCTGCCAGCGCCAGCCCCAGGTCGTCCTTGCGGATGTCTATCAGGTCGGCCAGGCGTTCTACGAGCCCCAGGACGACCAGAACATCGGCAAGCGTTCCGATGGCGACTCCTGGATCACCCTTTTCGAGACGGGCGATGGAACTGGGCGACGTCCCCGCGCGCGCGGCAAGATCCGTCACGGTGGTTCCACGCCGCAGACGCGGCGTTCCGGACATCTTGGCCGAGCCGTTCAAGAGTTGACTTCGTTTTAGGTGACCCCATAACAACTATCCATATATGATAGATTATCAGGCATATTTTATCATATATGACTACTTAATACAGCGTCCAAGACGCACGATTGAGACTAAGGGGCGTCATCGGGTGCTCACGCAGCGAATGCTCCGGCCTAAACAAGCTGCGCATGCTGCATCCGCAGCCATACGCAGCGGTGCTACCCTGCCGCACTCGGAAGGAGGAGCATTTCCGGCCATGAGACTGGCCGCCGGAGCGTGGACGCATGGGAGGAAAGATTGGCGTCAAATGCCTGTTTGAGGCGTTCGACCGTCGCTTCAGCACCAGTCGCAGGTACGGTGCCAAGAGGGCTCTTGAGCGTTAGTACGTTCGTCGCCTGCAACAACTCCCAATCTCGCAAGACTTCGATTTTATCCTCCTTTTCCGCCACGCCAAAAATCAGCCTATGGACGAGCGAGCCGGTTCCAGTAACTTCGTCCTCAACGGCCATGATGAGCAATGGGCCACTAAGGCCATCGACGGAAGCAACGCGCACCGGAACATCGTGCGCATCATCGAGCGCAATGTCGAACAGAGGATGGCCTATCCCTAAAACCCGAGAAGCGGCATTGGCGCCACGGAGACTGCGATCGAAGACAAGCCCCTCGTACTTATCCCTGAGCGCGTAGCTGCGTGCCTTCCAGGTATCGGGTGTTCGAATCTCCAGGCCATCATCCCGTCGGAAAATTCGACGTCCGTGCCTGCCGACAGTTTGAGTGAAGAACCGTTCAAGATCGGGAAGATCGACCTTTGGCAAGTCCTGGCCAACCTGTTGAAAGTCGAACTTCGTTACATTGCCGAGAAGTTCACGCACCGTTTCGACCACGTCACGCCCGCCGAGGGTGGCGGTGGCTCGGTCGAACCATGCCCCCAATCGTTCGCCGGAAAGTCCTTCGCTCCCTGAGAACAGCTCGTTAAAAAGGGAATTACCGGCCATGCCTATGACCAACTGCGAAATGTCCTCCTGCTCCTCCATCACCGAGGAGAGAGCAGTCTGAATGCGCTCCAGCTTCGCGTTGAGCAAATCCCAGATGCGCGCCTCGACGGTCTGTGGGTTCCGTAAAATGTAGACCGAAACAGGCCGTGTCTGACCGTAGCGAGACAGACGCCCAACTCTCTGATGGAGGCGCATCGGATTCCATGGCATATCCGCGTGGACCAACACAGCGCAGCGCTCTTGAAGGTCAATGCCTTCGCCGCCCGCCTCAGTGGACACGAGAAACCGCACCTTGCCTGCGTTGAAGGCATCTGCAGCGTGCTCGCGAGGCTGGCTCACCGTCTTTGCCGCGCCGGAAGCCTGTTCAAGGCTATCCAGCCGTTCGTCCCCGTTGATGAAAGTAGCCGAACCGAATCCAAACCGACAATGAAGCGCATTGACGATAAGCGCTTGAGTTGCCTTGTATTCCGTAAAGAGCAGGATCGGCTCATCCGGGCCAAACTCCTCGCCGATCATCTGAAGCAGACGCTCGATTTTCGTCTCTTGAACTATGGCATCGGCGAGGGAGATTAGCTCGTCAAGACGATGTATTTCATCTTCCATCAGCAGGACGGTGGCAGAACCGGGGAGAGCCTCTTCCGCTTCAGACAAATCATCAAACGTGGCTTGCTCACTATCAGGAAGCGAGACGGGAGCAGGATCATTTGAGCGCTTAACGACGTCCGCCAGCATTGTCCGGCGTTTACGGAGAGCATTCCGGATCGCCGCGATCGAACTGGCGGCTAGCTTCTGTAGGGTGATCAGCACGAGCATCCGCGCTGTCTGGCCGCGACCATCAAGGGTCGCGGCATACGCCCGACCGTCAATGACGAATTCGCTTAGCGTTCGATAGAAACGAGTTTCTTCGTCACTGTACTGATATTCCCGGCTATAAACACTAACTTCTTGGAAAAGCTTGTGACCTTGCAGGTCTGTGACCGTTGCTTTGTTATTTCGGATCATGACCTTTGGGAGCTGAGGGAGCTGCTCAAGCGGGTCACCCTCCGGGTCGAAGATGTCCGGCCGCACGAGGTGCATCAAGCCGAAGAAGCCGTAATCTTTTCCGCGATGCGGGGTTCCCGTAAAGAAGAGCAGAGAATTAATCTTGCCTCGCTCCTGAAGGTCGGAAACAAGGCTGTATGCGAGCGTTTCGCCGGATCTCTCATCCACACTCAGATGGTGAGCCTCATCGACAATGACCAAATCCCAAGGATCGGCGTTGAGGAGCCGTTGCCGTGCACCACGGCGGTCGTCTCTCAGCGTGTGGAAAGACGCGGCCACCATCGAAGCAGTCGCCCAGAAATCGCCGCGTGCCGTATCCGCTTCCGTGACATAGCGTTGGAGCCGTATGTCGAACATGTCCTTGAGGCGGAATTGCCACTGAGGAACGAGTTTCGCCGGGGCGAGGATCAGCACCCGTCGCACACGCCCGGATGCGATCAACGGCATGAGGACAAGACCACACTCGATCGTCTTGCCCAGCCCAACGTCGTCGGCGACCAGCCAGCGAAAGGGCCATTCCTGGGTTACTTTGCGGCAAACCCAAAGCTGGTGAGGAAGCAACTGCACGCGCGAGCGTGAAAACACGCCCCACTGGTCATTGACCGATCGGATGGCAAGCGCCTGTGCACGGATCACCGCATCGATTGGATCGGCGTCCGAGCCGACGCGGAGGGCCGAGTAAAGAGACGGTATCTCGACAATCTCACTTGTCAAAACCTGCTCAACATTCCCGCCGAAACGAACGACGGCGGTGGCTCCCATATCCACCACGACGCGCCCCTTGCCATGACGAGGATGGGAAACGGGAACACCAGCGGCTAATGGTTGGGCTTCCGTCATTCGTCACTGTCTCCTATCTCGCCCTCGCCCCCCAATTCATGGCCGTCATCCGGGAAGTCTGGCGGAGTGCTGCCGACCTCGGCGAAGCATGCTTCTAGAGTATCCCAGTGCCTACGCCTGGTAATCAACTGGAGCGGGAGGTCGAAATCGCCGTCAAACCGGCGGTCGTCTCCCAAGTGCTTCGTTACGAAATCGCAGATCGTCCGACTTGCTTCCTTGTCCGCCCGCTCACCAACGTCGGCGCCCAGTTTATTCAGCAGGACTCGGACACGCTGGGACGGAGCCCAAACATAGGGGATCATCGGACGCTCATCGCACGACTCATAAGCGCCGTGGCGTAGTAGTTCACGGATCATCCAGTTCATGCCGATGCCGAGAGAACGGTTTATCGGAGCGGCGTCAATGGAAAGGCGCATTGCCGGTGGCCAATAGCTCGGCTGCAAGGCACCATTTAGAGAAATTACGCCATGCTCCTCAATAATTCTTGGTAGCTTGATCGTAATCTCCCGGTATTCATCTAGCCAGCGGGCGACGGAATACAGATCGACGAATGTACGACGCCACGTCAGGTATCGCTGATCGAATTGCTCTGGCGCGCTCCACCTTTCGAGCCGTTCAAGCCATGATTGCACCTGATCAGGAGGCCGTGACTGGGAAAGTTCTTGCCACCAGCCTTCTCTGATGCCGGTCTCGATAAAGCTCCTATGCTGTCCATCCTGCGTGCGGCCAAACGACTGGAAGCAGGCCAAGGCGAACATCGTGAACCATGCCGTGCGGTCCTGCGACTCTTGAAGCTGCGAGGGAGAGAAGGACTCCGGGTAGGCTCTCTCCGCGTATGAGGCGCGAAGGTCGGTGCTTTCGGCGCACCACCAGGCATGGATCGCCGCCAGAACCGTTGCAGGCTCAGGCGGTGGAGGCTGGACAGACATTTGCGGCAGAAAGGCGTCGCGGCCCTGAAGTGCATACAGGAGATCGTCCTTTTCCTTCTCCGTCCAGCCCGAGAGCAGCGAACTGATCCGCAATTGCGACGAAGGCCAAGGCAGCCAGCCGGGCCGATTGCGGCGAATCTCATCACCCAATTCTCGGCCTTGGCGACCCTCAATGACGTATCGGAGCGCTGCCGCCTGACGGCCTTGGTCCTCGGAAGGGATTTCCGCTGCCCAACCCGCGAGATCGCGCGCTTGGGGGCCGAAGCCTGATCGTTCGCGGGCGACCCGGAAAAACTCCAGAGATGCACCGGTATATTGCTTGTCGAGCAGATGCTTCGCGGGCGCAAATACACATAACCTGCGTTCTTCTGCGTCGTCGGCGGCATCGGAACTCGGAAGCTGAGCTGTCCGCCATGCTCCATCCTGTGCGAGGAACAATGCGTGCCTGGCCATGTCCAAAATTTCGTGAAGTTCACTATCGAGCGGCGCTTCCCGAATAGATTGAGGCGTAAGAGCGAGACCGAGAATTCGGGCCGAATCGGGACTGACATGCTTGTCTTCGCCGATCTGGCGACGAAGAAGGCTTGAGAAGAACAACGGACGGATATTCCCAAAGCCGAGCTTTCTCAATTGCCCGTCTATCTCGGAGGCAATGGTTCGATCTAACAAGTCAGTCAGGGCAGGCCAGTCCCGCACTTTGCCAAGAACGGCGGGATCAGACAACGCGCCGTCGATGAAATGGTCTGCGTCCGACGCCTTTATCAACGAAGCGAATGGTGGCGGCAAGCGTGTCGGCACGACTTGGTGCTGGCCTATGAGGCGGCCGTATCCATGACCCTCGGTATGCAGGTATCGGGCGAGTTCGTCGTCGAAATCCGGGACGAGAACATCGAACAGATGGGACCAGAAGATGCCCCATGCAGTTGTTCTGGAAGCATCCAGGTCGAGACTCTCCGCGAACCGACACCAGTCGGCGTCCGCTAGATCATGCAGTTTCAGGAGGCCGTCCCCGAACGCCCGCCCGAGTTTCCGAAACGTCTCCATTTGGTCAGCAAGAGAACCGGCCAACCCTGTGCGTCCAGGATCGACCGCGAAAGGACCGTTGAGCAGCCACCCGGAACGGGATGGCACCTCAAGTGGAGCCAGATTCCAGAGTCGCTTCAGGTCATCGGGGAATTTTTTCGGCCCGGCAGCGCTGATACGCAGCAGGAGGGCAAACCCGGACGACAGGTCGAAACGCAGGGCTCGCTCCTGGCGCCCACCCGACACGGAAACGACGCTGATTTGGCTTTCATCGAGGAGCGGCGAAGATGAGCAATCAACACCTGCCGAAGGGTCGTCTTCGATTCGGATGCGACGAATAATCCGCGCGAAGGCAGGCAACCAGGTCACGGCGGATTTGAACGCCGCCATCGCGTCGGTGCCTTTATCAGCCGTCTCCGCTGAAAAAGGCACCTCGATTACGGTCGCTTTTCGGCCGCCGGAGGTCTTTCGCCTCTCTGCGATGTCGATGCCATCTGGCCAGGGCGTCGGCAAAAATCCGCCGGCCGTGCGCAAGGCGATGAAGCCGCTGGCGATGCCGACACCGTCCGACAGCACATGGACGCTCTTGAAGCCCAAGCCGAATTTGCCGGTCAAATCGTCTCCCGGGCGTTTCTCGGAGAAGTTCATCAGCAGCATATTGAGCAGGTCGCGGTCGTGACCAACGCGGCGTCCCTCCTCCGCGTCATGCCACATGTGATTGATCGGACGGCCCCAATGGACGACACGAAATCCGCCTGGGCTACCCTTCAGCAACTCGACACAGAAATCGGCGTCGGTAGCAACGCTGTCATGCTGACGGTAAGCATCGTCGGCATTCTGAAAAAGCTCGAACAGAACCCGGTTGGCGGAATATCCGAAATCCCCAATCTTGGCGCGAACAGCGGACAGAAGTTCGGTTGCCAGCGCGCTATCGGATACCTTCCCCCATAGTTCCGCCTTCAGCTCTTCCATCTTCTGCGCCGGCGCGGAAAGGTGATGGAGGCGGCTTTCCTCGGCTTGATATTCGCGTAGCGCCTTTTGTGTTTGGTACTCGGTGGGAAGCTTCAGCTCGGCAAGAATCGTGGGGAGCCGATCCCGAAGCAGGCGTTCGGTTTCCTCGATCGTTGATTGATCGACCTCAACGGCCTTATCCAGCATTTCCCGCAACGCCGCACGTTGACGTTCCATGCCGAGCCACAGACAGTCCGCCGCCACTGTCTCAACAAATCGTCGGAATATCTCGCTGGCTTCTTTCTGACTGTATCCGCTCGGATCGACTTGCCTGACTGGCAGCGTGATCAATGACCGCACTTTACCATCGGCATCCCGGACACCCTCATGGGTCTTGTGCAGATTCCCGATGAGAATTCCCTTGTCAGGATCACCCATCGGCGCATCGAACACGTCCCCCGACAGTGCGATGGCTTGCACATGCTTGCCCGCGACGGGCGCGATCAGGAAACGACGTTGATTGACCTCATCCGCCAACGGGTTCGGAAAAAGGATTTCTCCGGGAAAGTGATTGTCGAGGTCGGCCCAAAGGGTATCGACGTCGGCCGTCGCGTCCATCGCCCACTCGTTCGCAAGGTGCCGGAAAGGTCCGCCGCGGCCGATCAGGCCGAGATAGACGATCACCAGGTCGGATGGTATGCGCCCTCTCCATGTTTCGAGGAATGACCGTTGCTGGTCTACCCCCCGAGCTTCCAACGCAGCCAGATCGACGTCCCTGATCTCCCCCCGGCGTCGATCGGTTGCCGATGGATCTTGGACTTCATTTCCGGCACCAGGGTTCTCGGCCGGCGACGTATCACGTTTTCCGAGCGCCGATGCATATTCTCGCGCCAAGACATAATTCGGATCAAGCCCGTCACCACCTTGCACAACCTCCAAGCCGCTGTGCCAATTTCCGGCTTCGGTAGGAACTAGCGTTTCCCCGAACACCTGACGGCGAGTTTCTTCCGGCCAACGAGCGACGACGTTGAACCCGTGGCGATAGGCTCTGCGCGCCGCCTCGCCTTTCCGCCCGTGTTCCTCCGCCAGCGCTGCCAGGTGGTCGAGGTGGGTTCCTGCCAAATTTGCGTCGGAGGGGTGGATCTCCGCGAAAGCGGCGATAACCTGCATGGCATCGTCGCGATCAGCTTCTGAAGCCAGGACAGCCGCCAATAGAGGCCAGCCCGGCAACCCAACGTCGCCGCCATCTTTCGCCAACGCCGCAAAATCGTCTATCGGGAGGTCATCCGCCCTGCCCAAGCGTCCGATGATCCTCGCATCCTCGACCATCAGCGCCAGGGCTTCGAATGACGATCGCCTATCCGGTAGAATCCATTTTCCAAGATGATCGAAGCCACGATGTTCGCGCACGTCGATGGCCAGCTTTGCAGTGGGCAAGAATGGAGGCGTCTCTCCGCTCTTCAAAAGAAGCGCTCGCGCCGCTTCATCGACCGCTGGCGGAAGGGCGAGCACATCATGCGGCTTGACTGGCTGTCCGCTTGCAAGAAGCCACGACTTTGCGCGAAGTGCATCCAGCAAGCGCTCATCGGGCGCAGATATAAGCTTGGCGAGCGCGTCCAGTATCTCACCACGAAAGCGGTGTGGATCATCGCAACCGAGCGCGACCTCAATCTGGTTTAACGGCGACCATTCCCCAATAAGCCGCTCTTGCCGTTCGCGCGCCTTCTGGCTTCCGTATGGCCGGACTATGGAGACGAATGCCTGCAACGCTTCAGGAACAGACCATTCTTTCGTCTCACGAAAGGCACCCTTTCCGTCCCTAACTGTTCCATCCCGCCTTTCGTGGACGGGCAACAGGATCAGCAGACCATCGGACAGGCCAGCCTCAAGGACCGCTTCTCGCTCTGAAGCATCAGGGCTGAGTTGCTCGATGACGGCGATGTTCTTCTCGAACAAAGTTTCCAGATTGGTCGCGTCGAGCACCTCTATACGAAGATGGTTTCGTTGCGTTCTGGACAATCCGTCAGCAATGCTGGTCGGGACAAGAAATTCGTTCTGGCTCCGGGAAATAAGAGTCGTGGCAATGCGCTCTATCCGCTTTTGATCCGGATCGAGCGTCCAAAGTTTTGAGGCTGAATACCCCGCCTCGCGGATTCCGACGCAGAGGCGCCGGGCAGCTGCCGGATCATCTTTATTGTCAGTTCCAATTTCATTGAGTAGCCGTTGGCGAGCGCTCTCCGACCCAAAGCTCATTGCTTTGTTGATGAGCGAGAAAGCAGCCTCCTTGCCGGCCAACTGAAGCGCAAGCTTTGCCTCATCTCGAATGAGAGGCATCGCACCGCTGTCCACAATCAGCGGAGATGCGTCTGGCAACGCCTCCACGAGCAAAGGCAGCCATATGTTCGCTTGAGGCGAGCCTGAGAACAAAACCCCCGCTTTGGAACGTTCGACGAGCGCTTGGAGCGACAGCACAATCGAGCTACGAGCACGGACGTCCCGCACTCGCAGAACCTTGATAGATGCGAATCCGGGGTCGCTCGCCAGTTCGGAGATGTTCCGTTCGGCCTGAGCGAGCAGCGCCAACGCGGCTGTCGCCGCCTGATCCGCCTGATCACTTTCAATCAGCGGTTCGAGGGCCGTGAGCAACGCCTTGAGGTCTCCGTCAGATAGTCGGGGAGACCGTCGGCCATCATCGAGCCACTCACTGCGAACTGGCAGGACATTGGCCAGAGCGGAAGCCAGAGCGCGCAAGACCTGGCGGTTCTCGACGGAGGGTGGAAGCCGGAACAGCGCATGGTGTGGAACCTGGGCAAGAGCCGACCTAATGAACTCAGACGGAGCAAGCGCTGGGCTTTCCGTCATTGCCTTGCGCAAGGCTGTAACGATGTGCGGACCGATCGCGGAATGCTCGGTATCGCCGAGCGTGGCTATGCCCAGGAAATCGACGAGAAGCCGCGCAAGATCGCGCAACTGAAACGCTCGTGGCGAAAGCCCGGAGAATACTTTGCTCAGGTCGGCTTCAGTCCAGCGTATCGGTTGCGCGCTGAGCGCGGCGCTGGCGTCGACAACAAGACGCCTACCGCTCGCCTCGGCCCACGCGCTGATGGCACCGAACAATTCTCCAATCCGTTTAGGTGCGTCCGCCACCGAGGCGGGCAGTGGACACAGTGCATCATCCGACGACACGACACGCCAAACGATACCGGCCGGCTCTTCAAGAACACGCACCAACGCGTGTTCTCGGCAGACGGATTTGCGGTTGCTTTGAAACCAGTCGTGGCCCGCAAGCGCCCTTGCGAGTTGCACAAGTTCCACTGATGTCAGCATCGCCGAACCAAGTGCGTCTCTCAGCAGAGTCGGCAGAAGCGGAAGTACCACTGAGTCACGCAGCTCGGCATTCCACGCACGGCGCAGCGCCGAAGCATCCGTAGGTTCGCTGGTTTCAAGGGGGGCATCCAGCCCTTCGATCTGGCTTCGTCCGCTATCGAGAAAGAAGTATCCGTGCAGCAGCAGATGGAGCCGGCCGAGCGTGCTATCGTAGATGTTGATAACGATGTCAGATGCGTCAGATATCGGCAGGAATACAGCCCAGGAAATACGTAGCTGCGCGGATGCGGTGCGTTCGCTTTCCCTTTTGGGAACGCGCAACAGCGTCGCCGCCCCGTGCGGTTCTCCCTTTTCCGGGACGGGTTGTGGCTTGAGAACGGTGATCGTTTGCGGCCAATGCTGCGTATGCTTTAGGGCCGCGAGACGGCCATCGAAAGCCATCGTCTCGCGCCCGACGAATGGCGTTGTTGATTTGTCTGCGGTGGCTCCAATTACGCCGCCGAAGGAGCGAACGCCATCACTCAAACGGCTCGGTCCGAGAAAACGGCCCCGCGTGTCATCGAGTTCGAGCGCGCAGCGAAGCTCACCGCTTTCCAGAATCTCGATCGACTTCAGATAGCGAAGCGCCGTCAGGAGGACACGCAAATCGTCGGGTCTGATGAGTTCCCTGACCGTCTCTATTGCTGACGGAACGTTGCTGGAGAAGCCAACCCCTGGGGCTGGCTGGATACCTTCTCGACGTAACGGTAACCAAAGAACGACGTGGCGCTCTGGGAAATCCGAGGCGACCTCACTCCTCAAGAATCCGAGGTCGGCGGGGTCAAGAACGCCACCGGGCGGCTCCCATAGCCGACTGATATTGTCGGCGACGTCAACCTCCAAGAACGGGTTGACGACCGTGCTGAAGGTTTCGCCGTTTTCCCTTTGGGCATAGACAACGAACGCGTCGCAGAGGTGGAACACGGCTTTCTGGCCGAAGCCAAACTTGCCGACCGCCGCGCTGTCGGCAGCTTTGCCGCTCTCGCCGAACGACGTAATTCCGCTCTCGTCCTGCTGGCGAAAGAAGCCGTCATTAGCGACCAGAAGGCCCGGTCCGCGCAACAGTGGATTAGCCGCGTTTGGCCAGCCTGGCAGTGCGTCGAGCCTAAATCGTTGAGCTTCTGCGTCGTCTGCGTTTTGCAACAGCTCTTTGAGGATCGGATAACCGGAATCGTACCGATCTTGCAGATTGCTCTTGATCTGATTGACGATCGAGATCGGAGATATGCGAAAGTCAGGCATACGTCATCCCGCTAATTCCAGAGCCGCCGGCTCTTCACTCAAGAACAAGCGGCGAAGCCGCGTCAGCATGTTGGCGCTGTTGGACACGTCGATGCTTGCGGTCTCCAGGATGGTGGCGTGTACGGTTAAGCGATGCTGGGCATGAACCCCTTCTTCGGCGCCAAGACCCGGGTGATGGGGATAGAGTAGCGTCAGGCGCGGAGCGCGATAGAGCTGCGCATAGGCCATCATCTGATAGACGTCGGCCTGCGAGACGCCTTGCTTGGGATCGTCGATGCGTGAGGATATCCGTTTCCACTTGGTGTCGATGACATGCGTCACCACGCCGGCGCGGCGGATCAGGATGTCCGGCTTCGTCTGGAACAGGCCGCGCTCCGTATCCTGCGCAGTCAGGCAGAACAGACGCCCACCTTGCAACGAGACGGTCAGGCCGGTTCCCGCAAGTGCCCGCACGATCAGTCGACCGACATATTCTTCGAATAGCGCGTTCATCTCGAACAGCATCGCCGTGCCTTGGCCCGTCCCGCCCGTCGTCGTCTGGTAGCGGTCTTGCAGGAACAGACGCGCCATGGCGAACAACTCCTGCCAGGGCCTATTGGTGCGGTCGATGACGACTTCATCCCACCTCAGCGCTGGGACCGGCACATCGATGATGTCGGCGTAAACAAAGGCGAGCTCGCGCAGGCGTTGCTGGTTGCCGCTACTCCGTGAAAGGCGCAGCAGGCGGGATGCCGCAGCCTTCATGATCCGGTTGAGCGCGATGTCTTCGGAAAGCAGATCGAAGCGGCAG
>TARA_R110002124_G_scaffold106467_4_pt1 | contig 21749 bp, 19 predicted proteins | sample TARA_R110002124 | Tara Oceans TARA_R110002124 (sample SAMEA4397445) | marine metagenome | biome: Polar Biome; feature: [SRF] surface water layer (ENVO:00010504); material: water (ENVO:00002006), including particulate matter (ENVO:01000060) such as... | depth 5 m | reverse complement strand
CCGCCCCAAGGCGGTGCACAAAGGGAACGCCGCGCCAGCGGCTCATTTTTCCAATTCAGGTCGGGTCGAACTCGCGCATCCGCGCGACATAGCGGGCCAGGGTGTCGATCTCCAGATTGACCCCATCCCCCACGGCCACATCGCCCCAGGTCGTGACTTCTTGCGTGTGCGGGATCAGGTTGACGCCGAAGGTGCAGCCTTCGACCTCGTTCACCGTCAGCGACGTGCCATTCAACGCGACCGAGCCCTTGGGCGCGATAAACCGCGCCAGTTCCGGCGGCGCGGTGAAACTCAGCCGCGTGCTGTCACCCTCGCGCCGCAGACCGGTCACCTCGGCCACGCCGTCCACATGCCCGGACACGATATGCCCGCCCAATTCGTCGCCGACCCTCAGCGCGCGTTCCAGATTTACCCGGCGACCGACCGCCCAGCCGCCGATCGCGGTTCTGGAGACCGATTCCGCGGATATATCCACGTCGAACCAGGCTTCGGGCCGGTCCCCCAGCGCCACCACGGTCAGGCACACACCGTCACAGGCGATCGAGGCGCCGATATCGATGCCCGAAACGTCATAGCCCGTCGCGATGCGCGCCCGCAGATCGCCGCGCTCCTCCAGCGCGACGATCCGGCCGATATCGGTGATGATCCCGGTAAACATGCGATTTTTCTCCTTGCAACGGCGGTCCTGCCCGGTTGCGGTCATCATTTGGCCACCCTCGGGGTTTATAAGTGACCCAATCTCTGGCATCCTTTTGACAAAAGGGGAACACCCCACACGGCCAAACACGGCAGCGAGACACAGGCATGATCCGAACCTCCGGCGATGATCGCCGTTTCCTCTTTCTTCAGGGGCCACATGGCCCGTTCTTTCGGCAACTGGGCACCATGCTGCGCCGCGCCGGGGCCGAAGTCTGGCGCATCGGGTTCAACCGGGGCGATCAGGCGTTCTGGGGGCGCGGCGGGTATATCCCCTTCACCGGCGATCAGGACGACTGGCCCGATACGCTCGCCGGTCATCTGGCGCGGCTGCAGATCACCGACCTGGTGTTGTATGGCGACACGCGGTTCATTCACGCCGAAGCCGTGCGGCAGGCCCGCGCGGCGGGCATCACCGTTCATGTGTTCGAGGAAGGCTATCTGCGCCCCTGGTGGGTGACCTATGAGCGCGGCGGCTCGAACGGGCATTCGCGGCTGATGGACCTGAGCATCGGGCAGATGCAAAAGGCGCTGGAAGCCTGCGAGATCGACCTGATCGACGCCCCCGCCCATTGGGGCGACATGCGCCACCACGTGTTTTACGGCTTCGCCTACCACGCCTGGGTGTTGCTGGCGAACCGGGCCTACCGGGGCTTTCGAGCGCACCGCGCGCTGAACGTCAGGTCCGAGTTCCTTCTGTATCTTCAGCGGCTCGTGTCCATGCCCTTCACCGCGATCGAACGCCGCGTGGCCACGTGGCGTGTGCGCACAGGCGGCTTTCCCTATCACCTGGCACTGCTGCAGCTGGAACATGACAGCTCGTTCCAGATGCACAGCCCGTTTTCCACCATGGCCGCGTTTCTGGACTGCGCGATCAAGGGTTTTGCCGAGGGCGCACCGCGCCATCATCATCTGGTGTTCAAGGCCCACCCGCTCGAGGACGGGCGCACCCGGCTGAAGGCCGATATCCGTCGCCTGTCGGCGCTTCACGGCGTGGCCAACCGGGTGCATTTCATCCGTGGCGGCAAGCTGGCCGGGCTGCTCAATCACGCGCGTTCGGCGGTGACGGTGAATTCGACCGCCGCGCAGCAGGTCTTGTGGCGCGGGATGCCGCTGAAGGTGTTCGGCGACGCGGTCTATGACAAGCCCGAATTCGTTTCCACCCAGCCCCTGCCGGAATTTTTCGCCGCCCCAACGCGCCCGGACCTGCGCGCCTACCGTGATTACCGGCGCTTTTTGCTGGAAACCTCCCAATTGCCGGGCGGGTTCTATTCGGCGGCGGGGCGGCGGCAATTGCTGCGCCAGGTGGTCGATCTTCTGCTGTCGCCCGATGACCCCTACACCGCGCTTATCACCGGGCAGGCGGCCCCGCGGCAACACCTGCGGCTCGTGCGTTGACACCCCTGGATAAGGCGCTTGGAAATTCCGCAACTTCCGTCTATACTTAAAAGAAAAAATCAGAGGCAGTTCCACAAGGAGCCCGAGCAGTGTCCGTCAGATTTCCACGCCGCGTCAGCATCCTGGCGCTCGGCGCACTTGTAGCCGTCGTCTCGGCCTGCACCGCGCCGCGCCCCGGGCCTAACATGAACGAGATTTTCGCAGGCTCCGTGCTGCGCGAGGGTGACGCCTATATCGTTGCCGTCGGCGACCGCGTGAACCGCGCCGCCAATGTGCCGCTTGCCCTTGGGTTTTCCGACAGCTTGCGAAACGCTCGCGTGTTGGGCGGCGATACGATCCGCGTGGGCGACACCGTCACCCTGACCGTTTTCGAGAACGTGCCCGAGGGGCTGCTGGCCAGCGCCGATGCGCGCGGCGCGCGGCTGACCGAGTTGCAGGTCGACAGCCAGGGCTTCATCTATGTGCCCTTTGCCGGGCGTGTGCGCGCGTCCGGGCAGACGCCCGAAGGATTGCGCGGCGCCATCGCCCGTCAGCTTGACGAACAGACCCCGGACCCGCAGGTCTATGTCACCCGCACGGTCGGTGACGGCGCCACGGTTTCGGTCGTTGGCGAAGTGACGACCCAGGGGGTCTATCCGATCCTTCGGTCGACCCGGCGCCTGACCGCCATGCTGGCCGCGGCGGGCGGCGTCAGCATCCCGACGCAAACCGCCATGGTCACCCTGACCCGGCACAGCGTCAGTGACCGTGTCTGGCTGGACGATCTGTTCGACAACCCTGAACTGGACATTGCCCTGCGCGGTGGCGACCGGATCTACGTGGAACAGGATCAGCGCCGCTTCTCCGTTCTGGGGGCAACCGGCGAACAGGCGCTTGTGACTTTCGACAGCCGCACCCTGACCGCGATCGAGGCGCTGGCCCGGGTCGGCGGCCTGGCACCCGCGCGCGCCGATCCGACCGGGGTCTTCGTGTTCCGCGACGAGCCGGCCGAAATCGCCCGCAACGTGCTGGGCCGCCAGGACGTCGTCGGCGACCAGCGGCTGGTCTATGTGCTGGACCTGACCGCGCCGAACGGAGTGTTCCTGGCGCGCGACTTCCAGATCCGAGACGGCGATACGATCTATGTGACCGAGGCCTCGGCCGTGCAATGGAACCGCCAGATCTCGGTGCTGACCGGCACGCTTGGGGCGACAGGGGCCGCCGTGACGGCCGCAACCAACGCCCGCAGCCTGTAACGACATCCGGGTGCGCCCCCGTTGTGGGGCGCACCCGCCCTGTCCCGCGCGGGGTGCCGCCCATGCCGCCTGATCCGCCATTCCGGCCTGACCGTCTGATCGCCGCCAGCGGTGGATTCCTGGGACCGTCACGGCAGGCGCGGCGCATCCGCCGGATCCTTGAACTCGCCGCTTCGCGCCCGCGCTTCGGTCTGCCCAAGGCGCGGGATGCGGTCCTGGCCTGGGGGCACAGCCCGCGCGCCTACCGGGCCGAAGCCCTGGCGCAGCGGCGCGGCGCGGCGCTCTGGCGGGTCGAGGACGCGTTCATCCGCTCTCTGGCGCCGGGCAGAGCAGGAAAAGAGCCGCCGATGGGTCTGCTGCTGGATCGCAGCGGCGTGTATTATGATCCATCGGTCCCGTCCGACCTGGAGACCCTGCTGTCCACGCATCCGCTGGATGACGGTGCTCTGATGGCCCGCGCTCGCGTCGCACAAGCGCGGATTCGTGCGCTGCATCTGTCGAAATACAACCAGCACGACCCGGGTCTGCCGCCCCCCGAACCGGGCTATGTTCTGGTGATCGACCAGGTGCGCGGCGATGCGTCGCTGTCCCATGGCCACGAGACCGGCGCCCTGCAAGCCGACCGATTGTTTCGCGAAATGCTGATCCGCGCCCAGGAAGTCCACGGCCAGGCCCGCGTTCTGATCCGCGCGCATCCCGAAACCAGCACTGGCCAGCGCGCCGGGCATTACGGCCCGCAGGATGCGCCTGCTGGCGGCCGGGTAAGTTTCGTGGACGGCGCCCATTCGCCCTGGACGCTGTTTGACGGGGCCATCGCGGTCTACACGGTGTCCTCGCAGATGGGGTTCGAATCCGTGCTGGCCGGTCACCGCCCGCGCGTTTTCGGCCAGCCCTTCTATGCCGGCTGGGGGCTGAGCGATGACGAAGATCCCCCGCAGCGCCGCCGCCGCCGGCTGACCCGCACGCAACTCTTCGCGGCGGCAATGATGCTTTACCCGCTGTGGTATGATCCGCTGCGCGACCGGCTATGCGAACTGGAAGAGATCATCGACCAGATGGAGGCACGGCTGCGCGCCTACCGCGAGGACCGGGGCGGCTATGTTGCCATCGGGATGCGCGCGTGGAAACGACCGGCGCTTCAGGCGTTCTTCGGGCGCGAGAAACCGCTGGTCTTTGCCCGCGATCCCGGCGCCCCGGCGGGCGGTCGGCGCGTACTGGGCTGGGCCTCGGCGGTGCCGGACAGTTTTGATGGCGTGCGGGTCGAGGACGGGTTCATCCGTTCTGCCGGGCTGGGCGCGTCGCTGGTGCCGCCCCTGTCGCTGGCGGTCGACGATCTGGGCATCTACTACGATCCGCGCCAGGAAAGCCGCCTGGAACGGCTGATCGCCGGGCTGTTGCCCGCCGGTGGCACCGAACGCGCCGCGCGGCTGCGCGATGCCGTGCTGCGTTCTGGCGTGACGAAATACAACCTTGCGCCGGGGGTCATGGCGCAGGGCCTGACGGATCGCCTGGCCAGATTGCGCGCAAAGCGCCCCGACGCGCCCGCGATCCTGATCCCCGGGCAGGTCGAGGACGACGCCTCGATCCTCCTGGGCGCCGGCGGGCCGGTGCGCACAAACCGGGCCCTGCTGCAGGCGGCGCGCGCGGCCCATCCGCACGCCATTCTGATTTACAAACCCCATCCCGATGTCGAGGCCGGGTTGCGCCCGGGCGCGGTGCCCGATGCGGCCACGCTGGCCGATATCGTGCTGGACGGGATCGGCGCGCAGCCGGCGCTGGCGCTGGCCGACGAGGTCTGGACCCTCACCTCGGGCCTGGGGTTCGAGGCGCTGATGCGCGGGCGCGCGGTGACCTGCCTGGGCACGCCGTTCTATGCCGGCTGGGGTCTGACGCGGGACCTGGGCCCGGTGCCCGAGCGCCGCCTTGGGGTGTTTCCCCGGCCCGATCTGGACCGACTGGTCCATGCCGCGCTGATCGCCTATCCGCGCTATCTTGATCCGGTGACGGGTATCCCCTGCCCGCCCGAACTGGCCATCGAGCGGCTGGCGGCGGGGCGCGCGGGGCGCGGGTCCATCCGGTTGCGGATCATGTCGCGGCTTCAGGGGGCGTTGGCCAGTCACACCTGGCTCTGGCGGCGGTGATCGCGGATTACAGCGTCCCGCGCGCAACCGGCACGAGGCCCAGCAATTGTGCGCCTTCCAGCGACAGGATCGCGGAATTCAGCCCTTGCGGCGCCTGAAAGCTGCGCACCGCGGCTTCGGTCTGCGCATTCATTGCGCCGGTGACGGCCCCGGTGAAAAGCCCGCGCACGCGCAGCGCACGTTGCAAGGATGCGATGAAGTCGCCTGACATTTGTTCGGGGCATGGCACGGCGAACAGACGTTCTTCGGACGGGCGCAGGATTTCCTCACGCGGGGTGCGGGCACCATCGGGCCCGGTTTCGTCGAACACGGTCCTTGTCTCGGCGGGCACACGGTCGGTGGCCCAGCACACATTCGCGGGCACCATGCTCAGCGGCGCGACCGGCCGATCGACCGGCGGCGCGGTCCGGCCCACCTCGGGCTGGCGCGGGGCGGGCTGGCAGGCGGCCAGAATGACGGTAAGCGATACCAGGGAAAGGGCGCGGTGCATGGGGAACCGATCCAGTTGAATGCGTCACTCCCGGTTATGCATCCCAAACCCGGCGAAAAGCGGGCGGCATTCGGCCGGGGACACGGCACTTGTGGACCCTTTTCAGGGCCGTAACCGATGCGTGAACCCGGCGCCACTCGGAGCGCGGGGGCACTGGCCAAGGGGGCAGCGTTCGATTATGTCGGAGAGGAAAAACCACGATCTCAAGAGGCACAGATGGTCAAGATCACCTACATCGAATACGACGGCACCGAGCACGCGGTTGACGTGGCGCCCGGCCTGACGGTCATGGAAGGCGCGCGCGACAACGGCATCAACGGGATCGAGGCCGATTGCGGTGGCGCCTGCGCCTGCTCGACCTGCCATGTCTATGTCGATCCTGCCTGGGTCGAAAAGCTGCCGGCCAAGGATCCGATGGAGGAGGACATGCTGGACTTCGCCTATGAGCCGGATGCCGAGAAATCGCGCCTGACCTGCCAGATCAAGGTGACGCCGGAGTTGGACGGCCTGATCGTGCGTATGCCCGAACGGCAGATCTGATGGGCGTGCCCGTCCGGCGCCAATTGCAGATCTGGGGCGTTCTGGGCGCCCTTCTTGTCCTGACCCTGTGGTATTTGGGCAATGTGATCCTGCCTTTCGTGCTGGGCGCGGCGGTGGCCTATTTCCTGGACCCTGTCGCCGACCGGTTGCAGGCGATGGGGCTGGGGCGGGTGACGGCCACGATTGTGATCACTGTTGTGGCGGTGCTGATCTTTGTCGTCGCGGCGCTGTCGGTCATTCCGCTTCTGGTCGACCAGACGCGGGCGCTGATCGCCTCGGCCCCGCAACTGTTCGACGAGGCTATTCGACTGCTGAACGAATACCTGCCGTCGCTGGCCGATTCGGAATCGACGGTCCGCCAATCCCTGCGCAGTCTGGGGGCCTCGATCCAGTCGCGCGGCGGCGAGTTCGTCAACGCGGTTCTGGGGTCGGCGGCGTCGGTGTTCAACCTGCTGCTGCTTGTCGTCGTGGTGCCGGTGGTGGCGTTCTACATGCTGCTGGACTGGGATCGGATGATCGCCCGGATCGACGCGCTGCTGCCACGCGAACACGCGCCAACGATCCGCAAGATCAGCAAGGACATTGATGCCACGGTCGCCTCTTTCGTGCGCGGCATGGGCACGGTCTGTCTGGTGATGGGCACGTTCTATGCGATTGCCCTGATGCTGGTGGGGTTGCAGTTCGGGCTGGTCGTCGGGGCCATTGCCGGGCTGGTCACTTTCATTCCCTATATCGGCGCCATTCTGGGCGGTGTTCTGGCGATCGGGCTGGGATTGTTCCAGTTCTGGGGCGACTGGGTGTCGCTGGGTCTGGTGGCGGCGATCTTTGTGGCCGGTCAGATGATCGAAGGCAATGTGCTGACGCCGAAGCTGGTTGGCAAATCGGTGGGCCTGCACCCGGTCTGGCTGATCTTCGCGCTGTCGGTGTTCGGCGCGCTGTTCGGCTTTGTCGGCATGTTGGTTGCCGTGCCGGTTGCCGCCGCCATCGGCGTGGTGATCCGCCACGGCACCGGCGCGTATCTGGACAGCGCGCTTTACCGCGGCCCGAAGACCGCGCAGGGCACAGACCATGACCGACCGACCCCGCATGGCTGAACAGATTCCGCTGGACCTGCCCGCCACGCCCGCCATGGGGCGCGCGGATTTCCTGCAAGCGCCGTCGAACGCGGTGGCGCTGGCGGCGGTGGACCGGCCCGGGGGGCTGCCCGCCGGGATCATGGTGCTGACCGGCCCAAAGGGATCAGGCAAGACCCACCTGGCGCATGTCTGGGCGGCGCAGACTGGGGCGCGCTGGCAGTCGCCCGTCACGCTCGCGCGGGATCTGCCTGGCCTGCTGAACGCACCGCAAGCGCTGTCCATCGCCCTGGATGACGCCCCCCTTTTGCGCGGGCCCGAGGGCGAGGAGGCGCTGTTTCACCTGATCAACCACCTGCGCGGCACCGGACAGTTGCTGCTGAGCGCGCGCGCGCCGGTGCGCGATTGGGGGCTGGCGCTGCCGGATCTGATCTCGCGCCTGACGGCGGCGGCGCATGTGGCACTGGCGGAACCCGACGAGGCCCTTCTGGGGGCGGTGCTGGTCAAGCTGTTCAACGACCGCCAGTTGCGCGTGCAGCCGGCGCTGATAGATTATCTGCTCAGCCGGATGGAACGCTCGCTGGCCGCCGCCGGGGACATGGTGGCGCGGCTGGACGCGCGGGCGCTGAAGCTGGGGCGCCCCGTCACCCGGGCGCTGGCGCAAGACGTTCTGGCCGAAGACCTCGACAACCCGCCACCCGCCGACGCATGATGATCAGATGTATCAGATCCCCGTCCCTGACCGCCCGATGATTACCGATTTCCTGCACGCCCCCCTGCCCGAGCCGGCTGACCCGCCCGAGGGATTCGACGCGGCCAGTTCGGACCGGTTCTTCAACCGCGAATTGTCCTGGATCGCCTTCAACCGCCGGGTGCTGGACGAGGCGTCGAACCCGCGTGTGCCCTTGCTGGAACGTGTGCGCTTCCTGTCCATTTCGGCAACCAACCTGGACGAATTTTATACCGTTCGCGTGGCCGGGCTGCGCGAACTGACCCGCGCTGGCCACAGCGCCCCGTCGATGGATGGCAAGACGCCGCAAGAGCAGCTGGTCCAGATCAACGAGGAAGCCCGTCAGCTGTTGGCCCATCAGCAGGAAACCTTTGTCCATCTGCGCGCCGAAATGGAGGCCGAGAAGATCTACCTTCTGGACCGCCGGGCGCTGACGATCGACGACAAGCTGTTCCTGAACGACTATTTCCTGTCCAACGTCTTTCCGATGCTGTCGCCGCTGGCCGTCGACCCGGCGCATCCCTTCCCGTTCATCTCCAACGAGGGATTCGCCCTGGCCTTGCAGATCGAGCGGCGCTCGGATGGCCTGAAACGCAACGCCCTGCTGCCGGTTCCCCAACAAATCGACCGGTTCATTCCCTTGCCCGCGCTGGATGGGGCGCTGCGGTTCCTGCCGCTGGAGGAATTGCTGCTGGACCAGCTTCAGGCGCTGTTCCCCGGCTACACGATGCGCAACGCCTGCGCCTTTCGCGTGCTGCGCGATTCGGACATGGAGGTCGAGGAAGAGGCCGAGGACCTGGTGCGCGAGTTCGAGGTCGCGCTCAAGCGCCGCCGCCGGGGCGAGGTGGTGCGCCTCAAGCTGACCAGCGACGCGCATCCCGACCTGCGCGACATGATCATGGACGAGTTGGAAGTGGCGCCCGACGAGGTGGTCGAGGTGTCCGGCCTGCTGGGCATGGCCGACCTGAGCGAACTGGTCGTCGATGCCCGCCGCGATCTGCAATGGCCCCCCTTCACGCCCCGCGTGCCCGAGCGCGTGCAGGATCATGACGGCGACATGTTCGCCGCGATCCGGCAAAAGGACATGCTGCTGCATCATCCCTATGAGACCTTCGACATGGTGGTGCGCTTTCTGGAACAGGCCGCGCGCGACCCCAATGTGCTGGCCATCAAGCAAACGCTGTATCGCACATCGCGCGAAAGCCCCATCGTCGCCGCGCTGTGCGAAGCCGCCGAGGCGGGCAAATCCGTCACCGCCTTTGTCGAACTGAAGGCCCGCTTCGACGAAGCCGCGAATATCCGCCAGTCGCGCCGGCTGGAACGGGCCGGCGCGCATGTGGTCTACGGGTTCATCAACTACAAGACCCATGCCAAGATTTCCGCCGTGGTGCGCCGCGAGGGGGACAAACTGGTCACCTATACCCATTACGGGACCGGCAATTACCACCCGATCACCGCACGCATCTACACGGATCTGAGCTTTTTCACCTGCGATCCGCCGTTGGGGCGCGACGCCGCGCGGGTATTCAACTACCTGTCGGGCTATGCCGAGCCGGCGCTGCTGGAAAACCTGGCGATTTCGCCCCTGACGCTGAAAAGCAGGCTTCTGGATCTGATCGGCAATGAGGCCGAGCACGCGCGCGCCGGGCGCCAGGCGACGATCTGGGCCAAGATGAATTCGCTGGTCGAACCGGATGTGATCGATGCGCTCTACGCCGCATCACAGGCCGGCGTGCGCATTGAACTGGTGATCCGTGGCATCTGCTGCCTTCGGCCTGGCCTGCGCGGGTTGTCGGACAATATTCGCGTCAAGTCGATTGTCGGGCGCTTTCTAGAGCATTCGCGCATCGTCTGTTTCGGGTCCGGCCACGGTCTGCCCGATCCCGAGCATTCGCGGGTGTTCTTTTCCTCGGCCGACTGGATGAGCCGCAACCTGCTGCGCCGCGTGGAGACGCTGGTCGAGGTGGTGAACCCCACGGTCAAGGCGCAGATCGTGCAGCAGATCATGGCCGCCAATCTGCAGGACGTGGCGCAAAGCTGGATCCTGGACGGCACCGGGCGCTTCACCCGCAGCCTGCCCGAGCCGGGCAGCGACGACGACACGCGGATGTTCAGTTGCCACCGGTTTTTCATGGCCAACCCGTCGCTGTCGGGGCGCGGTTCGGCAGGCGCGCGGGACGTGCCGAAACTGGCCCATACCCAGGACTGATCCGCGGCACGGCGCGCATCGGGGCGCCGGGCAGGGTGCGGGCTCAGTTCGGGCCCGGCTCGGACACGGGTGATGCGCGGTTGACGCCGCCGCCCTGCGCGGGCCACATGGACACAGCCGACCAGAATCAGAGAGACAGGCCATGGACACAGCAACCGAGCCCATGACCCAGGACCCGACACCCGACACCCCGGCCGAGGACGGCAACCGGCCGGCCACCGCGCCGCAAGGCGATGGCACGCCGACCCCGATCCGGGGGTATTTCCAGCAACCCCTGTTCAATACCGACGCGATCCGCGGACTTGAACGCGTGGGGGTGATCGATGTCGGGTCCAACTCGGTGCGGATGGTGGTGTTCGATGGCGCTGCCCGCTCGCCGGCCTATTATTTCAACGAAAAGATCCTGTGCGGTTTGGGCCGGGGCCTGGCGGAAACCGGCCTTCTGAACCCCGACGGGCGCAAGCGGGCGCTGGCGGCGATCAAGCGGTTCTCGATCCTGGCCGATGAAATGCAGCTGACCAGCCTGACCATGGTGGCCACCGCCGCCGTGCGCGAGGCCAGCGATGGCGAGGATTTCAAGACCGATGTCGAACTGGGCACCGGCGTGGAAATGCGCATCATCCAGGGCGAGGAAGAAGCCCGCCTGTCCGCTCAGGGCGTTCTGCTGGGCTGGCCAGGCGCGCGCGGTCTGGTCTGCGACATCGGCGGCTCGTCGATGGAACTGGCCGAGGTGGGCGACAACACGGTCGGCCGGCGGGTCAGTTCGCAGCTGGGCCCGTTCCGGCTGCAACAGATCAAGGGCGGGCGCAAAGGCATCCGCGAGCATATCGCCAGCACCCTGAAGGATCTGCGCGCCGAAGTCGGCGACACCCATGACGCGCTCTATCTGGTGGGCGGATCGTGGCGGGCGCTGGCCCGGCTGGACATGGAACGGCGCGGCTATCCGCTGACGGTGCTGCATGAATATGAAATGTCGCCCAAATCGATCCGCAAGACCATCGACTGGGTGCAAGAGCAGGATCTGAAAACGCTGCGTGACCGCACCGGTATCTCACCCGAGCGCCTGTCCCTGGTGCCGCTGGCAACGGTGGTGCTGCGCAAGCTGTTGCAGGTCTTCAAGCCCAAGCGGGTCTATATTTCCAGCTACGGGATCCGCGAGGGGATCCTGTTCGAGCAGATGAACGACGACCTGCGCGCCGCCGATCCGCTGATCGAGGCATCGCGCCATCTGGAAAGCGTGAACGCAAGGGTTCCGGGCTTTGGCCGCAAGCTTTATTATTTCCTCAAGCCGCTGTTTCGCAACGCTTCCGCCGATCGCATGCGCCTGATCCGCGCCGCCTGCCTGCTGCATGACGTGAACTGGCGCGCGCATCCAGACTATCGGTCGGAAAGCTGCTTCGACACCGCCACCCGCGCCAATCTGGGCGGTCTTGACCACAAGGGCCGCGTGTATCTGGGACTGGTCCTGATGAACCGCTACAAGAATTCGGGCGCGAACAGCCGCATGACCCCGGTTCTGACGCTGCTGTCCGACGACGAGATCCGGCATGCGATCATGATCGGGCGCGCCATCCGGTTCGGCGCCATGCTGTCGGTGTCCGGGCCCGAAGCCGCCGGCGAGTTACGCTATTTCCCAAAGAAAGAGGTTCTGGAACTGATCCTGGACCCGGCGCGCAAGGACCTGTTCGGCGAGGTGGCCGAACAACGCTTCCAGTCGCTGGCCAAGACACTGGGCGTCACGACGAAGATGCGCCTGGCGCGGGCTCACAGTTCGAAGGGATCGGACAACGGGGGCCTGGGCGAGGAACCCGGCGGCGGATCTTCCGGCGTCTCCCCGCCTTCCACGGGCTGACGTCGCCGGATGAGGATATCGCCATTGGGCAGGATTTCGGGCGCCTGCCACCCTGACACATCGCCCAGCATCTGCGTCAGGTCTCGCCAATAGGGATCGATCTGACCCATCAGATCGCCCAGCAACCGTCCGATCCGGCCCGCCGGTTCATCGCTCGGCGCGCGCTCCTGAACCAGGCTTTGCGCCAGCGCGCCGCCGCCGATTGCGGCCCACAGGCACAGCGCCAACACCGATCGCCGCATCTTGTTCCGCCGCATCTTGTTCCTCTGTCCGGTGCGCCTTCAAGCGTCTCAGGCCGCTGCGCGCTCTCGCACTTCTTCCCAGGCCCGGTTGAGCGATTTCAAACGCGCCTCGGCCAGTTTCACGGCCTCTTCCGGCACGCCGCGCGCGCGCAGGGCGTCCGGGTGGCTTTCACGCACCAGCCGCCGGTAAGCCGCGCGCGCCGCATCCAGATCGGCATCCGGCGCCAGTTCCAGCATGTCATAGGGGTCCGGCTCCGATCCCGGGACGAAGCGGCCGATCATCACGCGAAAACACCGTTCTCCCAGCCCGAAAGCCTCGGCCACCTGGCGCAGATAGGCCTCCTCGGCCGGGTGAAACCTGCCATCGGCCATGGCCACATGAAACAAACCCTCCAGCAGATCGCGCAGAACCGGATCGCCGGCGGGAAACAATCCGGCGATCTTGCGCGCATAGGCGTCGAAGCCTGCCACATCCTGCCGCGCCAGGTCGAAGATCCGCGCCGCGTTTCGTTCCTCGGCCGCCGGGATGGTGAAGACCGACCGAAACACCGCCACCTCGTCGCGGGTCACGGTGCCATCGGCCTTGGCCAGCTTGGCTCCCAGCGCAATCACGCCGATGGTAAAGGCAACGCTGCGCTCGGGCGGGGCGCGCAACCGGTCGAACACCGCGCTCAGGGGTTCACCTGCGCGCAAGCTCTCCAGGGCTGCCGTGATCCGGGACCAAAGGGACATCCGCGCATTTTACGCCGCTTCGGCCGATTTGCCCATGCATTCTACAAGAATTTCTGCATCAAGATCAGGTCATGCGCCGCGCCGGATTTGACACCCGCCGCCGGAATGCGCCCGACCTGGGCAAAGCCCAGCGCGGCATGAAACCCCAAACCCGCGGGATTGGCACCGCTGATCGCCCCGATCAGCATCCGGTTCCGCTGCGCCCGCGCGCGGTCTTGCAGCGCGCCCATCAAGACCCGCCCCACACCCTGCCCCTGGGCGCCCGCCTGCACCATGATGGTGTGCTCCAGACATCCGGCATAGCCGGGCCCGGCCCGAAACTGGGCCCAGGTCACGAAGCCACGGACCTGGCCCGTCGCCTCGGCGACCAGGAACCCGAACCCGGCCGCACATCGGCTTTCGATCATCGCCGCAATCTCGGCCTCCGCCTTGGGCCGGTCGGTGAAAGTCGCGGCGCTGCCGGCGATCACCGGGTTCCAGATGCCCGCGATATCGGGCGCATCCCCGGCCCTGGCGTCGCGCACGATCACAACCACCGCTCCCCTGTCGGCGTTTGCACGCAGGCCCTGATCCCGGGGGCCGAACCCGCCGCCACGCTCACCCGAACATCGTCGATCACCTCTGCCAGCGCCGCGCGCAAGCCGGCAGCATCGGGATGCACCAGCTGCAACGCCGTCAACCGCAACCCGTGATCGGGCAACCGCGCCGCCGGATGAAGCACCCCCTCCCATTCGATCAGCGCCGGAAACAGACCGTCCCACGGCCCCTGTTCAAGTGCAGAATCGAGCGCCGACTCCGGCACCGCCATGCGCCAGCGCAAGTCCCCCCTGGACAGGGCCATTGGCGCCCCGCAGCCCGCGGGGGCGCGCGACAGCGCCGCGCTCAGATCCGCCACCCCGACAACCCAGGCGCAAAGTTCGGGCCGCCCGGGCGGGCGATCCAACCCGAACCAGCGCCGGCGGGCGGGCCGGCGCGCGGCGGGGTCCACCGCGATGACCTCCAGATATTCGCCGGGCCCCAGCGACAGCAACCGGTTATGGGTGCCCATCGCCGGATGCGCGCCGCCGGCGGCCAGCGGCACCCCCAGCGCCGCTTCGACAAATGCCACGCCCGCCTCCAGCGTCGGCGCCCTGATCGCCAGATGATCCAGCCTCGCCATGCCCGGCCCCATCTTTGTGCCCCAAATATCCCGCGGGGTGAATTGGCCAGCGGCCAAGAGGGGGCGCGCAGCCCCCTGCCCGGTATATCGCGTGGAGGGCGGCAGCCCTCCTCCGTTTCAGCCGTCGGGGCGCTCAGCTGCGGGCTGCGCGGATCAGGCGCAGGATGTCGCGCGCGGCGTTGGGGATGTTGGTTCCCGGCCCGAAGATTGCCTTGACCCCGTTGTCATACAGGAACTGGTAATCTTGCTGCGGGATCACGCCGCCGCAGATCACCAGGATATCGCCCGCGCCGGCCGCGTTCAGCGCCTGCACCAGCTTCGGGGCCAGCGTCTTGTGACCCGCCGCCTGGCTGGAAATACCGATGACATGCACGTCATTGTCCACCGCGTCCTGAGCCGCTTCCTCGGGCGTCTGGAACAGCGGACCGACATCGACGTCAAAGCCGATATCGGCGAACGCCGTGGCGATGACCTTGGCGCCCCGGTCATGGCCATCCTGGCCCATCTTGACCACCAGCATGCGCGGGCGGCGGCCCTCGTCGGCGGCAAAGGCCTCGACATCGGCCTGAATGGCCGCGAAACCCTCGTCCCCTTCGTAGGCGGCGCCGTAGACCCCGGCCAGGGTCTTGACCTCGGCGCGGTGACGCCCGAACACCTTTTCCATGCTCATGCTGATTTCCCCCACGCTGGCGCGCGCGCGCGCAGCGTCGACGGCCCCCTCCAGCAGATTGCCGCCATCCCGCGCGCGGCGTTCAAGTTCCGCCAGCGCGGCGCGGCACGCGGCATCGTCACGGGTCGCGCGGATCTGCATCAGGCGGGCGATCTGCCCTTCGCGCACCTTCACGTTGTCGATATCCAGAATGTCGATCGGGTCTTCCTTGTCCAGGCGGTATTTGTTGACCCCGACGATCACTTCCTCGCCGCGGTCGATCATCGCCTGACGCCGCGCCGCCGATTCCTCGATCCGCAGCTTGGGCATCCCGCTGGCGACGGCTTTGGTCATGCCTCCCATTTCTTCAACTTCGCAGATCAGTTTCCAAGCCTCATCAGCCAGGTCGGCTGTCAATTTTTCAACATAGTAAGAACCCGCCAACGGATCGACGACTTTCGTCACGCCGGTCTCTTCTTGCAAGATCAGCTGCGTGTTGCGCGCGATCCGGGCGCTGAATTCGGTGGGCAGGGCGATGGCCTCGTCCAGCGCGTTGGTGTGCAGCGACTGCGTGCCGCCCAGCGCCGCCGCCATGGCCTCATAGGCCGTGCGCACCACGTTGTTGTAGGGATCTTGTTCCTGCAACGACACGCCCGAGGTCTGGCAATGGGTGCGCAGCATCAGGCTGCCGGGTTTCTTTGGCTCGAACTCCGACATGATGCGATGCCACAGCAGACGCGCGGCGCGCAGCTTCGCGGCCTCCATGAAGAAATTCATGCCGATGGCGAAGAAGAAGCTCAGACGCCCGGCAAACTTGTCCACGTCCATCCCGCGCTCGATCGCCGCGCGCACGTATTCGCGCCCGTCGGCCAGCGTATAGGCCAGTTCCTGCACCAGATTGGCCCCGGCTTCCTGCATATGGTAGCCCGAGATCGAGATCGAGTTGAATTTCGGCATCTCGTTCGAGGTGTATTCGATGATATCCGCGATGATCCGCATCGACGGTTCGGGCGGATAGACATAGGTGTTGCGCACCATGAATTCCTTCAGGATGTCGTTCTGGATGGTGCCAGACAGAGCCGCCCGGTCCACGCCCTGTTCCTCGCCCGCGACGATGAAATTCGCCAGAATCGGGATCACCGCACCGTTCATCGTCATCGACACGCTGACCTTCTCCAGCGGAATGCCGTCGAACAGGATCTTCATGTCCTCGACACTGTCGATCGCCACGCCCGCCTTGCCGACATCGCCGACCACGCGTTCGTGGTCGCTGTCATAGCCCCGGTGGGTCGCCAGATCGAAGGCCACCGACACGCCCTGCTGCCCCGCCGCCAGCGCCTTGCGGTAGAACGCGTTCGACTCCTCGGCGGTCGAGAAGCCGGCATATTGGCGGATCGTCCACGGGCGGCCCGCATACATCGTGGCACGCGGGCCCCGGGTAAAGGGCGCGATGCCGGGGACGGAGCCCAGATGCTCCAGCCCCTGGATATCGGCCTCGGTATAGAGCGGCTTGACCGGAATGCCCTCGAGCGTGTTCCAGGTCAGATCCTCAAGGCTGCGCCCGCGCAGTTCCCTGGCCGCCAGGGCTTCCCATTGTGCGCGCTTGTCGGTGGTGTCGGTCATGGCTGACTCCTGATTTCTGTGGGCTGCGCGCTCGGGCGCGCGGCGAATTCATGCGGATCACTGGTGTTTTTCCGGCGCAGCGCCCTATATCGTGCAGACAGGGAGACACAAAGCCGATGAAATCAGTTCTGTATGGGGTGCTATGCTTGACGCTTGCCGCCGCCCCGGTGGCCGCACAGGAACAAGCCGGGCCAGCGCCCGGGACGACGGCGCAGACGCTTGGCGTGCCCGACACGGCCATGGCCGAGCTTGAGCCTGCGCTGCAAATTCTGGATGCGGCCGGGATCGACCCCGAGGAGTTTCTGTGGGACCGGCGGATCGTGGCCGTGATGGCCAATTCGCCGCGCGATCCGGCGTTCATCCGGCAGATGGAGGACATCCGCGAGCAGCAGGCGGATCTGCTGGAACGCGATGTCGTTGTGCTGTTTGATGCCGACCGCAATTCCGGCAGCCTGCTGCGCCAGATGCTGCGCCCGCGCGGGTTCATGCTGGCGATCATCGAGAAGGACGGCCAGATCAAGCAGCGCCGCCCGTCACCGCGCGACGTGCGCGAGATTTCGGCCGCGATCGACCATTTCCCGCTGCGGCGGCAGGAGTTTCTGGAGCGCAACCCGGCCGGGCGGTGACGCGGACGGTCGGCGGCGCGGGGACTGCTGTCCCCGGTCGGCTGCGCCGCCCCCCCCTGCGAGTATTTCAGGCAAGATGAAGCCGGTGCGCGGCGCGAGGCGATGAGCGACGCGCCCGTCATCTCATTCGAACTCCATGATGACGTCGTCCACCGCCATCGAGCCGCCGACTTCGGCGTTGATCTTCCTGACCACGCCTTTCTTTTCGGCGCGCAGGATGTTTTCCATCTTCATCGCTTCGACGGTGCACAGCGCCTGGCCCTCAAAGACCTCGTCGCCCGCGGCGACCGACAGCTTGACCACAAGGCCCGGCATCGGGCATAGCAGCAGCTTCGAGGTGTCCGGCGGCAGTTTTTCGGGCATCAGCCGGGCCAGTTCCGCCTGGCGCGGCGTGCGGGTGTGAACCTTCAGGTCGGCGCCGCGCACCCGGATGCGGTAGCCGCCGGAAATGCGGCCCACTTTCAGCACCAGCGGTTGCCCGTCGATCAGCAGGCGTGCCAGCGACTGGCCCGGGGTCCAGTCGGATTCGACGCGCATCGAACCGCCATCGGCAAAATCGATATCGGCGCCGCTACGATCCGCGCGGATGGTCACCGAGAAATCCACGCCCTGAAGCGAGACGACCCAGTCGCCGCCGACCTTGCGTTCATGATTGTCCATCCGGCCCGACACCCGGGTGCGGCGGATTTCGGCCACGCGGTTCATGGCCGCCGCCGCCGCGGCGACGCGTTTGAGCGTTGCCTCGGGCAGGTCGACGCCCTGGAACCCATCGGGGAATTCTTCTTCGATGAAGGCGGTGGTCATGTCGCCGGACACGAATTTCGGATGGTCCATCACCGCCGAGCAGAACGGCAGGTTGTGGCCAATGCCTTCCACGTCGAACGTGTCCAGCGCCACGCGCATTTCCTCGATCGCGTCGGCGCGGGTCGGGGCCCATGTGCACAGCTTGGCGATCATCGGGTCGTAATACATGCTGATCTCGCCGCCCTCGAAGACGCCGGTATCGTTGCGCACGATCCCGCCCGAAGCGGTCGGCCCTTCGACCGGCGGGCGGTAGCGCGTCAGGCGGCCGATGGAGGGCAGGAAGTTGCGATAGGGGTCTTCGGCGTAAAGGCGGCTTTCCATCGCCCATCCGTTGATCTTCAAATCCGACTGCTGGAACGGCAAGGCCTCGCCACTGGCCACGCGGATCATCTGTTCGACCAGATCGACACCGGTAATCAGTTCGGTCACGGGGTGTTCCACCTGTAGGCGGGTGTTCATTTCCAGGAAGTAGAAATTGCGGTCGCCGTCGACGATGAACTCCACTGTGCCCGCGCTGGTATAGCCCACGGCCTTGGCCAGGGCGACGGCCTGTTCGCCCATGGCCTTGCGCGTGGCTTCGTCCAGGAAAGGGCTGGGGGCCTCTTCGATGACTTTCTGGTTGCGGCGCTGGATGGAGCATTCGCGCTCGTGCAGGTAGACGCAATTGCCATGCGTGTCGCCCAGCACCTGAATTTCGATGTGACGCGGCTGGGTGACAAATTTCTCGATGAAAATCCGGTCATCGCCAAAGCTGCTGGCGGCTTCGTTCCTGGAGGACTGAAAGCCTTCGCGCGCTTCGTCATCGTTCCAGGCGATGCGCATCCCCTTGCCGCCGCCCCCGGCCGAGGCCTTGATCATCACCGGGTAGCCGATCTGGTTCGAGATCTTGACCGCGTCCTCGGCATCCTCGATCAGGCCCATGTAACCGGGCACCGTGCTGACGCCGGCCTTCTGTGCGATCTTCTTCGAAGTGATCTTGTCGCCCATCGATTCGATCGCCGGGCTGGGCGGGCCGACAAAGGCGACGCCCTCGGCCTCGAGCGCCTCGGCGAATTTCATGTTCTCGGACAGGAAGCCATAGCCCGGATGCACGGCCTCGGCCCCGGTCTGACGGATCGCCTCCATCACCTTGTCGATGACGATATAGGACTGGTTGGCCGGCGCCGGGCCGATACGCACGGCTTCATCGGCCATCTTGACGTGCAGCGCGTTGGCATCGGCATCCGAATAGATGGCGACCGTGGCGATCCCCATCTTGCGGGCGCTTTTGATGACCCGGCAGGCGATCTCGCCCCTGTTGGCGATCAGGATCTTCTTGAACATTCTCACTCCTCCGGGCCCGAACGGGCCCCGCAATGAACGGCTGGACAGAGGGCGCGGCGGCACCCCGCTTGATGGATGATAGGCTGGCGGGACGGGCGCATCACGGCTCGTCATCCTGCCAGTCGATGGGTTCGGCGTCGCCGGAAAACACATCGGGAAAGCTGACCTGGGCGTAGGCCACGTCGATGCGCAGCAAGGCGTCATAGCTGGCCGGATCGAACGGATCCTCGGCGCGCAGGACCTCACGCTCCAGAAGCCAGGACAAGCGCCCGGCATCCAGGTTCCCGCGCTCGAAAGGCTCGTCGCCGAAATGTTCCCACAGGGCGGCCAGGAACCCGGCATCCGCGCGGCGGTCGGCGGGGCGGCGGTCGGCAAAACGCCGGCGCGCGACCAGGGGCGTGGCGCCCTCCTTGTTGGCGCGGCGAATGGTAAACTGGAAATCGGTGCCGGGCAGGCGCCCGGGAAAGCCGCGATGCTTCAGCATGGCACCCCCCCGCACGCTGGCCGGCTGAACGCCGGATTCGCAGGCAGGCAAACGGGCGGCGCCGCATGCGGCACCGCCCGTCCGATCACGCGGTCACGCGTGACGTCAGTATTTGTTCGACACCGGTTCGACGTAGATCGGCTGCGGAACGGGCTCGACCATGACGAATTCTTCCTGACGGCTTTGGTTGCAGCCGGCCAGGACGGTGAGGCCGAGAACAGCCACCAGGGCTGAGATAGTGGTTTTGGACATGCGATACTCCTGCTCTGGGCACGCCCCGGTCGCTGGGCTGCCCCAAGGGTCCGGATGCTTAAATTCGCACAAGCAGACATGCTTGCGCCAAGAGGGACCATATCCCATATCGGGGGTATTTGCCAGTTTTTCCGTTCAAACATGGGGGCTTGCAAGCCGTTCTGTTGCCAAGCCGCACCAATGCGCGGTTCCTGGACGGTCAAAAAATCAACATCTAGCGGAAACGTGATGTGCAGCCCAAAGATGCTGGGGGACCATCCCGCCGGGCTACAGCGGGATGTTGTCATGCTTTTTCCACGGATTTGTGAGCTTCTTGTTGCGAAGGCTGGCGAACGCGCGGGCAACACGGCGCCGCGTGCCGCGCGGCTGGATGACTTCGTCGATGAACCCGCGTTCGGCCGCGACAAAGGGATTGGCGAAACGGGCTTCATAATCCTTGGTATGGGTCGCGATCTTGTCGGCATCGCCCAGATCGGCCCGGTGAATGATTTCAGTCGCGCCCTTGGCGCCCATCACCGCGATTTCGGCGGTCGGCCAGGCATAGTTGAAATCGCCGCGCAAATGCTTCGAGGCCATCACGTCATAGGCCCCGCCATAGGCCTTGCGGGTAATCACCGTCACCTTCGGCACGGTTGCCTCGCCATAAGCGAACAGCAGCTTCGCGCCGTGCTTGATGACACCGCCATATTCCTGACCGGTGCCCGGCAGGAATCCAGGCACATCGACCAGCGTCAGGATCGGAATTTCGAAGGCATCGCAGAACCGCACGAAACGCGCCGCCTTGCGTGAGCTGTCGATATCCAGACAGCCGGCCAGCACCATCGGCTGGTTGGCGACCACGCCCACTGTCTGCCCTTCCAGCCGGATGAACCCGGTGATGATGTTCTTGGCGAAATCGGCCTGGATCTCGTAGAAATCCCCTTCGTCGGCGACTTTCAGGATCAGTTCCTTCATGTCATAGGGCGTGTTGGCATTGTCGGGGATCAGCGTGTCTAGGCTGTCTTCGATCCGGTTGGGGTCATCGAAGAACGGGCGAACGGGCGGCTTTTCGCGGTTGTTCAGCGGCAGATAGTCGATCAGCCGGCGCACTTCGGTCAGCGCCTCGACATCGTTTTCAAACGCGCCATCCGCAACCGATGACTTTTTGGTATGCGTGCCCGCGCCGCCCAGTTCCTCGGCGGTGACGATTTCATTGGTGACGGTTTTCACGACATCGGGCCCGGTCACGAACATGTAGGACGAATCGCGCACCATGAAGATGAAGTCGGTCATCGCTGGGCTGTAGACCGCGCCACCCGCGCAGGGCCCCATGATGACGCTGATCTGCGGCACCACACCGCTGGCCATGATGTTGCGCTGAAACACATCGGCGTAACCGGCAAGGCTGGCGACGCCTTCCTGAATGCGCGCCCCGCCGGAATCGTTCAGACCGATCACCGGCGCGCCGTTCTGGATGGCCATATCCATGATCTTGCAGATTTTCTGCGCATG
>TARA_R110002124_G_scaffold114535_22_pt1 | contig 21759 bp, 19 predicted proteins | sample TARA_R110002124 | Tara Oceans TARA_R110002124 (sample SAMEA4397445) | marine metagenome | biome: Polar Biome; feature: [SRF] surface water layer (ENVO:00010504); material: water (ENVO:00002006), including particulate matter (ENVO:01000060) such as... | depth 5 m | reverse complement strand
GCGCGAGACGGGTGAGGGGTCCGGCAGGAGTGGCGCACCGTTGGTCATCATCTCACCGTCCATGGGGATCAGCGGCATCACGAAGGCCGTCTCCGAAAAAGTTCATCGCCAGGATGATCACCACCACCGCGATGCCGGGCGTCAAAAGCCAGGGCGCGGTGGCCAGCGAGCGGATGTTCTGCGCGTCCTGCAGCAGCGTGCCCCAGCTCACGATGGGCGCCTGCAGCCCCAGCCCGAGAAAGCTCAGCGAGGTTTCCGCCAGGATCATCCCGGGAATGGCCAGCGTGGCCGCGGCAATGATGTGGCTCATGAAGCTGGGCACCATGTGCCGCGTGATGATGCGCCAGTCGCTCGCCCCGTCGAGCTGCGCGGCGGTGACGAAATCCTCGGTGCGCAGGCTGAGGAACCTGCCGCGCACCACGCGCGCCAGTCCGGTCCAGCCGATCAGGCTCAGGATCAGCGTGATGGCGAAATAGGTCTGCAGCGCCGTCCAGTCCTTGGGCATGGCCGCCGCCAGCCCCAGCCACAGCGGAATGGTGGGCATGGAGCGGATGAACTCGACCACCCGCATCACCGCACTGTCGAACCAGCCGCCGTAATAGCCGGCAAAGCCGCCGATGATGATGCCGAAGAACAGGCTGAGCACCACGCCGGCCAGGCCGATGCTGAGCGAGATGCGCGTGCCGTGGATCAGCCGGCTCAGCAGGTCGCGCCCCAGCCGGTCGGCGCCCAGGATATAGAGCGGCGCCCGCGGATCCTCGACCCCGAACAGCTTGGTCGACAGCGGAATGATGCCGGCCAGCAGATAGGGCTTGCTGGGGGCGAACAGCGAAACCGGCAGCTTGACGCTCTCGTCGATAACGAAGGTGCGGCGCAGGGCCACCGGATCGATTTCGGTCTTGTAACCATAGACGTAGGGCCCGAACGACAGCCCGCCATCCTCGTTCCGGCTGATGAAATGCAGCCCCTGCGGCGGCGCATAGGTATAGCGCGGATTATAGGCTGACGGGTCGGTCGGGGCCAGGAACTCGGCCAGGATCGCCACCAGGTAGAAGGCGATGACGATCCACATGCTGACCAGCGCCAGCCGGTGCCGTTTGAAGCGCCGCCACATCAGGGCCGTCTGGCTTTCGCGCACCGCGCGTGTCTTGGGCCGGTCGAGAGCGGGGTTGAGCGTATCCACGGCCATTATTTGTCTCCGTAGCGGATGCGCGGATCGATCCAGGCCAGCAGGATGTCCGAAATCAGGGTGCCGATGACCGTCAGGATGCTGAGCAGCAGGATGATCGCCCCGGCCAGATACATGTCCTGGGTGGTCAGCGAGCGCAGCAGCATGGGGCCGGCGGTTGGCAGGTTCATCACCACCGAGACGATCACCGAGCCCGAGATCAGCGCCGGCAGCAGCCAGCCAATGGTGGAGATCAGCGGGTTGAGCGCCAGCCGCACCGGGTATTTGAGAATGACGCGCCACTCGGCCAGCCCCTTGGCCCGCGCCGTCGTCACATAGGGCTTCTTGAGCTCGTCCAGCAGGTTGGCGCGCAGGATGCGGATCAGCTCGGCCGTGCCGGCCGTCGCCAGCACCAGCACCGGCACCCAGGCATGGCTGAGGAAGTCCCACAGCTTGGCAAGGCTCCAGGGCGCATTCTCCAGGCCCTGCGAATAGAGCCCGCCCAGGGTCTGCCCGAACCAGATGAAGCTCAGATACATCAGCAGCAGCGCGAACAGGAAATTGGGCACCGCCAGGCCGACAAAGCCCACCACCGTGGCCAGGTAGTCGCCCAGCGAATATTTGCGCACCGCCGCATAGATGCCGATCGGCAGGGCGATGAACCACATGACGATGACGGCAATGCCTTCAAGCAGGATCGAATTGCCCAGCCGGCCCCAGATCAGTTCGGAAACCGGGCGCTTCCACTCAAAGCTCTGGCCGAAATTGCCCACCACGATGCCGCTGATCCATTTGAAGTACTGGACCAGATAGGGTTCGCCCAGCCCGTATTGCTGGCGCAGGTTCTCGATCACCCGCGGGTCGACCTGCTCGCCTGTTGCGGCCAGCGAGGCGATATAGGTGGTCAGGTAATCGCCGGGCGGCAGCTGGATGATCGCAAAGGCCACAAAGGAAATGGCGAACATCGTCAGTAGCATGGCGATCAGGCGCCGGATCACGAACTGGACCATCGTATGACACTTTCGGTGGTTTCAGGGTCCCCCCGCAGCCTTGGGCCGCGAGGGGATCGGGCGGGAGGGAGGAAGTCTCCCGCTTACTTGAAGTACCAGGTGGCCGGATCCATCGGCGATGGCGTGGGGAACAGCCAGGCGTTGAACATGGTCTCGGGCGCATTGGCCAGATTGTTCTTGATGATCGAATAGGAGTCCGGCATCAGGCTGACACCGATCACCGGGAACTGTTCCTTGGTGATCTCCAGGATCTGCTTCATCAGGGTGCTGCGCTCTTCAGGATCGCTGGACGAGCGGATCTGGTTGTAGAGCTCCATCTGCTGCTTGGCCCAGTCGGCCGGTTCCTCGGCGATTTCCGGGCGCAGGCCCTGGAACCACTGGGCCCAGCGATAGGCCCAGGCCGATTCATCGCTGAAGGGGAAGTAGTAGCGGGGCTCCTGCACCACTTCGAGGCCACCGTCACCGGCCCAGATCTGCGCATCGAAGTCATTGCTCGGGCGCTTCTCGTAGAACAGCGTCCGGTCCATGCTGTTGACCTCGATCTGCACGCCCACCGAAGCCAGCTGCAGCTGCATGATTTCCAGGATATCGATCCACTCCGGCCGCAGGGCCGAGATCACGTCCACGGTGATCTTGGCAGGGCTGCCGTCGCTCATCAGGCGGATGCCGTCGCCATTGGTCTCGGTCAGGCCGGCAGCTTCCAGATGCTTGATCGCGTCTTCGGGATCGAACTGGGTGTATTGCGTGGCCAGTTCCTCGTCATAGAAGGGCGACTGGGGCCGCGGCGCAACCTGGTAGGGCTGGCCCTGGCCGGTGAACACCACGTCGACGATTTCCTGCCGGTCGATGGCCTCGGAAATGCCGATGCGGAAGTTCTTGTCCTGATAGAGCGCCCGCTTGACCGGGTCGTCATGGTTGAGATTGAGCTGCAGCACCAGCGTGTTGGACGCCGAGGGCACCACTGTTCCCAGATGATAGTCGCCGGCCTCCTGGCCGTCATAGAACAAGGGCTTGTTCACATTGGTGGCGATGTGGCGTTCCTGGAAATCGATCTCGCCATTGAGCGCGAGCAGGGTAAGCTCCTCGATGCTCTCGCTCACCCGCATGTCCAGGTGGTCAATATAGGGCAGCTGGTTGCCGTCCGTATCGACCTTCCAGTAATAGGGATTGCGGTTCCAGGTCACATGGCTGGCATTGGCGGTCAGCGGCTGGTCGATGACCCAGGCATAGAGCGTTGGCAGGTCGGGGTTGGAGAACCGGATCGTCTCCCAGCCCCAGGCGCAGCGGTCCTGCAGGTACAGCGCCCAGCTCGAAAAGCCCTTGGCTTCGGCGTCTGCCGCTGCATTGGGGTTATATTTGGGGTGGAACTGGCCGCAATAGGCCTTCTGCAACGAGGTGATGTGAATGCCGTCGACGCTGGCCATCTGGTCCATCAACATGCCGTTCGGCTTGTCGAACTTGAACGTGAAGCTGTAGTCGTCGATCGCCTCGAAATGCACGGGGTTGTTGGCATTGTCGATCCAGCTGCTCGCCGGATAGTCGGGGTCCTGGTAGATTTCGACCGCAAAGCCGATATCGGCGGTGGTGAACGGCGTGCCGTCCGACCATTTCACGCCCTTGCGCAGGTGGAAGGTATATTCGGTTGCCTCGGCATTGGCTTCCCAGGACTCGGCAAGGTTGGGGATCACGTTTTTCCACTCGTGGTCGAAACGCACCAGCCCCTCATAGGCCACCGTCTTGACGATCAGCCCGTTATCGCCGCCGCCGCGCATGCCCATGCGCCACGTGCCGCCATAGGAGCCCACGCTGGGCGCCTCAACCACCAGCGGATCGGCTGGCAGGCGCTCCTCGAGTGGCGGCAGGTCACCGCTGGCAACCAGCGCTTCGAGCGCGGGCGCCTGGTTCTGGGCGAGCGCCGGCCCGGCCCCGACCAGCAGCGCGGTCAATGCCACCGTGCCGGCCAGCCTCAGGCCGCCGAGGCTCTTGCCCAGGCTCCGGCCAAGACTTGCATCATGTCTCATAGTCATCCTCCCTGTTCCGGGCTTCCCTTGTCCCGGCTCTCCTCTGGCGCATGACGACGGCGTGTCATCATCCGTAACTGCATGGGCCGATCGGCACCCACGCCTGCCTGTGCCGGCCACTGGCCGGCGCTCCCGCCCGTTCAGAGCGGAGAGATCTGCAAAGCCACCTCGCCGGCCGCCCCCTGTCCCAGCGCGGTAAACAGCACGCGGGTCAGGTCGACCGAAGGGGCATATTGTTTCTCGACGCCGGCATGATGCTCGGTCTCGACCTGCACGGCCGCCGGATCAAATTCCACCAGCACGCCGCCACCGGCATCGCCGATGCGCACCGTCGCCGCGCCGGTCTGCACCGCCAGCGGTGTCACCAGCACCGATTGAAACCGCCCGCCCGCCTGGGCAAAGGCAAAACTGTCATTGAGCCGGACCTGTCCGCCCGGCACGGTCCGGTCGAACACCACGCTGCGCTCCAGCGATGCCAACCCCGCCTCGTCCGGATAGGCCGCCGCCATCTCGAAGCGCAGCCGGTCGGCTGCATCGTCATGCGCGTGCACCACATTGCTGGCGCCATGCGCCGCGCCCTCGACCTGCTCGAACCCGTTGACCACCGGCACCGAATGCCCGCGCGAGGACGCCATGATATTGTCGTAGCGGTCGGCGCCGAAATAGCTCTTGGAGTAACGCCCGCGCCCCGGATCGGTCAGCACGACCCGCCCCTTGCTGGCCACAATGAACGAGCCGACATCGTTCTGGTTGTGCATTTCGTCATTGTGCCCGGCCTTGATGGCCAGACGCAGCGATCCCGGCTCGGCCGGATCGAGCCGCGACACCATCCAGCCCATATCGGCGAACCAGTCATGGGCCGTGCCGCCAAATGCCGTATCGCTCTGGGGCAGCGGCCAGGCGAACTGGCGGAGCGGCCAGACGAACTGGTTGAACCCTTGCACGACAAAATTGTTTGCCATGCCCAGCTCGGTCAGCGCCTTCAGGTCGAGCCGGTCGGCCAGATGGCGCAGCAGACCGGGATGAAACTGCGGCGCGCTGTCGGAATCCGAAAAGCTCGCCCACATCCCTTGCGTCAGAATGGTCCGCACCGGGAACTGGGCTATCTCGCGCACCAGCGGATCATCGAGCAGGTCGATCTGCCCGCCCGTCCGCGCCGCCAGCAATTGCGCCAGCACCACGTAATTGCCAAAGCCATAGGACCAGTAGTCGGGACCCTCGCTCGACCCGCCCTGGCCGTCAAAGGTCTCGAGGTAATCGGCAAGGCTGTGCAGCCCCCGGGTGATGATCTCGGCCAGCCGGTCCGCATCGGTTTCGAGATAACAGGCCGCCCCGACCACGCCGGCGACGCAGACCGCCGTCCAGTTGTTGACCTGCTTGGCTGGCGTCGTATGCAGCCACCAATGGTCATGCCGCGTGAGGAATGGCGCGATGGTCCGTCGATTGACCTCGCTGCGCAGCCGCGCCCGCAGGGCCGGCGAAAGCGCCTCGCCCACCAGATAGTCGATCTCGGCCAGATCCAGCCCCGTCATCGCCGCCGCCAGATCCAGCGTCGGGCGGTCGGGGAAGTCGAGCGTGCGGGCATGGGCCGGCCAGGCCCAGTTGGTCTCTTCCAGCCGGGCGAAGGTCAGGTTCTCAATGGGCGCGATGAATTCACCGGTCTGCTCCAGCCATTCGGCCAGCACCAGCCGATAGAGCATCTGCCGCCGCTCGCGCTGGGCATCCTCATAGCCTTCGCGCACGCCGGTGCGCATGAATTCAAGATAGAGTTCGGCCGACAGGCTGGGCACCTCCGCCACCGCGTCGCGCCGCGCCTGCTTCAGCAGCTGCTCTATCGCGTGATGGCCGACATTGTCCCGGATGGCGGCGACGCCCGCATCGGCGCCCCTGGCGAACGGCATGAATGCCGGCGCCGTTTCCAGCGCCATTCGCACATGCTTGACGTTCCACCGTCGCAAATCCACGCCAATCTTCTCCCGTCGCAGGATCGTGCGGTTGGGACACCGTCTCGATGATCACTGCCAGCCCGGAAAGGCTACGGTATGATTTGCGTCAATTCAAGCAAATTGCGCAATTCATGCAATAAACGCAATTTTGTTCATTTTCCATCGCGCGAACAAGGCGCTAGACTGTCGAAAACCGCGACAGGTGAAGGTCGCGGCACACAATCTGCTAGCATTTTGGCCCCATAGGCGACATGGCATCGAAGGTCATGCGATGACGGAAACAGTCTCGCCCTCGACCATGGTGACCCCGATTTCAAGCTGCTGCACGGCCCGTTCGCCGTCCATATACTGGCTGAGCAGCCGCACCGCGCCGCGCCCGATCGCCTCGCGATCCACCCTGATCGTGCTCAGCCGCGGCGTCGCCATCCCCGCCAGCGGCAAATCGTCAAAGCCGATGATCGAGAACCCCTCGGGCAGCGGGCTGTCGGGCCCGTAAATACCCTCCAGCATCTCGACCGCCGCAATGTCGTTCCAGCTGAACAGCGCCGTTACATCGTGCTGTCCGGCCAGCAGATCGGCCAGCAGATCGCGCGTCTCGCGCGCCCCGGTATTGACGATAATCCCTTGCGCGCCGGGCGTTGCCGCGATCGCCGCCTCAAAGCCGCGCTGCCGCTGCAGGATCGTCGGACGGTAGCGATGGGTATAGTGCAGGATCTTGCGATGCCCCGCATCGAGCAGCCGCTGCGTCGCCAGATAGGCGCCGTAGAAATTGGCCGGTGCCACCGAGCTGAACCGCATCTGCGGGTCGCTGCCATTGACCAGCACGGCCGGAATGTCCTCCTGGGCGCACCAGTCCGCCAGCGCGTCCCAGCCATCGATCCCTGCCAGCAGCAGCCCGCCGGCATCGGCCTGGTCGATCTGCTTGCGGATCAGGTCCAGCGTCACCATTTTCTCGTTGATCAGCCGCACGTCGAGCACCATGCCCGCCTCGGCCGCCTGCTGCCGCATTCCCTCGACAATGCCGAAATAGAACCCGGACAGCCCGCTGGTGGCGCTGCCCAGCGGCACCAGCGCAACGGCACGTTTATCCCCGCCCGTTGCGCCTGTGATATGCTTGGATTTATAGCCCAGCGACCGAGCCATGCGCTGTACATCCCGCCGCACCGCATCGCTGATGCCGATTTCATTGGCGAGCGCGCGCGATACCGTACTCACCGAAACGCCCAGGCGTTCGGCGATATCGGCCTGGTTTGCGCGTTTCTGAAGTGCCATGCCTTGCCTCGCTTGCTAGGTAACGCAATATTTGCGTTTCTTGCGCAAGGCAAGACTTAACTCGACTTATCCCCCAAACTGCCCGGCCAGCCACGCCATCTGCGCCCGGTCCTGGTAGGGGCCACCGCCTTCATGGTTGTTGAACTCATATTCCACCATGGTCTTGTCGGCCCCGGCATAGGCGTTGAAGGCGCCATAAACGCTCGATGGCGGACACACATCATCCATCACCGCCACCGAGAACAGCGCTGCCGCCCTGGCCTGACGGGCAAAACAAACGCCGTCGAAATAGCGCAGTGTTTCAAACACTTGGGCCTTCTTGTCGCGATGCTGCGCCAGGAACCGGACGATCTCGCCATAGGGGTCGCGCTGCGCCTTTGCCACCGCGCGGGGAAAATCGGACAGGAACGGCACGTCGGGCATGACCGCCTTGACCCGCTTGTCGATCCCCGCCACCGCCAGCGCGATCCCGCCGCCCTGGCTGCCGCCGCATACCGCAATTCTGTCGGCATCGACGACATCCTGTTCCACCAGCGCATCGATGGCCCGCACGCCATCGGTGAACAGCCGGCGATAATAATAGTCGTTCTTGTCCAGTATGCCCTTGGTCATCACGCCCGGCAGCGAGGCCGTCGAGCCCACCGGGTCAGGCGTTGCACCCGTGCTCCAGCCACTGCCCTGCCCGCGCGTATCCATCCGGAAATAGGCATAGCCCGAAGCGGCCCAGTGCAGCAGTTCGTGGGGAAAGCCGCGCCCCCCGCCATAGCCGAGATACTGCACCACCAGCGGCAGCTTGCCGCTGCGCTGGGCCGGCAGCACCAGCCACCCCTTGATCGGATGCCCGCCAAAACCTGGAAAGGTCACATCGAACGCCTCGACCATCCTCAGCGTGGTCTCGGCCGGCTCAATGCTCACCGCCCCGCCAATGGCCCGCGCCTCGGCAATGGTCTGCTCCCAGAACGTCGAGAAGTCGTCCGGCGTCCGGACAGAGCTGGCATAGGCGCCCAGTTCGGGCTGGACAAGATCGGGAAACGGCATGACAAACCTCGTGCATCACTGGCCTGCACCATGCACCGCAGCGCCTTATTCTGCCAGATGCGCTGCTCCTGCGCGCCGCTCATTTCTGGGCAAAACGAGCCCGAATTCCACCATCGCCGGCAGAAAATTCTCGTTCTCGTGCCCCGGCCGCGCCAGTTTGATGATGGCAAAGCGCTGCAGCGGCGTGAGCCTGCGCCACTGCGCGATAGTGGGCGCAATGGTCCCCTTGGCCTGCGCCTGGCTGACCACGATGGCGGGCACGTCGGCCCTGTCCTGCCACAGTGCGATGTCGGCAGTGACCGGCGCCGCCACTTCTCCCATGCGCTCAAGCACGCCCCGCAGCGCTGCGCCGTAGCCGGCGATTTCCCCCGCGTCGCCGCAGGGTTCCAGCAGCAGCGCCTGGCGCTGGACGGCCCCCAGCCGGCTCCATTGCCGCAGCGTCAGCTTGATGCCGACAAGGTCGAGCTTTTGCCGAACCGCCATCGGGATGCACCGCAGGCTGCCCGCGAAATCGCTTTCAAACCCGAAGACGGGCGGCGCCTTCCCCGCCTGCGGCGTCATTCAGCACACCTCCAGATGTTCGACCTCTGGGGCCCGCGCAAGATACGGACCGGCGAGTTCGCGCCAGCGGGTGAAGTCGTCCGATGCCCGGAAGTGCACCATGTGATCCTCGATACTACCCCATTGCACCACCAGCACATAGATTTCCGGCGTCTCGACAACCCGCTCGAAATGGACGCCCGCACATCCCCTGGAACGCAGGAATATCGCCCGGGCCTGCGCCAGGATCGTTTCAAACTCGGCGCCGAATTCAGGCTTTATCGTCAGTCTGGCGCGCTCGATGATCATGGTTTCTCCTTGGGCAAGATGGGTTGCGCGAAGCGATGTCGTGGCTCGGGCGTTGAACGCCCAGACAAATGGTTCATCCCCGGGCAGCGGTAATGAGGACCGGATTGTCAAAAGCCTCCTGGCGCGGCGTTTCCCGGGCAATTTCGATCTCGACGAGACAGGTCTGGGCCGACGAGCCCTGGGCCAGCCGGGAAGTCCCGCGATCCAGGGTCAGCACATTGGGATTGCCATGTCGCTCGAGCGGCACGCCCGCGGCGATCCGGTCGGGGTCGAACCAGGCGCCCGTCGGCAGGATGATGACCCCGGCCATGACGGCGTCGGTAACCCTGGCGCCCGCCAGGCATGAACCGCGTTGATTGAAGATCCTGATGGTCGCGCCATCGGCAATGCCACGCGCCGCCGCGTCGGCCGGGTTTATCAGGGCGGCCTCGCGGCCTCCGACCTTGCCTTCGACGCTATGGGGTGAATGGTCGAGCTGGCTATGCAGCCGCCGCACCGGCTGGTTGGACACCAGATGCAGCGGGAATTGCGCCGACTGGGCCGAACCGAGCCATTCATCGGGCTCCAGCCAGACGGCGTGGCCGGGGCAGTCGTCATAGCCAAACCCGGCGACAGTTTTCGAATAGAGCTCGATACGGCCCGAAGGCGTAGGCAACCTGTTGGCCTGGGGGTCCTGCCGGAAGCCGGACAGCATGACCGGCGATTCCGCCATGTCACCCAGGTCGATGACGCCATCTTCCCAGAACTGTTCGAAGGAAGGCAGGGACAGGCCCAGCCTCGCACTTTCGGTCAGCGCCTGATCGTAGAGCCAGCGCAGCCAGCCGGCCTCGTCGCGGCCTTCGGTGAAGGCGTGTTCGATATTCATCTGCGATGCGAGACTCCGGAAGATCGCGAAATCGTCGCGCGCCTCACCGATGGGCGCGGTCGCCTTCTTCATGGCGACAAGGTGCCCCTCGCGCCCGGCATAGCCAATGTCATTGCGCTCAAGCGATGTGGTCGCCGGCAGCACAATATCGGCCATCCGGGCGATCGGATTCCAGTACTGCTCGTGCACGATCACCGTTTCCGGGCGCTGCCAGGCCTTGAGCAGTCCATTGAGGTCCTGGTGATGGTGGAAGGGATTGCCACCGGCCCAGTAGACCAGGCGAATGTCGGGATAGGTGTGCACCTGGCCATTATAGTCAAAGCGCTCGCCCGGCCGGGTCAGCAGGTCGGTGATCCGGGCGACCGGGATGAAATCGGCGACCCCGTTGCGGCCCTGCGGGAAGGTTGGTCCACCCATGCGGGTCTGGGCCGTGCCCACCGAGTTGACGGCGCCATAGCCCACGCCGAAGCCGCCCCCGGGCAGGCCGATCTGTCCCGCCATGGCGGCCAGCGTGATCACGGCCCAATAGGGCTGTTCGCCATGCCGGGCGCGCTGCAGCGACCAGGCCACGTTCATCGTGGTGCGGTTGTCGACGATTTCTCCGCTCAGGCGCAGGATGCGTTCCTCGGCAATGCCGGTAATCGCGGCGGCCCATGCCGCGTCCTTGACGATGCCGTCGGCCTTGCCCAGGAGATAGTCGCGGACCGCTTCGAACCCGGTGCAGTAGCGATCGAGAAACGCCCGGTCATGGCGGTCATTGGCCAGCATTGTATGGGCCAGACCCAGCATCAGGGCCGTGTCGGTATTGGGCCGGATCGGGATCCATTCAAACGCGCCATCCAGCTTGAGATCGTCGCGCAGCGGCGTGATGGAGATGAAACGCGTGCCTGCCCTGGCCATGGCGTTGAGCCCAGCCTTGACGCGGTGGCGCATGGCGCCGCCCGCCGTCACCTGCGCGTTCTTGAGCGGCACCCCGCCAAACGCGATGAACAGCTCGCAATGCTGCGCCAGCACGTCCCAGCTGGTATGCTGCCCCATCAGCTGGTCGAGCGGCGCGACGATGTGCGGCAGCACGACATTGGCCGCCGCATGACTGTAGGAGTCGCGATGGCGGACATAGCCGCCAAGGCAGTTGAGAAACCGGTGGATCTGGCCCTGGGCATGATGAAAGCGACCCGCGCTGGACCAGCCATACGAGCCGCCGAAAATCGCGCGGTTGCCATGGCGGCTGATGACATCGTCAAGCTGGCCGGCAACCAGGCTTATGGCCTCGGCCCACTCCACCTCCACGAACGGCTCCTGGCCGCGCAGATGGGTCTTGTCGCGCTCCCCGGCCAGAAAGCTCGCGCGCACCGCAGGGCGGCGGATGCGCAGGCGCGTCGTATCGGCCTCGAGCTGGTCAAGGCCGATCGGCGAGGGGTCGGGATCATGCCGGGAGGGCTTGAGGACCGGCTTGCCATCAGGGCCGGCCTCGACTTCGTAGAGGCCCCAATGGCTCAAGGTATGATCGGTCATGCTGCCCTCCCCGCGTTCAACTGTCAGCGCCCGTTAAACCGGGGCGCGCGCTTCTCCTTGAAGGCAGCGATACCCTCCTGGTGGTCGCTGCTTCTGGCGATCTCGAGCACGGTACGCTGGGCCAGCAGCATGTCCTCGGCGGGGCTGCGCGGCACCACCTGGCGGACGAAGCGCTTGAGGGCGCTCAGCACCAGGGGCGCCATCGCTTCCATTTCGCGTGCCATGGTCATGGCCGCTTCCATGTGCTGGCCATCCGGCACCACCTCGTTGACCAGGCCCATCTCATAGGCGCGCTGCGCGGTGATCGTGCGGCCGAGCAGGATGATTTCCATGGCGATCTTGTGCGGCAGGCGGCCGGCCAGCGCCGCGGCGACCCCGCCGGTGACCCCGACGCGGCCCTCGGGATAGGAGAACTTGGCGCTCTCGGTTGCCACGCAAAGATCGCACATCGCCATGGTCATCAAGGCGCCGCCGATGCACCAGCCCGACACGGCCGCGATGATCGGCTTGGTGGTGTCGAACCCCACCGAGGGCATGTTGCGCCAGATTTCCGGCGGATCCTTCATGTCGGCGCCGGCCGAGAACGCCTTGTCGCCAACCCCAGTGAGAACGGCCACCAACTGCTCGGAGCGCTCGAAATCCATGAAGGCGGCCTGCAGTTCGATGGCCGTGGCCTTGTCGATTGCGTTGCGGTTGTCGGGCCGGTTGATCCGGATGATGCGGATGCGGCCTTCGTCGTCGATCAGAATGTTGGACATTGGGTTTCCTGTTGCGTCAATTGCTGGGAGCGGCGCTGACAACCTTGCGCGTGCTGTCGCCGCCCCATTCCGACCACGATCCGTCATAGAGCAGGCTGTCGCGGCTGATGCAGGCGAGGGCGAGCGAGACAATGGCTGCCGTGACACCCGATCCGCAGGTCGTGATGACCGGCTCTTCAGGCGCCAGCCCGGCCTCGGCAAACACCTTTTCGATCGCCTCTGGCGGCCGCATCCGTCCACCATCGATCAGCCGGTCGAACGGCACATTGAGCGCGCCAGGCATATGGCCCGACCGCAGGCCTGGCCGCGGCTCGGCTACCGCGCCGCTAAAGCGCGATGCGCCACGGGCATCCACGACCTGGGCCGAGTGCCGGTCGAGGGCGGCCTGCACCGCGTCGATGCTGGCGACCCCTTGCGCTGGCCTGGCGTTGAAGCTGGCCGCGTCCGGCTTTGCGACACCCGTCTCCACCGGCAGCCCGGCAGCGCGCCAGGCCGGCAGGCCGCCGTCGAGCACGAAGACATGCGCCGCGCCAAAGGCCCGCATCGTCCACCAGGCGCGCGCCGCGGAGAACAGTCCCACCGTGTCGTAAACCACGATATTGTGGTTGTCCGAGATACCCAGCTGGCCCGCATAGTCCGAAAAGACCTCGGGCGTCGGCAACATGTGGGGCAATCCGCTGTCGTGGTCCGAACAGGCGTCGATGTCGAAAAACACCGCGCCCGGAATATGACCGGCCGCGAATTCGGCACGGGCGTCACGTTGGGCCGCCGGCATATGCCAGGAGGCGTCCACGACGACGACACCTGTGTCGCCGATGCGCTTTTGCAGCCAGTCGGGGCTGACCAGTGGCCAGATCATTGCTGGGCCTCCGCTTCGCTTGCGTGAGGCGGGGTGCCGCGAGATGCATCAAGCGCCAGCAGGGTCCGCGCATCCTCCGGGCTGGCGACCTCTTCGCCCAGGCTCTCGACGATCGCCACCGCCCGCTCAACCAGCGGCGCATTGCCCTTGGCCAGTTCACCGGCACGCAGATAGAGATTGTCTTCCAGGCCCACCCGGACATGCCCACCCAGCAGCACGGACTGCGCCACCACCGGCATTTCGCTGCGACCAATGCCAAAGGCCGACCAGATGGCGTTCTTGGGCAGCATGTTGCGCATCAGCAGCATGGTCTCCACATCCGCTCCTGCGCCCCACTGGATGCCCAGGCAAAGCTGAAAGAACGGCAGTTCGGGCAGCACGCCTTCGGCCAGCAGGGCATTGGCCAGCCGCAGATGACCGAGCTCGAAAACCTCCAGTTCCGGCTTGACGCCACTCTCGCGTATGGTTCTGGCCATGGCCCGCACCGTGGCGGGCTGATTGACGATCGAGCCTTCGCCGAAATTCATGGTCGCGACATCCAGGCTGCAGATGTCGGGGCGCAGCGCCGCGATATGGCTGGTCCGGAATGCCGCCGTTTGCGGGAGCGTGGCGGCGCTGCTGGCATCGGGCAGCTGGGCGAAGCGGGCGCCGGGACCGGTGGTCAGGTTGATGATCACGTCGCTGCCGCTGTCGCGAATGCGGTCGACCACTTCCTTGTAGAGCGCAAACGCCATGCTGGGCGCGCCCGTCTGGGGGTCTCTGACATGGATATGGGCAATCGCGGCACCCGCCCGCCGCGCGGCAATGGCCTCGTCGGCGATCTGGGCCGGCGTGATCGGCACATACTGGCTGTTCTTGGCCAGTTGCGCCCCGCCGGTCAGCGCGCATGATATGATGACTTTTCGGGCCATTGTCGGCCTCCTTGCAAGTTGTGTCTGCCAGTGGTGCCTGCGCGAGCCGGGGCCGTTACCGGCCGGTAAAGCGCGCCGGCCGCTTCTCGACAAAATGCGCCACGCCCTCGGTGAAGTCTTCGCTGCGAAAGCTCTCGACCATTTCCGCATTGGCCAGCTGCAGTGCTTCCGAAAGGGTCTGGAATCGCGAGGCCCAAAGCTGCCGTTTGATGACGCGCAGCGAACGCGGCGAAACCGCATTGGCCAGTTCCACGGCATAGGCCCTCACCGTCTCGGCAAGGCTTTCGGCGGCGATGACGCGGTCGACCAGCCCCATGGACAGTGCCTCCTCGGCACCCACCTTGCGCGCCGACAGCAACAGGTCTGCCGCTTTGCCGGGGCCAACCGTATGGGTCAGCAGCCAGGCTGCACCATGCTCGCCGATCAGGCCGCGACGCGAAAACGCCGTGCTGAAGGCGGCGCCATCGCTGGCAAACCGCATGTCGGCGCAAAGCGCATAGATCAGCCCGAGCCCCGCAGCCGCGCCGTTAATGGCGGCAATTACCGGCTTGGCGAGCGCGGGGAAATAATTGTAGCGGCCCTGGAAGTCTGGCCGGGCCCTGGTGTCGAACGCCCGCATTCTGCTTGGATCATAGATATCGTCTGCCGGCAGCTCGGCCAGTTCGGCCATGTCCATGCCGGCGCAGAATGCCCGCCCTTCCCCGGTCAGTACGATCACCCGGACGGCCTCATCCTTGTCGGCCGCCTGCATGGCGTCGTAGAGCTCTTGCTCCATGACCCGGGTCAGCGCGTTCATCCGCTCGGCGCGGTTGAAGCGAATGGTGGCGACATGGTCTGCCACATCGTAGCGCAATTGCGTAAACTTTGGGCGCGCGCTCATGCTGGGGCTCGCCTGGGCATCTGGATGGATCGCAGCTCGACGAACTCTTCCATGCCATAGCGCCCGTTTTCGCGCCCGACCCCGGACTGGCCAAAGCCGCCAAATGGCGCCTGCAGGTTGAACGGCGCCCCGTTGACATCGATCTGTCCGGCGCGCATGCGCTGCGCCACGGCCAATGCCCGCTCGTCGCTGTCGGCCCAAACCGCGCCGGCCAGGCCATAGGGCACGCCATTGGCTATGGCGACCGCCTGGTCCTCGTCCTCATAGGCAATGATGACCAGCACCGGGCCGAAGATTTCCTCCTGGCCCAGCGTCGAGCCGGGGTCGACCCGGCCCAGTACTGTCGGCCTGACGTAAAAGCCAGCCTCGAGCCCCTCGGGCGCGTCGGGTCCGCCCGCCAGCAGCTCGGCGCCTTCCGCCAGGCCGGTCTTGATGTAATTGACCACAGAGTCGCGCTGCTGGGCGCTGACCAGCGGCCCCATCCGGGTTGCCGCATCGAGCGGATTGCCCACCACGGTGGACGCGGCCATCTCGGCCGCCAGTGCGGCGACGGTGGCGTAGTGCTTGCTGGGCACCAGCAGGCGGGTGATTGCCGTGCAGGTCTGCCCCGAATTGAGAAAGCACGACGCCAGCGTCGCCTTGGTGGCCTGTGCCAGATCGGCGCCGTCCAGGATGATGGCAGCCGATTTCCCGCCCAGCTCGAGCGAGACTTTCTTGACGCTCCTGGCGGCGAGGGCCGCGATGTGGCTGCCGATGGCCGTGGAGCCGGTGAACGACACCACATCCACCTCGGGGTGGCAAACCAGTGTGTCCCCGATTTCCGAGCCACTGCCGACGACCAGGTTGAACACCCCGGCAGGCAGACCTGCCGCATCGATGATCTCGGCCAGCGCCACCGCTGATAGCGGCGCCATGTCGGCTGGCTTGAGCACGACCGTGCAGCCCGCCGCCAGGGCGGCGGCGACCTTGGCGCTGATCTGGTGCAGGGGATAGTTCCACGGCGTGATGGCGACCACCACCCCGGCTGGAACCCGCTGCACCAGCGAATTGCCGACCTCTTCCTGCCACGCGAACGCGACGGCATGGCGGGCATAGGCTTCCCAGGCCATGATGGGCAGGCCCAGCTGGATCCGGTTGGCGAGCTTGATCGGCATGCCCACTTCGCGCGCAATGTCGCCGGCGATCGCTTCGGCCCGTTCCTTGATGCCGGTCCCGATGGCCGCGATATAGTCGGCGCGCTGCTGCGGCGGGGTCGCCGCCCAGCCCTCAGCCGCCTGGCGGGCCGCTTCGACAGCGGCCTGCGCATCGGCGACACTGGCCAGCCGCACCTCGGCAATCACCGCGCCGGTGGCTGCCTCGGTCACCTGGCGCGTCCGGTTGCCGGTCGAATCCCGCCATTGTCCGCCAATATAGTTCCTGCTGATCTGCTGCATGCCTCAGGCGTCCAGGTTCAGCAGCGTGGCGGCATTGTCGCCCACCAGGCTGCGGATTTCGTCAGCGCTGAAGCCAAGCTCGAGCAGGTTCCCCACGGTGGTCCGGAAACCTTCGACCGGTCGGGGCGAACCGGTCAGTCCAAGGTCGGACGACAGCACCGTCCTGTCGACCCCGGCCAGGCGGATGAGCCGCGCCAGTTCGGCAGGCTCCCACTTGTGCGCGCGGCCCTCGACAAACATGCAGAGCGAATGCTCCATATATACGCCCATGCTCACCAGCGAGCGGATGTCCTCGTCGCTGCAGCCGATGACATAGGTGGGGTGGTTCACCAGCATCTTGGTCACGCCGCGGGCCTTGGCCTCCGCAAACATCAGCAGCTGCTCGTTCGCGTCCAGATGGCCCCCCGCCAGAATGATGTCGCCCTCGGCGATCAGGTCGAGCACCGCCTTGGTGTCATCGGTAAGCCGGCCATTGGCATCGAGCACGCTCAGCGGCAGCGCCGGCAGCATTTTCTTGCCCGAACTGGGGAAGTTCTTGGTCTCGGTGGCGCTTTTGGCAATGTGGTTGGCAGCCGACAGCGTCGGCATCCACACGATCTTGCCGCCGATCTTGATGGCATGATCGACAGCATAGGGATTGATGCCACCGCTGGCATTGTTGAGCGCAACGCCGGAGAACAGCCGAACGCCCGTATCGGGCACCAGCTTCTCGAGGATAATGGAGTGCGCCACCCCCAGATAGTAGTGATCCTTGAACAGGACGGCGCGGAACCCCGCCGCCGCCGCGTCCAGCATGGCTTCGTGGTGATCCAGGATACGCGGCATGGCCGCAGGACCGCTATGGCAGTGGATATCGATGGCCCCGACCAGCAGGTCGGCAATTTCGGCGTCACGTGAAGTGGAAGTGGTCATGGTTTGACTCAACTGTTGTCTTGGGAAGCTTGCGCCGGCATCGGATAGTCATCGGCATTGAGAACCCAGCCCGGTTTCAGCGAAAAATCCATGCGGGGTGGCGCGAAGATATCGACCAGCTGATTGCCCTCGGGATCCATGCCGCGCGAGGTATGGATGGCTGGCGGCGGGATGATCGCGATGGACGGCGTGCCGCACACTTCATGGTCATCGGCACGCCACGCATTCATGTCGGACGTCCAGGGCCAGCGGATGTGATGGGTGTAGATCCCCTTGAGCGCCAGCGAACCCTGCTCGAAGTCATCATGGTGATGGGGAGACAGCTTGGTCACATCGCGCGGCGGCGACACGTCGAACAGGTTGACCATCAATGTCGTGCAGCGGAACAGGCACCCGAAACGCCCAGCCTGTTTGGGCACGTCGGCCAGATAATAGACGCGCAGCCTGTAGCCGCCCACCGGGCTGGGCCATGGCCGGAACGGCGGCACATTGGGGTGATCGACAAGATAGGCCTCGGCATTGGAGCATTTTGCCGTCAGATCCGCCGACTGCGTGCTGAACAGACGCACCATGCGGCCATCGGCCAGCGCCTTGATGCTGCTGTCGCCAGGCGGCACGATGACCAGCGCCCGGCCCCTGACCACTTCGGACTTGCCCTCGGCCGTCACTTCGACCGCACAACCCTCATCGGGCAACAGCAGCATATATTCGTCGACCTGGCCGCTGCGCGCAAAGGTGCCACCGGCCCGGGCATCGCTATAGGCAATCAGGAATGCCTGACCGCGCACATACCAGGTCCGCCCGTCCGGGCCGTCCTCCTGCGCCGGCTCCTCGTGGAACCGCGCATAATCGGCCGCGGCAAATGCCGTGGCCACCGGGGCAGCTGATGTCGTCGCCGAAGCGAGCGTGGAACGGGGGTCGTTGGCATTATACATGGCAGAATTCCCAAAAACTGGCCTAGAGGGCGGCGAAGTCGGCGACGACCTTGTTGGCCGCCTGGCGCATCAGGCCCTGGTCGGACGAGACGATGAACGCCGTTACGCCCATGGTCTGGAACGGCTGGGCATCGGCGGCCGAACCGATCATCACGCAGACCGGCTTCTTGACGGATCTGGCAGCCGCGCAGATCTTCTCGACCGCCGCGCCAATCTCGGGCGTATTGGGATTTGCCGCGCCCAGGGCGACCGCGAGGTCTCCCCGCCCGACGAAAAACCCGTCAATGCCCTCGACGGCAACGATGGCATCAATCTGCTCGAGCGCCTCGGCGTCCTCGATCATGGCGATCACCGTGACGGCGGCATCTGAACGGGCGATGTGGTCGGCCATGCTTGCCCCGCCATAGGCGCCGGCCCGCGGAGAATTGGAAAAGCCGCGACGCCCCCCGCGATAGCGTGCCGCCTCGACCGCAAGGCGCGCCTGCGCCACGCTGGCGATGTGGGGCACCAGAACCCCCTCGGCGCCGCTGTCGAGTGCTGCCAGGATATGGGCGGCATTCAGTTCGGCGACGCGCACGATACCCGCCGTCGCGCTGGCACGCGCGGCAAGCAGGCACAGATCGACCGAGGCGCGGTCGAACGGGGCATGCTCGGCATCCACCACCACGAAGTCCAGACCGCACAGGCCCAGAATTTCGACGCTGCGGCCATCGGTGTTCTTGATGAAGGTGCCGACGAGCTTTTCACCCTGGCGGAACCGGTCGCGAAACGGGGGGGCGTTTGACATTGTCCTCGGCCGAATTTTGTATCGTGTTGACGCATACATATCGACCGAGGCGACCAGCGCACGCGCGTTTCGCCGACATTTCATCTACTGAAACACTTGGTTTCAGGGGCGCCGGGCTTCGTGCTATTTATCGCCCCGGCACGCACCGGGACGCCGGGCCCCAACGGCCCGCGCTCGGCAACAACGCGCCACCCCTGCGAGAAAACGCTTTGTTTGCAAGCATCTTAAGTCGATCTGACCGCCTGTCTTCGTGTCGCCGGCCGCCGGCGGCCACGCCAACTTGACTATCCCGGCGACGACCACCGCGTTTCATCTGGTGAAACATGTGGTTTTGTCGGTATCGCTCGACGGCCTGCTTGGTCCAGAACCAACGCCACAAGAGCGCCCAAAACGCCTGTCGAGGACCAATGAATATGCACTCCTCCCCGTCCGGGACCAAATCCGCTGCCACCGCCGACGAGGCCATTGGCATCGACAATCTCAGCCGTCGATTTGGCGCTGTCGAAAACCCCGTTATCGCCCTTGATCGCGTCTCGCTGTCCATCAAGGAAGGCGAGTTCATTTCCATTGTCGGCCCCTCCGGCTGCGGCAAGACCACCTTGCTGCGGCTGCTCGGCGGACTGGATAAGCCGACCGAGGGCCGCGCCACCCTGCGTGGCGAGACCATTGTGGGCCCGCGCCGGGACGTCGGCATCGTGTTCCAGAATCCGGTGCTGTTTCCCTGGCGCACGGTGCTGGAAAATGTGCTGCTCCCCATCGACGTGCAGCGGCTCGGGCGCCAGAAATATCTGGCCGCTGCCCATGATCTGATTGCCATGGCCGGCCTCAAGGGCTTTGAGAACCGCTATCCCGCCGAGCTTTCGGGCGGCATGCAGCAGCGTGTCGGCCTGATCCGCGCCCTGGTGCATGAACCGGCAATGCTGCTGATGGACGAACCCTTTGGCGCGCTGGACGCACTGACGCGCGAGAACATGAACCTCGAGCTGCAGCGGATCTGGCTCGAACGCCGCCGCACGGTGGTGTTCATCACCCACTCCATCTCCGAGGCAATTTTCCTGGGCGATCGGGTGCTGGTGATGACCCCACGCCCCGGCAAGGTGAGTGCCGAGCTCAGGATCGACCTGCCCCGCCCGCGCGAACTCAGCATCATGAGCACGCCCGAGTTCGGCAGCTACAGCCAGCAGATCAGGGAATTGCTGAACGCCAAGGGAGGGATCGACTGATGCATACCAGGCTCAAGACCACCATCATATCCATCCTCATCTTTGCCTGCGTCGTCGGCCTCTGGGAAGCGGCCGTCGTCATCAACAAGGTGCCGCCCTATATCGTGCCGGCGCCCTCACGCATCTTCCAGGCCCTGGTCAATGGCCTGGGCTCCGGCCTGTACTGGCGCCACATAGCGGTCACCATGACCGAAGTGGTGGGCGGCTTCGCCGTCGGCCTGACAATGGCTCTGATCCTGGGCATGGCCATTGCGCTCAGCCCACGCGTCGAGACCTATTTCTACCCCTATATCATCATGTTCCAGTCCATGCCCAAGGTGGCCTTGGCTCCGGTGCTGGTGATCTGGTTCGGTCTGGGCATCACCTCGAAAATCGTCAATGTGGCGCTGATCAGCTTCTTTCCCATCCTGGTCAACACCATTGTCGGCCTGCGCTCGGTGGATCCCGACCGCATCAACCTGATGCGCTCGCTGGGCGCCAGCAAGTGGCAGATCTTCAAGATGCTGCGCCTGCCCAACGCCCTGCCCTTCATCGTTGCCGGTGTGGAAGTGGGCATCATCATGTCGCTGCTGGGCGCCATCGTCGCTGAATTTGTCGGCGCCGAAGCCGGGCTCGGCATGCTCATCCAGTCCATGAACAACACGCTGGACGTCGCCGGCCAGTTCTCGATCCTGATCATCCTGTCCGTCATCGGTCTGAGCCTGAGCAAGATCGCCGGATTTATCGGGGACCGTCTGCTGTTCTGGGATCCATCGCGCAAGATGAAGACCGGGACGGCCAAACACTAATAATTCGCCTGAGGAGGAAACGCCGAAATGAAATCGACCCTGCTGAAACTGACGTGCCTGTTCGCCCTTGCCGTTCCCGTAAACATCGCCGTCGCCCAGGAAAATGTGCGCGTCGGCTGGTGCACCACCTCGTTCAACGCCTTCACCAGCCCCTTCGCGGTCGCCAAGAAGATGGGATATGATGTCGAGGAGGGCATCACCGTCGATCTGGTACCCGTTGCCTCCGGCTCCGATTGCGTCAAGTTCATCGCCACCGGCGAATTCAACTATGCCGTGCCGTCCATCGAGCCACTGGCCAGCATCGTGGCCCAGGGCCTGGAGGCCGCAGAGTTCTACAACTTCTATAGCGGCACCGGTTTCGGCATTGCCGTCCCCGTCGACAGCGACATCAAGACCATCGCCGACCTGCGCGGCAAGAAGATCGGCGTGCTCTCGCTCACGGCAGTCGGCTATTCGGTCGCCCGGGGCCTGGTCAAATCCGAAGGCATGAACCCCGACGCCGATGTGACCATTGTCAATGTCGGGGAAACCCAGCGCGCCGCACTGGCCCTGCAGAACCATGAAGTCGATGCCATCAGCCTGTTCGAGA
>TARA_R110002124_G_scaffold16882_10_pt1 | contig 21787 bp, 18 predicted proteins | sample TARA_R110002124 | Tara Oceans TARA_R110002124 (sample SAMEA4397445) | marine metagenome | biome: Polar Biome; feature: [SRF] surface water layer (ENVO:00010504); material: water (ENVO:00002006), including particulate matter (ENVO:01000060) such as... | depth 5 m | reverse complement strand
TCAAAAAGCCCGCACTGGAAACAGTGCGGGCTTCTTGCGTTCAAATCTACAAACCCAGCAAGCCCAGCAAGCCCCCTCCGACCAAACCCTCCAATCAGAGTAGCAGGATGGGCTTAGGGTTGGTCAGAGGCCCTGATGGCCCGGTGATAACGGGCGCCGGACCAGGCTGCCAGCCCCAGCTGCCCCGGGAAGCCGCAACAGGGGGCCAGGAGGCTCCCTACGAAGTTCACCAAGGGCCCGGTCCCGACCAGTCGGTGTTGTTCAGAACGGCGCGCGGCAATCGGGACGAGAAAGCGACGGTTCTCCGCGGCGAGGACCATGCGCTCCGCCTGGTCGTCAAGCGGGACAGGGGAGCAGCCGGTCGCAACCTTTCAGGACCTCACCCAACGCCCGCTCGGCAACCAGCGTCTGCATTGAGGTCAGAATCTGACTGCCGGCGGACGAGGCAATTGGTCCGATGGTCCTGCAACACGGCATTCCCAAGCGCGACCCACCATGCTCTGACAGTTTGACGCTGCAAACGCGCTCCGCCGCGCAATTCGCGCCGAACGGTTGAACCATCATGGTGCTACAGCGTATGCAGAGTAGTGGTTGTGCTGCAGCCCCCGCCGATACCGAGTTTCCGCGACACCTCTGGATTGACCGATGCGATTTATTGCCTTGCTGCTGACCTTGTTGTTGATGTCCCCGTCCCTGGCGCTGGCCCAGGCGTCGCTGCTGACCGGGACGGCGGGCAGCGATGCCGAGGCGGACACAACCAGCGCCAGCCAGACGGATGCCAGCATCGATGAACTGATCAAGATTATCGAGAACGACCAGACGCGCGCCGCGCTGATCGAGCGGCTGCAGCAGGCCGAAGGGGCAACAAGCGCTGCACCTGCTGCCGATCCCGCGCCTGCCGATCTCAGCATCGTGCGACAGCTGGCGGAATATACCCGGGCCATGGCAGAGGGGGCTTCGAGCACCATTCGATCGCTCGGCACTGTGTTCGTGGATCTGCAGGCCGGCCTGAGTGGCAGCGACGGTACCAGCCTTGCCGGCTTGAGCGAAATTGCCGGGCCTGTCCTCCTGGTGGCTGTGGGGCTGTTTGGCAGCTATCTGCTGCTGCGGGCGCTCGGACACTTGCTCAGTGCCCGTCTTGCGGCTGGTCTGCAGACGGCAGCCTGGTGGCGCCGCAGCGGCGCTGCAGTCATTGCCGTCCTGATCGATCTGAGCACAGTGCTGCTGGCCTGGGGCATCGGCTATGTGGTTGCGCTTAATTTCGCGGGTCAGACACCGGGCCGCATGGGGATCAACCAGTCGTTGCTGCTCAATGCTTTCTTGCTGGTGGAGATCACCAAACTGGCGGCACGGGCCATACTGGCCCCCCGCCTTTCAGCCCTGCGGTTGTTGCCGGTGAGCGATGACAACGCTGCCTACTGGTTCTTCTGGCTAAGCCGCATCATCTCGCTGATCGGCTACTGCTTTCTGTTTATCGCCCCACTGCTGGCAGCCAACCTGTCGCCCGGCGTCGCGGCCGCGGTCAAGGTTCTGGTGATGGCCACGGCGGCCACCATCGCCATCATCATCGTCATGCAGAATCGCGACGACGTCCGGCTCTGGCTCAACAGCCGCGCCGCACAGCGTGAGGATGGGCTGGGACAATTGCTGGTGATGTTGGGGCGCTGCTGGCATCTGATCGCTATTGCCTACGTGCTGGCCCTGCTGGTCGTCTGGTTCACCAATCCGGAGCAGGCGCTACCGTTCATGCTCTCGGCGACAGTGCAATCGATGATTGCGGTTGTCGCTGGGGTGGTGATTGTCGGCTTCATCGCACGCTTTGTCGGCACCGGCTTGATCTTGCCCAGCGATATCAAGGACCGATTGCCGCTGCTGGAGAAGCGGCTGAACGTCTTCGTACCCAGGGTAATGCAGATTGTGCGCTGGGTTGTGATTGCGGGCGTGCTGGTTGCCATTGCCCAGGCGTGGGCGCTGTTCGATTTCGCCGGCTGGATCGGCTCGCCCGAGGGTCAGAGCTTTGCCGGGTCGGTTATCTCTGCTGCGCTGATAATCCTGGTCTGTCTGGCCCTCTATGTGGGCGTCTCTTCCTGGGTTGAGTTCCGCCTCAATCCCAATTTCGGCAAGGTGCCGACGGCACGCGAAAAGACCTTGCTGGGTCTGTTCCGCAATGCATTCACCATTGCCCTCATGATTTTCGGGGTGATGCTGGCGCTTGCCCAGATCGGCGTCAACATTGCACCATTGCTGGCCGGCGCCGGTGTGATCGGACTGGCGATTGGTTTCGGCGCGCAAAAGCTGGTGCAGGATATCATCACGGGCATCTTTATCCAGTTCGAGAACGTGATGAACGAGGGCGATGTTGTCGCTGTCGGAGACAAATCCGGTGTCGTGGAAAAGCTCACCATCCGGTCGGTTACCATCCGTGATCTGAACGGCACGGTGCATCTGATCCCGTTTTCATCGGTCGATCAGGTCAGCAACATGGTGCGCGGCTTCTCGTTCCATGTCGCCGAAATCGGCGTGGCCTATGACAGCGATATCGCCGCGGTCAAGCAGGCAATGCTCGATGGCTTCGATCGCCTGATGGAGACCGAGCATAAGGAGTTCATTCTGGATAATCTCGAGATGCACGGCGTTACCGGTTTCGGCGACTCCGCCATCACCGTGCGGGCCCGGATCAAGACCCTGCCTGGCCAGCAATGGGGCACCGGGCGCGCCTATAACGAAATCATCAAGATGATATTCGAAGAGCGCGGAATCGAGATTCCGTATCCTCATGTCACCTATGTCGCCGCGGCCAAGCCCAAGAAGTCGATTGACCTGCCGCCGCAACTGGCTGCCACCAGCGACAGCCTGGAACAGGACGGTCCCAATGAGGACGAAGACTGAGGCGGTTGCCGCGCATCTGACTGATATGTGATCGGCAGGCCGGTCAGCCTTAAGCCCCCCTTAATTTGGTGGGTTAATATTGTGCCAAGCGCCAGTTGCGGCACAACCGGCGGCGCAGAAACGCACAAATTGGTTATATGAGGCTCGTCATGTTTGTTGCCGAGGGCAGGACTGTTCCATTTTCACGCCGGATTTCGGCAATGCTGCTGGGTGCCTTGCTCAGCCTGAGCAGTGTTGCGCCCACGCTGGCGAGCAGCGCCGACTTCGTGCGTTCCCTCTGGCCACAGGCTGAAGCACGCGGCGTCACCCGTTCCGCTTTCGAGAGGGCATTTGCCAGCTACAGCTATCTGCCCAAGGTCATGGAACTGACCCGCAAGCAGCCCGAATTCCGCCAGACAGTGCAGCAATATATCGACAAGCGGGTGACCGATGGGCAGGCCAGCAAGGGTCGGGCCATGCGCCAGGAATGGAACAGGACACTGACCGGCGCACAGCAGCGCTGGGGCGTACAACCCGAAATCGTGCTGGCGATCTGGGGCATGGAAACCAATTTCGGCGGCTATATGGGCGGGCAGAATACCATCCACGCGCTTGCAACTCTCACCGAGGGAGGCTTTCGGGCAAGCTATTTTCGCGAGGAGCTGCTCACTGCCCTGCGCATTCTCAGCGACGGTCATGTAAGTGCTGACAACATGATCGGCTCGTGGGCCGGCGCGATGGGCCACACCCAGTTCATGCCATCGAGCTTCATGCGGTTCGCTGTCGACTACAACGGCGATGGGCGCAAGGATATCTGGAACTCGGTGCCCGATGCGCTGGGCTCGACGGCCAATTACCTCAACAATTTCAAGTGGCGCCCGGGAGAAACCTGGGGCTATGAGGTCAAGCTGCCGAGCGGCTTCGACTTCGCCCGCGCACGCTCGATGGACCGCGCGCCGCTCAGCCAGTGGCAGGCCATGGGCATTGTGCGCGCGTCGGGTCGGGATTTCCCGCGGCCCAACGATGTCGGGCGGCTTTATATGCCGGCAGGCGCCAGCGGACCGGTGTTTCTGCTCTTGCCCAATTTCGATGTGATCAAGCGCTATAACAATTCGGACAGCTATGCGTTGGCCGTCGGACATCTGGCTGACCGCATCATTGGCGGCGGCGACTTTGCGACGCCATGGCCGAGCGGCGATTTTGCGTTGACCGCCGCGCAGCGGGCCGAGCTGCAGACCCTGTTGGGGCGGGCTGGCTTTGACGCAGGCACACCCGATGGCGTGGTCGGGCCCAAGACAAGGGCAGCCGTGCTGGCCTATCAGAGCAAGTTGGGCCTGCCTGCTGACGGATATGTGTCCGGCCTCCTGTTACAGCGCCTCAAACGCTAGCAATCGGTTAACCATTCGGTAACCGTTTGGGAACAATCTGTGTTTGCTTAAGTAGAGGGCAGGCGAGTCTCATAATCGAGGCGCCTGCCCTCGCCCATTTTTGCAATGCCACAAAATGTCCGGCTTTGCTGGCTACTACACCTGCTTTCCCGGTGAATCATAATCCCATGTTCAGTGCTATTTCGACTTTTCGCCGCACCGCTGTGGCACTCCTGCTGCTGGTCAGCACGCTGACGGTGCCTGCCTTTGCCCTGTCCGTGATGGACCCTTTCAACCTGCCCGCTGCCATGGATTCGGGGACCGTCAAGGCCGCCGATGGCGTGGCCTATGCTGATGGTCCTCGGCACAAGCTGGATGTGTATGCACCTGAAACGCGCGGCGCGCCGGCGCCAGTGGTTTTCTTCATCTATGGCGGCGGGTGGAACCGGGGCGAACGCAGCGACTACCAGTTTGTAGGCCGGGCCCTGGCGTCGCGTGGCTTCGTCACGGTCATTGCCGACTACCGCCTGGTGCCGGAGGTGCAGTATCCCGACTTTCTCGAAGATAGTGCCAATGCGCTCAAATGGGTGCAGGACAACATTGCCAACTATGGCGGCGACGTCAATCGGCTGTTTCTGGCCGGCCATTCGGCGGGCGCCTACAACGCAACCATGCTGGCGCTCGACCCCTCGTTCCTGCGTGAATATGGCGTGACGATAAACATCCTCGGTGTCGCTGCGCTATCAGGGCCCTATGATTTCTACCCCTTTGAATACGGGGAAGTGCAAAACGCGTTCGGTGCTGCGCCGAACCCGCAGGGGACCCAGCCGATCAATCTGGTGACCTCGCAAACCCCGCCAATGTACCTGGCAACCGGTACAACCGACCCTATCGTGCGGATGCAGAATACCGAACGGTTCGCGCAAAAACTCAAGGACAGCGGCGTCTGGGTAACGACCCGCTACTACGAGGGCTTTGGCCACATGGAACCGGTCATCGCCATGGGGGCAATGTGGCGCTGGCGCATGCCGGTGCTGGACGACATGGTAGCCTTCTTCCAGATGTTCGGGGCCTTTCCCAGTGGCGTGCCCTACGTGGCCGTCGTGCCGGATGCGCCTGAGCAATTGCCTGACTCCATCGCCCCGATCGACCAGATCGTCGGTGAACTCAACGCGATGTTCCAGCCGATCGAGAACTGACGCAAGGATCGGAATCGCGCTAGCCTTGGCGCATGACGAGCCATCTGAGATATGCCGGTGCCGGCCCGGAGACGCAGAAACGTGTGCTTGAGGCGATCATCCGGTCTCAGCCAGTGCTGATGAACGTGCTTGAGGGGTTGCGCGCACTTGCGCTGCCCGATCACCTGCTGGTGTCGGGCGCCATCTATAATTCGGTGTGGAACACTCTCACCGCGCGGCCGGCTCTGACCGGGATCAATGACATCGATGTGATCTATTTCGACGCCAGTGATATTGGCTGGGAGGCCGAGGACGACGTGATCAAACGCCTCACGGCGCGGTTTGCCGAGTTGCCGCTACCGGTACAGGCGCGCAATCAGGCGCGGGTGCATGTCTGGTTCGAGCAAAAATTCGGCACTCCCTTCGCGCCATTGCGGTCATCTGCGGAAATGCTCGGGCGCTATGCCTCAAAGTGCCATGCGGTAGGGGCGCGGCTGAACGCGACCGATGAGCTGGAGATAGTGGCGCCCTTCGGTCTGGATGACCTGTTTTCGTTCCGCGTGATGCCCAATCCTGTTCTGGATAATCGTCTGACCCACACACAAAAGGGCGCGCGGGCCCAGGCCATCTGGCCGGAGCTGACGATAACCCCCTGGCCCGAGACGTGACCAGCTAGAGCGGCTCGATCGCAATGACCGGGGACGAGCGCTGCGACGGGCCATGGAACACCGCTTCGATATTGTTGCCATCAGGATCGAGCATGAAGGCGGCATAGTAGCCGGGGTGGTAGTGACGTTCGCCCGGTGCGCCATTGTCGACGCCACCAGCGGCGATTGCGGCAGCGTACACGGCGTCGACCATGGCCCGGTCACGCGTCTGAAAGGCCAGGTGCACATGCGTTGGCGGTGTCTGCGCATCGGCAGTGTCCACGAAGAGCTCGTCAACCTGAAACCAGTTATCGCCCGAAATGGCTATCTCGATGCCGAGCACCTGCAGGATGGCAGCGTAGAAGGCCCGGCTGGCGGCAAAGTCGCGGGTACGCAGATGCACGTGATCAATCAGGCGGCCACTGTAGAAAGTCATGTCCTTGTCCTTTCCTGTCCCTCAGCAGGGCGGGCGGCATTGCGGCAGCGCCATCAATGACATCCGCGCTAGGCAAGCCGGCGGCTGAGCCGTCAGGGACATATTAGTCGGTGCCGCAAAAGCTGGCTGCAAAAAAACGCCCGGCAAAGCCGGGCGTTTTGGAAAACAGGTTAGGTGGGCTCACTCAGCCTGATCAGCAGATGCAGAATTGAGCTGGCCGTACTTCTCGGCGCCGATCTTGTCCAGCAATTCAAGCTGCGTCTCGAGAAAGTCGATATGACCTTCCTCGTCGGTCAGCAGCGCCTCAAACAGGTTCTTGGAGACATAGTCACCCAGCTCTTCGCACAGCTCGCGGCTGGCCTTGTAGGCCGCACGGGCTTCATATTCGCCGGCCAGGTCGGCTTCCAGCACTTCCTTGATCGTCTGACCAATGCGCAAGGGCGCGATGCGCTGCAAATTGGGATGACCTTCGAGGAAGATAATGCGCTCGATCAGTCGATCGGCATGGTGCATCTCTTCGATGGACTCGGCCCGTTCCTTGGTCGCCAGCTTCTTGAAGCCCCAGTCGTCGAGGAGGCGAAAATGGACCCAGTACTGATTTACCGCACCGAGTTCGAGAAAGAGGGCCTCGTTAAGCCGCTCGATGACTTTTGCTTCGCCTTTCAAGACGTACTCCGCTTCGTTGCTGTTTGAGCTTTTCCAGCCCCGACTGCAGCGAAACGAGTTCGCCAGCGGGCAGGGCATGCTGCGCGTGGTAATTTTCGGTCACCCGAACAATGATGTCTACCACATTCGGCACGCAGCCACCACATTTGGCGCGGCGATCAAGCTCTTTATAGACCTTGGCGGGCACAACCAATTGCCAGGGATCTGCGCGCAGCAGGTCAAGGACGATATCCTCGATCTGCTTGGACGTGATCATGTTGCACTGACAAACGAGCATGAGGCGACCGTATCAAGACAAGAACTTGGCTGGCCGCATAAAGCGTGCTGATTAGCTGAATGTCAATGTCAGATTTAGTTGTGCAACGAATATGGGCCTGCCGTGCCGCGGGCATCCAGCCAATCGAGCAGCCTGTCGGCAGGCATCGGTCGGGCCATGAAATAGCCCTGCCCCTCCTCGCAACCGAGGTCGCGCAGCCGTGCATAGGCATGAGCGGTCTCGATGCCCTCGGCGCATACGCGAAAGCCAAGGCCCTGCGCGATCGAGATGATGTGACACAACAGGAAGTCATCGTCGCCCGCCGCTTGCAGGGGACGCACGAATGACTGATCGATCTTGAGCACATCGGCCGGAATATGCGCGATATAGGAAAGGTTGGAATAACCCGAGCCGAAGTCGTCCAGAGCGACGTCCACGCCGGCGCTGCGCAGATTGCCCAGTTGCTGGACGGCACGCTTGGAATTGGTGGCCAGGGTACCTTCGGTGAACTCAAGTTCGACATGGTGGGGCGACAGCCCGGCCTGGGAGCAGTTCCGCAACAGGGCGTCGTCAAATCCCTCTTCGGAAAGGTTGACCGGCGAGGCATTGATCGACACCCGCATTGGATGTCCGGCATCGAGGAAACGTCGGTTCTGCCCCATGGCGTGATCCATGACCCAATGGGTCAGCGGGGTAATCAAGGCCGTCTGTTCTGCCAGCGGCACAAATTCGGCCGGCGAGATGGTGCCCAATAGCGGGTGATTCCAGCGCAGCAGCGCCTCCGCGCCGCCGCATCGCCCGGTCTGCAGGTCGATCCGCGGCTGGTAATGCAGGCTCAACTGGTCTGATGACGCCATCGCGGCAGGCAAATCGGCAAGCAGCCTGAAGGCGCGCAAATGGGCAGCGTCGGACTTGTGGTTGTAAAAGGCGATGCCGCTTGGATCGTTGCGGCTGTCCTGGGCCGCCACCAGCGCGGCACGCAGCGACTCGGCGGCGCCGCGCCTGGCATCGACCGGCAGTAGCCCAACGCCAACCTGCGTCTTGATCGGTATCGCGTTGACCTCGATGACGCCAGCGAAGGCTGCCGCGATATGTGTTGCGACAGCAGGAAACGCGTCGGGATCATCAACCGGCAGGGCGACAATGAAACTGAGAACGCTCACATGATATAGAATAGTTTCGCTGGGCAGCAGCCCGGCCAGCAGATCGGCGCCCGCGCGCACGAAGTCCTCTGAGAAGGCCATGCCCAGGGCACGCAGGATCTCGTTGTAATGCTTGGCATCGGCCAGAGTGATCAGCACCAGCATTGTCGGCCGTTCGGCTTGCGCAAAGCTGTCAAAGTGATCGATGAAATGCAGCCGGTTGGGCAGGCGCGTGACGTGATCATAGCGACCAAGCTGCGCCAGAAATTCCGCGTTGAGGCGCGCGCGCGTTGCCGTGGGGACAGCTGTCATGACATTGGCAATACGCCGCGTTCGCTGGTTCAAGCGAGCTTCCCCTTGTTGCCCCTTCGGGGCATCGTCCGACAATATGTCGCTTATGACTTAAGTCGGTATGAATTCGTTATCCATCCGATGGCACAGCGCGAAACAATGTCAACACGCGCCTCGTATCTTTGCTGACGATTGAAGGGATAAACGTGGCAATCTCCGTTCTCAGCATCATCAATTCGCTTAGTCCCAAGGATGCGGGGTCCCGCAAGACGGCACATGACATTGCCTATGGAAGCGTTGCCCGGCAGTCGCTCGATGTCTATGCGCCCAGCCATCCGCCGACCGGGCAGGGTCCCTTGCCCGTCGTCTTTTTCATCTATGGCGGCTCGTGGAACGACGGCAGTCGCAAGCAGTATGATTTTGCCGGCCGGGCACTGGCAGCCCAGGGCTTTGTGACCGTTATCGCCGATTATCGCCTGCTGCCCGAAGTCGAGTATCCCGGCTTTCTGCACGATTGCGCCCTGGCTATACGGTGGGTGGTTGATCATATCGGCGAACACGGCGGCGACCCCGACAGGATTGCGCTGATGGGGCATTCGGCTGGCGCCTATAACGCCGCAATGCTGGCGCTCGATCCCAAGCTGCTGGGCGCGCGCGGCGCCCTGGAGCGGCTGCGCTGCGTAGTGGGGTTGTCAGGACCCTACGACTTTTTCCCGTTTGACGGGCCGATCACGCTGCGCACCTTCGGCGCCGTTCGCGAACCGATAGCAACCCAGCCGGTGCATTTCGTCAGCGCCTCAGCGCCACCGATGTTTCTGGCAACGGGCGAGAAGGACACCTTGGTCTATCCCCGCAATACCGTGGCCTTGGCGCGCCGTCTGAGGGCCGTCGGTGTGCCGGTAACAGAACGCCATTACCCAACCCTGGGGCACCCGGGCACTTTGCTGGCCCTGGGACGGCCCGCTCGCTGGATCGCGCCGGTGCTTGAGGAGGTCTCTACATTCCTGCACCACCACCTCGCGAGGGTGCCTGCTCCTCTGGGACTATAGCGGCATCCTTGCTCTGCTTGCGACGAACCGCGATGACCATTGCCGAAGCGGCAGTCCGGTGCGCCGAGGAGAAGAACTCCCGGTGCGTCAGGATCAGGATGGTGAACAGGCATGTTGCAATCGGCAACCAGTCGGACACGAACCAGGCCACCGTCGCGACTGAAAAGTAATAGGCCCTGATCCCGCTGTTGAAATTGCGTGCACCGAGCGCATTCATGCGACTGATCGCGTCGAGCTCTTCTTCGGATGTCGTATTGTCCTGGTCGATGGCGCCCAGCATGATGCAGAAGTGGTTGAACTGCCGCAGCGACAGCGTGAAGGCAAAAAACGCCAGCACGAACATGGCGAGCATCACCAGCAGGTGCAGCTGCACGTCAAGGGCGGTGTAGACCCGATCCAGCGAGAGCGCCTCGAGGGCCGACATCAGCGCGGGGACCTGCCCGAAGACCGCGAAGATCGCCAATATCAGCAGCACGGCCGTGGAGGCCAGAAAACTCACCGACCCCATGATATTTCCCGACAGGATCGCATCAAACGGTGAGTGGCGCACTGCCGCATTGGCAACCCAGCGGCGACGCTGCAGGTTCATGATGACCGATAGCGAGGGTCTGACCTTTTCGACCTGCGGCACGATGATATTGTAGCCGAGATAGCAGAGCAGCGGAAACAGGGTCGAGATGAGCGTCGTTGACAAGGGCGGCCCCACAATTGCGTGTTCGCCCCTGTTATAGCGTGATCTGGCAAAAAGGCGACGGCCTCAGATCGTCCGCGGAAAGCGCCGATGGATGGCCTCGATTTCGCCCAGCACTTCTGGCGAGAGCATGACCTCAGCAGCCCCGATCGCCAGGGCAAGCTGCTCGGTGCTGGTGGCGCCAATGATCGAGGATGTTGTGAATGGGCGCGTCAGGGTGAAGGCGATGGCCATTTGTGCCGGGTCGAGGCCATGCCTGGCGGCCAACGCCAGATAGGCGGCGACGGCGGCGTCCGACTGTTCGTTGTAGCGCCAGAAGCCTTTCTGGTAGTCAGCGCGGCTGCCCGCTGGCACGGCGCCATTCTGGTACTTGCCCGTGAGCAGGCCGCCCGCCAGTGGCGAATAGGCCAACAGGCCAACCTGCTCGTGATGGCTGAGTTCCGCCAGATCCAGGTCAAAATGCCGCCGGACCAGGTTGTACTCGTTCTGCACCGACACAAGGCGCGGCAGGCCCTTTTCCTGGGCAATGCGCAGCCACTGGGCCATGCCCCATGTCGTTTCGTTGGATACCCCGACATGGCCGATCTTGCCCTCCTTGACCAGGGCGCCCAGGCCTTCGAGCATGTCGGCTATGTTGGCGATCGTGTCGACCGTATCCTGCGTTTGCGGGGCATATGTCCAGGACCCGTCGAAATTATAACTCCCACGCGAGGCCCAGTGGATCTGGTAGAGGTCGATATGATCGGTCTGCAGGCGCTGCAGGCTGGCATCCACCGCCTGGCGGATGGTGCTGGCACTGGCGCGGGAATTGTCGCGGATGAAATCCACCGGACCGCCGGCGATCTTGGACGCGAGGACCCACTGATCGCGCTTGCCGGTCTTTTTGAACCAGTTGCCGATGATTTCCTCGGTGCGGCCGGAAGTTTGCGGACTGCGCGGTACCGCGTATATCTCGGCGGTGTCCATGAAATTCACACCGGCCTCCAGCGCCAGATCGATCTGCGCATGGCCTTCTGCCTCGGTGTTCTGGCTGCCCCAGGTCATGGTGCCAAGGCAGATTTCAGTGACCTGCACATCAGTGCGGCCAAGCGTTTTCATTTTCATCAGGACAGCAACTCGGATGCCGGGAAGGGACCGCCACACTAAACGAACTGAACTGGAATGGTAGGTTTGGACTGCAAAAAACGCCGTTGTCAAAAAAGCGTCACTTCTGCGCGTTTGGGGGTTGAGCATTCCGCCGTTCCCCCCTATATAGCCCTCACGTCGCGGCACGGGCCGCACCGATGATAGCCAATCAGGCATTGTTATCGACTTTGACGCGGGATGGAGCAGCCCGGTAGCTCGTCAGGCTCATAACCTGAAGGTCGCAGGTTCAAATCCTGCTCCCGCAACCAAAAAACCCCAGTTAAGCCAAGTGCTTAGCTGGGGTTTTCCTTTTCCCTGGGCACATCGCTTTTGGCGCCGAAATCATATCGGAACCAATTCGGAGGGACCCATAGCGTGGAAACGGCGCTTCAAAAACGGAATGTCGGCGCTTGGCCGCCGGGCCGACTAGCTCATCTTAGGGGGTGCCATTCATTTCAACGACTTGGTGGACCTTCACCGGCTTTAAAATTGTGCCCCGAAACGGTTTTGGGTAGCAGGATAGTTCCGCGTATCGTGCGAAGCGCAGACAGATCACCCTGCTGATTAGCGAATGCGGTGTTGTCTTCGCCAAGCACCAGCGGCGCGATACACGGTGCCACGGTTGGGGCGTGTTCGCCATTTCGTCCAGCCGCATGGTTAGCCGCTCTATGTTCTGTTGATCATAAGTGACCTGCGCCTTTTCCCTGCCACCAGTAACCAGCAACCAGCGTGGCCGACGCACTGGGTTTGGGTGCGTGTCAAGAAGCTTACTTGACAACAGACCGACGTTCTTTTAATTAGAGACCGTTGGTTTCTTATTGGCGCGCATGTTATGAGCTTTTCCGAACGCGATATTCCCAACCTGACCGGCAAGACCACCGTGGTCACTGGCGCCACCGGCGGGCTGGGGTACGAAACGGCCCGCATGCTTGCCGAGCACGGTGCCCGCGTCATTCTTGCCGGCCGCAATGCCGATAAGGGCGCCGACGCAGTGGGCCGCATCCGCGCCACGACGCCCAAGGCCGATGTCGTGTTCGAAATAGTCGACCTGGGCAGCCTCGCCTCGATCGCCGCCTTCGGTACGCGCCTGCGCAGTGCAGGCGGGCCGATCGACATTCTGGTCAACAATGCCGGCGTCATGACCCCTCCAACTCGGTTGACCACCATCGATGGTTTCGAACTGCAATTCGGCACCAATCATCTGGGCCATTTCGCCCTGACCGGCCAATTGCTGCCGCTGCTCATCGCCGCCCAGGCACCGCGTGTCGTCACTGTTTCGTCTGGCGCGGCCCATTTCGGCCAGATCGATTTCGGCAATCTGCAGTCCGAGCGTGCCTATCGACCGATTCGCTCCTATGGCGCCTCCAAGCTCGCAAACCTGCTCTTCGCCCGCGAATTGCAGCACCGCAGCGACGCCAATGGCTGGAATATTCTCTCGGCCACCGCCCATCCCGGCTTCGCCCGCACTGATCTCCTCGCCAATGGGCCGGGCGAAATGCGGGGCATTGCCGGCATTGGCATGGCGCTCCTGCAGTCCTTCGCCAGCCATGATGCCACCGCCGGCGCCATCCCCACCCTGCTGGCGGCGACCGCGCCCAATGTGCACAAGCTCGATTACTACGGTCCCAGCCAGATGTTGGAGATGAAGGGGGCACCCAAGCTTGCCCGCTTGCCGCGCCGTGCCAAGGACGACGCTGCCGCCCGCCGGCTGTGGAGCGTTTCCGAACGGCTCACCGGCGTCACCTATGCGAGGGAGGAGGCGCTGGCTTGACAGCCCGGCATCACTCAGACACGTCTTGCCGCATGACCGGTTTCCTGCGTGCCCGCCAACCCGACCAGATCAATCTCCGCCGCGGACAATTGCTCGCTGCGGCGGCTGAGCTATTCGACGCCGAGGGCCCTTCCGGCGCCGGCCTCAACGCCATTGCGGCCAAAGCCGGCTTCACCAAGTCCAATGTTTATCGCTATTTCGAAAGCCGCGAGCAGGTGCTGCTCGAACTGTTCGAGGACGAGTTCGCCGATCTGGTGGAGGCACTCGAACAGGCCATTTCTGCCCAGCCGCTTGGCGACGTCGCCGCGCTGGCCGAGGCGATCACCGCGACATTCCTGGCCCGCCGGCGTTGCTGCGAATTGATCTCGATCCTCTCCAGCACGCTGGAACAAAATGTATCCGAGGAGACCATTGCCCGGGTCAAGACCCGCATGGCCGGCCAGAATGCTCGCTTTATCGCCGCATTGGTGGCGCGCATGCCCGGCGCTACGACGGCCGATTGCGGCTGGGCCGTCGCCATGATCGGCTCGCTGCTAGCCGGCATCTGGCCAAGCGCCAACCCGCCGCCCGCCGTCCGGGCGGTACTGACACGGCCCGAATTCGTGCACCTGCGCATGGTACCGGCACGCGATCTGACACGCGCGGCAAAGGCGTTGCTACAAAGCATCGTCTAGCCTTCTTCTGCCTCTCCCAGCGGCGTAGAGGTGAAAGCGCCATCAGCCGGACGCTTGCCGCGTCTATCGGAACATAGAGCTTTCCGACTCGACCGCGATGTCGAGATGCTCGGCCTGCACCACATCCAGCACCTTGCTGGGTGGATAGGTGAAGATAGCCACGCCGCCCTGATGGCGCGGGCTGTCATAGATCAGACCGTCCTCCCCAGCCGCACGCTGGCTCCTTGCCGAATTTCTGGCCCTTGGCATAGCTGGCTCTCTCATAGAGCCAGCTATCGTCGACACTCCTGCCGTAGAAATAAGCGCCAGCCAGGCGTGGGGGCGTTCGTCCGCTCATCATTGGGACGGCAACTTACTATCGCTGCCCATCCACAGGGTCTATTTCTGCGATCCGACCTCACAACGCCATGACCAACGATGCTGCAGCCTGACGCAGGTGTGCTACGAAAAAGGCCGTGTTGCTCATTCGGGTAGAGGGTCCGGAGACCGACACCGCGCCAATAATGCGGTGTTCGGTGCGGACGGCGACGGCCACGCACACCAGCCCTTCAACGAGTTCTTCCCGATCAATGCTGTAGCCGCACTCGCGTATGCGTTGACCGACTCGCCCATTGGCCAGGCCGCGTGGTTCTACGAGAAATACGAGCAGTGGACCGATCACGACGGTGACCCCGAGTCGCTACTGACCCGGGACGAAATGCTCGACAACATTACGTTCTATTGGCTGACCGCGACCGCTGCTTCGTCCGCACGGATCTACTGGCAGAGCATGCGCAGCTTCAAGGAGCACCCTATCTCGGTGCCAGGGCGAACAGGTCACCATCCGATCCCATAATGAGGGCGCGATCACTGCCTACGTAACCTACCCGCACTGGCAGGAAGCCGGGACGGATTGATATTGCTCGGGCGGCCTGACTGCGATCTTGGGGAAATGGCGGTCGAGCTTTCGATCCATATGGGCGCGTTGAAATGGCAAGGCGCGCATCGATGAAGCCCACGCTCAACAGCTGTGGCAGGTGCCTCCTGATTCGGACGAGGCACGGTCGGCTGATTGATCTGAAGGCGGTTGTCTATGAGGCAGGATGGCAGAATGCGCCGGCGGCGCTGCGACGCGATTTCGATCAGCCCGGATAGCGATCCTATCCGGCCATTCTGTGGCAATATTGGAACGCTGAACTTTGCTGGCAGGGGGGCGCATTAGGCTCACCTTGGCGGTGTCTTCTACCCACTTGGCAATCGTGGGCCGATGCGACCGGGGTGAGTGCTGCCGATGATGATTTTTAGGTTCAGGGTCGGGAAATCCTCACCATTATCGGCGCGAAGTGGATTGTTCTCGTCGTGAGCTTGCTTGAAGACCGGCCGCAGCGGTTTGCCGAATTGAAGCGAGACGTCGGCGATGTAACACAGAAGTCGCTGACTTCCGTGCTACGGGAGCTTGAAAAGAATGGGATCGCTGAGCGTATTGTATCGCCGACCGTGCCGCCGCGGGTCGATTTTGACCTTATTCCATTAGGGCGGAGCCTCCTGGTGCCGATCAAGGCGCTGAGGATCTGGACAATGGACAATCACCCCTGCGTCGTTGATGCGCGCTCGCGCTACGAAGAGAATGCGGCAGTCCAGATCGTCCTGTCGGGCGCCTCTCGGCCAATGAGGCGCCGCGCCAGAATGGATAGAGAGACCTAATGGAGCAGCACCAGGCAGCGAGGTGGCAGTTTTATGGTGCCGCCACCCTTGATCGAATGAGCGCCCGCTTCGGTGTGGGTATGAACCTCGATGGCCCAAGATGCTTTATGCGCCCGCTCTGGCATCCGAAAATCCACTTCGTTGTCGCGGGGATTAAACAGTACCATCAGTTCCCACCAGATGCCGTCCTGCCCCTTTAGGTCATCTCGAAACAGCCGGACGCCCAGCGTTGTGGCGCTGCCATCGAGCCAGTGTTCGGCGTGACGCTCACCCCCTTCGGGATTATACCAGGCCACGCCCATGCCATCGCGCCAACTGGCCCGATGGATCAACGGCTGCGCATTGCGGATATCCACGAGCTTGCGCACGAATTCTGTCAGCGCCCGGGCATTGTCATTGAGGTCCCAGTTGATCCAGCTGATCTCGCTGTCCTGCGCATAGCCATTGTTGTTCCCGCCCTGGGTCCGGCTGAACTCGTCGCCGGCCAGCAGCATGGGCGTGCCGTGTGAGAGAAAAAGCGTCGCAAGAAAATTGCGCTTCTGGCGTTCGCGGATATCGACAATGTTCTGATCGTCGGTCTCGCCCTCGACGCCGTAATTATAGCTGCGGTTATCGTTATGGCCGTCATTGTTGTCTTCGCCATTGGCCTCGTTGTGCTTGTCATTGTAGGAGACGACGTCGTGCAGGGTGAAACCATCGTGGGCGGTCAGGAAATTGACGCTGGACCACGGGCGCCGCCCGCGCAGGTCATAGACGTCGCCTGACCCGGTGAAGCGGGCGGCAAAATCCCCGGCGGTGTGGTCGGTGTTCTTCCAGTAGTCGCGCGTGGTGTCGCGATATTTGTCATTCCACTCCGCCCAGCCGGGTGGGAAGCCACCAACCTGATAACCGCCCGGGCCGATATCCCACGGCTCGCCGACCAGCTTGACCTGCGCCAGCACGGGATCCTGCCCCACGGCGTCAAAGAAGCCGCCGCGCTGGTCAAATCCTTCCGGCTCGCGCCCCAGAATGGTGCCGAGGTCGAAGCGGAAGCCGTCGATATGCATGTCCTCGGACCAGTAGCGCAGGCTGTCGGTAATCATCTGCATCACGCGTGGGTGACTGGTATTGACCGTGTTTCCGGTGCCTGTGTCGTTGATATAATAGCGAGGGTCGCCCGGCATGGTGCGATAGTAGGAAAAATTGTCGATGCCCTTCCAGGACAGCGTCGGGCCTAACTCGTTGCCTTCGGCGGTATGATTGTAAACCACGTCCATGATCACTTCGAGCCCGGCGTCGTGAAAGGCTCGAATGGTGTTGCGCAGGCCGTTGATGCCATTGGGACCATAGTAGCGGCTGGCCGGGGCGAAAAAGCCCAGCGTGTTATAGCCCCAGTAGTTGTGCAGGCCCTTTTGTAGCAGGAAATCGTCATCGGGAAAGGCGTGGATGGGCAGCAGTTCCACCGAGGTGACGCCGGTGGACTTGATGTAGTCGATCACCTCGCGCTGGGCGAGCCCCTCAAAAGTCCCCCGCAGCTCGGGTGGAACGGCAGGATGGAGCTGCGTGAAGCCCTTGACGTGGGTCTCATAAAAGATCGTCTTGGCCCAATCGATGCCTGGCTTGGCATCGCCGGACCAGTCATAGGCACGGGGATCAACGACCCGGGCCTTGGGCGTGACGGCGGCACTGTCTTCGTCATTGAACGACAGGTCCTTGTCCTCGGCATCGGCCAGATAGCTGAAATGGGCGGAAGACCACTGCACATCGCCGACAAGCTCACGTGCATAGGGGTCGATGAGTAGCTTGTTGGCATTGAAACGGTGACCATGTTCAGGCTCATAAGCCCCGTGCACACGGTAGCCATACAAGGTGCCAGGCCCCACCCCCGGCAGATAGCCATGCCAGATTTCGTTGGTGTATTCGGGAAGCGTGACACGCTCGACCTCGGCGCCGCTCTTTTCGTCAAACAGGCAAAGCTCGACCCGGCTCGCGAAGGCCGAGAACAGGGCAAAATTTGTTCCCTCGCCGTCCCAGTTTGCACCCAGTCTTGTGTAATCGCCCGCCAGTATTTGGCGCGGTGACGAATTCTTGTGTCGCATGGTCAGCTCCGGTCAGTGGCCAAGCTGAACGGTTATCGAGCCCGCAAGTTGCCAACGAACTTCGCGGTCCACCCATGCAGCCGGCGCAACACGTGACAAAGCGGCCAACCGCCGCGTTTCTCATGCAAGGTTATGGCAAACCCGCGCGGCCCACCCCGATCTTAATGACCTGATTAAGAAACCAAAGCGTCTCCCAAGGCGTTGGCCCTTCAAGGTGGGAGAACGCAGATGAAGAGCACTTCAGTCGGTCCGGCAAAGTCCAAGCCTGCAAAAGACGTCAAGCAGCAGGCCAACAAGCCGGATGCGCTTGGTGCCCTGGCCAGTCTGGCCGCCACTCGCATCGCCATCGAAGGGGTCGAGCCCGAGATCGATGGGGGGCGCTTTCCCGCCAAGACGATTGTGGGTGAGGTTTTTACGGTCGAGGCTGACGTGTTCAGCGACGGCCACGACAGCATTGAAGCCGCGTTACTCTATCGACCCCATGATGAAGCCGACTGGCGTGAGACCGCAATGGAATTTGTGGTCAATGACCGGTGGCGGGCCTCATTCGTGCCTGACCGGCTTGGGTGCTTCCGCTTTACGATCATCGCCTGGCGCAATCTCTATGCGACCTGGCACAAGGAAGTGGGCAAGAAATACGCCGCAGGACAACAGATTTCGCTCGAGCTGGAAGAAGGCAAGCGGTTGCTGGAGGCGGCACTAAATCAAACGCCGGCCCCAGCAGAGGACTATGGGCGTGCCTTGCGCCAATGTCTGGACAATTTTGCCAGCGCCCGGGACGATGCGGATCGGCTCGACATATTGACTGCGCCCGACGTGGCTATGTTGATGCGGCTTGGGGGGCAGCGTACAAATCTGAGCCGCTATGAGCGCGAGCTGGACGTGCATGTCGACCGCAAGGCGGCCAGTTTCAGCGCTTGGTATGAGCTGTTTCCCCGCTCGCAATCCGGGGATCCCGCACGCCACGGCACCTTCAACGACGTGGTGGAACGGCTGCCCTATGTGCAGGAGCTGGGGTTTGACGTCCTCTATTTTCCACCCATTCATCCCATCGGCAAGACCAATCGCAAAGGTCGCAACAACAGCCTGACACCGAGCCCGCAAGATCCCGGCAGCCCTTATGCCATAGGCTCTGACGAGGGCGGGCACGATGCCCTCCATCCCGAACTCGGCAGCTTCGAGGATTTCGCCAATCTGGTGGATGCGGCTCGTCGCCACGGTCTTGAGGTAGCGATCGATTTTGCCATCCAGTGCTCCCCCGATCACCCCTGGATCAAACAGCATCCCGAATGGTTCGACTGGCGGCCGGATGGCACCATCAAGTTCGCCGAAAACCCGCCCAAGAAATACGAGGATATCGTCAACGTCCATTTCTACCGGGACGCCATTCCCGGCCTGTGGATCGCGCTACGCGATATCGTGCTGTTCTGGATCGACAAGGGCGTCACGATCTTCCGCGTCGATAATCCGCATACAAAGCCCTTCCCGTTCTGGGAATGGATGATTGCCGATGTGCGCAGCCAGTACCCCGAAGCGATCTTTCTGGCTGAAGCCTTTACCCGCCCCAAGGTAATGAAGCGGCTGGCCAAGGTCGGGTTCTCGCAAAGCTACTCGTACTTTACCTGGCGCAATGAAAAGTGGGAGATCGAGGAATATCTCACCGAGCTGACCTCAGGGGACAGCCGGCACTATATGAGCCCGAATTTCTTCGCCAACACGCCCGATATCAATCCGGTCTATTTGCAGTATGGCGGCCGACCAGCGTTCCAGACGCGTCTGGTGCTGGCGGCCACGTTGGGCGGCAATTACGGCATCTACAATGGTTTTGAGATTTGTCAGGCTGAAGCAGTGCCGGGCAAGGAAGAATATCTCAACTCCGAAAAATACGAAATAACCGCGTGGAACTTCGATCACCCGGACAATATTTCCTGGGACATCAAGCTGATGAACCGGCTGCGCCGCGAACATAAGGCGCTGCAGAACTTCACCAATCTGACCTTCTACAACGCCTTTGAGGACAGCATCCTCTATTACGGCAAGCGCACGCCCGACAACGCAGACTTTCTGTTGTTCCACGTTTGCCTGGATCCGCACAATCCGCATGAGGCGTCATACGAGCTGCCGCTCTGGGAGCTGGGCTTGCCCGACGACGCCGCCATCGAGGTGGAAGATCTCGTCACCGGCCACCGCTTCACATGGCACGGCAAATACCAGCACATTCGCCTCGACCCCTACTACAAACCCTATGCAATTTGGCGCCTCATTGCGCCCGGAGTGACCGCATGATGGATACACTCGCCAATAACAGCGCCCGCAACACCGCTAATCGCAATGCCCGTGTCGACGGCATCATCGATCGGTCAAAGACCGACTGGTATCGTGACGCAATCATCTACCAGTTGCACGTCAAGGCATTTCAGGATGCCAATGGCGATGGCATCGGAGATTTTGCCGGCCTGATGCGGCGCCTCGATCATGTACAGGAGCTGGGCGCGACTGCAATCTGGTTGCTGCCGTTCTACCCCTCGCCGCTGCGCGACGACGGCTATGACATCTCAGATTACCGCTCGATCAACCCTTCCTACGGCACCATGAAGGAATTCAAGGCCTTCGTCGCCGAAGCGCATCGTCGCGGCCTGCGGGTAATCACCGAGCTGGTCATCAATCACACCTCCGACCAGCACCCATGGTTCCAGAAGGCGCGGGCGGCCAAGGCCGGCTCGGCAGCGCGCGACTTTTACGTCTGGAGTGACACGGACACCAAGTGGCCGGAAACCCGGATCATCTTTACCGATACCGAAAAATCGAACTGGACCTGGGATGCTGTGGCCGGCCAGTTCTACTGGCACCGGTTCTATTCGCATCAGCCTGATCTGAACTTCGACAATCCGCGTGTGCTCGACGAAGTGCTCAAGGTGATGCGCTTTTGGCTGGACATGGGCGTGGACGGTCTGCGCCTGGACGCCATTCCCTATCTGATCGAGCGCGACGGGACCAACAACGAGAACCTGGACGAGACCCACGACGTCCTCAAGAAAATCCGCGCCGAGCTCGACCGCAATTACAGTGATCGCATGCTGCTGGCAGAGGCCAACCAGTGGCCCGAAGATACCCGACCCTATTTCGGCGAGGGCGATGAATGCCACATGGGCTTTCACTTCCCGCTGATGCCGCGGATGTATATGGCCCTGGCGCAGGAAGACCGTCATCCGATTACCGACATCATCCGTCAGACCCCGGAAATCCCCGACAATTGCCAATGGGGCATCTTCCTGCGCAACCATGACGAGCTGACGCTCGAAATGGTCACCGATCAGGAACGCGATTACCTCTGGCGCACCTATGCCGAGGATCGGCGCGCGCGCATCAATCTGGGTATTCGCCGGCGTCTGGCGCCGCTGATGCAGAATGATCGGCGCAAGATCGAATTGCTGAACTCGCTGTTGATGTCCATGCCCGGGACACCGATCATGTATTATGGTGATGAGATCGGGATGGGGGACAACTACTATCTGGGCGACCGCGACGGGGTACGCACGCCAATGCAATGGTCGGCTGACCGCAACGCCGATTTCTCCCGGGCCAATCCGCAGCAGCTCTATCTGCCGGCCATTCAGGATCCGATCTATGGCTATCAGGCCATCAATGTTGAAAGCCAGCAGGGCGATCCCTCATCGCAGCTGAACTGGACGCGCCGGATGATCGCCGTGCGCAAGCAGCACCCCGCCTTCGGCCGCGGAACCATGACCCTGCTTTATCCCCGCAACCGCAAGGTGCTGACCTATGTCCGCGAAATGGACGACGAACGTGTGCTGTGCGTGGCCAATCTGTCACGAACAGCGCAGGCGGTCGAAGTCGATCTGTC
>TARA_R110002124_G_scaffold4800_24_pt1 | contig 21800 bp, 20 predicted proteins | sample TARA_R110002124 | Tara Oceans TARA_R110002124 (sample SAMEA4397445) | marine metagenome | biome: Polar Biome; feature: [SRF] surface water layer (ENVO:00010504); material: water (ENVO:00002006), including particulate matter (ENVO:01000060) such as... | depth 5 m | reverse complement strand
GCATCGACCGCCAGCGCCTCCAGCGTCTGATTGGTGCGCATCCTCCGCCAACCGGGCGCAACCGGCAGGGCGGTGGGCGTGGCGCGGTCCGAAGCATAGCGCATGACCCGGCTCTGGCGCCATCCTTCGAAGGACAGATGCAACGTGCCGTCCGGCGCCTGATCCATGCCTTCGATGTCGGCGCGGACTTCGCCCAGGGGCGATCCTGAAAGATCAAGCGGCATGAAATGTTCGATCTCGTCGATCCCGGTCAGCCGACCGGCGGAATCGCGCAACAAGTTGAACCGCACGGCAAATCCACGGTCGCTGAACGCAAGCGCGCGGGTCCTGTCGGCGCTCAGCTCGATGGCGGAAAAGCCGCCAAACTGGGCCTCGTCCTTTGCCCAGCGAAACACCGTGTTCGGGCGGGTGGTGATCGCACCGGCGGTCGGGGCGGGCAGCGACAGCGCCGCCGCGCCGGTCAATGCAAGGACATGCCGGCGGGACAGGCGTAGGCGGGCTTCGGGCGGGGGCATCTGGGTTCCGTTCTTTGTGGCGCGCACCCTAGACGCGCGGCGCGGTGCGGAAAACCTCTCATTCCGACATATCGCTTGAAGTTTACCGGCGCTGGGCGTATAGGACCTTCAACAGCGGCGGCTGAGGGGTGAAAACTCCAAGGCACCACCGGGATTCATGGCGGGCCGCACGGCCCGTTTTTTCATTTCTGGAGGTTCGCCCATGAGCGAGCATATCAGCGACCCTTCGAACATCACCGATCTGGTGGCGCGCACGGCGATCGATCAGCGGCTTGCCGAGATCGTGCGCCCCGCGATCGAGGTCGAGGGTTTCGAACTGGTGCGTCTGCGCCTGATGGCGGGCAAGACCCGGACCTTGCAGATCATGGCCGACCGGCCCGCCGGCGGCATCGAGATCGACGAGCTGGGCACGGTCACCACCAATGTGTCGGCGGTTCTGGATGTCGAGGATCCGCTCGATGACGCCTATGTGCTGGAAGTGTCCAGCCCGGGCATCGACCGCCCGCTGACCCGGCTCAAGGATTTCGAGACCTGGTCTGGCCATGAAGCGCGGATCGAGACCGAGGAACTGATCGACGGTCGCCGCCGGTTCAAGGGCACCTTGCAGGGTGTGGAGGGCAACGAGGTTCTGATCGAGATCGAGGATCAGGGCGCACCCGTTACCATCGGCCTGCAATTCGACTGGCTGTCCGATGCCAAGCTGATCCTGACCGACGAACTGATCGCCGAGACATTGCGCGCCCGCAAGGATTCCGGCGTCATCGACGAAGCCGATTTTGACGATATTCAAACCGAGACCGCTTCCGAGGAGGAGTGATTCATGGCCATCACCAGTGCCAACCAGCTGGAACTGTTGCAGACCGCCGAGGCCGTCGCGCGCGAAAAACTGATCGACCCGGAACTGGTCGTGCAAGCGATGGAGGACAGTCTGGCCCGTGCCGCGAAGTCCCGCTATGGCGCCGACATGGACATCCGCGTCAATATCGACCGCAAGACCGGCCGCGCGACGTTCACCCGCGTGCGCACCGTGGTCGAGGACGATCTGCTGGAAAACTACCACGCGGAACTGACGGCCGAACAGGCAAAGGCCTTCATGGCCGATCCGAAGGTCGGCGACGAGATCACCGAAGAGGTGCCGCCGGTCGAACTGGGCCGTATCGCCGCGCAATCGGCCAAGCAGGTGATCTTGCAAAAGGTTCGCGAAGCCGAGCGCGACCGCCAGTATGAGGAATTCAAGGACCGTGCGCAGACGATCATCAACGGTGTCGTCAAGCGCGAGGAATACGGCAATATCATCGTTGATATCGGCCGGGGCGAAGGCATCCTGCGGCGCAACGAAAAGATCGGCCGCGAGACCTATCGCCCGAACGACCGCATCCGCTGCTTCATCAAGGATGTGCGCCGCGAACCCCGTGGCCCGCAGGTCTTCCTGAGCCGCACCGCGCCGGAATTCATGGCCGCGCTGTTCAAGATGGAAGTGCCGGAAATCTACGACGGCATCATCGAGATCAAGGCCGTCGCCCGTGACCCCGGTTCGCGCGCCAAGATCGCCGTTATCAGCTATGACAGCAGCATCGACCCGGTCGGCGCCTGCGTCGGCATGCGCGGCAGCCGCGTGCAGGCCGTGGTGAACGAATTGCAGGGCGAGAAGATCGACATCATCCCGTGGAACGAGGATCAGGCGACCTTCCTGGTGAACGCGCTGCAACCCGCCGAAGTGTCGAAGGTTGTGATCGACGAGGATGCTGCCCGCATCGAAGTCGTGGTGCCGGATGAGCAATTGTCGCTGGCGATCGGCCGGCGCGGTCAGAACGTGCGCCTGGCCAGCCAGTTGACCGGTCTGGACATCGACATCATGACCGAATCGGACGAATCGGCACGCCGCCAGGCAGAGTTTGCCGAACGGACCGCCCTGTTCATGGAAACGCTGGACATCGACGAGATGATGGCCCAGCTGCTGGTCGCCGAGGGTTTCGCGAACCTGGAAGAAGTTGCCTATGTGGAGCTTGACGAACTGCTGTCGATCGACGGTTTCGACGAGGACACCGCGCAAGAGCTTCAGGCCCGCGCCCGGGATCGGCTGGAAGCGATCAACGCCGCCGCGCTGGAAGCCGCGCGGGCGCTGGGCGCCGAGGACAGCCTGATTTCGTTCGAAGGCCTGACGCCGCAAATGGTCGAGGCGCTGGCCAAGGACGGTGTGAAAACGCTGGAGGACTTCGCCACCTGCGCCGATTGGGAACTGGCCGGCGGCTGGACCACCGAAGGCGGGCAGCGGGTGAAGGATGACGGCATTCTGGAACCCTTCGAGATGAGTCTGGAAGAAGCCCAGCATCTGGTGATGACCGCGCGCATCCAGTTGGGCTGGGTTGATCCGGCCGATCTGGAGCAGGACGCGGACGACGAAGACCTCTCCGCCGATGACGGCGACGAGGAAAGCGTCTGAGGCCCGGAGGCGGAGCGCATGACGCGCGGCGGTCGCACCAAGGACAGGGATGAACCCGAACGGCGCTGCATCGCCACCGGGGAAACCCAACCGCGCGGCGGGCTGATTCGGTTTGTTGTCGGGCCCGATGCAACGGTGGTGCCCGACATCACCGGCAAGCTGCCCGGGCGCGGGATGTATGTCAGCGCCGACCGGGATGCGCTGGAACTGGCGGTCAAGCGCCGCCTGTTCTCGCGCGCGGCGAAAATGCAGGTGACGGCGCCCGAGGATCTGGCGCAACAGGTGCATGATTTGCAGACCCGCCGGGTGATCGATCTGATCTCGATGGCGCGCAAGGCGGGGCAGGCGGTGGCGGGGTATGAAAAGACCCGCGACTGGCTGCGAAACGAGGATGCAGCCCTGCTTATCCAGGCCAGTGATGGCTCGGAACGGGGCAAGACGAAACTGCGCCCCCCGGACGGCGCGCACAGCCATCTCACTTGCCTGAGCGCCGGTGAAATCGGTTTTGCATTCGGCCGGGAACATGTAATACATGCCGCGCTTGCCGCTGGCGGTCTGTGCACACGTGTAGTAGAGGAAGCGGCAAAGCTCGCGCGGATGCGCGGGCGTGACGGTGGTTCGACCACCGGAGAGGATTGACGAGACGCATGAGCGATACAGACGGCAAAAAGCCCCTTGGGCTACGAGGAACTCCGGGTCAGGTGAAGCAGAGCTTCAGCCATGGCCGGACCAAGGCGGTGGTTGTGGAAACCAAGCGCAAGCGCGTCCTCGTGCCAAAATCGGGCGCCCAGGCTCCCTCCGTGGACAATGAAGCCAAGAAGAACGCGCAAGGCGGCAACGCGGGTCGTCGTCCCGCCGGGATTTCCGAGGCCGAGCTGGAACGCCGCCTTGCTGCGGTCCGCGCCGCCAAATCGCGTGAGGTCGAAGAAGCCGCCGCGCGCCTGGCCAATGAGAAGGCGCGCGAGGAAGACCGCGAACGCCGCCGCGCCGAAATTGAGGAGCGCGAACGCGAGGAGCGCGAGCGCGAGGCCCAGCTGAAGGCCAAGGCCGAGGAAGAGGCCCGCAAGGCCGAGGAAGCGGCGAAGGCAGAAAAGGCCGAGAAAGCCGCTGCTGCGGCCCCCGCTGCGCCGGCCGCAAAGGCCGAGGAACGCCCGGCTGATCGTGGCCCGGTCCGTGGTGGTGGGGTTCCCACCCCGCGCAAGACCGACCGGGAACGCGACGACCGCAACAAGGGCAAGGCCCGCAACGATGGCGGAGGCCGCCGCTCGGGCAAGCTGACGCTGAACGCGGCGCTGTCTGGCGAAGGCGGCGGGCGCCAGCGCTCTATGGCCGCGATGAAGCGCAAGCAGGAACGCGCCCGCGCAAAGGCGCTTGGCCTTGGCCAGCAGGCCGAAAAGCAGGTGCGCGACGTGCAGCTGCCGGAAACCATTGTCGTGCAGGAACTGGCCAACCGGATGGCCGAACGTGCCGCCGACGTGGTCAAGTCCCTGATGAAGATGGGCATGATGGTGGCGATGAACGAGCCCATCGACGCCGATACCGCCGAACTGGTGATCGAGGAATTCGGACACAAGGCTGTGCGCGTGTCTGACGCCGATGTCGAACAGGTCATCCAGACCATCGAGGACAAGGACGAGGACCTGCAATCGCGCCCGCCGATCATCACGATCATGGGCCATGTGGACCACGGCAAGACCTCGCTGCTGGACGCGATTCGCAAGACCAGCGTTGTGTCGGGCGAAGCCGGCGGAATCACCCAGCATATCGGCGCCTATCAGGTGACCACCGAATCGGGCGCCGTGCTGTCCTTCCTGGACACGCCGGGCCACGCTGCGTTCACCTCCATGCGTGCCCGCGGTGCGCAGGTGACGGATATCGTCATTCTGGTGGTGGCGGCCGACGATTCGGTGATGCCGCAGACGATCGAAGCGATCAACCACGCCAAGGCCGCCAAGGTGCCGATGATCGTGGCGATCAACAAAATCGACCGCCCCGCTGCCGACCCCAACAAGGTCCGCACCGAGCTGTTGCAACAGGAAGTCGTTGTCGAAGCGATGGGCGGCGACGTGCAGGATGTCGAAGTATCGGCTGTAACCGGTGACGGGCTGGACGAGCTGCTGGAAGCCGTCGCGCTTCAGGCAGAAATCCTGGAACTGAAGGCCAACCCCAACCGCGCCGCACAGGGCGCGGTCATCGAGGCCAAGCTGGATGTCGGCCGTGGCCCGGTTGCCACGGTTCTGGTGCAGCACGGCACCCTGCGCAAGGGCGACATCTTTGTCGTCGGTGAGCAGTGGGGCAAGGTGCGCGCGCTGATCGACGATCAGGGCGAGCGCGTCGATGAGGCCGGGCCGTCGGTCCCGGTTGAGGTTCTGGGCCTGAACGGCACACCCGAAGCCGGCGATGTTCTTGACGTCGTCGAGACCGAGGCACAGGCCCGCGAGATCGCCGATTACCGCGAACAGGCGGCCAAGGACAAACGCGCAGCCGCCGGTGCCGCGACCACGCTGGAACAGCTGATGGCCAAGGCCAAGGCCGACCAGACGGTCGCAGAGCTGCCGGTGCTGGTGAAAGCCGATGTGCAGGGCTCTGCCGAAGCCATCGTTCAGGCGCTGGAAAAGGTCGGCAACGACGAGGTGCGCGTGCGCGTCCTGCACTACGGTGTGGGTGCGATCACTGACTCGGATGTCGGTCTGGCCGAAGCCTCGGGCGCGCCGATCATCGGCTTCAACGTCCGTGCCAACGCGACCGCGCGCAACGCTGCCCAGCAAAAGGGCGTCGAGATCCGCTATTACTCGATCATCTATGACCTGATCGACGACATCAAGGCGGCGGCCTCGGGCCTGTTGTCGGACGAGGTGCGCGAGAATTTCATCGGCTATGCAGAGATCCGCGAAGTGTTCAAGGTGTCCAATGTCGGCAAGGTTGCTGGCTGTCTGGTGACCGAGGGCGTGGCGCGGCGTTCGGCTGGCGTGCGTCTGCTGCGCGACAACGTGGTGATCCACGAAGGCACGCTGAAGACCCTCAAGCGCTTCAAGGACGAGGTGAAGGAAGTCATCTCGGGCCAGGAATGCGGTATGGCGTTCGATAACTACGACGACATCCGCCCGAAAGACGTGATCGAGATCTTCGAGCGTGAGACGGTGGAGCGGTCGCTGAAGTGATCGGCTAAATCAAGTGACAAGCATTAGGGCCGGGGCGCAAACCCCGGCCTTTTGCGTAGGGTGGGTTTTCAACCCACCTATGGCGGCGATGGTGGGGTAGAACCCCACCCTACACCCGGCATCACGCCCCGTAAGGCACCCAGACCGTTTTCACCTGCACCGCGCGGTTCAGGAACGCGCGGCTCTGACCGTCGGCACCCATCCAGTCGCGCAGAACGGGGTCGGCCCAGACCGGTTTCAGGTTTCCCGCCGATTGGCGCTCGGCCAGGGCGCAGGTGTCCGGGTCGCCAAACACCCACAGCACGGCGACGCCATCATGCCTGGCCAGCGTGTCGGTCAACTCGGTTCGCGGGCCGGTGACGATGTTCACCACGCCGCCCGGAAGGTCCGAGGTTTCCAGCACCTGCACCAGGTCCAGCGCGGCCACGGGGTTGGATTGCGACGGCACGATGACCACGCGGTTGCCCATCGCCAGCGCCGGCATCAAAGCCGACACAAACCCCAGCAAAGGCGCCTCCTCGGGGGCGATGATGCCCATGACGCCAAAGGGTTCCTTCATCGCCAGTGTCACATGTGCCGATTGCGTGGAATGCACGCGCCCGTCATGCTTGTCCGCCCAGGCGGCCCAGTAGAATGCCCGACGGATCGCCAGGTCCACCTCATCCTGCCCCACGCGCGCAGCAAACTCGGCAGCGCGGGCGTTCAGGTTTTCGGCAAGGAAATACAGCACCTGCGCGCGGTTGTGGCCGGTCACGGCGGACCAGCCGCCCGCCTTGGACGCGGCTTCGACAGCGTTGCGGATGTCCTTGCGGCTGCCCAGCGGCACCTGTGCGCCCGAAACCGCGTAGGACGCGCCGCCATCCGGGCGTTTCTGTGCGCCACCGATATACAGCTTCCGTGTGCGATCGATCCCACCATCCGCGCCAATCCCGGGGCTGGCTGAAAGGGCCTCGGCGGGTTTTCGTGGCTTCCCGACGGGGGCAATGCGCTTGAGATAGGCCGCCATCCCCTCGCGCGCGCCCTCGCGGCCAAAGCCGCTTTCGCGCATCCCGCCAAAGGGGGCGTTGGCGTCAAACAGGTTGGTGCCGTTGATCCAGACAATTCCCGCCTTGACCGATGCCGCGATATCCAGCGCCGTGGTGATGGTCTCCGACCAGACCGACGCGGCCAGCCCGTAGCGCGTGTTGTTGGCCAGTTCCACGGCCTCGGACGGGGTGCGGAAGGTCATCAGGCTGACGATGGGGCCGAAGATTTCTTCGGACATGGCGATATTCGCCGCACCAAGTCCGGTCAGCAGACCCGGTGCGCAAAAGCTGCCGGGGCCATCGGGGGCAGGGGCTTGGTGCAGCACCGCGCCTTCCTCGACCGCCTGCGCAACAATCCCCTGAATGCGCGTCAATTGGGTTTGGTCGACAATGGCGCCGATATCGGTGGATTTGTCCAAGGGATCGCCCACGCGCAGGGTATCCATGCGGGCTTTCAGGCGCGCGGTGAAGATCTCGGCCACCGATTCCTGCACCAGGATGCGCGACCCGGCGCAGCAGACCTCGCCCTGGTTGAACCAGATGGCATCGACCACCCCTTCGACCGCCGCGTCCAGATCGGCGTCGTCAAAAACGATGAACGGCGATTTGCCGCCCAGTTCCAGCGTCAACGCCTTGCCGCTGCCGGCCGTCGCCTGACGGATGCGGCGGCCGACCTCGGTGCTGCCGGTAAAGGCGATCTTGTCCACGTCGGGATGATCGACCAGCGCGGCCCCGGTGGCACCATCGCCGGTCACGATGTTGACGACACCGGCGGGCAGCCCGGCCTCGCGGCACAGCTCGGCAAACAGAAGCGCCGTCAGCGGCGTCTGTTCGGCGGGTTTCAGCACAACGGTATTGCCTGCCGCCAGCGCAGGCGCGACTTTCCACGCCAGCATCAAGAGCGGAAAGTTCCACGGGATGATCTGACCGCACACGCCATGCGGGCGATGGCCGGGGAATTCATCGGCCAGCAACTCGGCCCAGCCCGCGTGATGATAGAAATGGCGCACGGCAAGCGGCACGTCGATGTCGCGCGATTCGCGGATCGGCTTGCCGTTGTCCATCGATTCCAGCACGGCAAACAGGCGTTCACGCTTTTGCAGCAGGCGGGCCAGCGCATAGAGATGCCGGGCGCGGGCATGACCGGGCAGCGCCGCCCAACTCTTGCCGGCCCTGCGCGCCGCCTTGACCGCCGAGTCAATGTCTGCCGCACTGCCCTGACTGATCCGCGCCAGTTCGGCGCCGGTGGCGGGGTTGAAACTGGCAAAGCCATCGGCGGGCTTGGTGAAGCGGCCGTTGATGAAATGGCCAAAGCCGTCATGCGCGGCCAGCCAGTCCTGCGCGGCGGTGGGGGATTCAGGGGCAGGGCCGTAATCCATGCGTGTCAGGACCTCGGAAACGGTGGGCATGTAAACCTCAGGCAATCGCGTGACGGTGTGAGGCGGCGTAGCGCCCCGTGACAAAATGCTCCAACTGGCGTTCGATATCCGCCAGCATGGAGGACGCGCCAAAGCGGAACAGATCGGGGTTCAGCCATTCGCGGCCCAGTTCTTCCTTCATCAGGATCTGCCAGGCGATGGCGTCCTTGGCGGTCTTGATCCCGCCCGCGGGCTTGAAGCCGATCTTGAAGCCCGTGCGCGCGCCGTAATCGCGCAGGGCCCGCACCATGGTCAGACTGACCGGCAACGTGGCGTTGACCGGTTCCTTGCCGGTGGACGTCTTGATGAAATCCGACCCGGCCTGCATGGCAACCATCGACGCGGCATAGACATTCGACAGCGTGGACAACTCACCCGTCGCCAGGATGGCTTTCATATGCGCATCCCCACAGGCTTCGCGCATGGCGGCGATTTCGTCATAAAGCGCGCTCCAGTTGCCCTTGAACACATGCTCACGGCTGATGACGATGTCGATTTCATCCGCGCCCTGATCGACGGCGTAGCGGATTTCAGCCAGTCGCAAACCCATCGGCATCAGCCCCGCCGGAAACCCGGTGGCGACCGAAGCCACGGGAATGCCACTGTTCGACAAAGCGCGCCTGGCCGTGGCAACCATGGTAGGATAGACGCAGACCGCGCCGGTCCTTGGCATTTCGTTCAGGCCAAGACCGGTAACGATATGGTCGGCCAGCGGACGCCGTGCCTTGGCGCACAGGCGTTCGACGCGGTGGTCGGTGTCATCGCCCGAAAGGGTCGTCAGGTCCGTGCATTGCAGCGCGTTGACCAGCCAGGCGGCCTGATATTCCTTCTTCACGCTGCGCCGTGTGGCCAGCGTGCCAGCGCGGCGTTCGGCGGCGGGGCGATTGATGCGCACAGCGTCGAACCAATCGGTGGTCAGCGGTGTTCCGGGGTTGCGGTCGATCATCTTGGGGTTCCGGGGTTTGTCAGCGCGCGAGTATGCGCCGGGCGCATTTTTCGTGCAATCCCCCAGTTTGACCGAATGGTCAAAGCCAGCCACAAGCGATTTGACATCGCGCCCCGCCCCTTATACCCAAGTGCAATGGTTGGAATTGGCCCCGCCCCGACGCAAGGCCCCCGATACCAGCGCCAGAGAGACCCATGACAGAGCTGCCAAAGACCCTGACATTCCGCATGCCTGCCGAGGCAACTCCGACGGGGTTTCGGCAGCGTCCGACCAGAACGCTGCTGGAAGTGGACCGCCTGCGCAAGACCTTTCAGCGCGCCGAGGCGGCGGCGGTTGAACGTGTCAGCCTGGATCTGGGCGAGGGCGAGTTGCTGGCGCTGCTGGGGCCATCGGGCTGCGGCAAGACGACGACCCTGCGCATGATCGGCGGCTTTGAAACCCCCGATGAAGGCCGTATCCTGTTCGAAGGGCGCGATATCACGCATCTGACGCCCGAAGCGCGCGGCATCGGTTTCGTGTTTCAGGATTACGCCCTGTTCCCGCATCTGAGTGTTCTGGACAATGTGCGCTTTGGCCTGCGCAAACTGCCCCGCGCCCAGGCCAGGGCCCGCGCCGAGGACATGCTGGCGCTGGTGGGGCTTGAGCAGCTTGGCAAGCGCCGCCCGCACCAGCTTTCAGGCGGCCAGCAGCAGCGCGTCGCGCTGGCGCGGGCGCTGGCGGTGGCGCCGAAACTGATCTTGCTGGACGAGCCGTTTTCCAATCTGGACGCCAAGATGCGCGTCGAAACGCGGCAAGAGGTGCGAAAGCTGCTGAAATCAACGGGATCGGCGGGCATCCTGGTGACCCACGATCAGGAAGAGGCCCTGGCCCTGGCCGACCGGATCGCGGTGATGGATCAGGGGCGCGTCGTGCAGGTCGGCACGCCCGACGAGATCTATTTGAACCCGGTCAACGAGTTCGTGGCCAATTTCCTGGGTCGCTCGAACATCCTGCGTGGCACCGCCGATGGCATGCATGTGCAGACCGCGTTCGGCGACCTGCCCATGAGCCGGGCGGCCAACGGGGCGGTTACATTGGCCGTTCGGCCAGAACAGATCATGCTGGAGCCGGATATCAACGGTGCGGCAATCATCGTGGGCCGGGAATTTCGCGGGCACGACCAGATTTACTGGGTGCAGGAAGGGGATGAGAGCATGATGGTCATTTCCGGCCCGGGCGCGCAGCACCCGATCGGCGCGCGGGTCAACCTGCGGATCTGTGATTGCGTGGTTCCGCTTACGTGATCCCTTGCGGGTTCCGGCAGCGCGCAAAATGCGGTAGGCTGGGGCAAAACAAAGACACAGAGCAGGCTTATGAAACACGCGCGTATTCTTGCGCTTGGAGCGGCGATGGCGCCGGTCCTGTCGATGGAGGCCAGCGCCTCGATCGAACGATCCATCTTCCCTGTCCCGCGCCCGACTGCTGGTCTTGTTGCGGGCGGTGATGCCGATACCGCGCTGGCCCCGGCCCTGTCGGTCAGGCCGCAGATGCGCCCGTCCGCGCCGTCGGCGCGACTGACCGAGACCCGGACCGGAGGGCAAGCAGGACCCATCGACCCGGCGGTAGCGCAATGGTTGCGCGGATTTCGCGCCCGGGCCGAGGCCGAGGGCATTGCCCACGCCACGCTGGACACCGCGTTTGCGGATTTGCAGATCGACCCGGACATTCTGGACCACGAAAACAACCAGCCGGAGTTTTCGCGTCCGATCTGGGCCTATCTGGATAACGCGGTCTCTGAATCCCGTATTTCCGACGGGCGCGCGATGCTGCGCGAGTATCGAAGCACGCTGGACGAGATCGAGGCGCGCTACGGTGTCGAGCGCGAGGTCGTCATTGCGATCTGGGGGATGGAGAGCGCCTACGGGGCGCTGCGCGGGACCAAGCCGATCATTCCGTCCCTGACGGCGCTGGCCATGGGCAGCCGCCGCGCCGGGTTTTATGAAGCGCAGCTGATCGGCGCGCTGCGGATCCTGCAGGCGGGCGATGTCCAGCCCGCGCAAATGACCGGAAGCTGGGCCGGCGCCATGGGGCACACGCAGTTCATCCCCACCAGCTATCTGGAATTCGCCGTCGATTTTCGCGGGGACGGGCGCCGCGACATCTGGTCGGATGATCCGACGGATGCGCTGGCATCGACTGCGGCCTATCTGGCGCGTCAGGGCTGGCAGAGCGGGCAGCCCTGGGGCGTGGAAGTGCGCATTCCGTCGGGGTTTGACCCGCGTCTGGCCAATACCAGCCGCGATGTCGGGGACTGGGCGCAACTGGGGGTTCGCGCCCAGCGCGGTGCGCAACTGCCGGGCTCGGGCGAGGCGACGCTGATGTTCCCCGCCGGATCGCAGGGGCCCGCGCTTCTGGCGTTTCGCAATTTCCGCGTGATCAAGCGCTACAACAACGCCGATGCCTATGCGATCGGCGTGGGCCATCTGGCCGACCGGCTGGGTGGCGGCGGCGCGATTGTCGCCGACTGGCCGCGCGACGATCGCCCCCTGGCCCGGTCCGAGCGCGAGGAACTGCAACGCCTGCTGCAACGCGCGGGCCTGTATCGGGGCGCCATCGACGGACATGTCGGATCCGGCACCCTGGCCGCGGTGCGCGACTGGCAGGCGGCGAACGGGCTGGCGCCGGATGGGTATGTGTCCTTGGCCCTGCTGGAACGGATGCGTCGATAGCGGTTTCGCGCGGGCTGGCGCCCGCGCGACCGGGGCACGCCGTTGGAACGGCGTGACGGGGGCGCGGCCCCCTCTGGCCTGCGGCCATTCACCCCCGGAGTATTTTGGGCAAGATGAAGCTGACAGGACGGACTCAGAGGGTGAGGTTCGGGCCGGAACCGAGTCCGGAGTCGGGCTCGGAATCGGTGAGTTCGGTTTCCAGGAATCGCTCGAACGCGTCCAGGTTGACGGGTTCGAACTGGCCGAAGGCCTGCATCCAGACGGTGGCAGCCTTCAGCGAGTCGGGTTCCAGTTTGCACCATTTCACGCGCCCGCGTTTTTCCTGGCTGATCAGCCCGGCATTGGCCAGAATGGACAGGTGCTTTGACACCGCGGCCAGGGACATGTCGATCGGATCGGCCACGTCGCTGACGGCCATGTCGTCTTCCAGCAGCATCGACAGGATCGCCCGGCGCGTGGGATCGGCCAGTGCCATGAAGATGGTGTTCAGTTGTGGATCGGTGCTCATGGATGGCAGTGTGACCGGGCGGGCGCAAACAATCAACCAGCTGGTTGAATATGCCTGGCGGGTGACTGCCGTGTTCTGGCGCGTCCCGGGCGCTCTTACGTCAGAAATATATCTTACATTTTCAATATCTTACGAATACGATATCGTGCTTGACTCGGTGCCGGGCGGCTTCTAGGTTGCGCCCGACTGTCCTGAGGGCTTCACCCATGTCCGACCCTGACGATCTGGAGCGACTGCGCGCGCTCGATGAGCGGCTGGCAAGGTTGAAGAAGGCAAAAGCGCCCGCGCCGAAGACAGCCGACGGCCATGAGATGGCGCAGCACGCCTGGCGCATGGTGACAGAGCTTGTAGCCGGTCTGTTGATCGGTTTTGGCATTGGATTTGGGCTGGATACCGTGTTTGGGACCATGCCGATATTCCTGGTGCTGTTCGTTTTGCTGGGTCTTGTGGCCGGTATCCGCGTGATGATGCGGTCCGCGCAGGAGGTCCAGCGCCAGAGCATGAAAGCGGCGGAGCGATCCGCTGAGGACGAGAGGGACTGAACGTGGCGGCGGACTATCAAAAAGAAGGCCTGTCCTTTTACCCGATGGATCAGTTCATCGTCAGTCCGCTGGGCGGAGGCGACGAGCTTTATTTCTACACCGTGTCGAACGTGACGCTGTGGATGGCGATCACCGTTGTCGCGGCGTCGCTGCTGTTCGTCATGGGCACCCGCGGCCGGGCCATCGTTCCGACGCGGATCCAGTCGGTTGCGGAACTGGCCTACGGCTTCATTCACAAGATGGTCGAGGATGTCGCGGGCCGGGATGGCCTGAAATTCTTCCCCTACATCTTCACGCTGTTCCTGTTCATCCTGTTCTCGAACGCGATGGGCCTTCTGCCGATGTCGTTCACGACCACGTCGCAGATCGCCGTGACTGCTGTCCTGGCGATGGCCGTGTTCCTGACCGTGACAATCGTTGGATTCTACATCCACGGCATGAAATTCCTGGGCCTGTTCTGGGTGTCCTCGGCGCCGCTGGCCCTGCGCCCGATCCTGGCGCTGATCGAGGTCATCAGCTATTTCGTGCGCCCGGTCAGCCATTCCATTCGTCTGGCCGGCAACATGATGGCGGGCCACGCCGTGGTCAAGGTGTTCGCCGCGTTCGCGCCGCTGATCCTGATCTCGGGCATCGGCATCGCCGTCACACCGCTGTCGATCCTTGCCATCACCGCCATCCTGGCGCTTGAAACCCTCGTGGCCTTTATTCAGGCCTACGTATTTACCATCCTGACCTGCGTTTACCTGAAAGATGCTCTGCATCCTTCGCACTGAGGTCGGGCTCATCAATCACGCCAATTTCCAATCGTAAGGAGCTACTGCTATGGAAGGCAATATCGTTCAAATGGGCGCGTACATCGGCGCTGGCCTGGCATGCATCGGCATGGGTGGGGCTGCAGTTGGTGTGGGCAACGTTGCCGGCAACTTCCTGTCGGGTGCGCTGCGCAACCCGTCGGCTGCCGCCGGCCAGACAGCCACGCTGTTCATCGGCATCGCGTTCGCCGAAGCGCTGGGGATCTTCTCGTTCCTCGTTGCGCTGCTGCTGATGTTTGCCGTCTGATCCTGACCTTTCCGTGATCCTTGCAGTCGGGCGGGTGGCAACGCGCGCCCGGCGGTTACGGTCCATCAGGAGGACGCCATGTCTGCAGATACTGCCCAGCAAGTGACAGAGCACGCAGCAGACGCCGCTCAGGCCGCGGAAGCGGCAGGTTCGGGCGGGTTGCCGCAGCTTGATTTTTCGACATTCGGCAACCAGATCTTCTGGCTTGTCGTGTCGATTGTCGTGCTTTACTTCATTCTTTCGCGCGTGGCGTTGCCCCGTATCGGTTCGGTTCTGGCCGAACGGACCGGGACGATCACCAACGATATCGCCGCGGCGGAAACCTTCAAGGCCCAGGCCGCCGAAGCCGAAGCCGCCTATCACAAGGCGCTGGATGACGCGCGCGCGGCTGCCGCCAGGGTCATCGACGATGCCAAGGCAGAGATCCAGAAGGATCTTGACGTGGCGATTGCCAAGGCCGACGCCGAGATCGCCGCGCGCACAGCGGAATCCGAGGTGCGGATCGGAGAAATCCGGGACTCGGCTGCCGAGGCCGTGAAAGCGGTCGCCAAGGACACCACCAAGGAGTTGCTGGGCTCGTTCGGCGTTTCCGCCGATGCGCGGTCGGTGACGGCTGCGGTGAATGCCCAGTTGAAAGGGGGTGCCGCATGACCCGGCTTTGGACCCTGATCGCCGTGTTCGCCGCCTCGCCGGCCTTCGCGGCGCCCGGTGAGCCGTTCTTCTCGCTGCGCAACACTGACTTCGTGGTGGTGATCGCGTTCCTGATCTTTGTGGGCGTGCTGGTCTATTTCAAGGTGCCCGGCATGCTGACGGGGCAGCTCGATAAGCGCGCCGAGACGATCCGCGCCGAACTGGATGAAGCCCGCAAGTTGCGCGAAGAAGCGCAGGAATTGCGAGCTTCTTTCGAGCGCAAGAAGGCCGAGGTCAAGGACCAGGCCGAGCGGATCGTTGCCAAGGCCAGGGCGGATGCCGAGGTCGCCGCGCAGCAAGCCCGGGTCGATCTGGAAGCGTCGATCGCGCGTCGCTTGCGCGCCGCCGAAGATTCGATCGCAGCGGCCGAGGCTGGCGCCGTGCGAGAGGTGCGCAATCAGGCGATTTCGGTGTCCGTCGGTGCCGCCAGTGAGCTGATCGCCAAGAACCTTGGCGCGGACGCAGCCGGCAAGCTGATCGAGGAATCGATCCAGACCGTCAACGCGCGGATGCACTGAGTCGGTTGGCTTTGAAACCTGAATTGGCCCCGACGGCATTGCCGCTCGGGGCCTTTTTCGTCAACGATCCTTGCGGTGAAGATTATCGCTGACCCGAAAGCCCTCGGGGATCGCGTCATGGCCATCAAGCAGCAGGTCTGCGGCCAGATGGGCCAGTTTCGGGGCCATGCCGAAACCGATCTTGAACCCGCCGTTCAGCACGAAATGCCCCGGCCGCCCCGGCCACGCGCCCAGCATCGGCGCCCGCGTGGGGGTGCGGGGGCGCAAACCCGCCCAACGTTCGAGCACCGACGCATCGGCCAGATCCGGGCAGGCCACGCGCACCCGGCCGATGATGGTTTCCAACTGCTCGTCCGTCTTGTGCGGATGGCTGAAAAGGCGTTCCGAGGTCGAACCAACGGCAACCGTGCCATCCGCGTGGGGGATGATGTGCAACCCGTCGATGAACAGTTGTGGGGCGTGCCGGAAATCAGCCTGAAGCAGGGCCGCCTGTCCCTTGACGGCGCCACCCATGGGGCGGTTCAGATCGGCCCCCAGATCGGCCAGCCCCTGCGCGCCGGTGGCCCATAGCACCGTGCCGGCTTGGGCGGGCGGGGTGTCGCGTTGGAGGACTCGCGCGCCCATCCGGCGCAGACCCTCGGCCAATGCCAACGCGGCACCGCGCGGGGACAGACGCGCGCTCAGGGTGTCGTGGATGGCCCAGCCGCTGGGGCTGTCAAAGGTCAGCCCCGGGGTCTCGGCCACGCGCATCACGCGCCATTCGGCCCGCCCCTGCCAGAGTTCCCGCGCCCCGGCGGCCCGCTCATGCGCCCGCTCCAGCGCCGCGCGGTCCGCGATGGGCTGCACGCGGCCCTGCCGTGCATAGCCGGGGTCGCCGCCGGAAAGATCCGCGATTCCGGCCCAGAAATCCGCCGCCATCAGCAGGCTTTCCAGCTGAAACGCCTTCTTGGGGTTCCAGCTCTCGGGCACATGCGGCGCCAGCGCGCCAACCACCCCGCCCGAGGATCCGGCCCCCACGCCGACCGGGTCACAAACCGTGACGGCCGCGCCGCGCCGCGCCAGGATCCAGGCCGCCGACAGGCCAAAGATGCCCGCGCCCATGACCGTGATTTGTGCCATTGCCATTCCCCCGGTCCCGCGCCACTGTCACCGCATTCCTAACCCCGCACCGCGCCATGAACCACCCCGCCCTGACCTGGACCGAGGACGACACGCCGATTGCCGCGGCGTTCGCGGATCCGTATTTCACCGGCGGGCTGGCGGAATCGCAGCACGTATTCATGGCGGGCAACGGCCTTCCGGGGCGCTTGCGGGACGGGTTTTGCGTGGCGGAACTGGGCTTTGGGACGGGCTTGAACCTGGCCATGCTGGCGCAGGCCTGGGCCGGGCCGGGCACGCTGCACTACACGTCGTTCGAGGCGTTCCCGATGCGGCCAGAGGACATGGCGCGCGCGCTGGCGCCGTTCGATCTGGCCCTGGCCGGTGCCCTGGTGACGGGCTGGGCCGACGCGACCACGGGCGCACCGGACGGCGTGCGTCAGATCGATTTGCCCGGCGTCCGCGCCCACATTCATGTTGGGGATGCGCGCATCCGGCTGGGCCAGTGGCACGGGCGGGCCGATGCCTGGTTTCTGGATGGCTTCGCGCCGGCCCGAAACCCCGAGTTGTGGGGCGAAGCGTTGATGGCGCAGGTCGGCGCCCACACAAATCCGGGCGGAACCGTGGCCACCTATACCGCTGCGGGTCATGTGCGCCGGGCGCTGGCGGATGCCGGATTTGCCGTGCAGCGCATCCCCGGCTACGGGCGCAAGAAGCACATGACCACCGGCCGGATGCCGCTATGACCCAGCAGAACGCCAGTCTTGCGGCCTTGATGATGGTCGGCGCGATGTTTGTCTTTGCCATGCAGGACGGAATCTCGCGCTATCTGGCGGGCGAATACAATGTCTACATGGTCATCATGGTGCGCTATTGGTTCTTCGCGGCGTTCGTGATCGCGCTGGCGTCGCGCCGCGCGGGGGGTGTCAGAAGGGCGGCGAAATCCGGAATGCCCTGGGTTCAGGGGTTTCGCAGCGTGTTGATTGCGCTGGAAATTCTGGTGATGGTCGCGGCCTTCACGGTTCTGGGGCTGGTGGAAAGCCACGCGGTCTTTGCGGTCTATCCGCTGATCGTCGCCGCCCTGTCCGGCCCGGTGCTGGGCGAAAAGGTGGGCTGGAGGCGCTGGGTGGCCATCGGCGTGGGGTTTGTCGGCGTGATGGTGATTCTGGAACCCGGATTCGGTGTGTTCCAGGTCGAGGCGCTGATCCCGCTTCTGGCCGCCGTGATGTTCGCGCTTTACAGCCTGCTGACGCGCTACGTGGCGCGCGCCGACAGCGGCGCGGTCAGCTTTTTCTGGATGGGCGTGATCGGCGCGCTGGTGACCACCGCCATCGGCATCTGGTTCTGGGAGCCGATGACCTGGATCGACTGGGCCTGGATGGGCACGCTCTGCGTAACTTCCGCCTTCAGTCATTTCCTGCTGATCCGCGCCTATGAACTGGCAGAGGCCAGCGCGATCCAGCCGCTGGCCTATCTGCAACTGGTGTTCGCGTCGGCGCTGGGGATCTTCGTGTTCAACGAAACGCTGCGCCCCAATGTGGCCATCGGGGCGGGTATCGTGGTTTCGGCTGGGCTGTTCACGCTGTGGCGGGCCCGGGTGAGGGCCCGTCGCGCGCGTTACGAGCAGGCCCGCTCGGCCTCGGCGCCGAATGCGCTGTAATTTTCCCAAAATTCTGCATCGCGCCGCCGCGATGACACGCGCACACGCTGCGCCTCGTCCGGATCGTTGAAAAACCGAGCGGCGCGGCGCTGTTCGGACCGCGTGAGCGTGGTGCGCGCCACCGCGTCGATGCAGCGGCACAGGGACCGCGTGGACTGCGAACGGTCGGACCGGTTGCAGGCGTTTTCAATCGGCCCGGCCGTGGCAACGGCGGGCGAGAGCATAACGGTCGCAAGCGCCGCAGACATCAGGATGCGTTTCATAACTGCCTCGATCCAGTGGGCGCGGCCCTTTTCGGGCCGTCATTGGGGTAGGACTCAACTGCTCACTGGGGTAGCAAATCTGGCCAAATTCAACAACCGCTAGGGGTAGCATAGGCGTGGTTCCCTGCCGCAAGACCTGCGCTTCTCGCCATGTGAATGGGCGTTTGCATCCGAATCGGCACCGGGTAAAATGGCTGAAATCCGGGGGGCTTATGGCTGATTACGACTACATCATCGTCGGTGCGGGCAGCGCGGGCGCGCTGTTGGCGAACCGGCTTAGCCAATCCCACAAGGTCTTGTTGCTGGAGGCGGGCGGGCGCGACAACTATATCTGGGTGCATATCCCGGTCGGGTATTTGCACAGCATTGGCAATCCGCGCACCGACTGGCTGTTGAAGACCGCACCCGAGAAGCGGCTGAACGGGCGATCGCTGCTGTATCCGCGCGGAAAGATCCTGGGCGGCTGTTCGTCGATCAACGGGATGCTGTATCTGCGCGGGCAGGCGGCGGATTACGAGCAATGGCGCCAGATGGGCCTGACCGGCTGGGGCTGGGACGATGTTCTGCCGCTGTTCAAGGCGCATGAGGATTACGCGGCGGGCGATCCTGGCGACATGCATGGCACGGGCGGCGAATGGCGGGTGGAGAACCAGCGCCTGCACTGGGACATTCTGGACGACTGGGCCAAGGCCGCCGAACAGACCGGCATCCGCGCGACACAAGACTTCAACACCGGTGATAATGAAGGTGTGGGGTATTTCAAGGTCAACCAGCGCAGCGGCTGGCGCTGGAATACAGCCAAGGCGTTTCTGCGCCCGGCGCGGGGCCGCCGCAGCCTGGACATTCACACGAACGCGCAGGCGCAAGGGCTGATCTTCGACGGGGATCGGTGCGTCGGCGTGCGTTATCTGCGCGATGGGATGGTCTGCGAAGAGCGCGTCAATGCCGAAGTGATCCTGTCGGCCGGGTCCATCGGCTCGACCCAATTGCTGCAATTGTCCGGCATCGGGCCGGGGGCCGTGCTGCAAGGTCAGGGGATTGCGCCGCGCCATGACAGCGATGTCGGCGAGAACCTGCAAGACCATTTGCAGATGCGCATGGCCTACAAGGTGCAGGGCGCCACGACGCTGAACACCATGGCGAATTCCTGGCTGGGGCAGGTGCGGATCGCGCTGCAATACGCGGCGACGCGCTCGGGCCCGATGTCGATGTCGCCCAGCCAGCTGGGGGCCTTCGCACGCTCCGGCCCGGATGTGGAACGCGCGGATCTGGAATACCATGTGCAGCCGCTGTCGCTGGGGGCCTTCGGCGAAAACCTGCATCCCTTTCCGGCGATCACCGCGTCGGTGTGCCATCTGCGCCCGGACAGCCGCGGAACCGTTCATATCACCTCGCCGGATCCGATGACGCCGCCCCGGATTGCCCCCAATTACCTGTCGGCGCCCGGCGACCGGCAGGTGGCGATCCGCGCCTTGCGCCTGACGCGGCGGATCATGCAGGCGCCGGCGCTGGCGCGCTACGCACCGTCCGAATTCATGCCGGGCGACCATGCGCAAACCGACGAGGAATTGCTCAGGGCCGCGGGCGAGATCGGGACGACGATCTTTCACCCGGTCGGCACCTGCCGGATGGGCACCGATCCGCGCGCCGTGGTGGGCCCGGATTTGCGGGTGAACGGTGTGACCGGGCTGCGGGTGGTCGATGCCTCGGTGATGCCGGTGATCGTCAGCGGCAATACCAATTCGCCAACGCTGATGATCGCCGAAAAGGCCGCCAGGATGATCCTGGCGGGATAGGGGCTTCGCCCCTCGCCGCTGCGCGGCTCACCCCAGGATATTTGTCGGCACAAAGATGCGCAATTTGAGTCAAATTGTCTGGATCATCCGCGCTCGCGACGTGCCGCCGGCCTTCACGGCAATGTCACGGCCTGCCAGACCGGCGGGACTTTCCGGCGCCGCCGGCGGGCGGTATTGCGGGTTGAATTCTGTCGGGCATCGGTCAATCTGTTGATTGCACCCTGCCAGCAGCCCTTCCGAACGGAGCGACCCCATGCCGATCAGACTTTCCCGCCGGGCTTTCGTGGCCTCGGTTCTGGCCCTATCGGCGGCGACGCCGGTCCTGGCCGAGCAGGACCCGCGGCCTTACACGTTGGCGACGGCGTCCGAAGGCGGCACGTATTACCCGGTGGGTGTCGCGATGGCGCTTCTGGCCAAGATCAATCTGCAAGGATCCACCGGGATCGACATGGAGGCGATCACCTCGGCCGGGTCGATCGAGAATATCGCGCTGATGCGTGAGGGCACGGCGCAGTTTGGGATCTTGCAGGTGCTGGCCGGGGATCTGGCGCAACAGGCAACGGATCAAACCGTGGATTTCGGTCCGCAAGACGAATTGCGCGCGGTGGCGATGCTGTGGCCGGATGTCGCGCATTTCCTGCTGCGCAGCGACCTGGCGCTGACCGGAACGCTGGACGATCTGGCCAATCTGACGGGGCAGGGGTTTTCGATGGGTGCCGAAGGCTCTGGGACCGCTTATGCCAATGGTGTGCTGTTTGCCAATTACGGGTTGGACACGACGGATTGGGGGGTGGTCAACGCGGATTACGTGCAATCGGTGCAGATGCTGGTCGATGGTCAGATTGGCGGCGTCAATATCAGCAGCGGGATCGGGGCCGCGTCGGTGGTGGATGTGTTCACCCGCATGAATGACGGGGTTCGACTGTTGTCCGTGACGAACGAGCAGGCGGCCAGCCTTGACGGGGGCATGGGCGCACTTTCCACGGTGACGATTCCGGCGGGGACTTATCCGGGGCTGCAGGAACCCCTGCAGTCGGCGTCGATGCCGAATTTCCTGGCGGTTCGCGGTGATGTTCCGGATGAGGATGTGTATCAGATCACGCGGGTCATCTTCGAGAACCTGGAATACCTGTGCGGTGTGCAAGCGGCGGCGTGTGGCATGTCGCTGGAAGCCGCGCGCACCGGGTTGCCGATTGCCCTGCATCCGGGGGCGGCGCGGTATTTCGACGAGGTGGGTGTTCTGGACCCCTCGGTGGTGGCCGCAGAGACGCCCGAGGAATAACGGCTCCGTGCGCGCACGGCTGCCCGCCAGGGCGGAGTCCGGACCATCACTCCCTGCGTTCAGGCGTTGACGTCGATCACCACGCGGCCCTGGACCTGGCCTTTCAGGATGGCCTTGCCCAGATCCGGCAGGTCGGACAGCCCCTGCGGGTTGACCATGGCCTCCAGC
>TARA_R110002124_G_scaffold9586_13_pt1 | contig 21831 bp, 24 predicted proteins | sample TARA_R110002124 | Tara Oceans TARA_R110002124 (sample SAMEA4397445) | marine metagenome | biome: Polar Biome; feature: [SRF] surface water layer (ENVO:00010504); material: water (ENVO:00002006), including particulate matter (ENVO:01000060) such as... | depth 5 m | reverse complement strand
TGTCGACCGGCTGTTCGCCGGCGGCGGCATGGGCGAGGACATTCTGGCGTTTCGCGCCGGCGTGGTGCAGTCCTCCGCGCCATTGGGGCGCATTCTGGCGCTGTGTGCAGCGGGCGACAAGACACGCCTGGCCATCGAGAGTGTCACGGTGCCGTTGGCCGATTATGGCAGGCTGAGCGTGGAGGACTTCATGGTGAGCCTATACAATGATCATAGCGTGCAGCGGCTGCTGCTGGTCAGCGCTGACGGCACGCGCCACGACATGCTCGACACCCTGGAGGGCGCCATCGCCGCGCTGGACGGCATTCACGGCGCGCCGCCCGCGCACCGGAAGGGGCCGGCCGGGCCATGAGCACGGGCCGGATCATCTTCCTGCACGGCGCCTCGAGCAGCGGCAAATCGACAATCGCCCGGGCGCTGCAAGACAGGATCGAGCTGCCATTCTGGCATATTTCCATCGACCATTTGCGCGATGCCGGGGTTTTGCCAGCCGCGCGCATCAAGGCAGGGGATTTCGACTGGAAGGCCATGCGGGCGCCGTTCTTTGCCGGGTTTCACCGCTCGCTGGCGGCCTATGCCAGCGCGGGCAACAATCTGATCGTCGAGCACATCCTGGATACGCCGGGCTGGCAGGCCGAGCTGGCCGATCTGCTCGGGCCGTTCGATGTGTTCTTTGTGGCCATACACTGCCCGCTTGACGAGCTGGTGCGGCGGGAAGCCGCGCGGGGTGATCGCGGCATAGGCAGCGCCGAGCAGGATTTTCATAGCATCCACCAAGGCGTGCGCTACGATCTAGAACTGCAAACACTGGATGGCCCCGCGGCCAATGTGGCGCAGCTGATCGAGACGTGGACAGCACGCTCCGGACGATCGGCGTTTTTTACCGTGCCGGCAAGCTAGCGCCCGTCAGCCCGCTCGATCAGCTCGACGATGATGCCATCGGGATCGCGCACGAAGGCCACACGCTTGACCATTTCGGTATTGTGGGCATTGCGCGGACGCTCGACAATCTCGACGCCCGCCGCCTCGAGCCTGGCAAAGATGGCGTCGACATCGGAAAAGGCCAGTGTCAGGTGGCGCATGCCGGCATCGTCAGGCAGCACATCGACAGCGCGATTGATGTCGGCGGCAGCCGGAACCATGATCTCGAGCATGCCGCCACCGGCATCGAGAAACAGCATTTCCCCGCTCGGCTGGGATTTGCGCAAGGCCACGCGCAGGCCCAGCAGATCGCAATAAAAGGCAATGGTGCGATCGGCCTCGCGCGCCGTCATGCCGATATGTTCAAAGCCCACCAGACCGCTCATTTGTCGTCATCCACGACAATGGCAAAATCGAGCGGCAAAGCGGTGGTGTACTTGATCTGGCCCATGGCAAAAGCCGAGCTGACATCGGTCAGATTGATCTTGCCGATCAGGCGTTTGTAAAAGGCGTCATAGGCGCCGATATCGGGAACAACAACACGCATCAGATAGTCAACCTCGCCGCTCATGCGATAAAATTCGACAACTTCGGGAAATTCCTCGATCACGCCGGCAAATTTGCGCATCCAGATGTCGTTGTGCTCATTGGTTCTGACCGAAACAAAGACGGTGACGCCAACATTGACCTTGACCGGATCAAGGACCGCGACGCGACGCTGGATAACACCATCCTCTTCCATCTTCTGGATACGGCGCCAGCACGGCGTCGTCGACAGGCCGACCTTTCGGCCGATTTCGGCCACCGGCATGGTCGCGTCCTTTTGCAGGAGCGTCAGGATTTTCCGATCAATCTTGTCCAATGCCATATCGCCCCTGCGAACCAGATTTCCAAGAATACGTACTGAGGATGCAATTTTGGCTGAATAACTGTCACGTCAGACCAGAATTAGCAATAATCTTGCGCAGAATGCGTTGAACGGGCCTGCGGGCCGATCGTCACGCTAGAACCCCAGCCAGTCCAGCAAGCCGCTTGGGCGCGGGTGATCCTGACGCCAGTCGGCGGGGTTGTCGAAGTCGCCGGCCCAGATGCCCAGACCTGCCTGGCGTGCCGATGCCTGTTCGCCGGCGTAGCCGCCGCAGCGACCGCCAGTCCCTCGGCGACCATGATGGCCCCCAGGTCGCTGCCGTCGATGGTGCAATGGGCGAGCAGCCGGCCATAGCGATCATGTCCCTCGGGCTGGCATTGCAGAGAACCACTGGCCAGAAGGCCTGCCATGCGGTCGCGGGCGACCCGGCCACAAGGCCAGCGCCCATCCTGTGACGTGGCACAATGCTGGTTCAGTTCAGGGGCGTCGAGCCCGAGCAGACGCACGCGATCAGCGCCCAGACGGAAGCTGTCGCCGTCGCTCGCCTGTCCGATTCCAGCCACCGGCGGCAGGGGCGGATCCAGCCAGTCGGCCAGCACTGCCACGGCCGCCAAGACGATAATGGCCATTATAACGCCCCGGCGCCCCGAAAATGCAGTGGATCGACGCATAAGCTACCCATGGATTTCACCAGCCGTTAACTACGCGCTGGCTAGAGTTTCTCCAAGAGTAGCCGCGCGTATCCGGTTCGCGGTTTTAGTAATGAGTAATGTGTACCCATGGCGTCCCATTCGGCTGTCATAGATGATGTCCGCTCGCAGATGGGCCGTGACAGCAAGCGCGCGGCGCAGCGTACGGTCCTCGATGCCCGTCAGCGCCTGACCTCCAGCTCGGGCACGCGCGCCTCCTTTGACTTCGAACTGATGCATGACTACGCCGATTCCCGGATGGGCGCGGCACTGCCCATGGCGGCGCTGGTGTCGATCCTGGCGTTCGTGGCCAGTTTCTGGGTACCAACGCTGTTCACCGCGCTGTGGGCCGGGCTGGTCCTGCTGAGCATGCTGATCGTTGTATTCATGGCGCGCCGCTTCAAGACCGCCGACGCCGCCAAGTTCAACGCAGAGGAATGGACGACCACATTTGTCGCGGGCGAAACCCTGCTCGGGCTGGCCTGGTCCCTGCTGGCCCTGTTTACCCTGGTTGCCAATCCCGAAACGCTCACCCCGGTGATGTTTGCCATGGTGCTGGTGGCTGTCGCCGCCAATGCCATCGCCACCCGCACCCTGCCCCCTGCCACGCTGATGAGCACCTTGCCGGTGACAGTGACGGTGTCGGCCAATCTCATCCTGCTGGGCGGCACGCTCAACTATACGCTGGCGGCGGTGGCCCTGTGCGGGGAAGTGTTCTTTGTGTACCTGGCGCGCCAGTTGCACGCCTCCGAACTGCACACCATTACCCACCAGGCCGAAAAGGATGCGCTGATCAGCGAACTGGAGGAGGCGCGCCAGATGTCGGACGAGGCACGCCGCCATGCCGAGCAGGCCAATATCGCCAAGTCACAGTTCCTGGCCACCATGAGCCATGAGCTGCGCACGCCGCTCAACGCCATTATCGGATTTTCCGAAGTGCTGCAGTCCGAATTGCTGGGGCCCCACCAGGTGCCGCAATACAAGGAATATGCCGGCGACATTCACGGCAGCGGGCAGCATCTGCTCAATCTGATCAACGAACTGCTCGACCTCAGCCGCATCGAAGCGGGCAAGTACGAGCTCAATGAAGAGGTGGTATCGCTGGTCGATATCGCCGCCGATTGCCGCCGCATGATGGAACTGCGCGCCAAATCCAAGAGCATCGAGCTGGTGTTCAGCGTCTCGGACAACCTGCCCAAGCTGTGGGGCGACGAGCGCGCCATCCGCCAGGTCGTGCTCAACCTGCTGAGCAACGCCATCAAGTTCACGCCGCAGCATGGCAAGGTCATCCTGCTGGTTTCGCGCAGCGGCGATGGCGGCCAACTGGTTTCGGTCAAGGACAATGGTCCGGGCATTCCCGAGGACGAGATCGAGACTGTCCTGTCCTCGTTTGGCCAGGGTTCGCTGGCGCAGAAGACCGCCGAACAGGGCGCTGGCCTGGGACTGCCGATCGTCCAGAAGATCATGGAGCTGCACCAGGGCCGGTTCGACCTGTTCAGCAAGCTGCGCTTCGGCACCGAAGTGATCGCCACCTTCCCCCGGGCGCGGGTGATGGATGCGCTGGCGCCCGTCGTCGAGCGCAAGAACCGCCTGGAAATCTACTCGGCTGCGGGCTGAGCCACCCCTGCAGATTATAAGTACTTCTGCGGAATTTTATTATCCAGGCGTCAACCTTCCCCTGCCATGATCATGGCAGGGAATGGAGGGCGGTGTGCGCAATCAATCCGACCGTCGCGTGGTGCTTTTGGTAACGGACCAGGCAACATCCGAGACAGCCAACACGGCCAGGGGCCTGGGGGCGGACCCGGTATTGCTCGGCGAGCTTACCAGCAACGATCTCGACAATGACCCCTGCATGGTCTTTGACGTGGACCTGCGCAAGGTCGACAATGTCCGTCGCCTCAAGTCGGCACTGGTCACCCGCGGCTCGGGGTGCCGCATTTTTCTTGTCGATACGGAAAACCGGGTAACCAGCGTGCACGCCAACGTGCTTGGCGCCGACCAGCTCCTGCCGCGGCAGGCCACCGTCGCCCAGATGCGGGCAGCGCTGCAGTATCATTTCGGCAAGGGTGCGACGTCCGGCGAGCACGCCGGCGACAGCGTCACGCCGGCGCAACTGCAATCCATCAAGGTCGGCGTTACAGCCCTGGGTGACAGCTTCGAGGCCATGAGCAGCAATCGCAAGCTGGACAAGGAGGGCGTCATCCGGGCCTGCGAGCAGATTGCCGACTCCGTTTGCGTCACCAGCGTCAACAGCTGGCTGGCGGCGGTCCGCAACCATCACGAAGGCACCTATCAGCACTGCATGCTGGTCACCGGCGTCGCCGCAGCGTTCGCCACCATGACCGGCATGGCGCGCCACGACATCATCGGGGTGACGGTCGCAGGCCTGCTGCATGACATCGGCAAATCGAGTGTCCCGACGAGCGTGCTCGACAAGCCGGGTGCCCTCACATTGCGCGAAACCGATATCATCCGCCGCCATCCGGCAGCGGGCTACGACTATCTGGTCCGGCACAGCACGATCGAAGCCTGCATCCTCAAAGCCGTGCGGCATCACCACGAATATCTCGATGGCAGCGGCTACCCGGACAAGCTGGCTGCAAAGGATATCGATCCCATGACCCGGATCATCACGGTCAGCGATGTCTATGCCGCGCTCATCGAGCGACGGAGCTACAAGGCCCCCAAGACCCATGCCGAAGCCATCGAGATTCTCCACGGCATGGCTGCGGCAGGCAAGGTGGAGGTTGGCCTGGTCCGCGAGATGGACCGCATCATGGCGCCGGACGCGCGCTAAAGCGTGCTGCCGCTGACCTCTGCGCTCTCAAACGTTGCCATGTTGTTGTGCAGATGCAGGGCGGTCTTGACCAGCACGGCAGCCAGGGCCGCACCGCTCCCCTCGCCCAGACGCATGCCCAGATCGAGCAGCCCCTTCTTGCCCATAGCGGCAAGGGCCCTGGCATGGCCGGACTCCGCCGAAACATGGGCGAAGATGCAGTGATCGACCGCCGCAGGATTGACGGCGTGGGCGATGGCGGCGGCCGATGTGGCGACAAAACCATCAATGATCACCGGCACCTTCTGGTGACGCGCCGCCAGCAAAGCCCCAAGCATGGCAGCGATCTCGCGGCCGCCGACGCGCGCCAGAACAGCCAGCGGATGATCGAGTTCGCCGGCGTGACGCGCCAGGGCACGGTCCACCGCATCGGCCTTGCGCTTGAGACCGGCGGCATCGACACCGGTACCACGACCGACCCAATCGGCACCCGTTCCCCCATAAAGCGCGGCATAGATGGCAGCAGCGACCGTGGTATTGCCGATGCCCATCTCACCGATGCAGATCAGGTCGGGCTTACCGGCTACTGCTTCCATGCCATAGGCGATGGTGGCCGCGCACATCTTGTCGTCGAGGGCCGCTTCGAGCGTGATGTCGCCGGTGGGCAATTCAAGCGCCAGTTCGAAGACGCGCAGATTGATTTCGTGCAAGGCGCAGATCTGGGAAATAGCCGCGCCGCCGCCGGTGAAGTTGGCCACCATCTGGGCCGTGACTTCACGGGGAAAGATCGAGACGCCCTGATCGGTAACGCCGTGATTGCCGGCGAAAATGGTGACCATGGGATTGTCGAGACGGGGTTGTGCCCGGCCCTGCCAGCGGGCCAGAAACTCCACCAGGCCTTCCAATGCCCCAAGCGAGCCGGCTGGCTTGGTCAGCTGCGAATCACGCGCCCGAACGGCTGCCACAGCCGCCTCGTCACCATCGCCAACGATGGTCAGAAGCTCCAGAACGTCGGCGTAGGCGGGGTTGAGCGAAGGCATGGCGAGTCCGGAATGCTGTGGTAGGAAGGTGGCATGTTGTTGCGTAGAACGAGGCCAAAAGCAATTGACCGAACAGCAGCCCGACGACGCAATCACGCCCGAGGCGATTGATCCCAGCCGCCCCGGCGCCGCCCCTGGCGGGCTCGGGCTGGCCGACGATCTGGTGATGGCATTGCGGTTTTTCTCGCGCCTGCCGACCGGCGATGGCCCGCACCACAAGCCGGAACTGAACCGAATTGCCATGGCGCTGCCGCTGGCCAGCGTGGTGATCGGTGTGGGCCCCGCCCTGCTGCTGGCCGGCGCAAGCCTGATCGGTCTGCCGGCCTATTTCGCGGCAGCCTTGGCCGTCGCTGCCATGGTACTGGTCAGTGGCGCGATGGCGGAGGATGCCCTGGCGGACGCCGCCGACGGGTTGTTTGGCGGGCAGAGTGTGGCGCGCCGGCTCGAGATAATGAAGGACAGCCGGCACGGCACCTATGGCGTGGCAGCACTGTGCCTGCTGCTGGTGCTCAGGGTATCCGGCCTGGGTGCGGTGGCCGCCCTCAACCCGCTGGCTGCCGCCAGCATCTGGCTGGCCGCCAGCATTGTCGGACGGTCGGGCGCGCTGTGGATGGCCGTGGCCCTGCCGGCGGCGCGGGCGGACGGGATTTCGGCAGCGGCCGGGGCGGTCAAGGGTGGCAGCTTTGCGGTCGGTGCCGTTTTTGCCGTGATCCTGCTGTTTGTGCTGGCAGGCCCGGCAACCAATCTGCTGGCGCTGGGTTTGGCCCTTGTGGCCACGTTGTGCGTCGCGGCCGGGTGGACCGCGCTCTGCAAGCGGCTGCTGGGGGGCCAGACCGGCGATGTCATGGGCGCGCTCGGAGCGTTGATCGAAATAGCCGTGCTCTGCGCCCTGATGCCCTTTGTCTGAGCGGGGAGCCTTGAAATTGCCGCCTCAAATGCCTTTATCGTCCAGGTGACCCTGGCAGAATTCGAAAGCGCTTGAACATGATCTTCATCGGAATAGCGCTGCTGATCTCTGTCGCGCTGGCGCTATTGATCAGCGCCGATGCAGGTGCGCTGGTGGGTTTGACGCAGGGGCAGACCGCCCAGTTGATCCCGCTGCTGGTGCTGCTGATTGTCTTTGCCGGCGGCCTGTTCACCCGGCGCCGCGGCGCCAGGGAGCTGGTGACCAATCTGGTGCTGTGGATCGGTATTTTCGGCGTTGCAGGCCTGACCTATGCCTATCGCGACGAGATTACCGCCATGGCCAGCCGCGTGGTCGGCGAGCTTCGGCCGGGCGTGGCGATGATCGACGCCCAGCAGGGAACGGCGGTGTTCCGGCGGGGCATGGGCGGGCATTTCGAAATCGACGCCACCGTCAACGGCCACACCACGCCGATGATTTTTGATACCGGCGCCAGCGCCGTGGTGCTCAACATTGCCGATGCCCGGGCTGCGGGCATCGATACCGACGAGCTGCGCTTCACCATTGCGGTGTCGACCGCCAACGGCACGGGGCGCGCGGCGCGGGTGAAGCTTGATCGCATCGAGGTGGGGGGCATCGTCCGGCAGGGCGTGGTGGCCTTTGTCACCGAAGACGGCGCGCTCGACACCAGCCTGCTCGGCATGACGTTCCTGGAAACGCTCAGCCGCTACAGCGTGACGCAAAATTCGCTGGAGCTGCAGGACTGAAAACGGCCGGTGCGAACACCGGCCGTCTGATGCGCTGGAGGATCGCGGTCAGCTTACTGCGAACTGGATCGCCTGGCTGCCGACGACATACCAGGTGACAAACAGGGCACTGATGAATGCACCGGGCAGGTAGCTGCCCGTCCGCCGGTAAGCGAAGGTGGACAAGAAAGCCACCACCGCCAGTAGCGGCAGGAACTGGATGCCGATGACGGTGTTGAGCGGCTCGTTCACGCTGAACAGGTGGCCGGTGAGCAACAGGGTGAGATACTGGAAGCCCAGAAACACCACGAAGCCCAGCGTCATCGCCGCGATATTGGCCCCATACTGGACGAGGCGGCTATCGCCCCTGACCGAGAGCCCGACATGCAGGCTGCGCAGCGCCAGCACGAAGAACACGGTGAACGGCAGCAGATAGACCAGCGCAATCTTGGCGCGGAGCAGATCCAGGGGCTTGAGCGCCAGGATCCAGAAGCGGAAATCAACCTTGAACAGGAAGTCCACCGCACAGACGACAAGATAGCCGATGCCGACCGTGGCAATGGCGATCAGGATCGATCCGATGATATTGCCCCGCGCCTGGACCTTGTTGCCCTTGAGCACAAGGCCCAGCACGAAAGCGATCAAGCCGTTGAGCACGGCCCAAAACGCGACCTGGGAGGTGAAGCTCTGCGGCAGAATTGCCGACGCCGGAAAGAGCAATGTGGCCCAGTAGAAGAAGGGGTAATAGGTGATCACCGGGATGAAGGCGGTCAGCGCGAAGGCCAGCCACCATTTTGGGCTGCGCGGGTCATGCGCGGCAATGGCGGGCTGGGCGCGCAGATGCGCAAAGGCGGGAGCGTTCAGCAGCATCTCGAAGGTGCCGGCCAGCAGCACCACGAAACCGACCAGGGCGATCAGCGTACCGATTTCCTTCCAGATCCAGATCTGGTCATCGACGGGGAGCGGCCTGGCCCCCTCAAGCGTCTGGTCGAACCAGCTGATGGCATCCCCGATGGCCTCAAACGAAAAGTGGTCGCCCGGATGGGTGGTATTGGGCTGGGTCAGAATGCGCCCGGTACCGGCAGCGATATCCCCATAGAGCTGGCCAATGACAACCGGCTCGGTGGTGCCGAAGGCCGCCTGCAAGCGCGCGCTGTTCGTCACTTCCTGAGCAGTGAGCGCACCCCACATGGTGTTGGAGAACTCATCAAACTTGGAGAAGACCACGGCCAGATTGCGTGGCCATGTGGCGTCGCCATCCTTGGCGAACGGGGCGCCGGTACCCGAGCCTTGCAGCACGACGGCCTTATAGGCGTCGGGCATGGCTGCGGCTGCGGCCAGCACGGTCCAGCCGCCCATCGAATGACCTTCAAGGCCGATATTGTCGGTGTCGACAATGTCCAGGCTCCGCAGATAGGCCAAGCCAGCCGGACCACCAAAGCCATTGGAAAAGGCTGGCGCATCGGAATAGCCATGCCCGGTCTGATCGAGCGCCAGCACGACATAGCCGCGGCGGGCGAATTCGATGGCAAAGCCGTCCTGTGTCTCGCGGCTGTTGAAATAGCCGTGGACCGCCAGAATGGCGGGCGCCTTGTTCTCGGCGCTGACGCCAGGGGGGACATAGAGCAGCCCGCTCAGAACCTGACCATTGGTGCCGTTGAAGCGCAGGTCGCGAATGGTGATTCCACCCGATGTCTGCACGAAGTGGGCCAGCAATGCCCCCAGCAGAATGATGATCCACGCCAGGTGGAACAAGCGAAATTTGTTGAACATTAAGTGCGTCTCCTTGCCATCCAGCCTGCGTCCAGAAGCTGCACAACCCGATTGCGCAATGCTGAAATGTTAGGCAGCGACTTAATACGAAACAATTTCAGCAACAAACGAAATATGACGGAACCAAAACGAATACATGTCGAAATCAGGGCAAACAGTGTGTCGGCAGGCGTCCGTCAGCCCCGCGCGCCGGGGCGAGCTCCTGGGCAGGGATTGGCAGGGTGGTGTTTGGCCAGAGCGAACGCGATCTCACGGCCGTCACCGGCAACTATCGGGAAAGCCCGACACCGGACCTCCCTGCCCCGTAGTGTTGGCAGCCGAGCACCAGCAGACCGAGGCGGTGGGGCCCATACTGGCGGCTGAGGCGAACGCGTTGCAGGCCAGCTACCGGGCTGACCGAGCCTAGCTTGCCTGGTCCAGGCGCTGGCGGTTGACGGCGTCCAGCGCCCGCAGGATGACGGTGGCATCGGCGCCGGGCTTGCAGGCATCCACGCTCATGATCTGCCGGAACTGCCGTGCGCCAGGCAGGCCGGCGGCCAGGCCCAGCATGTGACGGGTGATATTGTTGATGCGGGCGCCGGCCGCGATTTCCCGCGTGGCATAATCGGCCATGGCGTGCATGACCGCCTCAAGGGTTACATCCGCTTCGGTGGCGCCAAAGAAGCGGCGGTCCACCTCGGCGAGCAGCATGGGCGTGTGATAGGCAGCGCGGCCGAGCATCACGCCATCGGTGCGCCCGAGCTGGGCTTCCGCCAGTTCAAGCGTATCAATGCCGCCATTGATGAAGACCGGCAGCGGCGCCAGCCGCGCGCGCAGGCGGTAGACCCGGTCATAGTCGAGCGGCGGAATGGTGCGGTTCTCCTTGGGCGAGAGGCCCTGCAGCCAGGCCTTGCGGGCATGCACATAGAGCGCTTCGACCCCGGCTGCCACCATGGCATCGGCAAACCGGTCGAGCCCGGTTTCGACGTCCTGGTCGTCGATGCCGATGCGGCATTTGACGGTCACGGGGCGGTCGGTGGCATCGCGAATGGCGCGCACGCAAGCGGCGACCAGATCGGGTTCGGCCATCAGGCAGGCGCCAAAACGTCCGGACTGCACCCGGTCGGAGGGGCAGCCGACATTGAGATTGATCTCGGCATAACCGTAATCATGGGCCCGGCGCGTCGCCGCAGCCAGCTCGGCCGGATCGGAGCCACCCAGCTGCAGCGCAACGGGCTGCTCAACCGGATCAAAACGCAGATGGCGATCAACGTCGCCATGCATGATGGCAGCGCTGGTGACCATTTCGGTGAACAGCAGGCTTTCGCGCGTCAGCAGCCGATGGAGGAACCGGCAATGGCGATCCGTCCAGTCCATCATGGGCGCCACGGAGAACCGCCGAGCTACGCCAATCTGCGATTTCCCTTCAATTTCCAATAGTTAGGCCTTCTCAGTCATTTAGCGTTTGTCTGTTTTTCGCTCGATTTGTACCGCTTTTCCCAAAAGGTACAACAAATGTCGCACCGACGAAGGGATGTTGGACCAGAATGGCCACCATCGTGAAGCGCTCACGCAAGGAGGGCTCTATTGCATGGCTGGCACGGATTGTCATACGGCGCGGCGGCAGGATCATCCTGCGTGTGAACAAGACCTCCGAGCGTCGATCAACCGCCTCCGCCTGGCCCAGCCTACGAGAAGAGCCCGCTGGAGAGCCGGAGTCCCTGGAATCTGCGCTGCAGACCAAGTCGGACGACAATCGGTTCGCAACACTCGCGGACGCGATAGATCGCTATGTTCGCGAAAGCAACAGGAAGATCGGCCGCACGAAGAACCCAGGTACTGACTCGCGGATCATATAAGCCACGATTATCGTCTTGGGAGCGCTGCCGCTAATCTGCCGCAGCGTCGAAGGCCGAGCGGGCCTTTTCGATGCGGTACAGGTTTTCGGTGACCCAGATGCCCAGCGCCCTTACCGGCACAACCATTTCACTGCCGAGATCGGTCAACCCATATTCCACGCTGGGTGGCTTGGTTGGATAGACCGTGCGCCAGACCAGGCCGTCGCGTTCGAGACCCCGCAGCGTCAGCGCCAGCATGCGCTGCGAGATGCCATCAACGCCGCGCTGCAGCGCACTGAAGCGCTTGGGCCCGGTCTCCAATTGCATGGCGATGAGGATGGTCCATTTGTCGCCGATCTTGGCCAGGGCCTCGCTCAGCGGCCGGCAACCGGTTGTATCAACGCTGTTAGCTTGTTGCAAAATAGTGCCTCCTTGGCAGGCTCGGCCGCTTCATACCATATGGCGCTTACAAAAGGGAACTACCTGCCTTTTGGTAATGGCGTGGAGTTGAATGATGCAGCAAGTTGTCCTGATCACCGGCGGCACTCAGGGAATCGGTCTGGGGCTGGCCAAGGCATTCATGGCGCAGGGCGCCGCCGTGGCGGTCTGCGGACGATCGGAGGGGGCACTGAATGCCTTCTCCCGGCAGTATCCCGACGCGCTGGCGATCAAGGCGGATGTCACCGACGCCGCGGCAAGGCGGGCCATGCTCGATGCCGTGGCCGAGCGGTTCGGCAGATTGGATATCCTCGTGAACAATGCCGGCACATTTGTTGAACGCAGTTTTTTGCAGGGTACGGACGCCATCCGTGACCTCGACCAGGAGGTTGCTCTCAACCTAACCGCCCCGATTCATTTGACTGGTGAGGTGCTCCAGCGCTGGCGCAATCTCGAGGCGCTGGTCTACGTCAGTTCAGGCTTTGCGCTCGTTTCTCCCGCAAGGGCGCCGACCTACGGCGCTGTCAAAGCCGGATTGCACGCTCTCGCGGAGGGGCTGCGGCGTCAGCTCGCGCCCAACGCGACCCACGTCCTTGAAGTGCTGCCGCCAATGGTTGACACCCAGATGAATGCCCAGCGTGACGGCGGGAAAATGACACCGGCAGCGGTGGCCGAGGTGACCTTGAAGGCCCTGGCACAGCGACGCCCATTGGCGCTGCCGGGCGATACCAGGCTGTTGCCGACAATGCTGCGCATCGCACCAAAGACCATCGAGCGGATGGTGGGAAGACTTTGATTGCTGGGCGTGGGGATCGGCCGAGCGCGAAGCAACGTCTCACGAGGACCTGGCAGCTCGGTACCGCAAACCATCCAGCAGCAGCGCGACCATCTGGCCGGAATGGTCCGGCTTGCCCTCATGGTCGGGTGCCGCCAGCAGGGCCACCGCGCGCAGCAGGTCCCATGGCTCGATGTCGGCGCGGACCTTTCCCGCCACTGCTGCGGCTTTCAGCAGCATCGCACAGACCGGCGTCAGCCGGGTCTCGAAATAGCTCGGCAGGGTGCTGAAGGCCGGATTGCCTGAATGCAGTGACTTGGCGAGGCCGCGCTTGGTGGCGATGAAATCGAGATAACGCGCGATCCACTGGGACAGGGCTTGCTCGGGGAGGTGCTCGGCCGCCAGCGCCTCGGCCGCCGCGGCGCACGCATCCACCTCCTGGCGAAAGACCGCGGCGATCAGATCCGAGCGCTCGGGGAAATGCCGGTAGAACGTCCCCACCCCGGCCAGGGAAGCGATGTCGCGCACCGGCGCGTCGACGCCCTTTTCGGCAAAGACGGCCTTGGCCGCCGCCAGCAGCGTCTCCAGATTGCGTTGAGCATCAACGCGGATCGCCTTGCCAGCCTGTGTCGCCCGGGGCCCGGACAGCCGGTCACCATCCATTTCATTGTCGACCATGAATTCCCCATTGCTAAACGGAACGTTGTTCCGTATTTAAAGCGGACGGATGTTCCGTTTCGTATAGTGGAACCGGACAGGCTCGACAAACCAAATCGACAGGATGCCATCATGACGGAAAAGCGCGTTGCCCTGGTTACCGGGGCCAATAAGGGTATTGGCCTGGCCATTGCCAGAGGCCTGGCAGCAGAAGGGCTGATCGTGCTGGTCGGCTCGCGCCAGCTCGACAATGGCGTGGCGGCGGCCGACGATATCGGGCCGGACGCCCACGCCATCCAGCTCGACGTCACCGACGCCGCATCGAGCGCGGCGGCAGCCGCACGCATTGCCGCCGAATTCGGCCGGCTGGACGTGCTGATCAACAATGCCGGGATCTCGCATGCCGGCCGTCCCGGCATGAGCTTTCCGGAAATCATGCAGACCAATTCCCTGGTCAGTGCGCCCCTTGAAGACGTCCGGAAGGTCTGGGACACCAATGTGTTCGGCCTGATTGCCGTCACCCAGGCCATGCTGCCGCTGCTCCGACAATCCGATGCGGGGCGGATCGTGACCATTGGCAGCTCGGGCGGGTCGATGGGGGAAAATTCCAAGCCCGACAATGCGCATCGCACCATGTATGGCAATTATTCCTCGTCCAAGTCAGCGGCACATGCTGCAACACTGGCTTTCGCGCTGACCCTCGAGAATACCAATATCAAGGTCAACATCGCCTGCCCCGGCCATACCGGTACGGCACTGAACAATTTCTCCGGCGCCCGGACGCCGGAACAGGGCGCACGTCGCGCGATCGAGCTGGCGCTGCTCGGCGAGGACGGGCCGACGGGAACATTTTCCGACGAGAACGGCCCGGTCGCATGGTGACCGGTGTTTGGCGGAGGCGTTGCACATGCGCATATTCGTAACCGGTGCGACCGGCTTTGTCGGCTCGGCACTCGTCCCCGAGCTGATCAGATCAGGCCATCAGGTGACGGGGCTGGCCCGGTCAGTCGCGTCCTCTGAAGCTCTAATTGCCGCAGGCGCTCAGGTCCATCGTGGCGATCTGGCAGATGGCGACAGCCTGCGCGAGGCCGCGGCGCTGTCTGACGGCGTCATCCACACTGCCTTCAATCACGACTTCTCCAACTTTGCAGCCAGTGCCGAAGTGGACCGCCGGGCAATCGAGGCAATCGGCCGCGCGCTTGAGGGATCACCCCGCCCCTTCGTCATTACCGCCGGATTGCCGATCATAACCGGGCGACCCGCGACGGAAGCCGATGTCGAGACTTCGCCAGGCCAATCGCCCCGCCGATCGGAACAGATTGCCATGGAACTCATTGCCCGCGGCGTCAACGCTTCTGTGGTGCGCATGGCACAGGTTCATGATCAGCATCGCCAGGGCTTTGCCACCCACATGATGGCGATCGCCCGCGAGAAAGGCGTCTCGGCCTATGTGGGTGGTGGACTGAACAGATGGGCCGCGGTGCACCGCGCCGACGCGGCCGTGCTTTACCGTCTCGCCCTGGAAAGGGGTACGGCTGGCGCGAGATACCACGCGGTAGGGGAAGAGGGCATTTCGCTGCGGGCCATTGCCGAAGCCATTGGCCGGCGTCTGCGGGTGCCGAGCGTGGAAATGACATTGGAAGAGGCAATCGTCCACTTCGGGCCGCTTTCGCGGCCGATCAGCATGGATGCGCCAGCTTCGAGCGCGCTGACTCGCAGCAAGCTCGGCTGGTCTCCGACGGAACGTGCCGGCTTCCTCGCCGATATTGAACACTCGCCCCATGCGGTCCCCGAACAGGCAAGTGGCTGACCGCCGGGCCGGCGGCGCTAGGGCAGCATCGCCGCCGCCCTGGCGCCCAGACCGACGCATAAGGAGCAGTGCACAGAGCGCCGCGCTGGTCTGCCGCCGCCCGGCATAACAGAGATGACGCCCGGGAAAGGCGGGCGCCGTGCCCGACAAAGGCGCGGCCACGCCACTCACCGGAATATCTCCTGGAGCACGTCGAGGAAGGCGCTCACCGTCGGGTTGGCGCGGCGGCTTTCCGGCCAGATTGCGGTGATATTGTTTCGGACGACACCGAACTCGGACAGGACCGGCACCAGTGCACCACGAGCGACATGGGGCTCAGCAATAAAGGCACTGCTGATGCCGATGCCGCCACCGGCTGCCAGCGTCGCCACCACAGCGTCGCTCACATCCACCACGACTCCCGACGGCGGCACGATCTCGATCACTCGGCCATCAATATTGAAGGGCCACCGCAGCATCTGGCCCGTGCTCTGGTAGCGAAGGTTGACGGTATCGTGCGCTGCCAGTTCGTCAGGGTGCATCGGCGTGCCCCGTCGCGCCAGATAGTCCGGCGAGGCAAAGCAACACAGCCGATGCGGTCCCAGCCGGCGCGACATCAGCCGGGAGTCCGCCAGTTCGCCGATCCTGACGGCGATGTCGATCCCTTCGTCGATGAGGTCAATGAACTGGTCGCTCAGCCGCAGATCGACCGTGACCCTGGGATAGCGCCTGCGGAACGCCGGCAGGGCTGGCGCGATCACGTGCACACCGATCGGCAGCGAAGCGGCGATGCGCAAGGAGCCTGACGGTTCCGAGCGTGTGGCGATCGCCGCCTGTTCAATCTCCTCTGCCTCGCGCAGCAAACTGAGCGCACGCTTGTGCAATTCACGCCCCTCCGGCGTCAGCGTCAGCGACCGGGTCGTCCGGGTGAAGAGCGAAAGCTGCAGCTGTCCCTCGAGCCGCTGGACGCTCTTGCTGACCGCTGAGGGCGAGATCGATAGCGATTTGGCCGCAGCGGTGAAGCTGCCCAGCGAACCGGCACGGGCGAATGCAATCAGTCCGGTCAGGCGCTCAAGTACCATTTGTTCCTTCATGGCACGAGTAAAGCGAATTTTCCCCTGATTATCAACCTCGCGGATACCGACTATATCCCGGCCAGAGCACATTGACCCGCAGGAGAAATTGGTGAGCGATACAATGAAGGCCATCCGGCTGCATGCATTTGGCGGCCCCGAGGTGTTGGTATACGAAGACGCCCCACGCCCTGTAACAGGGCCTGATGAGGTCCTGGTCCGCACCCATGCGGTGGGCCTCAATCCGCCTGACTGGTACCTTCGCGAGGGCTACAAAATGTTGCCCCCGGAATGGCGGCCGCAGCTGCCCTTTCCCATCATCGTGGGAACCGACATCTCAGGCGAAGTCGTGGCGGTGGGCGACGACGTCCGGGGCTTCTCGATCGGCGATGCGGTCTATTCGATGGTTCGCTTCCCCGCCGGAAACAGCAATGCCTATGCCCAATATGTCAGCGTGCCGGCTTCGGAACTGGCGCTCAAGCCGTCTGGCATCGATCACCTTCACGCGGCGGCTGCACCGATGGCGCTGTTGACCGCCTGGCAGTTCATGATTGCGCAGGGACACAACGTCCCCAATCCCCTGCAGCCCACGCAACATCAGCCCGTGCCGCTGGAAGGCAGGACGATCGTAGTCAATGGCGCAGCCGGTGGCGTCGGGCATTTTGCCGTGCAGCTGGCCAAGTGGCAGGGAGCACGCGTGATCGCGGTTGCTTCGGGCAAGCACGAAGCACTCCTGCGCGACCTCGGCGCCGATGACTTCATCGATTATACCAAGACGGCTCCCGAGGACATCATCAGCGACGTCGACCTCGTCATCGACTCGATCGGCGGTCCCACCACCACCCGCTTCTTGCACATGATAAAGCGGGGCGGCGCCTTGTTTCCGATCTTTGGCCTGGGTGCCGTGGGCGGCGAAGAGGCCGACAATCGCGGTGTCACGGTGTCGACAACCCAGGTTCGCTCCAGTGGCGCGCAACTGGCCGAACTCTCCGGATTGCTCAGCAATGGCACGATCCGTGTCGTGATTGACAGCGTCTTTGCTCTCGCTGAAGCGCGTCAGGCGCATGAGCGCGCCGCACAGGGGCATATCCAAGGCAAGATCGTTCTCGAGGTTCAGTGAGGGCGATCGGCGTGGTGATTGACCAGAGATGGAAGGAGCAACTGAAATGGAAACACCGCAAAAAATCCGCCACGGCACGGTGGAATGGTTCGACATGGTTGGCACGATAATGGTCAAGGGCGCGGAGCGGGCGGGACTTCCCGCAGACCTCAGTATCTCGTTGGTTGAACGCTACACCGACGGAATCGCACTGCCCGGTGGCATGGTCCAGGGTCTGCGCTTCGAAATCGTGACGGGCAAGCCATCGTTCCGAGTCGGTGCGTAAGCGCGGCTGCCGGCAGCGCGCAGACCGCCCGGCACGCGCTCGAGATAGAGGGCGGCCAGGCCCTGCTCATCGGCAAAGCGCCGGCCGGGGCCGCTGCCCATGACCATGAGCGCGGTGGCCAGAGCGTCAGCGGTCATGGCGCTGTGAGCAAACACCGAGACCGAGGCCACGGCGTTGTCCAGCGGCTGGTCGGTCTGCGGATCAATGATGTGGCTATAGCGCCGGTCGGCAACCTCATAGGCATTGATGGCGTCGCCGGAGGTGGCAAGGGCCATGCCGTTTGTATCGACCACGGCGCGCAGCGGGCCACCCAGTGGATCGCTGATGCCGATACGCCAGGGCGCGCCGGCGGGATTGGCGCCACGGGCAATGACCTCTCCGCCCAGTTCGGCAACGAAAGCGGAGAAACCGGCCGCGGCGATGCCGTCGGCCATCAGGTCGAGCGCATAGCCCTTGGCAATGCCGCACAGATCCAGCGTCATGTCGGCGCGGCTTTTATGGATGGCCGTGCCGCGGACGGCAAAATCGGCAAAAGTGCCGCTGCGCCGGCCCCGGATCGGGCCAAAGCCGTAGCGGCCGACATCGGGGCCGACACTGGGATCGAAGCTGCCCCCGGTGAGCGCGGCTATGCGCAGCGCCTCGGCGGTGACGTAGGCCAGGTCGGGATCGACCGCGTGCCAGCCGGCGGGGGCCCGGTTGAAGCGGCTGATGCTGCTGTCGGCACGAAAGGGACTCATGGATACATCGACCCGCTCGAGCCGGGCGGCGAGGTCCTGCCCCAGGGTGTTGACGTCGCCGGCCGGGGGCAAGCGGACCTGCCAGGACGTGCCGTAGGCGCGGCCAGAGAGGCGGATTTCATCGGCAAAGCCAGGCAGAATGGGGGTGAGCAGCGTGGCAGCCGCACCGGTGAGCAGACGGCGGCGGGTCAAAGACATGGCTAGCTCCCGAAATCGTCGTTGAAGATGGATGTGCGCTCGACGCCGCAGGCATCGAGCATGGCATAGACGGCGCCGATCATCAGGGGCGGGCCGCAGAGGTAGTATTCGCAATCCTCGGGGGCCGGATGATCCTTGAGATAGGCACGCAGCACAACATCGTGGATGAAGCCGGTCTGGCCGGTCCAGGCATCGGCCGGGCCCGGCTCGGAAAGCGCCGGCACGAAGCGGAAATTGGCGTGGCGGCGGGCCAGATCCTCGAACTGGTCGGCATAGTAGAGTTCGCTGCGGCTGCGGGCGCCATACCAGAAGCTGATCGTCCGGCTGGTGTTTCGGGCCTTGAGCTGGTCGCAGATGATGGCGCGCAGCGGTGCCATGCCGACGCCACCGCCGATAAAGATCATTTCCCGGTCCGTCTCGGTGGCACCGAAATGGCCATAGGGGCCCGAGACCATGACGCTGTCACCAGCGGCCAGGCCAAACAGGTAGGAGGAAACAATGCCCGGCATGACGTCCGGCCGGGCCGGCGGCGGTTCGGCCAGGCGGATATTGAGCACGATCCTGCCCCGGTCCTGCGGCCGGTTGGCCACGGAATAGGCCCGGGTTACCGGTTCGCCGCTGTGGACGGCAAGCCGGCGCAGACCCAGGCGCTGCCAATGATCGGTGTGCTGCGGCGCGAGGGCGATATCGGCAAAGTCGAGCCGGTAGGGCGGTGCCGTGACCTGGACAAAGCCGCCCGGGCGTATGGCGAGATCGAGGCCCGGGGGCGGCGCCAGCACGATTTCCTTGATCAGGGGCGTCAGGCTGGTGCTCGAGACCACCGTGCAGTCAAAGCGCGTCACATTGAGGATGTCCTCGGGCACGGTGACCGAAAGCGGGCTGCGCACCGTGACCTGGCAGGCCAGCCGGACATTGTCCCTGACTTCCTGGCGCGACAGCAGAGCCAGCTCGGTGGGCAGGGGCGCCCCTGCCCCGGTGACATGGACCCGGCACAGGCCGCAGCTGCCGGCGCCGGCGCAGGCGGAGGGCACGGCAATGCCGTTGCCGTTGAGCGCCTCGAGCAGGCGCATATTGGTCAGCGTCGCGATCGGGCGGTCGCCATTGACGGTGATCGTCACCGGACGTGACGGCAGCAGCCCGGCGCGCGCCAGCAGCAGCAGGGTGGCGAGGGCAACGACGAGGAGAATGGCGACGGTCGCGCCGACAAGGATTTCCATCACAGCACCCGCACGCCGACAAAGGCGGAAAAGCCCATGGACATCAAGCCGGCGACAATGAAGGCAATGCCCAGCCCTTCGAGCCCCCTGGGGACATTGGCGTAGCGCAGGCGCTCGCGAATGGCCGCCAGGGTGACGATGGCCAGGGCCCAGCCGATGCCGGTGCCCAGCCCAAAGACTAGGCTTTCGGACAGGTCGAGCTGGCGCTCGACCATGAAGAGACTGCCCCCCAGAATGGCACAATTGACGGTCAGCAGCGGCAGGTAGATGCCCAAAGCGCGATGCAGGGCGGGCATGAAGCGGTCCAGCACCATTTCAAGCACCTGCACCAGGGCGGCAATGATACCGATAAAAGTGATCAGGCGCAGAAAGCCCAGATCGGTATCGGGCAGGCCCAGCCAGGCCAGCGCGCCGCCAGCCAGGACATGGGTATAGAGCAGGTTGTTGAGCGGCACGCTGATGGCCTGGACGATGATCAGCGCCAGGCCTACCCCAATGGCGGTCTCGATGCGGCGCGACACCGCCAGGAAGGTGCACATGCCCAGAAAGTAGGAGAGCGCCAGGTTTTCCTCGAAGATCGATCGCTGGAAAAGCTCGATCATGTCCGGGTCTCCCGCGGGGCATGACGCAGCGTGAATTCGCGCGGCTCGGCCAGGTGAGGATGCAGGCTGCGGATGGCCCAGATCAGCAGGCCCAGGATGATGAAGGCGCTGGGCGCCAGGAGCATCAGGCGCAGGGGCTGGTACCAGCCCCCGTCGGCCACCAGGGGCAGCAGGTAGATGCCGAACAGGCTGCCCGAGCCGAGCAGTTCGCGGATGAAGGCAACGATCAGCAAGACGGCGCTATAGCCCAGACCATTGCCCAGGGCATCGAGCATGCTGGGGCCGGGCGGATGATGCAGGGCAAAGGCCTCGGTGCGGCCGAGCACGATGCAATTGGTGGCGATCAGCGAGACGAAGACGGTCAGCCGCTGGCTCATCTCGTAGGCAAAGGCACGCAGCAGCTGATCGGCGACGATGACCAGGGCAGCAATGATGGTGATCTGGACAATCAGCCTGATGGCGCCGGGAATATGGGTGCGGATCAGGCTGATAATGCCGGCGGCCACGGTGAGTACCACGGTCAGGGCGATCGACATGGTCAGGGCCGTCGACATCGCTGTCGTGACGGCCAGGGCCGAGCAGATTCCCAGAATATGGACGGTGACCGGATTGTTCTCGACGAGCGGATCGGTAAGCGTGCGCAGACCCTTGATCATGGCGTTTCTCCTGCCCGCAGGCGATCGAGGAAGCGGCCATAGCCGGCCGGGCCGAGCCAGAACTGGACCATGTCGGTGATGGCATAGCCGGTGACCGAGGCACCCGAAATGCCGGCGACCTCGTGAGGGCCGGTGGCCTCGCCGCGCACCACTTCGATAATCACGGCACCGTCCTGGGCAACCTGCTTGCCTTCCCACTGGGCCTGCCAATCAGGCTCGGTGATGCGGCCACCCAGGCCGGGGGTCTCTGCCTGTTCATAGACGGTGAGGGCCGCCACGGTATTGAGATCGCCCTCCAGCGCCAGATAGGCCTTGATGAGGCCGCCATAGCCGATACCACGCAGCGGCAAGACGAGCAGCGCCAGGGCGCCATCGCGGCGCACCAGATAGACCGGGGCGATGTTTTCGCGCCGCCCGAGACCGGCAAGGTCTTCGGCCCGCGACAGCTCCGTGCTCAGGGCAGGATCGGCGGCGGCGGCCAGCGGATCATAACCGGTGGGCTCGATATCGCTGACCAGGGTGCCACTGGCCAGGTCGACCAGTTGCAGATCGACAGCCCCTGCCCCAGTCTCGGCCAGGATCTCGCCCATGCCGGGCAGGTCGGCCAGCATGGCCGCCATGCGGGCCTGACGCTCGGCATCCATATTGGCGGCAATCAGCGGCCGCAGGCTCACCGCGGCGGTCGAGACGGCAAGCCCGCAGACCAGGGCGACAAGAAAGGCCACGCCCAGGGCTTTGACCGGGTCGGTATTGGGGCGGGCGAGGAA
>TARA_R110002124_G_scaffold38563_8_pt1 | contig 21869 bp, 18 predicted proteins | sample TARA_R110002124 | Tara Oceans TARA_R110002124 (sample SAMEA4397445) | marine metagenome | biome: Polar Biome; feature: [SRF] surface water layer (ENVO:00010504); material: water (ENVO:00002006), including particulate matter (ENVO:01000060) such as... | depth 5 m | reverse complement strand
ATGTATCAAACGCAAATCATAAGTAACTAACTACTGACCTCTAAAAATTTATTTAATGTTGATTAAAAATCAAAACTTGAAACTTTCTCTATTGCTAATTTGTTTTTGTTATATATCAGTTAATAGTCAAAACACAATTATACCTGATGATAATTTTGAACAGGCGCTGATTGATCTAGGCTACGATTCGGGACCGTTAAACAATTTGGTGCCAACTGCAAATATTGAGAATATAGATATACTAGGTGTTGGTAATAAAGGAATAACTGACTTAACAGGTATTGAAGACTTTGTTGGTTTAATTAGTCTTAATGCTGATGATAATAATTTAACTTCTGTTGATTTATCTGGCAACATTAATCTAAAAATTGTAGCTATAAATAGAAATGAATTAACAAGTATAAATGTTTCAAACAATCTTCAACTTGAAGTTTTAAATTTAGACCAAAACCAACTAACTCAGATAGACGTTTCCAACAATACAGATTTAACTCTCCTTCTTTTAAATTTTAATCAATTAAATTCTTTAAGTATTGAAAACAATTTAAATATTTTAAGTCTTTCATGTTTTATAAATAATATTACTTCTTTCACACTTCCCGAAAATAGCTCAATGGAATTTCTGAATGTAAGTAGTAATCCGCTTGATGTATTAAATGTCACCAATGGAGAGTTTTTATTTTCTCTCTCCGCAGCAGAAGCAGAATTATCAGAAATAGATTTGTCTCAAAATATTCTTTTAGAGACACTATTATTAAGCGATAATAATTTTGAAAGTATTGACCTTAGTAATAACGAATTATTGTATATACTTTTTATGGATAGTAATCCTGTTTCGGAACTTGATTTATCGCAAAATCCCAAATTATGGGAAATACGTTTCGGAAACACACAATTAGAAAATATTGATCTAAGCTTTAATCTAGATTTAGAAAGAGTAGTTGGTAATGACAACGCAAAACTATGTTCTCTTGATATTAGAAACGAAAACAATACTCTAATTTCAGACGCTTTTAATTTAGCCAATTGCCCGTTAGTAGAATGTGTTTTTGTTGATGATGTTACTTATAGCGAAACCAATTGGACTAATATAGGTGCTAATGTCAATTTTATAACTTCAGAAGAGGATTGTGTGCCTTCATGTTGCCCTGTAGACTTCGATTATAGTTTAACTCTTAACAACATTGTTATGGTAAATAATCAAATTCAAGTTAATTTGAACCAGCCTGAGAACTTCCTCTATAGCATAGACACGAATGATAATTACCAAGAAGAACCATTTTTCTTTAATGTATCTCAAGGTTCTCATACTATTTATGTTATTGATGTTAATGGATGTTTAGAAAAAAGTATAGATGTAACAGTTTTAGAAATAAATAAACTTTATATTCCTAAGTTTTTCACCCCAAATGGTGATAATAATAATGATTTATGGAAAGTTATTGATCCAAATAGTGTAATTGAAGTAATCTATATATTTAATCGTTATGGTAAACTATTAAAAACACTTTCGCCTACTTCTAATGGATGGAATGGAATGTATAATGGAAGCCTGCCTAATAGTGACTATTGGTATAAAATAAATTTAAAAACTGGAGAGTCTCTTAACGGTCATTTTAGCTTGAGGTTATAATTTTTAGTAATCATTTTTTTTTGACTGAAGTATTCCATCTTTAGGATACTCTTAAGCTATTAAAAAAATCTAAAATTATATAGAAAAGCAAAGCCTTTGGCTTGGTATTTATTATTTTGTAACGAATCTTCATTAAATACTACTAATTAAAGTAATATACACATTAATATAAAATGAATAAAGAAAAGAATCTAGCTAAAGGTATTGCACTAGGAATTGCTTTTGGCACAGTAATAGGAGTAGCAACAGATAATATTGCATTATGGTTAAGTATTGGTATTGCTATAGGTGCTGGTCTTGGTAATGCTATGCAGACAAAAAAGGATAGCGAAAAAAGCGATGAATCTAAATAGTAAATTACGTAACTCTACGTATTGATTTTGTCTTTAAAAAAAGCTAACTTTCCTTAATGGCTGATATAAGTCGTTGAAACGGACTCATATCATTAAAGTTGTAAAAAATATAAGAAACACGCAAAATAAACACAATATGAAAGGTAAAATAATTCTTATTTCCGCATAATATTATCTACTATTTCATGCGTAAATAATCCTGAAAGCGCAGAAGAAATTTCAATTCAGAATAATATTAATGGTAATTTTGATTTAGAAGTTGCAACAAAAATTGTTGAACAAAGAAGCAAAGAATTTGAAGATGCATTAAAAATTGGAGATTCAATTGCAGTTGGAGACATTTACACATTAGACACAAAAATAATAGGTGCTTATTCTGGCAGAGATAATATTGTGAAAGAATTAAACGATATGACACGAGATAGTATAACCGGAATTAAATTCAGAATAATTAATTTATGGGGGAATGGAAATATCATAATCGAGGATGCATACGTTGAGTTTTTTAATAGCGATGGTACACCTAGAAGTAAAGGTGATTGTTTATTGGTTTGGAAAAAAGAAAAAAACAAGTGGAGGATTTCCCGTGATGTATATAAACCAGAAAAAAAGTAAAAATCAGTTTACAATAATGTATAACCACAATTCGAGTGGATTAGACTATGTCCGAAACAATTCGAATTGCTAAAGTCAGTGATAAACTACATATTAATACGTAACGGACTGTTGTACGAGACAGTTAAGCGTAGTATAAATTTCCCTATCAATTATTTCAAAAACTTTTAATAAAAACTATTCCACTAATTAACTACATTTGCACTCGCAAAAATAATATTACATGAAAGCCGGAATTGTAGGATTACCAAACGTAGGAAAGTCAACCTTATTTAACTGTTTATCTAATGCTAAAGCGCAAAGCGCCAACTTTCCGTTTTGTACGATTGAGCCAAATATTGGTGTGGTAAACGTGCCAGATCCAAGATTGCAGAAGTTAGAAGAATTGGTAAATCCAGAACGCGTATTGCCAGCTACAGTAGAAATCGTAGATATTGCAGGTTTAGTAAAAGGAGCTAGTAAAGGTGAGGGTTTAGGAAACCAGTTCTTAGCCAACATTAGAGAAACTGATGCCATTCTACATGTATTGCGTTGTTTTGATAATGATAATATTATTCACGTCGATGGTAATATTAATCCTTTAAGAGACAAAGAAACCATTGATATGGAATTGCAGCTTAAAGATTTAGAAACTGCAGAAAAGAAATTAGATAAAGTAAAGCGTGCGGCAAAAACTGGTAATAAAGAAGCACAGAAAGAAGAAGGTGTGCTAAATAAAATAAAAGAAAACCTAGAAGCTGGTATTTCGGTTAGAGCGTTAGAATTTTCAGAAGAAGATTATGCAGACTACGTAAAGCCGTCTCAGTTTATTACAGACAAGCCAGTAATGTATGTGTGTAACGTTGATGAAGGTGCTGCAACAACTGGTAATGACTACGTAGAAAAAGTACGAGACGCTGTAAAAGATGAAGATGCTGAGGTTTTAGTTTTAGCAGTAGGTACAGAAGCAGATATTAACGAATTAGATGATTATGAAGAGCGCCAAATGTTTCTAGCAGATATTGGTTTAGATGAACCAGGTTCAGCGAAGTTAATTCGTTCTGCATATAAGTTATTAAATCAGCAAACTTATTTCACAGCAGGAGTTAAAGAAGTTAGAGCATGGACAGTTAATGTTGGTGCTACAGGACCACAAGCTGCAGGAGTCATTCATACTGATTTCGAAAAAGGTTTTATTAGAGCAGAAGTTATTGCTTATGCTGATTACGTAGAATTTGGAAGTGAAGCTAAAGTAAAAGAAGCTGGTAAAATGCGCGTAGAAGGGAAAAATTACATTGTTAAGGATGGAGATGTGATGCATTTTTTGTTTAATGTGTAGGTCTATTTTATAACGATATAAAACCACATAAATATTTTAAGCCAATGTTCTCAACAACATTGGCTTTTTATTGTTAATTACTTTACGTAAACCATATTTCATTTTTTACGCTATAGTCTTATATTAGCGTTTCATCAAAAATTTTGTCCTAATTTTTATGTCAGAACAGTCTAATTATACCGAAGATAACATACGCTCACTCGATTGGAAAGAACACATCCGAATGCGACCTGGTATGTATATCGGAAAGTTAGGTGACGGTTCTTCGCCAGACGATGGTATATACATTCTTTTAAAAGAAGTTTTAGATAATTCTATCGATGAGTATGTGATGGGAGCTGGTAAGACAATTGAAATCTCTGTACAAGGCGAACGTGTTATCGTTAGAGATTATGGTCGTGGTATTCCATTAGGTAAAGTTGTTGATGTGGTTTCTAAGATGAATACTGGTGGTAAGTACGATTCTAAAGCTTTTAAAAAATCTGTTGGATTAAATGGTGTTGGCACTAAAGCTGTAAACGCATTATCGTCTTTTTTTAGAATAGAATCTACAAGAGATGGAAAATCTGCATCTGCAGAGTTTGAACGAGGAAACCTCACTAATCAAGACCTATTAGACGATACCTCTCGGAGAAAAGGAACTAAGGTGTCTTTTGTTCCAGACGAAATTATTTTCAAAAAATACAAGTACAGAAACGAGTATATAGTTAAAATGCTTAAAAACTACGTATATCTAAATCCTGGATTAACAATTGTTTTTAATGGCGAAAAATATTTTAGTGAAAATGGTCTAAAAGATTTACTATCTGAAAATATTAATGAATCTGATATGCTTTATCCTATCATTCATCTCAAAGGTGATGATATTGAAATAGCCTTAACACATAGTAAAACTCAATATAGTGAAGAATACCATTCGTTTGTAAATGGACAAAACACTACGCAAGGCGGAACACATTTAGCAGCTTACAGAGAGTCTATAGTTAAAACCATTAGAGAGTATTATGGTAAGACCTACGAAGCATCAGATGTAAGGAAATCAATTGTTACTGCAATTGCTATAAAAGTGATGGAGCCTGTTTTTGAAAGTCAGACAAAAACCAAATTAGGTTCTACAGATATGGGAGGTAAATTGCCAACTGTTAGAACGTATATTAATGATTTTGTAAAAACCCAATTAGATAATTTTTTACACAAGAATCCTGATACAGCAGAGAAAATCCAAAGAAAAATTCTTCAAGCAGAACGTGAGCGAAAAGAATTATCTGGAATTAGAAAGTTAGCGAAAGATAGAGCAAAGAAAGCCAGTCTTCATAATAAGAAATTACGCGATTGTCGTGTGCATTTTGGTGATACAAAAAATGAACGTAATTTGGAAACTACTTTGTTTATCACTGAGGGCGATTCGGCATCTGGTAGTATCACAAAGTCACGAGACGTCAATACGCAAGCCGTTTTTAGTTTAAAAGGTAAACCTTTGAACTGTTATGGACTAAGCAAAAAAATTGTTTATGAAAATGAAGAATTCAATCTGTTACAAGCCGCTTTAAATATTGAAGAGTCGCTAGAAGACTTGCGTTATAACAACGTAGTAATTGCTACTGATGCAGATGTCGATGGTATGCATATTAGGTTGCTGCTTATTACATTCTTCTTACAATTCTTTCCAGAAGTGATAAAAGAAGGGCATTTATACATTTTGCAAACACCATTATTTAGAGTACGTAATAAAAAGGAAACTATTTATTGCTATACAGCACAAGAAAGAAGAGACGCAATGGAAAAATTAAAATCTAATCCAGAGATCACTCGATTTAAAGGGTTAGGTGAAATTTCGCCAGATGAGTTTGTGCATTTTATAGGCGAAGATATTCGTTTAGATCCTGTAATGTTAGATAAGGACATGTCTATTGAAGAGTTGTTATCTTTTTATATGGGAAAAAACACGCCTACACGTCAGGAGTTTATTATTAATAATCTTAAGGTTGAACTTGATATTGTTGAAGACGCAATATGAGAACTGACAACAGAAAAGTAAAGAACACGGTTATTTCTATCTACCTTGTATTGATAGTCTTAGCCATTTTAATTGTTGTAGTTTTTAAATATTTAGAAATATTTGTAGATAGCTCTTTATTTGTGTTTTCAGGACTTTTTTTATTACTAGTTATATTTCATTTTATTGCTGGTTATTTTGAATATGATAGTGATGCTTATAAAGTGATGATTTTAAATAAAGGTTTAGTTTTAACTGTATATTTAAATTATAGGCAGAACCAACTCGAGTTTGCAAGGAATCAGCTCGTCAATTATAAAGTTGAAAATTTTATTATTTATAAATCTCTAGTCGTATTGATTAAGAATTATGAAGGAGATATAAAGAAAGAGCGCTTTAACGTAACGCTTTTAAAACAGAAGAAGTTAAAGTTTGTAAAGCAATCTTTAAATAAAATAGTTAAAGAAAATAGAAAGCGTAAACAAGGATAGTAGATGTCAGAAGAACATGATGAGTTGTTAAATGAAGACAACGGTAACCAAGAGACAATAACTAAGGTTACCGGAATGTATAAAGATTGGTTTTTAGATTACGCCTCTTATGTAATCTTAGAGCGTGCTGTGCCTGCAATTGAAGATGGCTTTAAACCAGTGCAGCGTCGTATAATGCATTCTATGAAAGATTTAGATGATGGTCGCTATAATAAGGTAGCGAACATTGTTGGTCATACTATGCAATACCATCCACATGGTGATGCGAGTATAGCAGATGCAATGGTTCAAATAGGTCAGAAAGATTTGTTGATTGACACACAAGGGAATTGGGGGAATATTTTGACAGGAGATAGAGCAGCAGCATCGCGTTATATTGAAGCGAGATTATCTAAGTTTGCTTTAGATGTTGTTTATAACCCAAAAATTACTGAATGGCAAGCGTCTTATGATGGCAGACGAAAAGAGCCAATAAATTTACCAGTAATGTTTCCTCTGCTTTTAGCACAAGGAGGAGAGGGAATTGCTGTAGGTTTATCAACAAAAATTTTGCCTCATAATTTTATAGAACTTATTGACGCGTCAGTAAAACATCTTAATGGTAAACGTTTTGCAATATTACCAGATTTCCCAACTGCAGGTATTGCAGATTTCACCAATTATAATGATGGTTTACGTGGTGGAAAAGTACGTGTAAGAGCAAAAATTTCGCAACGCGATAAAAATAGTTTAGTTATTACTGAAATCCCATTTGCTACAACAACAACATCATTGATAGATTCTATCTTAAAAGCCAATGACAAAGGTAAAATTAAGATTAAAAAGATTGAAGATAATACAGCTGCCAAGGTAGAAATTTTAATTCATTTGCCTTCTGGTTTATCACCAGACAAGACTATTGATGCGCTTTATGCATTTACAAGTTGCGAAACTTCTATTTCACCTTTGGGTTGTGTTATTGAAGATAACAAGCCTTATTTTGTTGGTGTTACAGAAATGCTGCGTCGTTCTACAGACAATACAGTTCAGCTTTTAAAAAGTGAATTAGAAATAAAACTTAGTGAGTTTGAAGAACAATGGCATTTTGCTTCACTTGAAAGGATTTTTATAGAGAAAAGAATCTATCGCGATATTGAAGAAGAAGAAACTTGGGATGGTGTTATTAATGCAATAGATAAAGGGCTTCAGCCTCATGTTAAGCATTTAAAACGCACGATTACTATTGAAGATATTACACGTTTAACAGAGATTAGAATTAAACGTATTTCTAAATTTGATATTGATAAAGCACAACAAAAAATTGATGCTATAGAAGATCAAATAGCAGAAGTAAAGCATCATTTAGCAAATCTTATTGATTATGCTATTGCTTACTTTGAAAGACTAAAAAAGGAATATGGAGAAGGAAAAGAGCGTAAAACCGAAATTAGAGTCTTTGATGATGTAGATGCCACTAAAGTTGTGATTAGAAACACTAAACTTTATGTAAATAGAGAAGAAGGTTTTGTTGGTACATCATTAAAACGCGACGAATATGTTGGTGATTGCAGTGATATAGATGACATCATTGTATTTACCAAAGAAGGTAAAATGATGGTTACTAAAGTAGGCTCTAAAACTTTTATTGGTAAAAATATAATTCATGTCGCTGTATTTAAAAAGAAAGATAAGCGTACCATTTACAATATGATTTATCGCGATGGTAAAGGTGGACCGTCTTATGTTAAGCGTTTTGCTGTGACGAGCACAACAAGAGATCGCGAGTACGATTTAACCAATGGTAGTAAAGGCTCTGCTTTGTGGTATTTTTCAGCAAATCCAAATGGTGAAGCTGAGGTTGTAACAATAATGTTGCGTCAGGTTGGTAGTATTAAAAAATTGAAATGGGAATTAGATTTTGCAGATATCCTTATTAAAGGAAGAGCTTCAAAGGGTAATCAGGTTACTAAGAATGCTGTTAAACGTATTGAGCTAAAGGAAAAAGGTGTCTCTACTTTAAAGCCACGTAAAATTTGGTTTGATGATACAGTTCAGAGACTTAATGTTGACGATAGAGGTGAGTTAATTGGTGAATTTAGAGGGGAAGATCGTTTGTTAATTATAACACAATCTGGAATTGTAAAAACAATTATACCAGAATTGACTACGCATTTTGATAGTGATATGATTGTACTAGAAAAATGGATTCCTAAAAAGCCAATATCTGTAATCTATTATGATGGTGAAAAAGAACGTTATTATGTAAAGCGTTTTTTAATCGATCAAGAAGGTAAAGAAGAATCTTTTGTTTCGGACCATGCTAATTCGCAATTAGAGATTGTGTCAACTGATTGGAGGCCGATGGCTGATGTAGAATTTACTAAAGAACGTGGAAAAGAGCGTAAACCAAACATGGAAGTTGATCTTAAAGAATTCATTTCGGTAAAAGGTATTAATGCATTAGGAAATCAGCTTACTAAAGATAAAATAAATCAAATAAACTTATTAGATCCATTGCCTTATGAAGCACCAGAAGAAGTTCATGCAGACGAACTAGAAGTTGTAGATGAAGAAACGGTTTCTAATAATTCTGATTCAGATAAAAATTCCGAAGAAAAACCTCAAACTGATTTGTCTATAGATGATGAAAATGACGAGGATTTAGATATCGATGATAAAGGACAAGTGACGCTTTTTTAGCAATCATATGTCTCATTTCTTTTTTACAGCTTTAAAATTCAGAAACTCAACAAATAATGAAAATGCTATAGCAAAATACAAGTACCCCTTAGGTATAGCTCCTACTATTTTTCCAAAGAATTCAGCATCAGAGAGATGAGCAGCTTCTGTTATTAGCATAAAGCCTATTAAGATTAAGAACGCTAAGCCTAATATTTGCATACTAGGATTTCGGTCTATAAACTTGCGTATCGGATTAGCAAAACCTATCATCACCGCAATAGAGATTATAACTGCAATAATCATTAAAATTAGAGTGTAGTTGTTATTTGGATGAAGGCCATTAGTCATACCTACAGCTGTAAGAATAGAATCTATAGAGAAAATAAAATCGATTATTAAAATTTGTGTAATTGCTTGTGTCAGAGATTTTATAATTTTAGATTTCACTGCATTCTCTTCGCGAGATGGGGTTTCTACCTTTTCTCTAATTTCTGAGGTGCTTTTATAAATTAAAAATAGACCTCCAGTAAATAAAATAATTGCTTGCCAGCTTATGGCAATAGTTAACCAGCTCAATGAAATGGTGTAGAAAGGTTCACTTAGCCCAACTAAAAACGATACAAAAAAGAGCAAGATTACACGTTGAACCATCGCAAGTATAAGTCCAATTTTAGTAGCTTTATTTCTCTGGTGTTCAGGAAGTTTGTTTGCAGCAATAGATATAAAGACAATATTATCTATACCGAGAATAATTTCTAAAAACGTTAAGGTAAGCAATGCCATGATAGCATTAGAGGTTAATAAAAAATCTAACATAAAAATTAATTAATCTTTGTCGCAACGCCTTTTTCTACACGAACTGGTCTATTAGGTTTTTTAACTGCGAGTTTATATTCAAAAGTATAAGAATTATTTTTGGTAGAAAGTATTTTCATGTGTATAGCATCTTTTTCTGCCATACGTTTTGGATTTAGCCTTTTTAGAATAAACTCGCAATCATTAATCCAGCGTACAGAAGATGAATCTACCTTACCTTCATAATAATCTATATTTAGAGTTTCTGTTCTAATGAATTTGCCTGTTTTCTCAATACCGTCAACAGTGTAAGTAAATTCAAAAGAGCCAGTTTTGTAATCTTCACAATTACGCTCAATCTGGTAACAACTTGCAAAACTAAGTAACGCTAAAAGGAACAAAAACGGCTTCATTATTTATCTTTTGACAAAGGTAGGAAATCGGAAAATGAAATTATGGTTTATAGCTTTTAAAAGTGCCGTCTTTATAAAAGATAACAATTTTATCTATTTCAGAATTTAACTGATCTAGAGTTGTTTTAGAAATTTTTGGTGTTTCCGTTAGATTTGAATCTGATAATTCCGAATTTTTAGGCAGACTTGGAAATTCTCCTTTACCATTCATTAGCCAGTATAATTCAACTTCAGGATAGGAGTGAAGTATCTTCATTACAAAATCTAAGCTTGGCTTATTTCTGCCCGAAAGTATATGCGAAATACTAGAACGCTGTACGCCAATTTTTTCTGCAAAACTAGATGCTGTTTCGTTGTAAAAATCAATGACTTTTTGTAGCCTTTCTGTAAATTCACTCGAGTTTATCATTGTAAACATTTATTCTACTATAAGAACTATACAAATGTAAACAATCGCATAAGTATAGTCGCTATTTTATTGTAAATATATTTTTATTAATTAAATTTTAAATTTAATTAATCTCTTTAAATAACTGAATAATAGAGTTATATACCTATAAGTTGTAATTGATTGAATTATTTTCAATATAGGTCATCACAATAAGTCTTAGATTGTATTACTTGTATAGCATTGTAACAATTTTGTTAAAAATAATTGTTTACAATTGTAAAATATCAAATGATTACATTTGTAAATCAATTTAGCCATGTAATGAAATTAGCGCATTTAAATAGTATATATTCTTTGTTTAAAACGCCCGAATTATTTGGTCGTTATCTTACAAGTTTTCAGATAGAGAAAAGTCTAAGTAAGTTTCCAAAATCTATAATTTCTATTATTGGGTATTCTGTAGAAGATCGTCCTATTTATAATTTAAAATTTGGGCATGGTCCAATTAAAATACTATTATGGTCTCAAATGCATGGCAATGAATCAACAACAACAAAGGCGCTTTTTGATTGTTTTAACCTGTTCGAAACTAATAATTTTATACCTAATTCAATTTTAAATGCTTGTACGCTATGTGTAATTCCTATTTTAAATCCTGATGGTGCAGAGCGTTATACACGTATTAACGCTAATGAAATTGACTTAAATAGAGATGCACAAGACCTATCTCAGCCAGAAAGTAAAATACTGCGTGATATTTACAATAGTTTTCAACCAGATTATTGTTTTAATCTACACGGACAACGGTCTATATTTGGTGTAAATGATTCTGGTATTTCTGCTACTTTATCCTTTTTATCACCTTCTCAAGACGAAGAATGCTCATTAACACCTAATAGAAAGGTAGCTATGGCTGTGATTGCAGAAGTTAATAATCTATTACAAGAAGAGATTCCAAACAGTATCGGTCGTTACAATGATGGCTTTAATTTAGATTGTGTAGGTGATACGTTTCAAAATTTTGGTGTGCCAACATTGTTATATGAAGCTGGTCACTATTCGAACGATTATAATAGAGAAGACGTAAGGCGTTTTATGTTTATAGCTATTATTAAAGGTTTGGATATAATTTCTAAGGGTGTCGATGGCTCTAATTATAAAGACTACTTTAAAATCCCTAAAAACTCTAAATCTTTCTATGATATCATTATAAGAAATGCTAAAGTTTTTAATAGCGATTTTGAGCTTACTGATATTGCTGTTCAGTATAAAGAAGTATTGAAAGCAAATAGGATAGAATTTAGACCTTTTATTGAAGCAATTTCAAAATTAGATAAATCTTATGGTCATAAAGAAATTGATGCAAAAGGAGGTCTAGTAAGAAATATTGAAAATCTGGAACTAAAAGTTGGTTACGAAAACGATTTCGTATTAGTGAATAATAAGAAAATATCACTAAAACCTTAAAATAATTCAATTTAAATACATTTTTTTTAATAAAAATCTTCTATTTTTGTGTTTATATTAAGAATATTCAATTATGGCAAAATTTAAATTAGACGAAGTAGATCACCAAATTCTCGATATGCTTATCGATAATACGCGAATTCCATTTACAGATATTGCCAAAAAATTATTAATTTCTGCAGGTACTGTTCATGTTCGGGTTAAGAAAATGGAAGAGGCAGGGATTATTAGAGGTTCATCTTTGACTTTAGATTATAAAAAATTAGGCTATTCTTTTATAGCCTATGTTGGTGTCTTTCTTCAGAATACATCTCAAACTAAATTTGTTTTAGAACGCATTAATGATATCCCTTATGTAACGGTTGCTCATATTACAACTGGTAAATTTAATATCTTTTGTAAGATTAGGGCGAAGGATACAATGCATGCAAAAGAAATTATCTTTATGCTAGATGATATAGAAGGTGTTTACAGAACTGAGACTATGATTTCTTTAGAAGAGAGTATTAACGATAAAAAACGATTAATGCATACCATTTTTAATGAACTATAGGTAAAACTCAATATTATATAATTTAAAGTACTTAGCTCATTTCTAAGGGTTTTATATTTTAATTACGATTATGATTTCTAACAGCTTAGGTCAATACGAGTATAATTCTTATTATAAACCTTATATAGACAATGCTTCAGATAAGAACATAGTTAAAGGTTTAAAACAAAACTTAGATGCTGTGGTTTCTTTTTACTTAAATATCCCTAAACTTAAGCACGATTTTTCCTATGCAAAAGGAAAATGGACAGTAAAAGATGTTTTGCATCATGTGATTGATACAGAACGCATTTTTGCCTATAGAGCATTGCGTATCGCTAGGCAAGATAAAACCCCTTTAGCTGGCTTTGAGCAAGACGATTATGTTATGAATGGAAAAACCAAATATAGAAGCTTATATAGTTTAATAGAAGAATACAAATCCGTGAGGCAGGCAACTATTTCACTTTATAGTAGTTTTGATTTTAATGAACTAGAGCAAATAGGAGAGGCGAGTGGTTTCCCAATTTCTGTGAGAGCATTGGGATATATTATTTCTGGTCACGAAAATCATCATAACCAAGTAATAAAGCAGCGTTATCTCTAAGCAGAATAATGTTTGAAGGCTTCTAAAATAAGTTCATTACTAACTACACAATCAATTTTTGGTGTTCCAATAGCTTCTAGGAGTACAAACTTAACAACTCCATGACTATTCTTTTTATCGTGTTTTAATAAATTAATTATTATTTTTTGATCCTCTATAGTGATAGGTACTTTAGAAAAGGTTTTTAATATACCTTCTGTTATATTTTCAAAATCACTAGTGCTTAAGCCACAAGTTTTAGTGGACAAATACGCTTCTAAAAGCATTCCTATAGCAATAGCTTCGCCATGAAGCAAAGGTGTTTTGTCTGCATGTGCTAAGAAGTAACTTTCTATAGCATGTCCTAACGTATGTCCAAAATTTAGAATTTTTCTTAAGCCTTGCTCTTTTGGATCTTCACTCACAACTTTGTTTTTTATAACAACTGAGTCATAAATTAAGCCATCTAAATCCGAAATATCTAAGTTTTCGAGATGTGTCAACGTATTCCAATAGGTTTTATCATAGACTAAACCGTGTTTTAGCATTTCTGCAAAACCAGATACCATTTCGTTCTGAGGTAATGTGCTTAGGAAAGAAGTATCAACACCAACCATTTCTCCTTCATTAATAATTCCAACTTGGTTTTTTAAGGCACCTAAATCTACACCTGTTTTTCCTCCGACAGAAGCATCTACCATAGCTAATAAAGTTGTTGGTATATTAATATAGCTAATACCACGCATGTACGTGCTGGCTACAAAGCCACCCAAATCTGTTACAACACCACCACCTACATTAATTAGTAAGCTTTTACGATCTGCATTATACTCTGACAAAGCTTCCCATACTCCCGAACAAATGTCAATGGTTTTATGATCTTCACCATTTGGCATTTCCATTACTTCAACAACGATATCACCAGATTCTAGGTGCGCTAAAAAATGAGGTAAACAATCATCGTGCGTATTCGTGTCTACAAGAATAAAGATTTTAGAAGGGTTTTTAGTTTTTATATAATTGTTTACTTCTGAATAGACTTCAGAATTAAAATAAATAACCGAATTTTTTGTAGAAATTGAATTCATCCTAGAAATTATCTAATTTGTTGGCGTGAAAATACTTCGTTTTTTTAGAAAAGAGTATGACAAAGAATAAATATATTTGCATTTATATTCTTATAACTAATGATAAATCGATCACTCTTTGAAAATACAGGCACTGCATTTGTATTAAAATCTGATTCTGAATTAGAACGTGCTTACTTTTTGTTTAAAATGATTTCTTCACAACCTTTGGTTCGTATAGGTACTGCTGCAACTAATTTTGCACTTAAGGCAAATTTACCTATTGAAGGATTGATACGCTCTACGGTATTCGATCATTTCTGTGGTGGAGTTAATGAAGAAGATTGCTTACCTGTAATTGATAAGTTATTTGCACAAGGTGTAAGTTCTGTTTTAGATTATTCTGTAGAGGGTAAAGAAACAGATGAACAGTTTGATAATGCTTGCGAAAAAATATTGAAGATTATTCGTTTTTGCGATCAAAGAGAAGCGATGCCTATTGTAGTGTTTAAGCCAACAGGTTTTGGTCGTTTCCATATATATCAAAAAAAGACAGAAGGTTTAGATTTTACTGATAATGAGAAGGGTGAATGGAATAGGATAGTTGCTCGTTTTGATGCCGTTTGTAAATTAGCCAAGGAGAAAGATGTAGAAGTATTAATTGATAGTGAAGAGAGCTGGATGCAAGAAGCAGCAGATAATCTTGTAGAAGATATGATGCGTCGCTATAATAAAGATGTTACTATAGTTTATAATACGCTTCAAATGTATCGTTGGGATCGCTTAGACTATTTAAAAAATTTACACCAACGCGCCAAAGCTGAAGGTTTTAAAATAGGCATGAAGATAGTACGTGGAGCTTACATGGAGAAAGAGCGTAATAGAGCACAGGAGAAAGGATATAAGTCACCAATTTGTGAGACTAAAAAGGTTACTGATGACACCTTTAATTCAACTTTGAGCTACATTCTAGATAACCTTAATGATATTTCTATTTTTATCGGAACACATAATGAAGTTAGTTGTTTTTTAGCAATGGAGCTTATGGAAAAGTATAATATTACAAAGCAAGATAATAAGGTTTGGTTTGGTCAATTATATGGTATGAGCGACCATATAAGTTTTAATTTGGCAGCAGCTGGTTATAATGTAGCAAAGTATATTCCTTTTGGGCCCGTAAAAGACGTGATGCCTTATTTAATTAGAAGGGCAGAAGAGAACACCTCTGTTGCTGGTCAAACAAACAGGGAGTTATCTTTATTAAAAACCGAAAAAAAACGACGTAAATTATAAATTCTTTATTATGAGATTAGGCTAAAAAATCTGTTTAAATATTACGTTTCTCTTTTAAGAGAAAAAATTGTACCATTTCTTTTTATTGTTTGGATTGTTACCATAGCCGTAACCATAACCATAACCTTTTTTTCCTGTTTTTACACTATTTAATAACATCGTCATGTTAGGTAAACGCTTATCATCATATAATGTTTGCGCCACATGGACAAGTTGTCTTTTATCAACACCATCTGCACTCACAACATAAATAAACATGTCTGCAAATTTTGAAATTAATAGTGTATCACTAACCAAGCCAACAGCCGATGTATCTGCAAGAATATAGTCATATTTATTTTCAAAATACTTAAATAGCTCTTCAACTCTGTCGCTCATTAATAATTCTGACGGATTTGGTGGAATTGTACCAGAAGGAATAATATCTAAAAAAGCATTATCTTTATGTTTAATAACTATATCTAGGGGTTTAATAGACTTATCAACAATATAATCTGAAAGTCCTTTTTCTGGCTTATCATTTAACTCTAAGTAATCTAATATCTTTGGCACTCTAATATCCATTTCTATTAATAGCACAGATTTTTCTGAAAAAGATATTGCTGATGCTAGATTAGTGCTGGTGTGCGATTTTCCTTCTTGTGCCTTTGTAGATGTAATAAATATTTTTTTAGACCTCCCTTTTACATCCTTAAGCATAAAATCTATATTAGATCGTATAATTCTGAATGCCTCAGCTTTAGGTGAATAGTCTACCTTTCTTATAAGCTTTGTTTTTTTCGAAGATTTAGGAATGTCTCCTAAATAGGGAACATTAAGAATATCAACTAGGTCCTTTTTTTGATATAACTTAGTATCTAATAAATCTACTAAATAAATAAACCCAATAGGAATTAATAGTCCAAAAATTATTGACGCCAAATAAGTAATCGTTTCGTTTGGTGCAACAGATTTAAAAGAAGAGTAGGCATTGTCAATTATTTTGGCGTTTGGTGAATGCATACCAAGTCTAATCGCCGACTCCTCTCTTTTCTGTAGAAGATACAGGTAAAGTGATTCCTTAATATCTTGCTGTCTTTTAATATCTCTAAACTGTCTTGCCTTTGTCGGAGCTTGATAGAGTTGACCACGTATTCTAGCATTTTCTCTGTTTAAACTGCTTAGGGTAAGTTCTGAAGTTTGCTTTATATTAATTAAAGAATTGTCAAGATTTAATCTTAACGTTTTTATTTGATTATTCAATTGAATAACCACAGGGTTAGTATTGCTAGAATTTCTTAGCATTCTGTCGCGCAGTGCTACCAATTCATTATGATTTTTTATAACTTGAGATGTATTAGAATCACCTAAACCAATATCTGCAGGTAACATATCGCTACTCCTTTCTTTATTACTAAGTTCTTCTTGTAAAAAAGAGGCTAATTCAATGGTATTAGATGTAGCGGATATTTTTGCTTGTAACTGCTGACCAGTTTGTAGATTAATATTGTCTTGAGAACTTAAGGCTATAAGATTGTTCTTTTTTTGTAATTGTTCTGCTGTGTAATCTACTTTATCTAACTCCACAGATACTTTTTGAAGCCTATTATCAATAAAGTCTGATGTTACTTTAATTACTTCTTCCTTGTCTCTAAGAACATCCTTATTATATTCCATAATAAGTTGATTTAAATAATCGACGGCTTTCTCAGCCACAGACTCTCTTAGCTCAAGTCTTATAACACTAGAACCCTTTTCTGTTGAGATATTGACTTTTTTCTGGTACTGATTTACAATTTTTGAAATTGGTCTTACAGTTATTTTAAGATTGCTTCCTATTTGAGGTGCGTAAGAGCCAACATTTGGAACTATTACTATGCCACCATAACTGGTTTCAATTTTATCACCAAAAGCATATACTTTTCCTTCCTTATCATCTCTATTTATTAAGGACTTACCATCGTCCTTAAACATTATGAATTCTGTTTGTGATTTAACTTTTAGATATAAATCGGTGAATATTGTATTAATTACAGAGTCACTTTCAAAAAAATTAATTTTAATTGGTGGGTTTTTGTATAACTCTTTTTGTTTTATTTTGCCTTCAGCAAAACAACGAATGTTTAGTTCTAAAGTTTTAATAATATTTTCAGCAATAGTACGCGATTGTATTACCGCAATTTCATCTTTAATCTTATCTGTCCCTTGTGCAAACAATCCCTCGCTACCAATCTCTTCGATACTGGGCAATTTTGTTGATTGCTTTTCATCTCGGATCTTAATTGTTGCATTTGCTTTGTACTCGTACGTTGTATAACGTAAGTATGTATATCCTAGTAGTATAGCTGCGATAGCAGAAAGCGTAATCCATTTCCAATAAGAAAGAAATAATTCTACTTTCTGTTTTATGTCTACAGTTACTGAATTAGGTTTAGATTCCATAAAGAATTTAAATAAATGAGATTATTTCACTAAGAATACAGCGATAATAGTTGTTAATGTACCAATTGCTGATATAAGTACACCATTATTTTGGTTGTATGTAGAAGAACGAATTTTGGCATTATTAGGTTCTACGTAAATCACATCGTTTTGTTGTAAATAATATACAGGTGAATTCACAGTATTTATAGATGTTAAATCAATTTTAGCGAACTTCTTTTTACCATCAACCTCTCTAATAATTAGTACATTTTTTCGTTTACCGAAGATCGTTAAATCATTGGCAAGTCCAAGTGCTTCTAATATTGTAATTCTTTCATCTTGAATTGTAAATGTACCTGGATTAGAAACTTCTCCAATAATTGTTATTGTGAAGTTAGCCAGACGTATGTTAACAATCGGATCCTTTGCCATTGAACCAATACGATCTACAAGTAAAGATGTAAGTTCTGTACGAGTTAAACCTGCTACTTTTATTTTCCCTAAAACAGGAAACTCTATGTTACCATTATAATCTATCAAATAAGTTTGAACTTGGGAGCTGCTTTGTGCACTTGTTATGTTACTAGTATTATTTGAAATTAAAGGCAGATTAAATGGCTTAACAGTATCTGGGTCTAATGCAGATACATGTATAGTTAAAATATCGTCTGGCTTGTATAAGAGTTGTTTTGGCTCAGACATCAAAAGACCGTCTTCTAGAGGTTCGTCTTGAAAATACACAATATCTTTACCAGATGCACATGATGTAGTCATAACAACAGCTAATATTAAGATTAAAAGAATACGAGTTTTCATTTTTATATTTTTTATAGGTTTAGTTAATAAATCTGGATTATTTTTTTGTATCTAATACTTCATAAGTTGAATTATTTGAGATATATTCTGGTATTAATGATTTTAAAGAAGATACGATTTCTAATGGTTGTGTTAACGAATTTATGCCATTTAACTTATTAATTTGTTTTTCTATATAAACGATATCAATATGTCTCGATTTGGCAATCATTATTTTTTCGTGATATGTTTTCTTGGTGTTTTCACCATCTGCTAATAGCTCCTCATATATTTTTTCACCAGGTCTAAGACCAGTAATCTTAATATCTATATCTTCGGGATATCTTAGACCAGATAGAATAATCATATTAGTGGCAAGGTTATAAATCTTAATAGGTTCTCCCATATCAAACACAAATATTTCTCCACCATTACCCATAGCGGCTGCTTCTATAACGAGTTGGCATGCCTCTGGTATAGTCATAAAATAACGTGTAATCTCTTTGTGCGTAACCGTTAATGGGCCACCTTTATCAATTTGTTTTTTAAACAATGGGATTACAGATCCATTAGATCCTAAAACATTTCCGAATCTTGTGGTAATGAATTTTGTATGACCCTTACCTTTAAGACAAGTTACATAAAGTTCAGCAATTCGCTTAGTAGCACCCATAACATTGGTTGGGTTTACTGCTTTATCTGTAGATATTAACACAAACTTATCTACACTATGTTTAACAGCAATATCAGCAACATTTTTAGTGCCACCCACATTTACGCTAACAGCTTCAAATGGGTTGTTTTCCATTAGAGGTACATGCTTGTATGCCGCTGCATGAAAAACAATTTTAGGCTTATACTGATTAAATATTTGCTCAATTCTTGCTCTATTACGAACATCTGCAACAATAGCATCGACGTTTTCTAATCCTAGTTGTCTAAATTCTTGCTGAATATCATATAAAGCAGACTCTGCATTATCAATTAAGATTAGTTTTTTATATTTATATAAACTAATTTTTCTACAGATTTCACTTCCGATAGAGCCAGCTGCACCAGTAATTAATATTACATTATTATCGTATTGATCTTCTAAATCTGGGTTTTTAATATTTATTGGGTCTCTACCTAATAAATCTTCAATTTTTACTTCTTTTATTTGACCAACACTTAGGTCTCCATCTATCCAATTCTGAACAGGAGGAACAATCTTAACTTTTAAACCTAGCGAAAAAAGATTACCTGTAATTTGTAATAATCTTGAAGGGTCTATGTTTTGAATTGAAATTATAACATCTTCAATATTGTTCTTCTTTATAAAGCTTTCATCAATAGAGCTAATATTATAAACTTTAAGCAGGTTTATTTTTTTTCCAATTTTTCGTTCATCATCATCAATAAAACCCACAACTTCAAAACCATTCTTGGTATCATTCTCTATAGCGTCATAAGCAAGCATTCCTGAATTACCAGCACCAAAAATTAAAACATTAGATATGTTATTAAAGTCTTGTGTTATATAGTTATAAATAGACTTAATAAATAGTTTTGCTCCAATTAGGAATAAGATATTTAATAATAAATGAATATAAATAATAGAACCAGATATATTAAATATCGTATCTTCATTTATAACCCTTCTGCTTATAAAAGTAAAGCTAATGAGCATGGTAGCTAAAATATTTGCTCCGATAACAATATTAACAATATCTTTAAACCCTGTAAACCTTACTACACCTTTGTACGATCCAACTGCAATTAAACTTATAGCAGCTGCTAATATTACATAAGGAACTTGTCTTAATATAACAGAAAAATCAAAATCTATTTTGAAATTGTACCTTATTAAGTATGATAAGAAAAATGTGGCTACTATTATAGATATATCAAAGAGTAACACCAACCATTTTGAGGCGTATTTCTGAGATATTTTATGTAGAAATTTTACTAGCATGATGCAAAATACGTATTTATAGTAGAAACTACTCTATCTAATTCTATATCAGATAAATTAGATCCACTAGGTAAACATAAACCTTTTTTAAATAAGTTTTCAGAAACACCATTTAAGTAACTCGGTGCATCTTTAAAAATTGGCTGTTGATGCATTGGTTTCCATAAAGGTCTAGATTCAATATTCTCCTTTTCTAAAGCTAATCTTAGACCTTCTCTAGTTGATTCTGAATCTAAAAGTATACAGGATAACCAACGATTAGAAAAATAACCTTCTGGTTCTGTTAAAAATTTAATCTTATCTATATGTTTAAAAGCATTGTTATAAAACTCATAATTAGAACGACGTTTTGCAACATGACTATCTAAAATGGTCATTTGCCCACGACCAATACCAGCAATAATATTAGACATTCTGTAATTATAACCTATATGGGAGTGTAAATAATGAGGTGCATTATCTCGGGCTTGTGTTGCTAAGAATACAGCTTTTTCTTTTTGTTCTAAAGTTCTAGTTATTATAGCACCACCACCAGAAGTTGTTATTATTTTATTGCCATTAAACGATAGAATTGATAGGTCACCAAAAGTTCCGCAATTCTTACCTTTATAATAACTTCCTAATGATTCTGCACTGTCTTCAACAACAGGGATATTATATTTTTTCGATATTTCATGGATTTCTTCAACTTTGTAAGGCATTCCGTATAAGTGCACCGGAATAATTGCTTTAGGTTTTTTTCCTTTAGAAATTCTATCTTTTATGGCAATTTCTAGTTGTACAGGGCACATATTCCATGTATCTGTTTCGCTATCAACAAAAACAGGAGTAGCACCTAGGTAAGCGATAGGATTTGCTGATGCAGAAAACGTTTTACTCTGGCAGATAACTTCATCACCATTATTAACCCCAAGAATTATAAGACTTAAATGCAAAGCAGATGTGCCAGATGCTAAAACAGCAACATGTCTGTCTTCATTAAGATAAGATTGTATATCATCTTCAAAGCCATTAACATTAGGTCCTAATGGAGCAACCCAATTAGAATCGAAAGCTTCTTTAATGTATGTTTGTTCTGCACCACTCATGTGTGGTGACGATAACCA
>TARA_R110002124_G_scaffold95963_13_pt1 | contig 22063 bp, 23 predicted proteins | sample TARA_R110002124 | Tara Oceans TARA_R110002124 (sample SAMEA4397445) | marine metagenome | biome: Polar Biome; feature: [SRF] surface water layer (ENVO:00010504); material: water (ENVO:00002006), including particulate matter (ENVO:01000060) such as... | depth 5 m | reverse complement strand
TCCCGTCCGGATTGACCAGTTCGCCAGCCGCGTCAGGTGTGAACTGGCCGGCCCGGGTCAGGCGCTCGCCATCGGGCGTTTCGATCCGAAAGAACCCTTCGCCTTCGATCGCCAGGTCAAGCGGATTGCCGGTCATCGTCAGCGCCCCCTGGGTCAGAAAGGTCTGGCGGGCATTGGCCGCGGCCATCGACAGCGGCTCTTCCTGCCGGTCAAGCTGCTGCACATATTCGGAAAACAGCAACCCTTCGCGCCGAAAACCCGTGGTAGAGAGGTTGGCGATGTTGTTCGCCACCACCTGCATTTCGCTCATCAGCCCGGATTGCCGGGTCAGTATGGTATAGCCGGTATTGTCCAACGCTCAGCCCCCCGCGATGACCGGGACGACCTGCGCCCGGAAAAAGTCAACCAGCACCGACGTCATTGCGCTCATCGACACCCAGAACACGATCAGCATCGCAAGGATCTTCGGAACAAAGGTCAGTGTCTGTTCCTGAACCGAGGTCAGGGCCTGAAAGAGGCCGACGATCAGCCCCGCCACCAGCGCCATACCCAGCAGGGGCGCCGACATCGCGACGGCCACCCAAAGGCCCTGGCGCAAGATGTCGAAGATCTCGGATTCGTTCATGACGCGCGCCCCTCAGATCGGCATTCTGAGGATCTCGAGATACGCCTCGACAACCTTGTCGCGCACGGCAACCGCCGTTTCCACGGCAAGCTGCGCTTCGCTCAGCGCGGTGACCAGCGCCTGCGGATCGGCGTCACCGGTCATCGCCGCCTGCGCGGTGGTGTCGGCGCGGTCCAGGACCTGGGCGAAATTCTCGGCAAAGCGGCTGGCGGTGTTGGCCACGCCCGCTTCGGCATTCGGGTCGGGGGCCGTGAGCGGCCGCGCCGCGCCGTAGGAACGGGCGGCAAGACTGGCGGACATTTCCATGTCGGTTTCTCCTTATCTGCGCAAAAGTCCGATCAGGCTTTGCGACATCTGCCGCGCCTGATCGAACATCCTGAGGTTCGCCTCGTAGGAACGCTGCGCTTCGCGCGCGTCTGCGATCTCGACCATGATGTCGACATTCGATCCGAGGTAGTAGCCCGAGTCATCCGCCAGGATGTTGCCGGGGTCGTAGATACGTGTCAGGTCCCGCCGGTCCAGCAGGACATCGCCGGTCCGCACGCCCGAGGCCTGGCCGAACCGGTCGCCGGGTAAAGCCTGCGGTTCGAACGGGACGGTCTTGCGTCGGTAGCCCGGGGTATCGGCGTTGGCGATGTTTTCCGACACATGGCGCAACCGGGTCGCCTGCGCCTGCATGCCCGAGGCGGATAGCGAAAGGGTCTGGTCAAGGCTGTTCATGGCAGTCCCCCTCAGCGACCGATGCTTGCGCGCAGCAGGTCGCGCGTCGTGGAATAGATGCCCAGCGCCATTTCATGCTGCTGTCTGGCCGACACGGCGCGCATCATCTCATTTTCGATGGAAACGGTATTGCCGTCCGGCGAGACGGTGGCCGGATTGGCCTCCTGCCGGATACGGGGGGCGGCGCCCTGCGCTGCTTGCCCGTCGCGCCAGTATTCGGCGAAAGGCGCAACATCGAGCGAGCGATACCCGGGGGTATTGGCGTTGGCCACGTTTTGCGCGATGGCCTGCTGCCGCGTCGCCGCGTGTGTGGCCAAGGACTGCGCCATGCGCAGAATGTCCAGACTTTCGAACATGGGTTTCTCCCGTTGCTGGCTTACACCAAGCATTAAGGGTGATTCGTTTAGAAACGGTAACGATGAGTGATTTCATCGACCGTTCTGAACAGGAGCCCCCATGAGCGTCTTTGACACCTTGATCGCCGAGATCGCCGAAATCCGCCCCGTGCGCCATGTCGGGCGGATCAGCGCCATGCAGGCGGCGACCGTGACGGCGCGGGGCTTGTCGATGCGCGCACGCCTGGGCGACCGGGTTCGCATCGCCGACAGCATCGGCGGCGAGATCCTGGCCATGGGCCGCGACGGGGCCGAGATCCTGCCCGAGGCCGATCTGGAGGGGCTGGCGATCGGCGATCCCGTCGAACATCTGGGGCGCAACACCATTGCCCCGGATGCCTCGTGGATCGGGCGCATCGTCGATCCCTACGGCGAACCGCTGGATGGCCGGCCGCTGGCGCGCGGGCCCAGTCCGCGCGCGCTGCGCAGCGCCCCGCCGCCGCCCGCCCGGCGCAAGCGTCTGGGGGGGCGGCTGTCAACCGGGCTGGATGCGTTCAACACGCTGCTGCCGCTGGTTCGAGGGCAGCGCATCGGCCTGTTCGCCGGATCCGGGGTGGGCAAGACCATGCTGCTGGGCCAGTTCGCCCGCGGGATCGAGGCGGATGTGGTGGTGCTGGCGCTGGTCGGCGAACGCGGACGCGAGTTGCGCGATTTCACCGAAGGGGTGCTGGGCCCCGAAGGATTGGCGCGCTCGGTCGTGGTCAGCGCGACATCGGATCAGTCACCCCTGGCGCGGCGCCGCGCGGCCCTGACCGCCATGGCGGTGGCCGAGCATTTCCGTGACCTGGGCCAGCATGTGCTGTTGCTGTGCGATTCCGTCACCCGTTTCGCGGAAGCGCACCGTGAAATCGCGCTGGCGGCGGGCGAGGCCCCCAGCCTGCGCGGCTTTCCGCCCTCGACCGCGCATCAGATCATGGCCCTGTCCGAGCGCGCCGGCCCGGGCGTCGACGGACAAGGCGACATCACGGCGGTCTTTACCGTGCTGGTCGCCGGGTCGGACATGGATGAACCAGTCGCCGACATTCTGCGCGGTGTGCTGGACGGGCATGTCGTGCTGGAGCGCGCGATTGCCGAGCGCGGGCGCTTTCCGGCGATTGACCTGATGCGCTCGGTCTCGCGCAGCCTGCCGGATGCCGCGACCCCGGGCGAGAACGCCCATATCTCCGAAGCCCGCCGCCTGATCGGCGCCTGGGAGCGCGCCGAAATGATGGTGCAGGCCGGTCTTTATGCTCAGGGCTCCGATCCGCTGACCGACCGCGCGATCCGGCTGTGGCCCAAACTGGACGCCTTTCTGGCGGGCGCCGACGCGGCCAGCGCCGTTGACAGCTTCAAACGGCTCAAACAGGTGCTGGACGGATGAGCGGACGCGTCAATGGCTCTCGGGGACCAGAATTTCGCGCTTGCCGACATGGTTGGCCGAGCTGACCACGCCTTCGTCCTCCATCTGCTCGACCAGGCGCGCGGCCTTGTTGTAGCCGATCCCCAGCTTGCGCTGGATGTAGCTGGTCGAACATTTCCGGTCGCGCGCGACGATGGCGACGGCCTGGTCATAGAGCGCGTCCTCGCCGCCGGAATCGCCCAGCCCCAGAACCGCATCGATATCGCCGACGCTTTCGGGGTCCGGCCCGTCTAGCACGCCGCCAATATAGTCGGCGGGACCAAAGCTTTTCAGATGGGTGACGATCTCCTCGACCTCCTCATCCGACACGAACGGCCCGTGGACGCGCGTGATCTTCGAGCCGCCGGCCATGTAAAGCATGTCGCCCATGCCCAGAAGCTGCTCGGCCCCCTGTTCACCCAGAATGGTGCGGCTGTCGATCTTGGACGTTACCTGAAAGCTGATCCGCGTGGGAAAGTTGGCCTTGATCGTGCCGGTGATGACATCGACCGACGGGCGTTGCGTGGCCATGATAAGGTGGATCCCTGACGCCCGCGCCATCTGCGCCAGACGCTGGATGCAGGCCTCGATCTCCTTGCCCGCGACCATCATCAGGTCGGCCATTTCATCGACGATCACGACGATGAAGGGCAGAACCTCGGGCGCGAATTCCTCGGTCTCGAACATCGGATCGCCGGTTTCGTCGTCGAACCCGGTCTGCACCGTGCGCTTGAACATCTCGCCCTTGCCCAGTGCCTCGCGCACGCGGCCGTTATAGCCCTCGATGTTGCGCACGCCCATCTTGGACATCTTGCGGTAGCGTTCTTCCATTTCCCCGACGACCCATTTCAGCGCCACGACGGCCTTCTTGGGATCGGTCACCACGGGCGACAGCAAATGCGGAATACCGTCGTAGACGCTGAGTTCCAGCATCTTCGGGTCGATCATGATGAGGCGGCATTCCTCGGGCGTCAGCTTGTAGAGAAGCGACAGGATCATCGTGTTGATCGCCACCGACTTGCCGGATCCGGTGGTCCCGGCGATCAGCAGGTGGGGCATCTTGGCCAGGTTCGCCACGATGCTTTCCCCGCCGATATCCTTGCCCAGCGCCAGCGGCAGTTTCTGCTGTCCGTCGCCAAAATCCCGGCTGCCCAGGATTTCGCGCAGCACAACCTTTTCGCGCCGCACGTTGGGCAGTTCGATCCCGATCACGCTGCGGCCGGGCACGGTGGACACCCGCGCCGACAGCGCCGACATGGAGCGCGCGATATCGTCCGACAGCCCGATCACGCGGCTGGCCTTCAGGCCGGGTGCGGGTTCCAGTTCATACATCGTGACCACCGGGCCGGGGCGCACGCTGACGATTTCACCGCGCACGCCGTAGTCCTCCAGCACGCTTTCCAACATGCGCGCGTTTTCTTCCAGCGCCTCGTTGGACAGGGTGTAGCGTTCGACCTTCTTGGGGTCCGACAGCAGCGACAGGGGGGGCAGTTCGAACACCTGGCGCTTTGGCTCGAACGGCAGGGTTGGCTGGGCCTCGGCCTGCGCCTGACGGGACGGCGCGGGCGAACGGCGCGGCGCGGTCTGCACCACGCGGCGCGTCAGAACCCGGCCTGACTGGGCGGGGGGCGGTGCCTCGGGCCCCTCTTCCTCGATCAGGGTGTCCTCGTCCTGCCAGTCCGCCTGCGGACCAAAGCCGAGCTGCGCGGCGCCGGGATACAGTGTCTGCGCGCCGGGCAGGTCAAAGCTGTGGCTATACCCGATGCCGGTCTGTTCCCGGGCGGCTCCCTGGCCTGCCCCCTGCGCAGCCCCTTGCGCACCCCCCTGTGCCGCCCTTTGAACGGGCGCCGAGGTCAGGGCGGGTTCCCTGCGGTTCGCGGTCAGCGGCGGGGCGGCGGGCGGGGCGTAAGGCTGATGCGGATCGATGCGCAACGCGGGCTTGTTTTGCTTGCGCGCGCGGATCACATCGGTGATGCGGTTGCGCAACCGGTCCTCGGACGGTGCCCGCGCCGCCATCGCCTGCGGCGGCATTTGCGGTTCGATCAACTCGCCTTCGGGCGCGGACCACTCGGGCCGCTCGGGCTCACCCCGCCGCCGGCCCAGCCTGGATACGCGCGCCAGAAGCCCCGGACGTCCGGGCTGTTCCTCGGACGGGCCCCAGGGCTGCTCGGCGGCGCCCGGGTAGTATCGGGGATATTCTTGCGCAACGTACGGTTCAGGACGCCGCGCCGCGTAGCCGGGCTGTTGATACCCGCTCAGGCTCGGCTCGGGCCGGTGGGCATGTGCGTCAGGGTGCGCGCCATGGCCCGCGGCCCGATGTGGCGCGTAACCCTGCGGCTGCGGCTCTGCCGGTGCATAACGATGCGCGTCATACGGATCCGCGACGCGCGGCTCGGGCCGGTAAATGCGTGGTGCGCCGCGCGGGGCATGATAATCCGGCGCCGCATCGGCGTCCTGCCACGGGGCATAGGCGTCCTGCCATTCGGGATGGGCCTCGACCGACTGATAGGCGGCATGGCGCGCGGTGTCATGCGCGGCGCGGCGCTCCTGGCGGCGATGATGGCTGCGCACCGCCAGCCCGCCGGCCCCCCGGGCCGATCGGCCCAGAAGGGTCATCAGACCCGCATAGCTCAGGATCAGGCCGGACAGCAGGAAGCGCCCGATGCGCCACAGTTCGGGCAGCGACGCGCCCAGCACGTAAAGCCACAGCGCCAGCGCGACCGCGAAGGTCACCAGCGTCAGCACGTTGAATCCGAAAGTCGAGGTCAGCGGCAGGGCCGACAGAACGGCGCCAAGCACAGCATCACCAAACTTTCCGCCCAGACCGTAGTCGACGCTCCAGTTCTCTCCGGGCACCAGGGTCGCCAGCCAGATCGAACCCAGCGCAATGGCAATGGGCACGAAGGTGGTGCGGCCCAGGATGTTGTGTTCCCCCTGATGGACGACCAGCCGCACGCCCCAGACGCAGAACGCCGCGACAAACCCCCAGGACCCAAGCCCCGCGATGACCATCAGCGGCGCGGCAATCCCCGCCCCGCCTCGCCCCAGCGCATTTTGCGCGGGCATGTCGGTGGCGGCGCTCCAGGACGGATCCTCGGGTGTGTAGGACCCCAGGATCAGCGCCAGCAGCAAACCAACGCCGATCAGGCACAGGCCCAGCAATTCCTTGCCACGCTGGGACAGGATGTGCTGCAACTGTCGGTCCAGAAGCGGTTCGCGCTGGGGGCTGGGGAAAGACGCCATCGGTTCCTCACGCATAAAGGCAGTCACGCAACAGGGTCAGGCCCCGGCGGGTTTCATCCTCGGGGGCGACAAGCGCCACCCGGATATAACCGGCGCCGGGGTTTTCCCCATTCACGTCACGCGACAGATAGGCGCCCGGCAGCACACGCACACCGGTTTCACGCCACAGTTTCAAGGCCGCCGCTTCGCCATCGGCGACGGGCAGCCACAGGAAGAACCCCGCTTCGGGCGGAGCAAAGGCATTCAGGCCGCTGAACACCGCGTCGGCCACCGCGTATTTGCGCCGATACAGCGCGCGGCTGGCCTCGACATGGGCCTCATCATTCCACACGGCCGATGCCACGGCCTGCAAGGGCTCGGGCAGGGGCGCACCGGCATAGGCCCGCAACTGGCGAATGGCGCGGATCGACTGGACCCCGCCCGCCACGAAGCCGGACCGCAAGCCGGGCAGGTTCGAGCGTTTGGACAGCGAATGAAAGCTCAGCACGCGCTCAGGGTCGGCGCCCACCCGCGCGGCCACTTCCAGCACACCGGACGGCGGCGTGTCGCGGTAGATCTCGGCATAGCATTCATCGGCGAAGATGCGGAAATCATGCTTTTCGGCCAGGTCCAGCAGGTCGGCCCAATACTCGGCGCTGGCCACCGCGCCCTGCGGGTTCGCGGGCGAACAGACATAGGCCACCGTCACCCGGTCCAGCAGATCGGCAGGCAGCGCACGGTAATCCGGCAACTGCCCGGTTGCGGCGGTTGCAGGACTGAAATGCGGCTCAGCACCGGCAACCAGCGCGCCGATGGCATAAACCTGATAAAATGGGTTCGGCGTCAGAATGACCGGCTTTTTGCCGTTCTTGGTTTCCGGCGACAGGGCGATGGCCGCGTTGAACAACCCTTCGCGCGTGCCGTTCAGCGCCATCAGGCGGTCGGCCGCGACATCAACCCGGTATCGACGCTTCAGCCAGCCCGAAATCGACGCCAGCAAAGCGTCATTTCCATTGTTCGCCGGATAGCGCGCAAACCCACCGATAGAGGCGTTCAGAACATCAGCCACAAAATCTGGCATGGGATGGCGGGGTTCACCGATGGTCATGACGATTTGATCCCCACCGGGCTGGTGGTGATCAAGCAAACCGCGCAGGCGCGGGAATGCGTATTCCGGCAGGTTCGAAAACCGCTCAGGAAATGCCATTGACTGCCTCATGCATCGGGATCATTGCGCCCCGTTTGCGCAGACGATAGCGCGCGCTGCGCCTCAGGTCCAGAAAAACTAAGGCTTTCCCGCCGCTTGGCATGGCGTCCTGTGGCTTTTTCGCCGCGCGCGCAATGGGCCCGCCGCGGAAAAAACACTGCGGCGGCCCCGGGGGCCGCCGCGTCTCATGCCATTGTCAGAACCGGGCTCAGGCGTTCCAGGCCCTGTCGCCCTGCGCATCCTTGACGCGCGTTGGCAGGCCGAGGCGGTCCAGGATTTCGAAGAACGGCCTGGGGTCCAGCTCTTCGACATTGACCATTGTCCTGGTGTCCCAGGTGCCATCGGCGATCAGCATCGCCGCGGCCACCGGCGGCACACCCGCGGTATAGGAAATGCCCTGCGATCCGACTTCGTCATACGCGTCCTTATGGTCGGCGACGTTGTAGACAAACACCTCCGCGTCCTGCCCGTCCTTCTTGCCCTTCACCAGCGTGCCGATGCAGGTCTTGCCCGTGTAATCGGGCGCCAGCGACGCGGGATCCGGCAGCACCGCCTTGACCACCTTCAACGGAATCACGTCCTGCCCTTCGGCCGTCGTCACCGGCTTTTCGGACAGAAGGCCCAGGTTCTTGAGCACCGTGAACACCGTGATGTAGCGTTCACCAAACCCCATCCAGAACCGCACATCGGCCTGCGGGTAGTTGGTCGCCAGCGAGTGCACCTCGTCATGGCCGGTCATGTAGGCCTGCTGCTTGCCGACCACCGGCAGGTCCCATTCCTTGCCCACCTCGAACATGGCGTTCGATTGCCAGGCGCCATTCTGCCAGCTGTAGACGGTGCCGGTGAATTCGCGAAAATTGATCTCGGGGTCGAAATTGGTGCTGAACCAGCGCCCGTGCGAGCCCGCGTTGATATCCACGATGTCGATGCTTTCGACATCGGGCACATAGGCATCGATCCCGTGGCGGGCATAGGCATTCACCACGCCCGGATCGAACCCCACGCCCAGAATCGCCGTCACGCCTCGTTGCGCGCAGCGGTCGCGGCGCGGCCATTCGTAATTGCCATACCACGGCGGCGTTTCGCAGATCTTGTCGGGTTCTTCATGGATCGCCGTGTCCATATAGGCGACGCCGCATTCGATGCAGGCGTCCAGCACCGGCATGTTCACGAAGGCCTGCGCCACGTTGATGACGATCTGCGCACCGGTTTCGCGGATCAACGCCGCCACCTCGTCGGTGTTGCGCGCGTTGACGGCATGGGCTTTGAGAATGCCCTCCACCTTCATCGACCCTTTCTCGCGGACCGAGGCAATGATCGCTTCGCATTTCGCAAGTGTCCGGCTGGCAATGTGGATATCGCCCAGAACGTCGTTGTTCTGCGCGCATTTATGCGCCGTGACCTGCGCCACGCCGCCGGCGCCGATGATGAGAACAGTCTTTTTCATAGTGCCCATAGTCCCCCTGTCCTTGGATCGATTCTGCCCCCGCGCCATCATCAGGACAGCGCGGCGGCAAACTCTTCATACCCGAAATCGCGCACCAGTCGAACCGTTCCGTCCAGTTCCCGCACCGCAATCGCCGGCATCTTCACGCCGTTGAACCAGTTCTTCTTGACCATCGTGTAGCCGGCGGCATCCTGAAACGACAGCCGGTCCCCGGGTTTCAGGGGCGCGCTGAAACGGAATTCGCCAAAGATGTCTCCTGCCAGGCAGGATTTCCCGCACACCATCCACTCATGGTCGCCCGTGTCGGGGCTGATCTTCGCCGGTTCGCGATAGATCAGCAAATCCAGCATATGCGCCTCGATGGAACTGTCGACGATAGCCAGGTTCTTGCCGTTGAAAAGCGTGTCCAGCACCGAAACTTCCAGCGTCGCCGCGCCCGTGATCGCCGCTTCGCCGGGTTCCAGGTAAACCTGCACGCCGTTCGTGTCGGCAAACCGCTTCAACCGCGCGGCCAGCTTCTCCAGCGGATAGCCCGCGCCGGTGAAATGGATACCACCGCCCAGGCTGATCCATTCCATCTGCCGGATCAGATGGCCAAACCGCTGCTCGATCAGCGACAGCATGGCGTCGAACCGGCCAAAATCGGCGTTCTCGCAATTGTTGTGAAACATGAAACCGCTGATCTTGCCGGCCACCGACGCGATCACCTCCGGGTCATGCTCTCCCAGCCGCGAAAAGGGCCTTGCCGGGTCAGCCAGATCGAAATCCGAGGTGCTGACACCAGGATTGACCCGCAAGCCGCGCACATGCCCGGCACTTGCGGCCTCGAACCGTTGCAACTGGCCGATGGTGTTGAAGATGATCTTGTCGGAATGCGCCAGAACCTCGGCAATTTCCCCATCCGCATAGGCCACCGAATAGGCGTGGGTCTCCTTGCCGAATTTCTCGCGCCCCAGCCGCACCTCGAACAGCGACGAACTGGTCGTGCCGTCCATATACTCGGCCATGAAATCAAAGACCGACCATGTGGCAAAGCACTTCAGCGCCAACAGGCACTTCACCCCCGAAGCCTCGCGCAGCCAGGCGATCTTTTCCATGTTCGGCAACAGCCGTTCCTTGTCGATCAGGTAGTAAGGGGTCTGCAACATCGGTCCCTCCGCGCGTTCCGGCACAAGCGGCGCTGATACAGTCAACCCCGAAACCGCACAAATGGTTTTTCCCGCCGCCAGGACAACCCCATCTTTGCGCGTCAAGTATCCACCGTGTTTGATCGGTCAACACCTGAGACTGAGACTGAGACTGGCATGGGCAAAGAGCGTGTAGACGCCATAGATCGGAACGCTCTTTGCCCAAGCGGTTTTCAGCAAAGCGGCCTTTCGTCTTTCGCGCGGCGAGTTCTGACTGTGAGCCCACATCAACCAATGCTGCATCAAGCGCGAATGTCCGGTCTAGGACAAGTGCCTAGTGGTCCTGCGGCTTTGTCGCGATCTGGCTCACGTAGGACATGAAACCGAAGAAGGTCGTTTGAGACACCCGGCGTCTTGCCTCAGCTTTCAATGCTTCCGCCGTTTCGCGGAACAGCAAACGCTCTTCGACCATGCGATCCGCACCCCGATCAATGACTGTCAGGAAATATGTCGCTTCTCCTTCGGCGACGTATCCATGACCTCTACGCGCTCCAAGTTGAAAGCCAGTCTTGGCAAGCATGCCGGAGATCTGTCGCATGATCCAAAGATTTGTGACGTTTTGATTGATCATGAACCTGACGAGTTGGTCCAGTGGATCAAAGTCTGCTATCTGCGCTGTCGCGGTGCTGTAATCGCCGTCACAGATCGCCAACACACCACCTGGCTTCAGGATGCGGAACGCCTCCTGAACAACATCTTCAGGTTCAGGCACATGGCACAGCAAGGTATGCATCAAAACAACGTCGAATGAGGCGTCTTCAAAACCCGTGTTCTTGGCGTCCCCAATGTCGAAAGTGAGCCTCGCATCATCTCCAAAGCTCTTTTGCGCCCGTGCCACCATAACCGGCGAAGGTTCGAGACCATGTGCAGTTTTTGCGCCAGCAAGGTCCAACAGGTCTTTCGTCACATGGCCTGTGCCGGACCCTAATTCCAATGCGCGTGCATTGCTGGGGAGCCTTAGGTTGCTCAAGTAGGCTTTGCGGATTGCGACCTGTGCAGGCTCAAGACAGCGTGCTTCCATCGCTGCTGCAATCCGTTCTTGAAGCGCGGTATCTTGCGCCCCCAGATCAGAGTATGGATCAGACATGGCTTCGCTCTTTGAAACAAATCATACAGCAGCATGCTAATCATGCTTCTCCACGAAATCAAAAAAGCAGACCTTTGGGCAAGTTGATTGATCGGCGGCTCTGTCCCGCACCTTACCAGTTCGCAAGCCATGCAGCGAATGGCGGCGGTTGCCGTTATGCTGCACTATAACGATTTGAGGCTTGCCCTTCCTTGAGAACGGCATTCATGATCACGATGAGTTTGCGCATGATGGCGGTGAGAACCACTTTTTCTGGCTTCCCTTTTACTTTCAACTTGGCGGCGAAGGCCCTTCTAGCGTTCGGATGGCCGGACATATGGCGCGGCGGGTGGCGAGATTTTACGACCACAAAGCCACCAGCTTCAGGTCTTCCACGGGGTCGCCCGCCCGCCACCAGTCCCCGGACGGCCATCCGGGGAACCGACCGACCCTACCCTCTCACAGGCAGATACAGGGGCAATGACAAACACATGATCCTCGGGGATGGCGAAGGGGTGGAAAGCCCCTTCGCGCTTGTGTGGGCAGCCGCCCACCGGCGCGCCGAAGGGCCACCCGGCCCCGAGGCGCGCCGCCTCCCTCACCCCCGGATGATTCGGTTCACATGCCCCATCTTGCGCCCAGGCCGAGCCTCGCCCTTGCCATAGAGATGCAATTGCACATCCGCCTCGCGCGCCAGCGCGGGCACACGCTGCACGTCATCGCCGATCAGATTTTCCATCACCACATCGGTGTGGCGCGCGCCATTGCCCAGCGGCCAGCCGGCCACGGCGCGGATATGCTGCTCGAACTGATCCACCGCGCAGCCCGCCTGCGTCCAGTGGCCCGAGTTATGCACCCTTGGCGCGATCTCGTTGACCACCAGCCCCTGCGCGGTGACAAACAGTTCCACCCCCAGCACACCGACATAATCCAGCGCGTTCAGGATCCGCCCGGCCAGCAGCACGGCGTCCATCTGCTGCGCTGGCGTCAGGGTCGCGGGCACGGTGGTGGTATGCAGAATGCCGCCCCGGTGGACGTTCTCGCCCGGGTCGAAACAGGCCACCTCGCCGCTCACACCGCGCGCGGCGATCACCGAGATCTCGGCGCTGAAATCGACGAAACCCTCCAGAATGGCATCCTGCCCCGCCATTTCGGCGAAGGCGGCACCGGCTTGCGACGGGTCCATGATCCGCGCCTGGCCCTTGCCGTCATAACCCAGCCGGCGGGTTTTCAGAATCGCCGGCGTGCCAATCTCGGCCAGCGCGGCGTCCAGTGCGGCCGCATCGGGACTGTCGCGGCAAGGGGCGCAAATCAGGCCCAGCCCGGTCAGAAAATCCTTTTCAGTCAGGCGGTCCTGGCTGACCGCTAACGCGCGCCGCCCCGGGCGCACCGGGCGCAGCGTTTCCAGCAGGTCCAGCGTCGCGGCGGGAATGTTCTCGAATTCATACGTGATCACATCGACGGACCCTGCGAAGGCCCGCAGCGCGCCCGTGTCGTCCCAGGCCGCCGTGGTCACCGTTTCGGCGACATGCCCGGCGGGCGGGTTTGGCGCGGGATCGTAGATGTGGCACCGCAACCCCAGCCGGCTGGCGGCCACCGACAACATGCGGCCCAGTTGACCTCCGCCCAGAATGCCAATGCAGGCGCCCGGTTGCAGCAGGTCAGTCATCGACCGGCTCCTGCGGGATGGATGCCGACAGCGCCGCGCGCCACACATCGACGCGTTCGGCAAGCGCCGGGTCGCTCACGGCCAGGATCTGCGCCGCCATCAGCCCGGCATTCGCGCCGCCGCCGATGGCCATGGTCGCCACCGGGTAACCGCGCGGCATCTGGACGATGGAATAGAGGCTGTCGACCCCGGACAAGGCGCGCGTCTGGATCGGCACACCGATCACCGGCACGCGGGTTTTCGACGCCATCATGCCCGGCAGATGCGCGGCGCCACCGGCCCCGGCGATGATGACCTGCAACCCGCGCGCGGCGGCGGTCTTGCCATACTCCCACAGCCGGTCCGGTGTGCGGTGGGCGGACACGATCCGCACTTCATGCGCGACACCCAACTCCTCCAGGATCCCGGCGGCCTCTTTCATGGTGGGCCAGTCCGATTGGCTGCCCATGATGATCCCGACTTTCACCGCCATTTCCGGCCTCCATCCCGGCCCGCGCCGGATTTTTCTGCGGCTGCACTATACAAGCGGCCCGGCAAGGCGCAATGCGTCCCACCGGGTGCGACGGCAAAAAGCGGTTCCCAACCGCTTTCAAGGCTTTTCGAAAAGCCTTGGAACAGACATCGGCGACACGGTAAGGCGGTGGCATGAGCGATGATTTCGAAATCTTTCTGGTCTGCGCCCCGGGGACCGAGGCGCTGGTCGCGGCCGAGGCCACGGCGCAGGGCTTTGCGGGCGCGCAACCTGGGCCCGGCGGGGTCACGCTGCGCGGCGGCTGGCCCGAGGTCTGGCGCGCCAATCTGACGCTGCGCGGTCCGGCCCGCGTTCTGGTGCGCATCGCCGCATTCCGGGCGATGCATCTGGCGCAACTGGACAAACGGGCGCGAAAGGTGCCCTGGGCCGATTTTCTGCGCCCCGATATCCCCGTGAAAATCGAGGCCGTTTGCCACAAATCCCGTATCTATCACAACAAGGCCGCCAGACAGCGGCTGGAAACCGCGATCCGCGAAACGCTGGGCGCGCCGGTCAGCGATGACGCCGCGCTGGTCCTGAAGGTGCGGATCGACGATGATCTGTGCACCGTCAGCCTGGACAGCAGTGGCGAGCCCTTGCACCGGCGCGGCCACAAGGCTGCCGTCGGCAAGGCGCCGATGCGTGAATCGCTGGCCGCGCTGTTCTTGTGGCAACTGGGCTATGATGGCTCGCAGACAGTGCTGGATCCGATGTGCGGATCGGGCACGTTTCCGATCGAGGCCGCTGAAATCGCGGCGGGGCTCTTGCCCGGGCGCAGCCGGGCCTTCGCGTTCCAGCAACTGGCAAGCTATGACCCGACCGCCTTTGACGCCATGAAAGTCCAAACCCCGGCCCAACCCACCGCGCAGATTGCCCCGCGTTTTCTGGGCTTTGACCGCGATCAGGGCGTGATCGGCATGGCCCGCCAGAACGCCGAGCGCGCCGGCGTCGCCGAATTCTGCGCGTTCGAGCGTCGCCCTGTCGGTGAACTGTCCCGGCCGGACGGTCCCCCCGGCCTGGTCATCGTCAATCCGCCCTGGGGCGCCCGCATTGGCGAGCGCAAGCTGCTGTTCGCGCTCTATGGCGCCCTGGGTCAGCGCCTGGCGGATGGTTTCCGGGGCTGGAGCGTCGGCATCATTTCGCCCGATGCCGGGCTGGTCAAGGCCTGCGCCCTGCCGCTGAGCGCCGCGGGCCCCGCCGTGGATATGGGCGGCACCAAGGTCACGCTCTATCGCGGAACCCTGTAGGCGCGCATCAGCTTCGGCGGTCGGCGTCATCGAGCGAGAAGGGGCTGGACGCGGATCGACGATCAGGTCAGGCGATGATGTCGGGGGTCAATTCATCTTCGATGCGGGCAATCTGGTCCTTCAGCGCCAGCTTGCGCTTCTTCAGGCGCTTCATGGCCAGTTCATCGCCCGTGCCGCGCGCATGCATGGCCATGATCGCCTCGTCCAGATCCCGGTGCTCACGCCGCAGCACGCCCAGCTTCACGCGCAGGACTTCCTCGTGATTCAATTCCATCGGTGCATTCATGGCGCAACTCTTCTTGCTTCGCTTCAGCTTAGCCGGAAAAGGGCGGCGTGGCAAAGGCTTCCCCCCCCTCTTGCGAGGCGCGGGCGGGATGCCCATATCCAACCCATGCCCGGTCTGCCGCGCAGGTGGGGGCCGGGAAATGCGTCGCTGTTACAGGACCCCGCCATGACCAAATTCGCCTTTCCGTCACACCCGCTGCTGCTGGGCTTTGAGCCGCTGGAGCGGTTGGTGGAACGCACCGCCCGTGCCGGGACCGATGGCTACCCGCCTTTCAACATCGAACTGGCCGAACCGAACCGCTACGTCATTACGCTGGCGGTGGCCGGTTTCGCCCCGGACGACATCACGATGACGCTGGAGGACCGCCAATTGGTGATCCGCGGGCAGCAGGGCGACCCCGCCCCTGACCGCGTGTTCCTGCATCGCGGCATCGCCACGCGCCAGTTTCGCCGTGTTTTCGCGCTGGCCGAAGGGGTCGAGGTCAGCGGCGCGACGCTGGACAACGGCTTGCTGGAAATCTCGCTTGAGCGGCGCGAACCGGAAACCGTGGTCCGCACCATCCCCATCACCCGCGGCTGAAAGGACAAATGATGCAAACGCCGTATCCCGGTCTGCCCACTGGCAAGATCGCCTATATCCGCCGCGTCGACCCCGGCACCTTGCCGCAGGACGTGCGGGATCAGATACCGCAGGATGCCCAGGTTTGGGGCGTTCATTCCGAATCGGGCGAATGCCTGGCGCTGACCGATGACCGGCGCGGCGCGTTTCTGCTGGCCCGTGAAAACGATCTCGCGCCTGTCAGCGCGCACTGAGCGGCAATTGACCTGGTAGACACCGGGCATTTCGTCGGGGCTCTTCAAACGGACGCCGGCGACAGTTCGCCTGCCTCTCTCTCTGTCGGGCGCTCTCCTTCGGCGCTATCCTTCGGGAACGAAGGCCGCGAATTTGATCTGCTGGGCGATCAACACGGCCTGCGTGCGGCTTTGAACCCCCAGCTTGCGCATGATCGCCGTGACATGCGCCTTGACGGTGGTTTCGGCAATCGACAATTCCCAGGCGATCTGCTTGTTCAGCCGACCCTGACACAGCAGGTCCAGGATCTTGGCCTGCTGGCGCGTCAGGTGCGAAAGCCGCTCAAGGGCGTCACTTGCCGCGTCGTCGGCGTCATCGACAAAGCCATCAGGCAGCCAGGTCTGCCCCCGGCCGATCGCCTCCAGCGCCTGTCGGAACGCCTCGCGGCCCGAATGCTTGGGCACGAAGCCCTGCGCCCCGGCCGATAGCGCCGCACGGATCAGCCGCGGCTCGCCCATCGACGAGACCACCAGCACAGGAATATCCGGCGCCACCGCGCGCAGCCGGATCAACCCGTCCAGACCTTCGACATCGGGCAGGTCCAGATCCAGCAGCATCAGATCCGGCGCGCGCTCCGTGAGCTTGTCCAGCGCCTCGGCCAGGGCATGCGCCCGGTCCACATGAGCGACATCCGCAACACCGCGCAACGTTAGCGCCAGAGCATCGCAGAACAGCGGATGATCGTCGATGATAAGCGCCCTGGCGATAGCGCGGCTACGTGGCGATGGGTCGGTCATGATGGTGTCGGCTTTCACCCGGATTTGCGCGCACGATACCAAAGTCGCCACGGTTGGGGAACCGCGCAGCCTGCCCCTGACCATGCGACATAGGTCTGACAGACCAAAGCCTGCTTTCGCCCTTGCCTCTCTGGCTCTAGAGTGGCGCGGAACCGATCCTGCCCGCCGACAAGGAGAGCCGTCCATGCAGATGACCGACAGCCGCATCATCGCCGCCGCACCAGGAATTGTCTGGGAGGCCCTGCTCGACCCCGCGGTGCTCAAGGAATGCGTACCGGGCTGCGAGACCCTGACCGGCAACCCCGAGGACGGCTTCGAAGCGACCGTGGTGCAGAAGGTGGGGCCGGTGAAGGCCAAATTCACCGGTGTCGTTACCCTAAGCGACCGTATCGAGGGCGAGCGCCTGACCCTGACCGGCGAAGGCAAGGGCGGCGCGGCCGGTTTCGCCAAGGGTGTCGCCCATGTCACGCTGGCCCCCACGACGACCGAAAACGGAACCGAGGCGACCGCGTTGAGCTACGAGGTCGAAGCCAAGGTCGGCGGCAAACTGGCGCAGCTTGGCAGCCGCATCATCGACGGGTTTGCCCGCAAGATGGCCGATGAGTTCTTCGGCCGGTTTCAGGATGCGGTCGAAGGGCCGGACGACTCCGGCGCAGAATCGGAGGATGGCACCGGGGGTGACGGGAACGAAAGTGACGGGGCCGCGAAGAAGGGCTGGTTCCGCCGCGTGCTGGGCAAGGATTAGGGCCACAGCGCCAGCGGATCGACCCCGATCACCACCGGGTGAAGGGCGATCAGCCCCGCCCAGACCAGCAGCGCCGCCAGGCCCGGCACCAGACGCGGCAAGGTGCGTGGCCGCCAGCGGCCACTCAACAGCGCCCACAGGGGCAGCACAGCCGTGGCGTGCGCCTGTTCCTGCCATGCAGCGCGCCCCCACTCACGCCGTTTGCGTCGGTCGATCAGCGCCATGCCCAGCAGGGCAAACGCGGTCATCACGCCAAACAGGATCAGATGCGCCAGGTCGCCATTGGCCGTCAGATGCGCCACGCCCCACAGCGCCAAAGCCCACAGGACCGGATGGCGGGTGACCCCGGCAATGCCCGGATGCAACGGGTCGAACGGGGCGGCGCGGCTGCCGAAACTCAACGGGTTCACCCCGGCCAGCGCGTAGGCGGCCAGCAAGCTTGCGATCAGCATCAACCCCACAGCCAGCGCCGCCTGCCAGGGCGCGGGCGCCCACAGAGAAACGAAGGGCGCGCGCCCGGCGGCCACGATCACCCAGATCAGCAACCCCGTGGACAAAAGCGAATACCCGATGCCAAACCCCCTGCGCCCCAGGACCGCGACGATCGCCCCCTTGATGCGCGGGCGCACCGGGATCGCGTGCGCCGCCAGAAAGACGGCCATCGCCGCCACAAACTCCTGCCACCCGATCATGATGCCCCCGCTGTTGCGCTGGGCTCTCTTTGCCGTGCGCAACGTGCGGGCGCAATCCATGCTGACAGAACGCCGCCCCTCGTTTCGCTGCCCCACTTCAACAATGCACGTCAGCAAGGCGTTGACGGCGCGGCGAATTCGCCCAGAATGGCGCGGCTCCGATCCGAGGAAAGCTGCCATGACCCAAACCGTCCCCGGCCCCGATGGCCAACCGCGATGTGCCTGGTGCGGCAGCGTCGATGCGTTCTTTCCCTATCACGATGCCGAGTGGGGCTTTCCCGTCGCCGATGACCGGCGGTTGTTTGAAAAGCTGTGTCTGGAAAGCTTTCAGTCCGGGCTGAGCTGGCGCACCATTCTGGACAAGCGCGAGAATTTCCGCGCCGCGTTTCACGGGTTTGACCTGCACGCGGTGGCGGGCTTTGGCGAGGCGGATGTGCAGCGCCTTCTGGGCGATGCCGGAATCGTGCGTCACCGGGGCAAGATCGAGGCGACGATCAACAATGCCCGCCGTTGCCTTGATCTGATCGCCGAGCAAGGATCGCTGGCGGCCTATGTCTGGCGGTTCGAGCCCGCCGCGGGGGATCTGGCGGAACCGCAGACGCTGACCACCTCGGCGGCGTCGGTGGCGATGTCGCGCGACCTGAAGAAGCGCGGCTGGAAATTTGTCGGCCCCACCACCATCTATGCCTTCATGCAAGCCATGGGGTTGGTCAACGATCATGTCCATGGCTGCGTGATGCGTGAAAAAGCAGCGCAGGCACGGGCCGCCTTCCTCCCGCCGGCCTGAACCACCCTGACCCCAGCGGAAAGAACCCGATGACCCCTGCCTATGACGCCTATCTGGCCCCGGCCCGGTCCACCAGTCAGCCCATCCGGCTGGCTGTCGGTCTTGGCCTGATCCTGGCCGTCTACACCGCCTGGATGACCCTGTTGGGGGCGCTTCTGGGTCTCTTTGCGGTGCGCGGCCAGATCGTCGCCTGGGCACAGGGCGGCGATTCTGGTTGGGTGGCGACTGCGCTGGATATTTTATCCGAGCGCCTGGACTGGATCGGCGCGGGGGCCGACCCCTGGGCGCTGATCTGGCTGCTGGCGTCCTTTCTGGGTGGCTGGTTCGGGGTATCGCTGGCCATGCGGATCCTTCACCGCCGCCGGGGGCGCGATCTGCTGGGGCGCGCGCCCGTCGTGCTGCGCGATTTCGCGCTGGGCGCCGGGATGATGGCGGTGCTGGGCGGCGCGATGGGGCTTGTGCTGATCCCCGCCCTGCCCCGCATCGACCTGGCGACCGAACCGCGGGTCTGGCTGATGTTCCTGCCCCTGGCGCTGGTCGGCATTCTGATCCAGGCCGGGGCCGAGGAACTGGTGTTTCGCGGCTATCTGCAAGGCCAGCTGGCGGCACGATTCGCGTCGCCGCTGGTCTGGCTGGGGGTGCCGACGGCGGTGTTTGGCTTCGCCCATTTTGCGCCCGGCGCCATGGGCGCAAACACCTGGCTGGTGGTGTTTGCCGCCGGGGTTTTTGGGCTTGTCGTCTCGGATCTGACGGCGCGCACCGGCTCTCTGGGGCTGGCCTGGGGGCTGCATTTCGCCAACAACGTGCTGGCGCTGCTGGTTATCAGCGTCACCGGCGGGCTGAGCGGCCTGGCGCTGTTCTCGGTGCCGCAAGGCCCCGAGATGGCCGCCCTGCTGCGGCCGCTGATACTGGCGGACATCGCCGTTCTGGTCATTGTCTGGATGGCCTGCCGGCTGTGGCTGCGGCGGCGCTGACCGTTGCATTCATACGCCGCGCGGATTATCTGGGAACCGCAACAGAGGGCAGCCGATGAACTGGATCACCAATTACGTCCGTCCGACGATCAATTCGCTCTTTTCGCGGCGCGAGGTGCCCGAGAACCTGTGGACCAAATGCCCCGAATGCGGGACCATGCTGTTTCACCGGGAACTGACGGACAATCTTCAGGTTTGCTCGAACTGCGATCACCACATGGCGATCACCCCGCGTGAGCGGTTCAAGGCGCTGTTCGACGCTGGAATCTTTGCGGAAATCGCGGTGCCCGAACCGGTCGCCGACCCGCTGCATTTCCGCGATCAGAAGAAATATCCCGACCGCCTGAAGGCCGCCCAGAAAGCCAATGGCGAGCGCGAGGCGATGCTGGTCGTCGAAGGCGAGATCGGGCGCACGCCGATCGTTGCGGCAGCGCAGAATTTTGCCTTCATGGGCGGCTCGATGGGCATGTATGTCGGCAACGCCATCATCGCCGCCTGCGAACGCGCCGTCGAACGCCGCGTGCCGCTGGTGCTGTTTGCCGCCGCCGGCGGGGCGCGGATGCAGGAAGGCATCCTGTCACTGATGCAGATGCCGCGCACGACGGTGGCGCTGGAGATGCTGAAGGAAGCGGGCCTGCCCTATATCTGCGTGCTGACCCATCCGACCACCGGCGGCGTCACCGCCAGCTACGCGATGCTGGGCGACGTGCAGATCGCCGAGCCCAACGCGCTGATCTGCTTCGCCGGGCCGCGCGTCATCGAACAGACGATCCGCGAGAAGCTGCCCGAGGGGTTCCAACGCGCCGAATACCTGCTGGATCACGGGATGCTGGACCGCGTGACGCCGCGCGGCCGGATGCGCGACGAGTTGATCACCATCGTGCGGATGCTGTCGGGTCTGCCGCCCGCCGTGCACGGGGACCTGCCGGCCCCTGACCAGGTCGATGATGCCAAACCCCGTGCTGAATCCGATGCCGAATCCGGGGCGCCGAAAGCCAGCGCGACCGCCAAACCCGCGCCGGGTGACGCCAAACCGTGAGCACACCGGCATCCGACGCCATCCTTGCCCGGATGATGGCGCTGCACCCCAAGATCATCGACCTGACGCTGGACCGGGTCTGGCGTCTGCTCGAGGCCCTCGGCAACCCGCAGAACGACTTGCCGCCGGTGATCCATATTGCCGGAACCAACGGCAAGGGCAGCACGCTGGCGATGATCCGCGCCGGGCTGGAGGCCGAAGGCAAGCGCGTGCATGCCTATACCAGCCCGCATCTGGCCCGGTTTCACGAGCGTATCCGGCTGGCGGGGTCGCTGATCGCCGAGGACGCGCTGAGCGCGCTTCTGGACGAATGCTACGCCGCGAATGACGGCGCGCCGATCACCTATTTCGAGATCACCACCTGCGCCGCCCTGCTGGCCTTCGCCCGCACCCCGGCCGATTACACGCTGCTGGAGGTCGGGCTGGGCGGGCGGCTGGACGCGACAAACGTTGTTGCCGCCCCGGCACTGTGCGTCATCACGCCGGTGTCGATCGACCATCAGCAGTTTCTGGGCGACACTTTGGCGCAGATCGCCGGAGAAAAGGCCGGGATCCTGAAGCGCGGTGTGCCCTGCGTGGTCGGCCCGCAAGAGGATGACGGGCTGGAGGCGATCGAAACCCGCGCGGCGCGGCAGGGCGCGCCGGTGATCGCCCATGGCCAGCACTGGCACGCGCGCGAAGAGGCCGGACGGCTGGTGTTCGAGGATGAAACCGGGCTGCTGGATCTGCCGCTGCCCAACCTGCCCGGTCCGCACCAGATCCAGAACGCAGGCGCCGCGCTGGCCGCCCTGCGCGCGCTGGGCTGTAGCGAGGCTGCGTTCGACGCCGCCGTCACCCGCGCCGAGTGGCCCGCACGGATGCAACGCCTGCGCCAGGGACCGCTGAATGATGCCGCACCCGGCGCAGAAATCTGGCTGGACGGCGGCCACAACCCGGCCGCCGGCGCGGCCATTGCCGCGACGCTGGACCGCTTGCCGAAGCGTCCGACCTATCTGATCTGCGGAATGCTGAACACCAAGGATATCGGCGGCTTCATGCGCCCGCTGGCGGGCCATGCCGAGCGACTGATCGCCGTGTCGATCCCCGGCGAGGCCAACACCCTGCCCGCCACAACCACGGCGCAGGCCGCCCGGGACGCGGGCATACCCGCACAGACGGCACCGACGGTGGCGGACGCGCTGCGCGCCATCACCCGCGACACGCCCCAGGCCCGGGTGCTGATCTGCGGGTCACTGTATCTGGCTGGTGCGATCTTGCGCGAAAACGGCTGACGCCCC
>TARA_R110002124_G_scaffold225052_2_pt1 | contig 22111 bp, 2 predicted proteins | sample TARA_R110002124 | Tara Oceans TARA_R110002124 (sample SAMEA4397445) | marine metagenome | biome: Polar Biome; feature: [SRF] surface water layer (ENVO:00010504); material: water (ENVO:00002006), including particulate matter (ENVO:01000060) such as... | depth 5 m | reverse complement strand
GCCAAAGCGGGCGTCGGGGTCGCACTGCCGGGGGCAGGGGCCTCGCGATAGACAATATCCTGCTCTTCCTCGACACACAGGGTGCCGTTCTGGGACAGGAGATGGCGGATAGTGACAAAGACGAGCTGACCTGCCCGGCCCGATTTGGTGACCACATTGGTGATTTCGCTGTCTTTCACAGTCTCTTCGCCGACCGTCAGATATTTGTGATAGGTCAGTCGACCACCTGCCCACATCCGACGCGGCAGCGAAATGTCGGGCATGAAGTCCCCACGCTTCAAGTGGCCGTCGTGCGCGACTTCGCTGCGTTTCACAAAGGGGTTGAAATACAGCCAGTGCCATCCCGGCGGCAAGGGATCACCCGCCTGGGGCGCATCCGTCATGTCGAGAGTCGCGGCGAGTGCGGTGACCGGACCTGGCGCGATCGTCTCTGACTGGCGTTCCTGTCGCCCGATTGCGTCGGAGTGATCGTTTGTTCCTTCGGATGGCATGTTTCGTCCTCACTTGGTCGCGTTTGGGTCTCGTGTCCCGAGACGCATTACACCAAAGGAACGGATTTCGCGAGCCTGCGTCGCATCAAAAAGAACGCCCTTTTAACCAGGCGCCACCACATCCTCCGGGTCGAGCGACACAGTGATCAGCGGCAAGCGGACGATCTGGCGGCGATCGCCAGCAGGGGTCTGCACGGTGATCGAGATCAGCGTGATCGCGCGTTCGGCGGTTCCGGGTTGCTGCGGGCCGATCTGGACTGTGGCCTCAACGATGTCGGTCACATCCGTGATGCCGACGTCCTGCGCGACGAGCTGGGCGAGGGTCGTGGCTAACAGACGCCGCAACAGGGTCAGGTCGCGCACGGTCAGGTCCGTCTCATTCCGGATCTCGAAGTCGACCGCGCCGCCGGCGAGGGTGAGCGCTTGTTCAGTGTCTTCGGGGTTCAGTGCGCTTTCCACAGTCTGGGTCAGGAGGCTGAAGCTGCGTTGCTTGAACCGCACGTTGCCGTCGATCTGGGTGTTGCGCACGGTCAGGGACGTGCCAACTGTGGCGAAACTCGCGGTACTGCCGGCCTGACCGATCCTGGCCCCGTCCAGCGTCACGGCGCCTGTGAACTGGGGCGCAAAGCCAAGGGTGCTGGCCGTCTGCGGCGCGAGCGGGTCAGCGAGCAGGGAGAGGGGGCCTTGACCGATCACCTGCACGTTGGCCGTACGGGCGAAGCCGCCACGCGGTCCGGTGAGGCTGACGGTCAGGCCGTCCTGCGGTGTTTCGCTGATCAGGGTTGCCTGAACGGACTGACCGACCAGCGCCACCCGGTCGCGCGCGGCGACCGGCCCGGTGTTGAGGTTTGCCGCCGCCGTGAGGGTCGCGGTGGTCGGAGCCTTGGCCGTGGCGACGCCGTAGAAGTCCGGGCGGACGAGACCGAGCGCGACTGCATCCTCGATCCGCACCGAGGCACCGCCGATACGGTTAATGCGCAGCGATTGATCGGCCGAAGCGCTGAGGCTGCCTTGCGCGCCCAAGAGACCGGCAGTCACATCTCCGGCGCCGGAAATCACCAGATTGTCGATATCGGAGATGGCATAGGCGAGAGTCAGATCGCCGGAAGTTTCACGCAGGTTGATGTTGTCCTTGGCGTAGACCTGCACGATTGCGCCCGCCTTGGTATCGACGGTGAGCGGGCTGTCGAACGCGTCATCCACCGATCCGCCAAAGCCATAGAGACCGATGAAATCGCCCTCCAGCGTGCCGTTCGCGGCATGGACACCACCGCCGGAGGCGAGGATCAGTTTCTGTCCCGCGGCAGCTTTGGCCCGCTGGAAGTAGAGCGAGCCGCCGGCGAAGATCTCAAGCGCGCCGGTGGTGGCCTCGCCATAGGTGAGGTTCAGTTCCGCGAGGTTGTTGAGGTGCAGATCGCCCTCGGCCTGAATAATGTCGAGCGTATTGACCCGCGTCTCGAATCCGAGCGGACCCTTGATCGCCGAAGAGCCGATGCGAACCTTCGTAGTAGCTCCGCGACCCATGGCTTCGAGCCGCTCGTTCACCACGCCGGGCGCGTTGGTTACCGCGCCGCCGATGACGACGTCGAGGGCGAGGCGATCTTCGGCCCCTGTGCGCACCTCGGCCAGTTCGGCATTACCGGCGATGTCGAGGGTAATGGCGCCGGTTTGCGAAGCGATATCGCCCTGGATCGCGGTCATCTTTAGATCGCCGCGCAGGTCTAGGGCGATGTCTCCGCCGCGCGAGGCAATCATGCCGTGTGTCGTGAGGTCGCCCGAGCGGAGGGTGATGCGTCCATCCTCCGAGGTGATGCCTTCCGCAACCGTTAATGCGGTGCCAATGGCGTTGATCTCGACCCGGCCTGTGCCGCCCGTGCTGACGGACCGCAGGGTCGCCTCACCGCCGCTGAGCGCCTGGTCGATATCAAAACGAACGTCGCCGCGCGATGCCTCCATCAGGATGCTGCCACCGTTGAGGAACACCAGCTTTTCGGTGCCGATGCCGTCTCTGGCACGCAAGGTGGTCGTGGCGCTGTGCACCGTGCCGCGCAGGATCGCGCCCGAGGCGAGGAGTATGTCGGTCTGCAGCGCGGTGATCGTGCCGATCGCGAGGTTGCCGGTGGTTTCGGTCAGGTGGATATCCGGGGCCGATGCGTGGATATCCGCGCCGTCGGATGTGTCCATCATGAACCGGTTCGTCGTCGAGCCGATGCTGCCGGATGTCGCGACCAAATCGACGCGGTTGCCGGACAACAGCGAGGTGGCGACGCTGCGCAAGCCAGTGCCGCCCGCGCTGAGCGCGAGGGTGGTTTTCGCGACCAAGTTCCCGACCTCCACCGTGCCTTGCGAGGCGAGGGCGATGTGACCCTGTTCCGCCGCTGCGCGACTAATCGTGACCGTATCGGCATTAGCGAGGGTGAGGGTGATGTCGCCGTCGCTGCTGGCGAGGTCGAGCCGGCCCGCCGTCATCGCCGCGTCGCCGGAGAGCGTGCCGGTCGCGTTCAGCGTCACCGTGCCGCCCGAGGCCGCGATTGCGCGGCTCAGCACCATCGCGCCGCGCGTGGAGATGTCGAGGTTGCCGGTCGCAGCCTGCGCGTCGAGGGCGAGCGCGCCGGTATTGCTGAGGCGAAGGTTGCCACTGTCCAGGATGGCGTCCAGCGCGGCAAGCTGGGTCGTCAGCATGACGTCGCCGGTGATCGATCCGGCCCGCAGGGTCGTCAGACCGGAGGAGGTGATATGCGCCTCCGTCTCGGGGTCAGAGAGCGCGATCAGGGACAGGCTGCCGTCGTTGGTGGAAATCTCGGCGAGGGCGCCGGTCACACGACCGAGGCGCAGATCGCTTTGGGCAGAGAGGCTCGCCGTGCCGAAGGCCTCGACCGAGGCGCTGTTGCTGAGCATGGTGAGCGCGCCGAGCGATGTCAGAGTGACATCACCGCCAGCGCTGGTGATCCTGCCCGCGAGGGTGAGGGATTTTGCGGCGATCCGCACGTCGCTGGAAAGCGACAGCACCTCTGTATCCGCAAGTGTCGTGAGGTCGGTCGCCGTGGCCGCGATGTCGATTCCCCCCTGGACAAAGAGACGGCCCAGACGGGTGCCCCCGTCACGGGCGTTCAGAATGACGTTGAGATCGCCGAGCGTTTGCGCGGTGAGCTCCGGCGTCGTCAGGGACAGCGCCTCCTCTGTCCCGAGGCCAAGCAGGGAGGCCAGCGTGACCCCTCCGGTCGCGCGGATGATGCCCGAAGAGAGGCCGCCGGATTCGACCAATAGATCGAGCGCGCCATCAATCGTGGCGGTCTGCAACGCGAGGTCGCCCGCGACTTCGGTCAGGGTCGCATTGCCCTGCGAGGCGATGGTCACGCGGGAGTTCAACAGCGTGTCCACGCGCAAGGCGGTCGTCTGACCGATTCCGCCGGTCCCGGCCTGCATGGTGATGGCGGGGGCGTTGATCGTGGCGGGCAGGGTCGCGTGCCCGTCGATGGCGTTCGCGATCAGGGTCGCGCGACCGGTAGGCGATGAGATCGCGCCCAGACGCAGCGTGCCCGAGGTGCGCAGGGTGACGTTGCCCGCCGGGACGCTGGCGTCGACGACAGCCAGATCCCCGAGGTTGTCGAGGGAGAGATCGCCACTGCGGACCTCTGCGTCGATCACGGCGATTTGGGTCGAAAGCTGGTCGGAGAGACTGCCGAGGCTGAGGATCGCGCCCGCATCTGTCCCGCCAGTCGCGATCAGCCGTTGCGAGGGCAGGCCATCGTCTGTCGGCAGATCCGCGAGGGTGAGGGCGGCGGCGCGCAGGGTGATCGCGTCTGCGGTACTCGCGCCCGCGGAGATCCGCGTCAGATCGATGGTGCTATCGCTCAGCAGGGCGACGCGGCCAGTGCTCGCCTCGACCCGGCCTGCACCGGAGAGGGCGATGGTACCGGAGGCCGCGACCTTGATGTCACCGGCGCCGATGTTGGCGATACCGGAGGCGATCGCAAAGCTGTCGGCGTCAAGGTCGATATTGCCCCCGCCGGAGACGATCAGCGCGCTCGGGCTCATCGTGACCGCGAGGCCATCGGCGGCGATATCGATGCCACCGTTGCCCAGTGACAGGATGGAGCCGAGAGCGATTTCGGATTTAGTCACCACGCCGCCGAATGCCTCGTCGAGAAGCGTCAAGCGTGTCGGACCGTCCGAAACAAAGCTGGAGAGGCTGTCGGCAAAGATGTTTGCGCCCAGCTCGCCCGTGCCGATTTCCGTCTGGGCCCGCAGGTTGACCGTGGTGCCCAGAAGGCTCGCCTGGCGGATCGCGCCGGTGCTGCTGAAGAGGTCGATCGCATGGCCGAGAACCGTGACATCCATGATGTCGCCGCTGTTGGTGAAGGTCGTCGTGCTGTCGGGGTTGTTGTTCTGGCTGACGAACAATCGCAGCGCGTCGCTGGTGTTGGCGACAGTGAAGGGAGTCGCGGGGCCGTCGTTCGCGCGCGACACCAGCAGCATCTCATCCACTTCGGTCATGAGGGTGCCGGTGGCGGAAGTGATCGCGTCACCGACGCGCAGGGTCAGATCGCCGCCCTCGAACGCGCTGTAGAACGGATTATTGGCGTGAATGCCGCCACCCGTCTCGACGGTGAGCGCGGCGCTCTCGCCAAAGAGCATGCGCGCCTCGAACAGGCTGTGGACGCCATGGGTTTCGTCGTCAAAGCCCTTGAGGATAAGGCTGCCCGGTGTTGTGACCACGCCGCCGTCGGTGGCGATGAACTGGCTGAGCCGCATGTCGCCGGGGGCCTTGGCAAAGACCTTGCCCGAGGCGGTCAGCGAGATATCCGCGCCATCGGTGGCCTCAATCCCGAGGAGCCGGCCCTGGGCGCCGATCTGCTGCGCCATGAGGGTCGCGCCCTGGGCCACGATCCGGGGTGCATCGCTGATCACCGCGTCGGTGATCGCCCCATCCAGCGCGCTGAGATAGACGCGTCCGGTGGTAAAGATGCTCTCGACCGGGATATTGCCGGTGGTCGGCAGACGGCCGTCTGTACCGGCCGACAGGATGATGTCGCCCGCGCCGCGCGCGACCAAAGCGCCGCCGTCCAGCACGTTCACGTTGATCGCCTTGGCGGGCGTGCCGACCCCGGCGCTGCTGCCGCTTTCCAGCACCAGCCGCTTGCCCTGCAACAGGCCGGCGTCCGGTTGCGATAGCAGGCCATCGACGCGCAGGAGAGTGAGGTTGTTCGACAGCACGTCGCTGAGGTTGAGCGCGGTACGTGTCCCGATCAGGACATCGCCCTCGGTCGAGAGCGCACCGAAGGTGCCGAGGGGGCGGTTGGCCTCATCGAACCGGGTGAATTCAAGGTTCACATCATCGCGCTGCGCAACAAAGACGCTGCCGGCGACGGTGCGGATGTCGCCCACTTCGGCACTGCTGAGAACCTTGAGGTCAGCCGCGCTGAGCGCGTTGTCGACGGGGCTGAGGATGCGGATGTCGTCGAGCGCGCGACCGATGGAGTTGCGCGAGGTGATCGTGATGTCACCGGCGGCAAAGAGGTTGGGATCCTCGATGCGGGTCTGGGTGGTGCCGCTGCGAAGGACCAGCTCGGCGTTGATCGAGCGTTCCAGATTGCCGCGCGTCAGGGCGAGACCCTCGATCAGGGCGGCCTGCTGGCTGGCCGACAGGGCAGGGCGGTAGGTCGGATCATAGGCCGTTTGGGCGTTCCATTCGACGTGGCGCGCCTGACGGTCCGCGAGGAAGGTGGCGTAATCCGCCTCGCTCAGCCCGTCGTTGAGGAGCCCGGCCTTCAGCGCGGCATCCTCGACAAAGGGCGTGGGATCGCCAGTGCCGCTGCCGTTGCGGGCGTTCCAATACTGGCGGTAGCGGGCGAGTTCGGCATTGATCAGCGCCGTTTCCTGCTGCGCCTTGCGGGCCGCGGTCGCCCCATCCCCGATCAGGCCAAGCTGATCTGTCCAGAGCGAGACGAGGTTTTCGGCGGTGCGGATGTCTTCCTGCTCCACCGGGTTGCCATCGGTCACGCTGCCTTCGGGCGCGCGTAGGAAGATGTCGCCGCTGCGCGATGTGATGCGCCGCAGGAGGAGATCGCCGGATTGTGCCTGGATTTCGACATTGCCGTTGGCGGTGGCCGTGACCCCGCCCGTCACGGCGACACTGACCAGTTGGGTCGCGGTGTTGAACGCGCCGCCGATCTTGCCGAGTTCGGATTCCAGCGTCAGTTCACGTCCGGAGATCAGCGCCGCGCCACTGGCGCCGCGAATGTCACGCTCTGCTGTCAGGGTGATGTCGCCCCGCAGGCCGCCGGTCTCGCGGCTGGTGATCTGGTCAAAGATCAGATCGCCCTTGGGCGAACGCAATGCGATGTCGCCCCCGCCGAGTGAGAAGGCGGTGACCGGGCCGCCTGCGACCTGCTTGAGGTTGAGGGCCTCACCGTTCAGCCCGCCGATAGTGCCGGAGGCGACCAATTGGGTCGTGGCCGTGGCGAGGAAGGCGGAGTTGCTAAGCGCGGTGATGTCTTTGAGCGAAGCGATTGTGGTCTCACCGGTCTGACTGACGATCGGGCTGTTGAGCAGGGCGTTGCCCTTGACCGTGATCGACACATCGGCGGTATCCGCACCACGGAAGGCGATCTGGATCGGCGCGTCGGCCCGGATGATGTGGGAATAGCGAGCTTCGGACGTCTGGGTGACATCGCGATGCTCCGTCACCGTGCCAAAGCCGAGGATCCGCGTGTCGCTGACGACCTCCGAGTCGGAGGGGGTCGAGGTGTTGGAATAGCGCTCGGACGTCATGCGGTAGCTTGGCCGGTTCGGATCGCTGGCCAGCACGAGGTAGGGTGCGTCCTTGAGGTCGGATGTCGTGTTGGTGGTGTCGATTTCGGTATTCTCGGGCGGCTGCGCCACGGGGTCGCCATCGAAACCGAGGTTGTAGCGGGTGGTCGTGACGAGGGTGAAATCCTTCACGCGCTTTTCGGTCTGGACGACGACGAGGTCCTGCGCGGCGGGGGCGTAGCTCTCGACGCGGCCATCCTGGCTGGTCGAGGTGCGGAGCAATTGCCCGAAGTCCGCGATCAGATCGCCGTCGGCGTCAAAGCGGTCGGCATTCGAGCTATAGCGGCGCACTTCGGTCAGGTTGGTGCCGTCTTTGTTGACGCGGATGTACTCCGTCGTCAGGAAACCCGAATTGGCGGCGGCGGAGAACGGGGTGTTGAGGTCGGTGATCCGCACGATCCCCTGCGCGCCGGTGAGGTCATTGGTGTTCTGGCCGCTGTCCACACGTCCCAGTTGCACGTCGCGCGTGGAATGCGAGATAACCTCGATCTCGCCGAACCCGTCGAGCGACTGGATGCTGCCACCCCCGGTCGAGGCGATCTTGCCCGTAATATCGACGAGGCCGCCCTGAGTGACGATGTCATCGAGAACGAGGCGATCATTGGCGAAATCGTAGGACACGCCGATGTTCGAACCGGGGTCGATATGCGCGGAAGTCAGCACGTTCCCGATGGTCGCGCCGGGCGTGAAGAGCCGCACGACTTGCGCCCCGCTCGGCTGGGTGAGGCTGTCGAGCTTGGCATCGATCGCCTCTCGGATCGTCAGGTTGTGGTTCACGATTCCGGCGGTGATCGGGCCATTGATGTTGAGCTGATCGGCGACGATGTAGACGTTCTTGCCCTCGATCTGACCGCCGGTAGATGCGCGATCCGAGACCGGGCTGAAGGTCGAGGGAAGCTTGAGGCCAAACTCTACTTCGCCGAACAGGGTGCCGATAAAGATGTCGCGTCCATTGATCCTGATCTCGACGCCGTCATGCACGCTGTTGGATACGGCGTCCTGAACATCGCTGAAGTACGTATCGAAATAGAGCGCGCGCGGATCCCCGGAGGTGTTTTGCAGACCCTCGCGACCAAAGAGCAGGAAGCTGCCGTTCGGCGCGCTCAGCGTCGGGGTCAATGCCTCGACCTTGCCGCGAATGACGAGATCGGAGCGGAGCGATGACAGGCGGGCCCCGCCGCGCAGGTTCTGCACAAGGGCATCCTGCGCCAGTGTCAGCGTGCCGGGATCGCCGCTGGTGATGACGTTGATCTGCGGCTCGGCGGAGGATTCGCCCGATTGCACGGTGAAGGCCTGTTCGACGATGAGGTCCCCGAACAGGCCAAGCTTGCCCGCCGCCTGATCGCGGAAATCGGCGGTGGAGGCGACCACGGCGTCGTTGAAGGTGACGATGCCGCCTTCCTCGTTCGGGATGATCAGGTCGTTGATCACGACAAAGGCATCTTCGGCGACCCGCAGATCGATCAGGGCGTCACCGGGTGCGATGATGCTGCCGCTGGCCGAGCCGAGCACCTGATCGGCGCGCAGGTCGATATTGCCCTCGCGCGCCGTGATGTTGCCAAAGGTGTATTCCGGTGCGGTGATCCCGTCGGCGCGGGCCTTTTCGCTTTGGAGGATGCGCAGTTCGGCCTGCCAGCGCGTGCGGGCGGCCTCGTCGCTGGCAAGGCCGGTATCGGCCAGTTGCGCTTCGAGGACATCGATCTGGGCCTGCAACGTCTCGGCCAGGCGGACGTTGCTCTTGCGCAGTATGTCGATGCCTTCGGCGTCCTCGGCGGTAAAGCCCAGAAGTTCGTTGTTGAGGGTGCCGTCCGTGTCTAGGACATAGACTCTCTTGTTGCGCGAACCGGCGTGAAGGGTGCCGTTGACGGTGACCAGATCAGTCGAGAGGTCGGTGCTTTTCCCGCCCTCGTAATCGAGGTTGACCGGGTCTTCGCCGGCCAGTTCGGTAAAGACCGACCCGACGGCGGCGGCAGAGGTCCGGTAAAGGTCCTTGCCCTGCGCAAAGGCTTCGACATCGCGATGTGCGGCATCGGCAAAAACGGCGATGTCCGCCTCGGAGATGACCGAGGCGCCCTCGGACAGGTTGACGCCGGAGGAGGTGATCGCGCTGGCGGTGGCATCGGGGACATCGAACAGCGGAACGCCGGTGTTGTTGTAGGCGCGCGCCTCGGCCTTGACGGTGACGCCCTGCTGGCCGGTTTCGGTGCCGCCGGCGCGCAGGTTGATATCCTCGGCACTGGTGAGGGTCGCGCCGCTGGCAAGGTCAATCGCGTGATCGGCGGTATATTTCGCGGTGGCGCTGGCGCCCGGCAAACCGGCCAGACCGTAGGCCGTGGTAAAGACCTCTGCGCCGATGTTGGTGCGACCGCCTGCGTAGATATCGAGACCGCCGAGGGTCGAGATCTCGACCCCTTTGCCGATGGAGAGGTTGGAATCGGTGGCCGTCACGATGATCTCGGAATCGCCCTTGGGCACCGGAACGACCGCGCCCGAGTCCATCTTTTGGCGGTCGATCAGGGTCACGTCGGTTTCCAGACCGATGCTGAAGGCCGTCGCGTCAAGGCGGTCGCGCTGCGTGATCTTTGCGCCGTCGCCGATGCTGAGGCCGGTGGTCAGGGTCACATTCGCGTCGGAATCCATCGCGGCGATGTCGAGACCGCCGCCGGAGCCGGACTGAAGGTTGAATTCATCATCCGCGAGGGCAGGGCGGTCGACCTTGTTGCGCGTCTTGATCTTGAGGCTGTCGGCGGTGATGTCGGCGTTATCCGCGAGCAGGACGTTGGAATCCGCCGTGACATTCGTGTCGATATTCGCGCCCGAAGCCCCCGCGAGGGAAGCGTTGATGCTGTCGACCTGACCAAAGAGGCCGATGTCGCTGTCGGCCGCCACATCGACCGCGACGGGGTTGAGCGAAAGACCCGAAAGCGTCGCGTCGAGCAGGTTGACGGAGGTTCGCGCGGCGATGAGCGTATCCCCCGAGGCCCCTGCGCCGGAGATGAGGCCGCCGGAGCCGGATTCCGCCGTCAGACGCAATTCGGGCGCGTTGATCGCACGCAGGTTGATCTCGGACCCGCCGGTGATCTCTGTTCCACGCACCAGCGTCACGAGGGCCGTGGCACGGGGGGCGGTGACTTTGGTCACGACGGCGCCGATGGCGAGAAGCCCGCCCTGATTGCCGTCCGCGTCCACATCGGCGGTGCCGCTGGATTTCGACTCTATCGTGACCTCATCGCCGGTCAGCTTGCCGCCGACCGTGGTGGCGATGTCATAATCGAAGGTGGTCGTCGCCTCTGCCCCGTTGCCCGAGATCAGACCGCCGGCGGAGGAGCTCGCGTAGCTCTGGCTGCTGTGCGTATCCGTGTCGGGGGCGAGGATCTCGCTCCGCACTGTGAGATCGCGGGAGGCCGTGACCGTGTCTGCCGAAAGGTCCGTTTCGAGATCGGTCTTGAGATTGCTGCCCACAAGGGTCGCCCCGACGCTGAGCGCGCCGACCGAAACCCCGAGGCCATCCGCCTTGCTGCGCGCCTTGCTGGCGTTTCGGACAGTCACGTCGCGCCCGGTGATGGAGGTGAGGCCGGTGAGGCTGGCGGTCCCGGTCAGGATGTTGCTGGCGCCCACATCGACGCCGTTGCCCGAGAGGATGCCGCCCGAGGCACCGATAGCGCTGGCGTTGGCAAAGGTTGCGTCCTCCACCTCGATGGTGACATCGCTCGTGGCACCCAGCCGACCATTGCCGCCGCCTGCGTTCATGGTCACGCCCAATTCGCCCGTCAGGTTCGCGGTGGCAAAGGTCGTGCCGACCGCACCGGCGCCGAGCCCGACGCTGATGTTGACCAGATCGGCCGAGACGATTCCGTCGCGTTTGGCCGACACCTCGATCGAATGCGCCTTGGAGTCCGAATCCATGCTGACACCGGCCATGACCACACTGTTGTCGATGTCGACGGTCGCATCCGCATCCACATTGACTTGCACGACGCCCGCACTGGCCGCGCCCAGCAGGGAGACAGCGCCGAGAATGGCGCGCGCGTGCAGGTAGGTGCCGTCGGCAATCGTGCCGTCGCCGGAGAATTCGCCAAGGTGCTGCGCCGTCACGAGGAGGGCGCCATCCGCGCCGATAATCGTGTTTGCCCCGACCGTGATCGCGGACTGGCTGGCGACGGTGGCGATGGCATTGCCGGAATTGACCGCGCCCACGCCGCCCGCGCTGCCGCCGCCCGAGATCTGGCTGATCTGGCCGCCGACGAGGGTGCCGAGGCTCAGGTCATCCATCGCGTTGAGCTGCGCGTTCTTGCCGATGATGACGCGCGCGCCATGGAACTCGGGCGCGCTGTCGAGGTCGATCTGGCCACGACGCGCGACCGAAGCGGCCAGCGCCGCCTCCCCGTCCGCAATCGCGGCGAGGGAGGTCGCGGTATTCTTGTCGTCGCCGGGGGCCGCATCGTCGCCACCCTTGTCCGAAGTCGTATCCTTGGTGATCGCGTCGTTGACCGCCGTTTTGGCCTTGGCGAATTCCTCTTCCTCATCGCTGTCTTCGGCGTTCGCGGCGGCGGTGCCACCGATGTCGAGGATCCCGAGGGACAGGGACAGCCCGCCAAGGGATCCCACGCTGACCGACACGACCGTCGTGTCGATCACATCCTTGGATTGCGCGACGATCTGGAGGTCATCGCGGGCCTCGACCGTGCTGTCATCGCCGACCTCAACGAGGGCGGATTCCGACAGGCTGAGGTAATCGAGCCCTATGCCGAGAGCTGCATTGCCAATGGCGCCCGCGCCGCTGGCGCTGGTAATCGTGCGGTTGGCCACGGTCATGAGAACGACATCCCTGCCCTTGATGGAGCTGCCGCCCGTCAGGAGGGTTTCTGCCGTGCCTTCAAGGTTGATCACATTGGCCGAAACGCCGAGCGCCTTGAAACCGAGCGTCCCGGCGGCCCCGACGGCCAGGCCGTCGACGGTGGTGTCTTGCAACGTGCGCAGGAACACATCGCCCGAGGCTTCGATCCGTGACTGGGTGATCCCGCGGCTTTCGTTGCTCGTGACATTGGCGGCCACGCGACCGCCGAGGGTCGTGACCTGAACGGCCCCGCCGCCTGCGTCCGCGCCACCCGCTGCGGCACCGATGGCGGTGGATGTGATCGTGCTGACCTTGTCCGCGGCGAGGATGATCGTTTTGCCCGTGCCCTCGGCCAGCAGGGTGGAGCCGCGCAGCGTCAGCACGGAGTTCGATGTGATGTCCGTCACGCCGACCGCCACGCCAAGCGCGGCACCGCCGACGGCGGCACTGACAAGCGTGTTGTCGAGGGTGTTCTTGGTGATTGTCCGCAGCTCGATCCCGTCGCTGTGGCTGCGCGCAAAGGTGTCGTAAGAGCTGATCAGCGCGTCAGAGGCGATAAAGTTCGTCACGATCGGCAGCGCACCGCCAACGGCCCCGCCAGCCCCGGCGATGGCCACGGAATCAAGGGTGTTGAGGGTGCGGGCATTTACCCGAATGCCGGCGGCCTCATGGGTGCCCGAGCCATCCTGATCCTGCGGGATGCCAAAGAAGTCCTTGGTCAGGCTCGACATCGCCCCGTTGATGGAGACTTCGGCATCCGGGTTGCCGTCCTCGCCCAGAGTGACCTGCGCGAGGTCCTGCATGTTGTTGGTGGCGTAGATCCCGCCCAACCCCACGAAAAGCCCGCCGCTGGCCGAGACCGTGGTGATGCGCATGTCGCTTTTGGTGACCGCCTCGATCAGGAGGCCGTCCATCTTGGTTTCCTCGTCCTCGGCGTAGGTCGCGCGGCGCGCGTCGCCACCATATGCGGAGAGGCTGCTTCGCCCCACGACGACATCTGCGGTCGAGGCCGAGGTGTTGATCGTGACCGCCGCGCCGACGCCGACCTTGCCACCGGCGGCGATCTGGATGTTGTAGCCGCGCGCGGTCTCTTCCTCGGTGCCGGTCGTCTTTTTCTGCGCGTCTTCGTCAGTGCCCCCGCGAGAGCCGAAATCGACCGTGTTGACCGCACGGATGGTGACGGACCCGCCCGAGACCAGCGTGCTGTTGAAGATGTCGATCATGTTGGTGCTGGTGTTGGTGTTATAGGCGACAGATCCGGAGATCGCCGCCTTTCCGCCGACCGCGCCCGCGATGCCAAAGCCGCGAATGCTGGCGTCCTGAACCGAATTGAGATCGATTTGACGTTGAGCGTAGATCTCGGCCAGCGGCAAGCGCAAGAGAAGCGCGGTGCTGAGGTCATTCACGGCGACACCGACACCGATTCCGGCCTTGCCCCCGGCAGAGACTCCGCCCCCGACCGCGTCCAGCGAGACGGTCTGATCATTCAGCGCCTCGACGGTCGCGACCCGCAGCCGGCTGTTGGCGATAAACGCGCCGAGCAAGCCGTCGACGGTGTTCACGGCGGCGCTGCCGCCGAAGCCCACCTTGCCACCGCCGCCACCCGCGACGGCGCGTGCCAATGCCGACTGCTGCACGACGTTTTCGACCGTCACGCCGCCAAAGGTGCCGTCGATCACATCGCCCGCGCCATCGCGCAGGCGGGTGTCGATATCGGTATGGGCCACCTCGGAGATAAACCGATCACCGAGCGCGTTGACCGCGACCGCGCCACCGACGCCATTATCGCTGCCCGCGCCGACGCCGTAGGCCTCACCGGACACATTGGTCACGGCGTTGGTTCCCGAATAGATGTAGCCCGAGCCGAAGGGCCCTTCGTCATCGGGCATGCGGATCGCGGCCCGTCCGCCTTCGCCACGGACCGATGCCGTCATCTGGCGGGAAGAGACGTTGACCATGATCGCAGCTGCGCCGACCGTCTTGCCACCCGCCGCACCGGCGACGGAAAAGCCGGTCATGTCGGTGTAGTCGGTCACGTAGTTGTAGATCGAGCCGCGGATCAGGTGGGATTGGTTCGCAGCCAACGCAGGCAGAATGATCTCGGAGCTTGCCTTGGTGTAATTGCGGTTGACCACGATGGAGGCGCCCGCGCCATTCTTTGCAGTGGCGACCAATGCGCCGCCATAGGCGGTGATGGTCCCTTGGGTGAAGGCATTGGTGACAAAGTTGTCCATGTCGAGCGCGCCGGAGGTGAGAGTGAAGCGGGTGTTCACCTCCATGTCGTCGCTCGGCGCGACATTGGTCGAAGTGGTGGCCGGCAGGTCCACCCCTTCGGCAAGGGCGGTGTCTGCCAGCGTCGCGGCCTCATCCGCCGTGGCCGTCAGCGCGGCCTCGCCAGAGGCGACGGGCGTATCGTTGTCGCCCTCGATCTCGCGCGCGTCAGTCGCCCCGGTGTATGCCTTGCCGACCTGGGTAAAGTTGAACGAACCGCCCGCCGCATTGCCCTGGCTTGCCGCCGCGCCGACCGCGCCGGTGGAGATATCGCTGTTTTCCCCCGCGGCCATGTAGATATTCTTGCTGCTGGTGATCTTGCGCGCCGTCACCAGCGAATTGGCCTTGCCGTGAACCACGGCGACGGTGATGGCGGCGGCAATCCCGTTCTTACCGCTCAGCGCGGCGGCACCGGAGAGGATCCGCACTGTGTTGGAGCGGATCGCATTGGCGGCAAAGACGTTGGCGGAGTCCAGGTCCTTGAGATCAAGCTCGACCCGGACGTCGGTGTTGATGTGGCCGATGGCGATGGACCCCGCGAGCGCGTTCTTGCCCGACAGACCGGCCCCGACCGCGAGAGACCGGATTTCGCTGTCGCCTGTCACGTAGGCCGATATGTCCTTGCCCGAACGCAAGGTGACCCCGGCGCCCTCGACATAGGTGTCGAGCGTGATGGTGCTGACCGCGATGGCCGCCCCGGCTGCGGTCTTGCCACTGAGCGCGACACCGCCGGCAATGCTGTCGATCTTGCTGCTGTCAGAGACGACGAGACCGAGATTGCCATCCGTGCGCAGGGTCGCGTCGCGCAGAGTGATCCCCGATTTGCCCGTGATCACGTTGGCGGTCGCGGTTCCGGCAACGCCGAGCTTTTGCCCGCCGGCAAGGCCGATGCCGATGCTCTTGATGACGTTGGTGGTATCGACCTTGGCGTCGATGCCCTCGGAGAGGGTGGTCATGATCGCGCGGTCGAGCGTCAGGACCGCCTCGTTCCCGAGGATCATGTTCAACAGGACGGTTCCGCCTGCCGCGCCTTTGCCCGAGAGGGCCGCGCCGGCCCCGACCGCGACAATCTCGCGCGCGTTGGAGATCGAGAATTCGGCGATATCGCGGGTCGAAATGAGGGTGTTTTCGAACGACATGTTCGCGGTGGCGTCGATCACGTTGGACGCCGCGCCGATGCCGACGGCGGTGCTTTCGCCCGTGGTCAGCGCGCCGGCGACGGCCCCTGAATGGATCGTCGACTCCGCCGTCACGCTGCCGGTCACGCCGGACGAGCCGCCCGCAGAGACCCTGTCGAGGCTCAGGTTGGTCGCGGTGGCGCTGGTTCGGCTCTTGATGGTGTTGACCGCGATGGCCCCGCCGATTGCGCTTTTGGCGCTCGCGCCGGTGGAGAGGGCGACGGCGCCGCTGAGGGCGGTGATTGTGTTGCTCTCGGTCGCGGAGATCGCGAGGCCGTCGGCATAGAAGGTCGGTCTGAACGTGTAGGGGTTCCCGTCAAGGCCGATCGCCGTGCGGAGGTCGCCGCCAAAGCGCGTTTGCGCATCCCCCACGATGGTATTGACCACGACGGATCCGGCGAGGGCGGTCTTGCCCGCCCCGGCGGAGATCGCGAAGCCGTAGATCGTCGCATCCGAGGTCGAGCGCAGCGCGAGGTTGCGCGCGGAGACATGGCTCAGGCTGTCGACCTCCGTGCGTGCGCCGCGGGAGACAGTGTTGACCGCGACGCCGATGCCGAGGCCGCGACCGCTTTGCTGATCGCGGTTGACCGCGACAGCCCCCGCGACGCCCCCGGTGACGGATGTGTCGGTGGCGTTGAGTACGACATCATAGGCGCGGAAGATCTGCGCGTTCGTCAGCGAGGTCGAGGTTTCCCCGGTCAGGGTCGCAATGGCGACCGACCCGGCAACCGCGTTCTTGCCCCGGTTCGTGCCGCCGCCGCCGACCGCGATGTTGATGACCTTGGCCATGTCATTGGCGTTGAGCGAGAGCAGACCGGTCGTCACGCGCGCCTCTTCGACCCGTGCGATGACGTTGCGCGTGTCCACGGCAAGGGAGAGCGATCCGGCGATGGCGTTGGTGTCCTGATCGGGGTTCGATCCGATGGCGACCGCGCCCGTACTGGCGGCGGTCAGGCTGTCGTTCTTGGCGGTCAGGGTGATGAACCCTTCCTCGACGTCGATGGCGCTGCGCGTGCGGATTTCCGCGATCGTGTCATTGCCAAGCGACAGGTTCAGCGCCGCCGCGCCGGAGATGGCCCAACCGGTGCGCGACTTGGACTGTCCGGCGCCGGGCTTTTCCTTGTCGTTGGTCTCTTTGTCTTTTTCGGTCAGTAGCTTGGCGAATTCATCGTCGCTGGCGAGGAAATCGGCAAAGGCCTCGTCCTTTTCCTCTGCGTCCGCTTCGGTCGTGCGCGCCCCGGCGAGGCCGATCACGATATCCTTGGCGGTGTTGGTCGCGGTGATGTCGAGGGTCTGCGTCTCAAGCATCGTGTAGCCAGCGTCTCCGGTCAGATCACCGTCAGGGCCCGTGCCGATCCCGGCATAGACATTGCGCGTGGTGAAGTTGATGGGCAGGGAGATCCCGACCGCCGAATTGCTGGCCGCCGAGGCCGCACCGGCGATATTCACGTTCAGCGAGGTGTCGAGCGCCGTGATTTCGAGCGATGGCACGCTGACGTAAGCCGTGCCGTCGATCCGCGCGATTGTGTCGCTTTCCATCACACCGATCCCGGCAGAGCCGTTGATCGCCTTTTCGACCGCGCCACCGCCCGCGTAGGTCGTCAGAACCTGATGGATGTCGTTATGCGCGTTCAACTTGGTCGCGCCGGCCACGGCAAAGGCGTCGGCCTCGATCACCGCGCGCGTGTCATTGGCCGCGCGCATCAGGTGCAATGCCCCGCCGATGTTGTCGTTGACCCGGTCCGCGGTCAGCGGAATTTTCACCGGCGGGTTCGTCAGATGCAGGAACGTCCCGCTCGCCATCGCCTCGACGCTCAACGTCCCGGAGAGATAGACCGTCCCGCCCTCGCGGATGGCCGCGACCGTCGTGTTGTCAGTGTTGAAGACCGTCGTGGTGATGCCGAGCGCGAATTTCTGGTCGCCGACATCCTCTTCGCGATGACGGGGCGTGGGCGCGACCGCACGGGCGGAGGAGAAGGTGGTCACCGCCTCAGCCGGGTTGATCGCCGCTTCGATGCCGAACATGACGTCGCCAATCTCGGGCCCGGCGTATTCATCGGGATCCTTGAAGTAGCTGGCGATCGCGGGGCCGAGGTCGTTGAGGTTGGTGATGAACCGGTCGACCGGGGCGAAATCGGGGTAGACGGTCTGCGCGTCGATGTTCAGCACATCGGCCTGGACCGAACCGTTCTTGCCCACTTCGGCGACCGTGTTGGCCTGCATATGAGATACGGAGAAGTTGAATAGTTGCATCTTCGCGAACTCGGCGGTGATGTCGTCCTCGGACTTGCCGAAGAGACGCGCAGCGACCCGCACGGGGGCAAAGTTGATGCCGGTCACGGCAGAGACATCGCGGCGCAGGTCCTTGCCGCCTTCGTCCAACGTGGCAAACCGCCAGCTTGAATTGATGTCAAAGGTGCCCGTGCCGCTCATGCCCGTGGCGAAGCCCAGATCGGTGATTGTCCGCTCTTCGCTCGTCAGGTCGCGATAGACACCGCCAAAGCTGGCAAAGGTGTCGTCATGGTCGAACTGAAGGTCGATTGTCAGGCCAAATCCGATGCCGGGTTTCTTCTTGTCCTCTTCTTCCTCTTCCTCGGGGGTCAGGCCGCGAATTTTCGTGTCGAACTGCTTTTTCAGAGCCTTTGCGCCGCTCTCGAGCTTGTCGAAAATCAGGTCGTCAAAGAGGTTGACGATGCCGGCGTCGGACAAGGGCGTGTCGATGCCCATCGTCGTGTTGGTGTCGTGACGCTTGGCATAATAGATCGTTTCGGCTGCCAACCCGATGTCGGCGCTGGAGGACAGGACGCTGCTCCCGCCGACCGCCGCTTCGGTTAACGCGCTGGAGAATCCGAAGTTGAGAGAAGCGGCGCGCAACCCGTTGACGCCGGAATTGGTCTTGACCGATTGCGTATGGGAGCGGCCACTGACCGCGTTGATCTGAATATCCCCGCCCGTGGTGGTCAGGTCGCTGTCGAGCACGAGGTTCTGGTTGGTCAGGTCCCGCACGGCGACGATCAATCCGGCAGAGAAACCGAATTTCTCGACCGGCACCACCGAGAGGGAGTGCGACTCGCTTGCCGTGGTGTTGACGCTGAGCGACCCGGCGGACACGAGGCTCGATCCCTCGATCAGCGACTGGCTGTCGGTGCTGTTAGCGGCGATGGTGATGCCCGCCAGGAACGGGGAGCCGCCGAGGCTGACGGTCGTCCCTGCATGGGTTTGGATGTAGATGCCGCCGCGCGACTTTAGCTCTTCGCCCAGTTTTTGTGGCAACTCAAAGGCGAGTGAGGTCGGGTTGTCCTGCGCGAACAGCCAGAAGTCGTTGGCCTGACCGCCCGCCGCCAGAAGCCCCTCGGCAGAGGGTGTCACGCCGGCCACCGTGCCCAGCTCCAGCGGGGTCGCGCGCCAGTCGCCGGTTGCGTTGAAATCGACGTTGCGCAGCGTGACCTTGGCCGACGCGTCCGACAGGTCGAGGTCCACCGGATCGAGGACGGAGCGCAGGGTAGAAGTTGATCGCGAGGTGATAAAGCCGAGTACATCCTCGCCGATGGATTTGAACCGGTTCAGCGTCTTGTTGGCGTCGTCCTCGTGTTCGCCACGAGCTTCGGCGGCGGCTAGGGTCGTGTCTTCGTCAATGACGGTGATGTTTTCGGCGCGCGCATTCACGATGATGGCGCCGGCGTCGATCTTGGTCCCCTCCAGCGTGACGGTGGCGATCACGTCCTCGAAATCGATGGCGTTGTCGAGGGTCGCGTAGGGCCCGACCTTGGGGATGTCCGTGGCGTAAGGCACTGATGTGGTTGCTTGATCGCCCGCGACCGCGTTCAGAACGACGACCCCGTCCAACACGCTGTTCGGGGCATTCGCTGTCAGCTCCGCAGAGGGGTCGGCGGTGATCCGTGCGCCGGTGAGGACGATGTCGCCCGCCCGGTCCACACCGACCGCCGAAAGCGTCGAGATCTGTGCATCGGTCGCGCCAGCGGTGGTGCCGCCGATATGGAGCAAGCCGACCGTATTGTCGGCCGTGGCGATCTCTTCGGGGTCCGAGGCAAAGAGCAGCAGGTCGCCGCCCTTGGTCGCGATCACGCCGCGCGTCTCGATTTCGGCCGCGACGACGACGGTGGAGCCGCGTTCGTTGTGCGTGCCGCCGGCGGCTTCGAAATTGCCGCGCACGGTGGCTTTTTCCGCCGCGGTGACAGAGATCAGGCCGCCCGATCCGGCGATACTGTTGGCGAGGATCTTCTGGCTAGCCTCGAGATTGGCGGTCTTTTCGGTGAATAGAATGACGGATCCGCTGTCGCCGGCGGCACCGGGGGCGGCCTGAACGTTGATCGTCGAAGATACGGTCAGAGTCTCGCGCGCCTCGGCGGCAACGACGCCGCCGGTGGATTTGCGTTGCGCCGTGATGTTGCCGCGCAACTGCATCTCACCAGCCGAGAGCAACCGGATCACCCCGCCCTCGGTCGAGATGCCCGCCGCCTGCGGGACGCCGCGCGCGTTGACGGTCGGTTTCAGCCGCGCACCGGCGGCCCCTGACGAGTCGTCCACCACCGAAATATCGCCGTTCAACAACATCCGCGCGCCGGACCGCAAGGCGAGGCGGCGGGCGTTGATCTGTCCCATGACCTCGATGGTGCCTGTCGGGCTGAGGTCTTCGGTGCCGGCGAACAGGGTGGCGGTTGCCGCGACATTCGCACCTTCGGCCTGTCTCTGCAGAAGTTGCTGGAAACCGCTGGTCGGCGTCGATAACGTGAGGTCCCCAGCGTTAATGACCCCCGACGCGCCGACGACGAAGCCGTCCGGGTTCACGTAGAAATGGTTGCCGCCGATCTGCGCCGCGCCGCCTGTGTCGATCTGTGCGTTCAGGACGCCGTCGATCGTGGATTTCCCGCCATTGATGATGTTGACGAGCGCACTGGTGCTGCCCGGCTGGATCACGTTCGCGGTGGTTCCCGCCCCGATCTGGAACTGGTCAAAGGTGTTGAAAGCGACGTCGTTGCGAATGTTCGTGGTCGTGACCGTTGCGGTGGTGCCGCTGACGGCGATGTTCGTGCCGGGCGCGGAGGTCGTGATGTTGGGCGTCACGATTGGATCGGCAGCCAGCACGGCAGTCGGGACCAGCCCGGTGACGACCAGGGCCAGCATTCCAGCAAGGGCGGTGGTTCGTGATACCGCCTGCGCAACTGCATCCGTGTCCGGAATCATCCGGGTCCTGCACTGTTGCATCAAGCTGTATCGCGTCATCTTTTCATCCCCCCGGAATGAAGGCGGGGCGGTCGCTAGCGCCGCCCCGTATCAAGATCAGTTCTCGTCGTTCGAGGCCGCAGCCCCCGTCGTGGCACTGCTGCTGGCGCTCACCGCACCGGTCGCCTTGCGCAGCGCGTCGAGCGCCTCGGTAAATCTTGAGATATCGACCCGCAGGATGATCGGATCGGCATCGGCCGCCATGCGGAAACCAAAGAGCAGGGCCTCGCTGTCGGCAAACAAGGCCAGCTCTTCCTGGTCAAGCGGCGCGGCGGCTTCGCAGATATTGCCAAGGCAGCGCTGCCAGATCATCTCGCGCTGTTCGACGCTTTCATCGCTGGCGAACCGGTAGACCGCGCCGCCGGGCAGGTAGCTGCCCATGGGGGTCTGCGCCAGAAGGATCGCGCCGTCCGCGACGGGCACGGCAATGAAGCGCGCGACGAACTGGCCGCTTTCGCGCAGCGATTGCTCCTGCTCCAACCGGCAGACGTTGCGCTGGACCGTGGCGGCTTCGCAGGTCACGACCCAATCCCCGAACCGGGCGTTGTTGGGCAGGTCGGCGGGCAGTTCCGTCACGGCGCTGTCGTCGGTCCCCGCGTTCGCAGCGCCGTCCGCCTCGGTCTGGGCGTGTGCGGGCGTCACGGCGATCCCGAGTGTCAGCGCGAAGGCCAGCGAAAGCTGCGAAAGGGTCGGGAATAGTCTGTTGATCATGGTCTTCTTTCTAATTGCGCGCCGGTCAGCGGCGGATGGAATTGATGCGCCCGCTTGCACATCAGAATTGGAAATCGAGGCCAAAGTAGACCTGCGGATCCCCCTTGTTCTTGAAGGTCTGCGTGTTGCGCAGCGGCACGGCCGCCATCAGGATGCCGCTCGCATAGTCGCCGAGGCCAAGCCGCACCCCCGCCCCGACCGAGGCGAGTATCTCGTTGCGGGGCGCCGCGCCGCCTGCCGGTTTGAAGGGCGCGACATAGGCCACATCGGCGAAACCGAAGGGTGTAACGGAGAGCTGCGCCGCACCGGGAAGGGTCCAGGGCTGGGCGCGGCTGATTTGCGTGCGGATTTGCACACCGCTATCGCCGGATTTGACGTTGACCGGATAGCCGCGCACCGAGGTTGCCCCGCCCGCCGCAAAGAGCCGCGCGACCGGCAGGTTCTGATCCGGCGCGAGTTGCCCGCGCAGCGAGGTCTCAAAGATCAGGGTGTCTGTGATCTGTTGTGCGAGCGCCGCGCCGAATGTCAAAAGGGCATAGGTCCCTTCGGTCGGGGTCGCGCCGAGG
>TARA_R110002124_G_scaffold149323_2_pt1 | contig 22154 bp, 22 predicted proteins | sample TARA_R110002124 | Tara Oceans TARA_R110002124 (sample SAMEA4397445) | marine metagenome | biome: Polar Biome; feature: [SRF] surface water layer (ENVO:00010504); material: water (ENVO:00002006), including particulate matter (ENVO:01000060) such as... | depth 5 m | reverse complement strand
AAATAATAAATTTCTAGCCTTCCAAAGTATTTATTTCTAAGCTGTTCTAGTTCTTCTTTAAAGATAATTGATTTTGCCGTTTTATTTACATAAAATAGCTTGCAAGTTGCATTAGTTTCTTGGGCAAGATGTGCCTTTATCATAGAAAGTACTGGCGTAATACCACTTCCTGCAGCAAAAAATAAATAGTTTTTTGACTCTTCAGGTTTTACCTCAACACCAAATGTTCCGCTTGGCGCCATAACTTCTAATTCATCTCCAGTCTTTAAACTTTCATTTATATAAGTCGAAAATTTTCCTCCTGGAATTTGCTTTACAGCAACTTTCCATTGATTTTCTATAGGACTAGAACATAACGAATATGAGCGACGTACATCTTCACCTTTGATATCTGCTTTTAAAGTTAAATGTTGCCCTTGTCTAAACTTGAATGCTTCGTGCAATTCTGAAGGAATTTCAAAAGCAACTACTGAAGTGTCTTCTGTCTCCTTATAAATATCTGCAACTTTTATATTATGAAATTTAGCCATACCTATTCTTAACTAGTTAACTAACGTTTGTTAGTCTGTTTGACAAAGTTATAAAATATAATCTAAACTATTTGTTAATTCCTTTGATGAGGATTTGATATAAAGTATTTGATAATTCTTGTAAGTTTAGATCTTCCTTCTTTGGTATCCAAATGTAAAGTGATCTTAGTGTAGTTAATATTGAAAACATCATTACATCTGGTTTTGCATCTACTATTTCATTAGATTCTATGCCTTCTTTAAGAATCGACTTAAAATCATTTTCATACGCGATGCGTAATTTTTGATAGTAGTCTAGTTGTACTTCTAGATGCATCCAATCATTATTTAAGGATGCCATACCATATATATTTTGGCTAGAAATTTTAACGTGAAGTTCAATAATTTTCTTAAGCTTTTCGATACATGAAGAATCCCTAGAACGAATTAATCCCATGCCTTTGGTAAATTCTTCTGCCAAAGAAATAATAATTCCATCTAAAATATCTTGCTTAGAATTGATATGATTATAAAGACTAGCAGCTTTAATCCCCATTTCTCTAGCCAAATCCCTCATTGTAACAGCACTATAGCCTTTTTCTTTAAATAGCTTAGCTGCAACTCTAACGATTTCTTCTTTACGTGTTTCTTGTTTCATCCTACTAGACTTTTCTTCAAGAAAGAGAACTTATGCCTTAATGCTTTGAATTCGATTGATAATTTGTAAATTTAAACAAAAAGAAACTATGGGATTTTTAGACTTTATTTTTGGCGCAAAAAAACGCCAGATTAAAGATTATGTTAATAATGGCGCTATTATTTTAGATGTTAGAACGCAACGCGAATGGGATAGTGGTCACATTGATAACTCGGTTCATATTCCTTTGAATGAATTGAATAATCGTGTTGATGAAGTTAAAAAAATAAACAAACCAATTGTAGCTTGTTGCGCAAGTGGAATACGATCTGCAAAAGCAACCAAGTTTTTAAATCTTAAAAATATTGACACCATTAATGGTGGTGGTTGGGTAAATTTAAAAAGTAAACTATAACTTCAGTGATTGTAAAACTTCTAAAGATTCTACTGGTTTTTGATAATATTCTAACTTCCAACCCAAAGTATTTGTAAGTATATAGAATTTTGAAAGTTCGCTTATTAATCGATTCTGCGCATTTGATTTTAAATCTGAATCTTCAATTTTTTTTATGAGTGATGTATTTACGATATCTTTAATTTCGTTGTAATCTTTTGCTTCAAATTGATTTAGAAAGTCTGATTGAATATCATAATATTCAAAATCAGGGCTAATTTTTATTTCTTCTTTTGGGATAGTTATAATCTGTAATGTTTTGTTTACCTCATCAATTTTATATTCAATTTTACTTAAATCGTAACCAATGGTAACATTTGCATTTACAATAACTATAGCTCGCTTTTTCGCTTCTAACAAATCACCAAAAATTGCTTTAGAGTTTTTATAAGTGAATACTTCGCTAAAATGACCTTCGGTAACGATCAGTTTACCTACATTTTTAATCTGCTCTTGGATTAAAGCTGTGTTTTCCTTAAGCACAATTTTATCATCCTTTTTGTCACCACAATACTTAAAGGTGAATAAGACAATTAATGTAATAACGACACCGAATAGTATTTTTCGCATAGGCTAATTTAATAAAAATACCCTTGAATATATAGAAAATTAATATCTTTAAGCATGGCTTACGATGAACACCTTGGAGATAGAATCCGCCAAATTATGCAATCTAAGAACGTTCCATTTTACGATAAGAAAATGATGGGAGGTTTAGTTTTTATGGTAAACGATAAAATGTGTTGCGGCATACATATCGATAAAAAATTTGGCGATAGCTTGCTAATGACTAAGATTGGAGTTAATGCTTACAAACAAGAGATCGAAAAAGAAGAGTGCTTACCCATGGACTTTACAGGACGACCAATGAAAGGCTACATTTTTGTAACTCCACAAGGTTTTGATATGGATATTGACCTTGAGTACTGGATTGATAAAGCTGTTGATTTTAATAAAATCCTCACCAAATGAAACATAAAGGACACATAGATATTAATCAATCTTTAGACAAAGTTGCAGAACTCTTTGCAGATCCAAATAATTTAAAGGAATACCAAGATGGGTTTATTAGAAAAGTTCATGTTAGTGGAGAAAGAGGAAAAACCGGAGCTATTTCTAAAATGTATTATAAACACGGTAAAAGCGAAATGGAGTTAACCGAAACCATTACAAAAAACGAATTGCCACATTTATTTGAAGCCCGTTATTACCACATCCACATGGATAATACCATGAAATGTAATTTTATAGCACTTAGCGACAATGAAACACGATACGAATACGAATACGAGTACACTCGCATTAATTGGGTAATTCCAAGACTTATGGCCATTCTGTTTCCGAGTATGTATAAAAAACCTGCTGAAAAATGGTTGAGACAGTTTAAAACCTTTGCAGAAAAGTAATAAAACACATTTCAATAACTGTATCTCTCATTCATTAATAATAGTATTAAAGTATATTAACTTCTGTAAATAAGATTATGTTCATTAGTACCATTAAAGCAAAGCTAGTTTTATTTGTTACAAAATAAACTTCTTAAAATTTCATTAATTATCGTAAATTAAAAATCTAAAAACCAACCTTTATGAAATCATTATATTCTATTTTATTGAGTACAACTTTAGCTCTTATTTTTTTGCTCTCGTGCTCTAATCCTAAAAAGGAATTTGCAACAATGCTCATTTATGGTGGCACTATTTATACTGTAGATTCTACTGCAACGACTGTTGAAGCAGTAGCTACTAAAGATAATAGTATTCTATTTGCAGGAACGCTCGCTGAAGCCGAAGCATATAAAAACGAACAAACAGAACTCATCGATTTAAAAGGCAAAACAATGACACCTGGTTTAATTGAAGGTCATGGTCACTTTATGGGATTAGGATATAACAAATTAACCCTTGATTTAATGAATACAACAAGTTACCAAGCTATTGTAGATGCCGTTGCAGAACGTGTTAAAACGACAAAGCCTGGTGAATGGATTACAGGAAGAGGTTGGCACCAAAGTAAATGGGATAGCATGCCAGCAGAGACGGTTCATGGTTTTCAAACACATCATTTATTGAGTGAAATATCACCAGATAATCCTGTCTATCTAGGGCATGCTAGTGGTCATGCAGGTTTTGCCAATGCTAAAGCGATGGAAATAGCAGGTTTAAATAGAATAGCTAAGGACGGAATTAAAAAGTATGAATTAGAAGGTGGCGAAGTCCTTGTGGATGCACTTGGTAGACCAACAGGCGTTTTCAATGAACGTGCTCAAGGTTTAATTCGGCAACATATTCCTGAAAGAACACCCGAAACAGATATACAAGCCTTTGAGCTTGCTGTTGAAGCCTGTCAGGAAAATGGTATTACAAGTTTTCATGATGCAGGTATTGGTAGAAAAAGGATTGCATTTTATGAAAAAATGAAGTTGGAAGGTAAAATGAACACACGTATCTATGCAATGCTTACAGGATGGGATGAAGACTTACTTAATGAATGGTTTGAAAAAGGTCCTATGGTTGATCCTAATTATCTTTTAACTATTCGCTCAGTAAAATTAAATTGCGATGGCGCATTAGGATCTCGAGGAGCATGGCTTTTAGAACCTTATTCAGATAGACCAGATCATTTTGGACATGAAACGCTTCCTATGGATTTTGTAAAAAAAACAGCATTAAATGGACTTCAACATGGATTTCAAGTTTGTGCTCATGCTATTGGTGATCGTGCCAATAGAGAAATTCTAGACCGCTACGAAATGGCCTTTAAAGAATTACCTAAATTAGCATTAGACCATCGCTTTAGAATAGAACACGCACAACATTTACACCCAGACGATATTCCTCGTTTTTCAGAATTACAGGTAATTCCTGCGATGCAAGCCATACATATGTCTTCAGACAGACCTTGGGCCATTGATCGCTTAGGTAAAAAGCGCATTAAAGAAGGTGCTTATATGTGGCAAGCTTTATTGCAAAGTGGAGTTCCTATTGTTAATGGCACTGACGTACCTGTTGAACCCTTAAATCCGATAGCAAGTTTCTATGCTAGTGTGAGTAGAAAAACATTAAAAGGCTTACCTGAAGGAGGCTATGAACCAGAACAAAAAATGACCAGAGCACAAGCCTTAAAATCTTACACTTTAGATGCGGCTTATGGTGCTTTTGAAGAGGATATTAAAGGCTCAATAACTATTGGGAAGTTGGCTGACTTTACGATTTACGATCAAGATTTAATGACCGTTGATGAAGATAAGGTTCTTAGCACTAAGGTGGTTATGACCATTTTTGATGGTAAGGTAGTCTATACGATGAAATAATATAATCTGTTAAGTTTTACCAGTAATTATAATGGATATTAAAATTCGAAAATTGCAACCCGACGAATCAAATTCTTATCGAGAATTACGTTTGCAATGCTTGAAAAATTATCCGATGCATTTCACTTCTAATTATCTTGATGAGCAAGCAAAGGAGAAGCTGTTTTTTCAAACTAATATAGAACAATCCAACCCAAACAATTTTGTTATTGGAGCATTTCTTAAAAATACTTTAGTTGGTATTTCTGGTTTTAATCGTTATGATAGAACTAAAATAGAACACAAAGGCAGAATAATTCAGGCGTATGTGAATCCAGATTATCAAGGACAGCAAATTGGTTTTAATCTCATAAAATCGACTATAGATGAAGCCTTTAAAATAAATGACATAGAGCAAATAGAAATTGATGTTATCACAAGCAATACAAATGCAGAAAAGCTATACAAGAAAATAGGTTTTACTGAATATGGAATTCAAAAGAATTTTATGAAAGTGAATGATGCCTATTATGATCATAAAATGATGATGCTATTTAAAAATCAATATAAAACATAAGCTACGAAAACAACACCTAAACATAATGAGCGAGTTGCAAATATGAAATTTTCTTCGGTTTATCTTCATTATATCACAAAAGTTGAGAAGAAAGGTAGAACAATAGAAGAATTGCATCAAGTGATTGAGTGGCTATCGTGTAGAAGACATTGAAAATCCTTTAGCGCAACAGACAAGATATTTAGACAAACTAATAGATGAATTAGCAAAAGGCCGAAAGATGGTAAAAATATCACGAGATAAATAGAACAACAGAAAGATACACTCAAAGAATTAGAAAACCATCTACAGTGAAAAAATATAAATCATTTCAATATCTAAAGAGCGCTTTTTTCATAAACTACAACTTGTTTTTAACAAGATTTTGATGGCTTGTTTTACACACTATTTTTTTGCAATACATCGAAAGTTAGAGCATCTTAGCTTAAAAAAGTGCAACACAGCCTAGTTTTATACTTACCAATCCATTTACTTATACATTTACACTTGTAAACACGCCATTTAGTGTTTGCATTGTTTCCCAAAACAAAAACCTACTTATAATGAAAAAATCACTCGCAATCGCTTGCATGCTATTAGGTATGTTAGTATCTGGTCAAAAATCCATCTTACTACAAAATATTAACGTTAGAGCTAACGAATTAAAACATGGCTTAAATAAATCTGGTGACAGCCTCATTCTTGAAGGCAAACGCATTATAAATAAAGTTGAAATTTTCAATAACAACTTTGAAAAAACCTTCATAGTAGAAAACCATAACGCCAAAATACCCTTAAACAATATACCAATTGGTCGATTTGTAACGGAAGTTAAAGTAGATGACAAACTTATTATCATCACTTTGTTACGTAATGAATCGTTTGAGAAACTACCCGAAGTAAGTACTGAGAAAGAGTATGCACAAAATAAAAATGCTCTAGCATCGCAAAACGAAGCCAGTGGTACTACTTTATCTATTTCTAATTCTGAAGGAAAACTTAATAAACAACTTATTAAATCTGTAAGGTTTTATTGGATTGTATATAAAATTAATAAGGGTCATAGCTCTAGTAAGATTATGAAAATAGGAGATCGAAAATCGGTTACTAAAATGATTCGACAAAACAAAATTGACCTTAAAACTAAATCAGGAAAATATAATGAATTAACTATTTGGGAAGTCTATGACACATCAAAGTTTATGAGGTACAAAAGACAAAACCCAGATTATGCAAATGCCAAAGAAGTAGATTGTTTTAATACCGTTCCTTTCTTTCAATCACAGACAGAAGATTAAAACTTATAATTTATTATTTCTTCAACTCTAATTTCTCAGCAAAATAATCGCAAAAATCTTTCATGGTTGCGGTCATTTTTTCGTCTTGGGTAGCACGTAAAAAGGTATCACTCATAGTTACTAGAGTTTGGTGAAAAAAGAGTTTCATCTCATCTACTGGCATATCCTTTGTCCATAAATCAATCTTTAGTGTTTCTTGCGCTTTGTTATCCCAAACAGATAACATAAAAGCTTTAGCCTCTTCATTATCAACACCTCCATCTTGCGCAGACCAATTGAGTTTCTCTGGTACACGATTTTCATCGAGTTCTACGTTTAATTCTATTTTAGATTTTATAATCTTAGACATTACTTTTTGGGTTTAAATTTTGATTTTATAAAAATTTCTTCAGGCTCCGTCTGCATAATTGTCATAACATCTTTACCTGTATTTTCGGCATACGCTTTTACAATCTGCCAACCAATATACTGTCCTAAACGCCCTGGTGATTCGTTATCAAATTCGAGATAAAACTTAGAAAAAGGTGCATCTGCAATGAAACGATTTGGTAATTTATTGTCTGAACTGTATAATAATTCTTTCTCTATAAAATAACTCCAAATTGGACTTTCATTGGCTTCAGCCCATTTAATTTGCACTTCAGAATAGCCTATTTTTTCAGCATTAGTTTTAAACGGAATCATTATATCTTTGAAGTAAAGCAACTTACCGAAGTAAATCATTTCATCTAACAAACTTTTTCTGTTTGTTTGAAACGCGTATTTCTTCGCATAACCCTCAGCCAAATCCACAACAATTTGCTCCTTTTTAAAGTTTTTTGCCAAATACGAAGGAATATTACCATTTACATAAAACGTATGGTTTTCTCCCAAATAATTATCTAATGCTATCAAAGTTATACTGTCTGTAACAATGATTTTATCTCTGTACTGAACATTGTTGGTTAAAGTGATCACTCTAGGTACTGAAAATACTTTATCATAGTACTTAATATGCTGATACATACTTACCATTTCTTCTTTTATATCTTTAAAATCTTTGAAGGCCTTATTAACCTCTTGCAAAATTTCATTCTGTAAAGTATCATTTAGCTTATTCACCCAAATTGAATCTGGTGTATATTTAGAAAACAAAAAAGGATAAGCATCTTTTAGCTGTGGTAAATCCTTTGGTGTTGCCTTTAAGGAAGCGGTATCAAAACGCTCTATTATAAAATTAGTTTCAATCTTGGCAATCTCACTTTCGAGTTTAGAATCACTATCACAAGACGCAAAAACCAATCCTAATATTAAAAATATGTAATTTCTTTTTGGCATTTGGTAAAACATTTTTAATCCTAACACGATTGCGTTATTTTTGTTGTGCAAAGGTACACTTCTTTACATTAAATTTTAAATATTATGCAAACAGAAAAGGTTGTAAACCATATCGTAGATTGGTTAAAAGATTATGCCACAAATGCAAGAGTTAATGGTTTTGTTATTGGTATTTCTGGCGGAATTGATTCTGCCGTAACCTCTACGTTATGTGCAAAAACAGGCTTAGACCTTTTGTGTATAGAAATGCCAATTCACCAAGCAGCTAGTCATGTTACAAGAGCACAAGAGCATATAGCTCAATTAAAGAAGCGTTTTTCTAATGTGAGTGATACGCGTGCTGATTTAACTCCTGTTTTTGAAGAGTTTAAAACCGAGGTAAGCTTAGAAGGCAAACAAGCCGTAGTAGATATGGCTTTAGCAAATACTAGAGCTCGTTTACGTATGACCACTTTATATTATCACGCAGGTTTACTAGGTCTTTTAGTTGCAGGCACCGGAAACAAAGTTGAAGATTTTGGTGTCGGTTTTTATACTAAATATGGTGATGGTGGTGTAGATCTAAGTCCGATAGCGGATTTACTAAAATCTGAAGTATATAAAATTGCCGAATATCTTAAAGTACCAAAATCTATTATGAAAGCTGCTCCAAGTGATGGCTTATTTGGCGACAATCGTAGTGATGAGGACCAAATCGGAGCCTCTTATTCTGAATTAGAATGGGCAATGCAAATGCTAGATGAAGGTAAAACTGCTGATGAATTTGAAGGCAGACAGCACGAAGTTTTCGAAATTTTTATGCGTTACAATAGGTCAAACAAACATAAGATGATTTCTATACCAATTTGCGAAATTCCTAATAATTTAAAATAATTATTGCGTTTTATCGAATAAATTAGTTAATCTGCCTAATTTTTGATTATTTTTGTTTAACAAACCTCTACTTTTAAACTTAACTTAGCATTTTGTTAAAGTAAAAATAACCCTAACCAAAACCAAAAATCAATTATCATGATACAAATTCTGATTGTTGACAATCATCCTATTGTAAGAACTGGACTTGAGTTGTTCTTAAATAGTAAACCAGATCTTAAAGTCGTAGGAAGTTTAAGTAGTGGAATTGAAATATTTGAATTTGTAAGACGTCACGACGTAGATGTTATTATATCTGAAGTTGACTTACCAGAACTTAACGGTATTACCGCACTTAGAGCCATTAAGAAAGAAAATAAAAACGTTAATGTCTTAATGTTTAGTCATCAGCCTGAAGAGATTTATGCTATTAGCACGCTCAAAGCTGGTGCTTCTGGATACTTAAATAAAACAGCGAGTATAGAAACTATTGAAGCTGCGGTAAGAAAAATTCATTCTGGAGAAGTATCACTTAGTGAAAAAATGGATAAACACCTGCGTTATGAAGATACACGCAAAAGCAGAAGCAGATTATTCAAAAAGCTTTCTACAAGAGAAGTTGAAGTTTTAAAACTACTCTCAATTGGCAGAAAGAATAAAGAGATTGCACAAGAATTAGATATAAACGAGAAAACTGTTAGCACTTATAAATCTAGACTTTTTAAGAAATTGAATGTGACTAATATTGTAGATTTAATTCACCAAGCGAAGCATCATAATTTAGCTTAACCAATTACTCTACCTAGCTTACGAGATAATAACATTTTAAGACCAACATAGTCTTTAACATCTTCTATGATTGAGCGAGAATCTGAATCTTCTTTTAAGGTTTCTTTTTTGTATTCTGCTACTTTTTGGTCTATTAAATGGCACCTTAAACTTAATATGGTTTGGCTTACCAATTGTGATACTGCGTGTTCCTTTTCTTTCGGAATAATTTGATTACGTTCCCAATCATGAAGATTGTATTTCTCATCTTCCATTAAAATACTTGTAACCATATTGGCAGCTTCCTGATCTAATTGATTAACGAAATTTTTAGTTGAAAAATTTTCGTCTTGATTAAGCTTATCAATAATTGAATAGTATAGTGTTTTAAACTGGTCATTTGTAAACTGCATCTCATCTTCCTGCAGGTCTAAATAAATTTTTTCAAATACACGAGCTTCCTGCTTCATAGGTTCTAAAATTAAATCACCAGAAACCTCATCTTCTTTTAATATTAAATCTTCAAATTGCTCCGTTCTATCTCCATAAAGCATTAAGATTTCTATGATTTTTCGTTCTAACTCATACTGAACATTGATTTTTTGTTTGGGTTGTTCAACATTTTTAACGACTTCAAAAACTTTTTGCTCTTGTTTGTGTTTCTTATTTGATTCCTGAAAGTCCTTTTTACTAATTTGTGCTAACGTACTAAATAATACATTTTCACTTATATCCATAATACGAGCACACTCTTGAATATAAATTTCGCGTTTTATCTGATCAGGAATTTTAGCAATACTATTTACAATTTCTCTAATGGTTTCAGCTTTTTTAATAGGATCGTTATTAGCTTCCTTAACTAACAAGTAAGCTTTAAACTGAATGAAATCCTTAGCATTTTCATTGAGGTATTCTGTAAGTTCTTCTATAGTATTTGATTTTGCAAAACTATCTGGATCTTCGCCATCTGGAAAGGTGCAAACCTTCACATTCATACCTTGCTCCAAGATTAAATCTATACCACGAATCGATGCTCTAATACCTGCATCATCACCATCAAAAAGTACAGTAATATTATTAGTAAGTCGATTTATTAAGCGGATTTGGTCTGGTGTTAAAGCCGTACCAGAAGAGGATACCACATTTTTAATTCCGGTTTGATGAAACTGAATTACATCTGTGTAACCTTCTACCAAATAACAATTATCTTCTTTAGCTATACTTTGCTTCGCATAATACAAACCATAAAGCACTTTGCTCTTATGATAGATTTCACTTTCTGGCGAATTAAGATATTTAGCCGCTTTCTTTTCATTAGTTAAAATACGTCCTCCATAGCCAAGGATACGACCACTCATACTATGAATAGGAAACATTACTCTGCCTTTAAATCTATCGAAGCGTTTTTCTCCTTTTACAATAGTAAGACCTGTAGCTGATAAAAAATCTATATTATAACCTTTTCCTAAAGCATCATCTGAGAAGGCTTGCCACTCATCTAAAGAATAGCCTAACTGAAACTTTTTAATTGTCTCTTCTGTAAAACCACGTTCTTTAAAATAGCTTAAGCCAATTGCTTTTCCTTGGTCTGTGTTATGTAATATTTTTTGAAAATAAGTATTTGCATATTCACTAACCAAGTATAAACTTTCTCTTGCATCTGCTTGCAATTTCTCCTCATCCGTTCGCTCGGTTTCTTCTATCTCAATGTTGTACTTTTTAGCTAAATACTTTATAGCTTCTGGATAGGTGAAATGCTCGTGCTCCATTAAAAAAGTAACTGCATTACCTCCTTTACCGCTAGAGAAATCTTTCCAAATTTGTTTCACAGGAGATACCATAAAACTAGGAGAACGCTCGTCGCTAAATGGGCTCAGTCCTTTAAAACTACTACCCGATTTTTTTAGTTGTACAAAATCACCAATCACCTCTTCTACGCGAGCGGTTTCAAATACTTGTGCTATGGTGTTTTGTGATATCATACAACTTCCTGCGAAGGCAGGAATCTTATTACTATTTTGAGTGAGTTTTTAAGTGTTTCCTAATTTCGTGGGAACTGAGTGTAAATTTAAGATAAACAATTTGTATTAAAAATTAATAACCCAAATTAACTTGACTTTCTCATTTGAAGTTTAGCGCCTGATATAAGTTATTAAAACAGACTCATTATCACAAAAGTTGTGAAACACATTGATCAAGTCAACAAAACTTAATGAATACCACCAAAAAAGGAGATATTTTAGAAAATAAAACACTTTAACCCAAAGTAAATATCTTAGAACTTGTGATTTTGATAAAAAGAAATTGGAATTAGCAAAAACATAGTTAACACTCCAAGAGAATTATTCATCCTTAGACACGAATTAGGTCATTATATTTTACTACAGGTAAAAACAGTTTAGAAAACCCTTTGCATCGGATTGAATGGCAGGCAATGCAAAGAAGCGATTTACCAAAAAGTAAGTTTATATTAAACGATGAAATTCAAACTCACAAAAAATTTCAAAGAATAGTATCTTATTTCTCAACACATTTTAAGGTATCTAAAACTAGTATCATTTATCGTCTTTAAGAATTTAAATTAATTAAGCTAGTTTCAAGAACTAAATCTATTGGAGAATTAATTAATGAATTTAGAACTGAATATTTCACATAAATACGTTAAACGAAACAAAAAAAGCCTCAATCTAAATAAAGATCAAGGCTTTTAATACTCAAAAATTGATTGGTTTAGTCCATATCAAAACGGACTCCGACTGAAATATTATTTTGATCAACTGTTTGGTTTTTAAACAATGGGTTGAGATCGTACTTTACATATAGTGCCATATCACCTAATGCTACATAGCCACTTACTCCATATACAAACTCACTTACTTCAAAACCTCCTCGTTGTTTGTCTTTTATTCTGTTACCATCTTCTTTGTACTTTAATTTTTGCATGCTACCTATGTTTAAACCAGCGTAACCACCTAAGCCAACTTTTAACTTATTGTGAGTGGAATATCTAAAGTAATTTTTCTTTTCAATTTTTTTAGAGGGTCCAAATTCTATATGCACAGGGAATACTAAATTTGTAGTTCTAAATTTTGCCTTGTTTAAGTCTGACGGAAACTCTTGAAGTGAAATATCACCATCAGTATTGACTAGATAATTATTGTCTTTTATATCAAATTTGTTCCATTGAAAAGAGAATCCATATTTTAATCTCCAAAAGTTAGTGTTATCGAAGATTCTTGTTTTCCAGGCGTAACCTAATTCTATAAAACCAGAGCCTCCTATTTTGTATGGTGAGTCATCAATATTTTGACCATCGATTAATGCGTTGTTAAATCCAATTGCAAATACTATATCTTCAGTTGTTCTTCTATCAAATCGTCTTGGCTTGTCGTCTGATTTATCACCCACAAAAATAAAGCTATCATTTGTATTCTCATCGCCACCAATTCTAATAATTACTCTATTTTCGTCATCTCTTCTATATTGATAAGCATCATAACCATTACGTCTTAACAATTCTATTTTCTGATCTATTATTTGGCGACGATTTTCTATGTTAAGCGCTGCTATTTTTGCTGCTTCTTTTTTTAAATTTTCAGCTTCTTCTGCAGTAATCTCTTTATTATCTAATCGCTTATTTATTTTAGAAATTTTTAATTTTAGAATCGCTTTTTCTTGCGTTTCAATTTTGGCTCTATCACTTTCTAATCCGATAATTTTAGAATCTATTTTTTCCTTTCTTGTAGAGTCTATTTCATTATTTTGTCCTTGTACTGTAGCAAATGTTAATGATAAGACTAAGTAAACTACTAATCTTGTAATTGTGTTCATAACTGTTCGTTTTTTGATGATTTATATTAATTTGATTTGATTCTTGTTTTAATTGTTGCGTTCTGCAACTGCCGTTTTTACGGTTTTATAACTCTCTGTTAAAGCTTCAAAAACTTTACTTCTAAAGGATTGTCCCATATCGTCTTCTACGCTCATTAAAAGGGCATTTGCATCTACTGTTTTAGATGTTTCCTTTTGTAGTTTTTCTTTAAAAAGGGCTTTACTTGCTGTTTTTAATAATGAATCTATTTCTTTATCCGTAACTGATATATTTTTAGATTTAATTTCTTTTAAAGCATCTGTGACTGCATTTTTCAGAGTCGCTTCGTTTAACAGATCCTGCACTTCTTTATTTAGTATCTCGTCTTCCTGCTTTTCGTTACTTTTTACATTGTCAGAGTTACTTCGTTCTGCAAGTAGAATTTCAGATTTAGACTCTTTTTGTGTTACTTTTTTATAATCTATAATTTGTGGTTTTTTGATGGTTGTAGAATTTTCTTTTTTCTCATCTTCACTATCTTCAAGTACTAACTCAATAGATTTAGTGTCTTTTAGTTTTGACTCTTTAGCTTCTATTTGCTCTTCTATTACTTTTTCTTTAACTAATTGAGGCATTATTTCTTCAGATTCATTTGAGCCAAAAAACTGTGCAGATATTGCAATCATAATTAATATACCAGCTGCAATACTCAACCACCAAAAGATTGGATTTTTAGAATTTTTATCGTCAGAAGCTAGACGCTCAGATAACTTTGACCAACCTTTTGATGAAGGTGACAGTGTTCGCTTTTCGAGCTTGTCTTTTAATTGTTCTTCAAATTTAATTGGTGCCATAACTGCTGTTATTTAATTCTTTAATTTTCTTCTGAAGCATTTGTCTTGCTTTAAACAATTGCGATTTAGATGTGCCTTCAGATACTTTTAATAATTCTGCAATTTCATAATGCTTATAACCTTCTATCGCATACATTACAAATACCATTTTGTAACCTTCTGGTAAACTGTCTATGAGTTGTTGTATCTCAGCAACTTCGATATTAGTTTTAATATTATTAGTATAATCGTGTTCTATATATTGATCTTCTGCTGCAAATTCTATATTCTTTTTTTGTCTTAAAAATGAAATTGCTTCCCTAACCATAATTCGCCTTACCCAACCTTCAAAACTGCCTTCATTCTTAAATGTTTTTAAGTACTTAAAGACTTTAAAAAATCCATTTAACAAAACCTCCTCTGCCTGTTGTACATCTTTAATATAGTATCTGCAGACACTTAGCATTTTGGGTGCATGCAACTCATACAATACATGCTGTGCTTCACGATTTTGTTTCGCGGCTCTCTGTATGAGTTTAGTTTCGTTATTATGAAGTTGGATAACTTTCATTGTATAATTTACGATTGCACTTCTATTAATAAAGACGCAATTTTACTACCAAGGGTTGTCTGGAAAGTGAGAATAATTCAAATTAATTTTTAATTATCTGAATATCAGTATTCTAATTTATTTTTTTCTATCAATAACGTAATCTACCATGAGTTTTAAAGAAGCTCTGTATGGAGATTCGGGATAGGTTTCTAATAATTCTAAGGCTTCTTTTTGAAATGCTTTCATTTTTGAAACTGCATAATCTAAGCCACCATTAGACTTTACAAATGTTATAACTTCCTTTACGCGTTTCTTATCCTTATTATGATTCTTCACAGAATTAATAATCCAAGATTTTTCTTTTTTTGTGCAATTATTAAGAACATGAATTAATGGCAATGTCATTTTTTGCTCTTTAATATCTATTCCTGTTGGTTTGCCTATCGCTTCTTCACCATAATCGAACAAGTCGTCCTTTAATTGAAATGCCATACCTATAAGTTCTCCAAACTTTCGCATGGTTTCAACATCTGGAGAATTTGATTTTACAGAGGCAGCACCTAAACTACAACAAGCAGCAATTAAGGTTGCTGTTTTTTGTCTTATAATTTCGTAATAAACAGCTTCTGTAATATCTAATTGTCTGGCCTTTTCTATCTGTAGTAATTCGCCTTCGCTCATTTCTCTTACTGCGACAGATATGATTTTTAGTAAATCGAAATCATTATTATCTATTGACAGCAATAAGCCTTTAGACAATAAGTAATCGCCTATAAGAACCGCAATTTTATTTTTCCAAAGTGCATTGACTGAAAAGAAGCTACGTCTTCGGTTACTATCGTCCACTACATCATCGTGAACTAGAGTTGCTGTGTGTATTAACTCAATAACTGAAGCTCCTCTATAGGTGCGTTCACTTACTTCACCATTATTCATCATTTTGGCTACCAAAAACACAAACATTGGTCGCATTTGTTTCCCTTTACGGTTAACGATATAATGTGTAATTCTATTAAGAAGTGCAACCTTACTAGCCATAGAGAGTTGAAACTTTTGCTCAAAAAGCTCCATCTCGTATGCAATGGGTTGTTTTATTTGTTCGGTAATCTTCATTTAAAGTTTAAAACTATTCAAAATTACGAATTCTATCCCCTTTTTATTCTTAAAATCGAAATTTTGAAGATTTAACTTTTCTTAATCTTATTTATTTGTAACTTTAGTGCAATTAATCCAAAAACTAAAACACATGAAAAAAATTACTTTATTATTTATTTTTTGTATTGCATTTGGCACTATGTCATATGCTCAATGTACAACAGACACAGGTGGACAATGGCCTGGTTCTGCAGTCGCGCTAGCTAATTCAGGTGCTGTTGAAACAATTGCTACAAACAATTGGCCTAATGCTGAATTTTCAATTATTGAAAATGTTTTACCTGGTTCTGATTACACTGTAGCAGGTACGCCTTCGCTTTATATAACTGTAACGAATACAGCTGATGATGCCGTTATTACTCATGGCGCAGGCTCTATTTCTTTTACTGCTCCTGCTGGAGTAACCGGTCTTACAATTTATTGGCACCTAGATGCCGCTTGTGCCACTCAAAATTCAGGAAATACTCTTACAACTATTCAATGTACTACTTGTGTATGTACTGCAACAGCTGCTCCTAATGCTGTATCAAATCCTACACCCACAAACGGTGCTCTTGACGTTGTTTTAGTTGGAGGAGGAACTGTTTTTGAATGGGATGAAAGTCTAACAGGTGAACCAGCAGAAAGTTTTACTATATCTATTGGTACAACGGCAGCAGCTGATGAAATTGGCTCTCTAACAAATGCTACAAGTGGCAATACAATCACCTTTGGTGGAGCTGATAATAACACTTATTTTTGGAAAATTGATGCAATAAATTGTTTTGGAACCACGACAAGTCCTGTATGGAGTTTTAGCACCATAGCTTGTCCTGAAACTGCAGCTCCAACTTGTCCTACAGTTATTGCACCAGTAGATGGTGAAATGTCAGCAACAACAACAGATGACGGTACCGGTACAGGTTCTGTTAATATTTCTTGGAATCCAATAGCTGGAGTTTCTTCTTACCAAATTACTTTTGATGGAAACGTATTAGGAAATACGGGTCTTACAAGTATCAATATTACTGGTCTAGCTCTTTCAACTGCCTATACTTGGTCAATCGAACCTATAAATTGTTTCGGGACTGCGACGGGTTGTACAACATGGTCATTTACAACTGGTGCAGCACTGTCCGTAGAAGAGAATACTTTAGAAACATTTAGTGTTTATCCTAATCCAACCTCAGATATTTTAAACATTAAAACAATAAAAGATATTGATAACGTTACAGTGTTTAACCTTCTAGGTCAAAGCGTTGCTAGTTTCAAAAAGAACGATATCATTGATTCATCAATTAATTTATCGGAGTTATCGAAAGGTCTTTATTTAGTAAAAATTTCGTCTGGAGATACAACTCAAACGATTAGAGTTACTAAAAATTAGTATCTAATTATTTATAATAAAAAAAGCGGCAATTGCCGCTTTTTTTATGTCTTAACTTTTAACTTTTGTTAGCAAGTTGTCCACAGGCGGCATCAATATCTTTACCTCGACTTCGTCTTACGGTCACTGTAATATTGTTAGCTTCTAGCACATTAACATACATATCTATAGCTTTAGAATTGGCTTGTTGAAACTCACCATCGTCAATAGGATTATATTCTATAATATTGACTTTACTTGGAGCGAATTTGCAAAATTCAACTAAGGCATCTACATCTTTTCTTTGGTCATTAATACCTTCCCAAACTACATACTCATAAGTAATTCTATTTTTTGTCTTTTCGTACCAATATATTAGAGCTTCGCGCAAATCTTTTAAAGGAAAGGTTGCGTTAAAAGGCATAATTGACGTTCTTACCTCATCTATCGCAGAGTGTAATGAAACAGCTAGTTTAAACTTTACCTCATCATCTGCCATTTTTTTTATCATCTTTGGCACGCCAGATGTAGAAACTACAATCCGTTTTGGTGACATCCCTAAACCTTCTGGTGATGTAATTTTGTCTATGGCTTTAAGTACGTTATTATAATTCATGAGTGGTTCACCCATTCCCATAAACACAATGTTACTTAAAGGTCTGTTATGATATAAGCGACTTTCGTTATCTATAGCGACAACTTGATCGTAAATTTCATCTGGATTAAGATTTCGCATTCGTTTTAATCTTGCCGTAGCGCAAAACTTGCAGTCTAAACTACAGCCAACCTGAGAAGACACACATGCTGTTGTACGCGTTGCAGTAGGAATTAAAACCGATTCTACAATTAAATCATCATGAAGTCTTACTGCGTTCTTTATAGTACCTTCAGAACTGCGCTGCATCTGATCTACTTTAATATGATTAATCACAAAATTATCTTGAAGCATCTGACGCGTTTCTAAAGACAGATTAGTCATATCTTCAAAACTGTGTGCAGACTTTTGCCACAACCATTCATAAACTTGATTTCCCCTAAAGGCTTTATCTCCTTGTTTTACAAAGAATTCTCGAAGTTGATCTTTGGTTAAGGCTCGTATGTCTTTTTTCTTAATTTCCATCTCCTGCAAATTTAGTTAAATTGTAGCGGTATGTATTACCCATAAAAAAGCCTCATTTAAGAGGCTTTTTTAAAAATTATTTACAATCTATATTAGATGATAAGCATTGCATCACCATAAGAATAGAATTTATATTTTTCTTTCACTGCTTCTTCATAGGCCTTCTTCATAAAATCGTGACCTGCGAAAGCAGATGTCATCATTAATAACGTTGATTTTGGTGTATGGAAATTTGTAATCATACAATTAGCGATACTAAATTCATAAGGTGGAAAGATGAACTTATTCGTCCAACCATCATAATCATTTAATCTTCCGTTAGACGATACTGAACTTTCAACTGTACGCATAGAAGTTGTACCTACTGCACACACACGTCTTTTGGTCTCAATCCCTTTATTTATAATAGCCGCAGCACTTTCTGTAATAACAATCTCTTCGCTATCCATTTTATGTTTCGATAAATCTTCAACCTCAACCGGATTAAAAGTACCTAAACCAACATGTAATGTCACTTCTGCCATTTCAACACCTTTAATCTCTAAACGCTTTAATAAATGTTTAGAGAAGTGTAAGCCTGCTGTTGGAGCAGCTACAGCTCCTTCATTCTTTGCAAAAATAGTTTGATACCGATCTTCATCTTCTGGCTCTACTTCTCTTTTGATATATTTTGGAAGTGGTGTTTCTCCTAGCTGTGTTAATTTTCTTCTAAAATCTGTATAAGATCCATCGTAAAGGAAACGTAATGTTCTACCTCTAGAGGTTGTGTTATCAATAACTTCAGCGACTAGTGTTTCATCTTCCCCGAAATATAATTTATTGCCAATTCTTATTTTTCGTGCAGGATCTACTAAAACATCCCAAAGGCGTTGATCTTGATTCAATTCGCGTAATAAAAATACTTCGATACGTGCGCCTGTTTTTTCCTTGTTGCCATATAATCTGGCAGGAAATACTTTAGTGTTATTTAAAATCATCACATCACCTTCATCGAAGTAATCAATAACATCCTTAAAGAGTTTATGCTCAATAGTTTGTTTTTCTCTGTTAAGCACCATCATTCTTGCTTCGTCTCTATGTTCTGCAGGATGCTCGGCTAATAATTCTTCTGGAAGGTTAAAACTAAAGTGTGATAATTTCATAAATGGTATATTTTTTTAGAAGTTGCAAATATACAATCTCAATATAGGCCTTGTCAAGTAAATAGTTGTTTATTTTAAATTGAACCCAATAGCTCTAAAATCTTCCCAAAATTGAGGATAAGATTTGCTTACAACATCTGCATTCTCTATAGAAATTGAAGTTTTCAGCCCAAGTGGTGCAAATGCCATGGCCATACGATGGTCTTTGTATGTCGCAATTAATACATTTGCATTAATATTACTTGAAGCCTCTAACCTTAAAGAACTGTTAGTAATTATAACTTCTGCTCCTAATTTTTCTAGTTCGATTTTTAGAGCAACTAATCTATCTGTTTCTTTTATTTTAAGTGTTTGTAAGCCCGTCATTTCACATGCTTCACCCAAGCCAAAGGCAGTAACAACAATCGTTTGAGCTATATCTGGAGCGTCACTTAAGTGAAAAATTAAACCCTTTTTAGATACTTTATTCACTTTAACTAAACGGACACTATTTTCATTGTAATAGGTTTTTACACCTAAATTTTTATAGATTTTTGCTAAAATCGAATCGCCTTGTAAACTTTCTTTTTTATATGAAGCTATTGTAATTTCTGTGCCAATTTCACTTAAAGCTATAAGGCTATAAAAATAAGAAGCTGAAGACCAATCAGATTCTACAGTTAAGGTCTGAGGTTTTAGGACTGAAAAATTAGGTTTTACTACAATGGTGTTTTCAACAAAACTGGTATCTATACCAACTTGATTCAGCAAACTCAAAGTCATTTCTATATAAGGTAAGGAAGTAATTTTACCTTTTAATGTTAACTCTAATCCGGCTTCTAATTTTGAAGCTATTAAAAGTAATGCAGAAATGTATTGACTACTGACGTTTGCATTTAAACTCACTTTATTTTTAGTTAGTTTTTTACCTACTATCTTTAAAGGTGGAAACCCATCGTTATCTAAATAAGTGATATCTGCTCCTAAAGTTCTTAACGCATCTACAAGTATTTTTATTGGTCTTTCTTTCATACGAGAAGAGCCCGTAATAGTAACTTCTTTTCCGTTTTGTATAGACAAATATGCTGTTAAAAAACGCATAGCTGTACCAGCATGATGGATGTCAATTATATTATCGTTAGAAACTAAAGCTCGCTGCATTAAAACAGAATCATCTGAGTTAGATAGATTTTCAATTTTAATTTCAGGATAAAGCGCTTTCAGTAGCAACAAGCGATTAGACTCGCTTTTAGATCCTGTTATTTGAATCTCTTGATGATTAAGAAGCTTTGATTTTTGGATGCTAATGTCCATAGAAGTTTAAAGTGAATTGATTAGCAAGCTACTTTAATTTATCATTATTGTGATGCCTATTGTGATCGCGTTTTGCTTTTACATCCATTTTTTTATCAAATACATCTTGTAGATCTATTCCTGTTTGATTTGCCAAGCATAAAACTACAAACATAACATCTGCCAACTCTTCTCCTAAATCTTTGTCTTTATCACTTTCTTTTTCGCTTTGCTCACCATAGCGTCTGGCTATAATCCTTGCAACTTCACCAACCTCTTCTGTAAGCTGAGCCATGTTTGTTAGCTCATTGAAATAACGCACTCCATGCTCATTAATCCAATTATCAACTTCTTTTTGTGCGTTTTTAATATTCATAATTAGGCTTTAGTTAATACTATTTGTTCTGCTTGTTTCTCTATGATTTTTTCATAGAAATCTTTGAATACTTCATAATCCATTGGGTCAATAATAGGATTATTTATCTCTAACACAACTTTTAATTGTAAATACTGACCATTTTTCTGAATAATGTACTGAAACTTAGCAGCGCCTCCCTTAAATTCCATTGCTTCACTTGTAGGCAACGACTCTACTTTATAACCCATTGGAAGCAATATATTTATAAGGAATTTATCTTCATATGGTATTACAAAATCAATCGGATACTGACGTTCATCTAACTTAAATGGGTTTTCCTTAATTGCAAGAAACAAAAGTGGGGAAAAGTATAGTTTATCTCCTACTTCGTCAACTCCATCTGACAACTCGTATTCATAAGAAACTTTAACAGGCTTGATAATGTCTTTAGTGTTTTCGAAAGTCAATTCTCCAATTTCTACATCTCCTTTATTAGCTTCTAGTGACTTAATATGATCCTCTTGAGTTACCCCTGCATACTTTTTTCTGTAATTTAACGCTAGATATGAGGTGAAATTCTTTGAAACTTTACCCGAAACTGAAAAATCATCTTCCATCTTCACATTAAGCATTGTTGATTCTACGGATCTCTTTTTAGGCAATATATTAACCCAACTAGATACACCATTTTCTTCTATCACTCTTCCTTGCCAATTCAATACGCGTTCGGGTAAAACATTATTTGAACTATATGGTTCTGTTGCATCAATTAACATACTGCTGTCGCCACTTTGCACCATACAAATAACATAGTTGAATCCTTCTCGTGTTGGGAAAAGGGGAATTCCATTATTTCTTGTACTTACTAAAACTGGGTAGGCT
>TARA_R110002124_G_scaffold10704_2_pt1 | contig 22250 bp, 27 predicted proteins | sample TARA_R110002124 | Tara Oceans TARA_R110002124 (sample SAMEA4397445) | marine metagenome | biome: Polar Biome; feature: [SRF] surface water layer (ENVO:00010504); material: water (ENVO:00002006), including particulate matter (ENVO:01000060) such as... | depth 5 m | reverse complement strand
GGCCCAGAAAATAACGATTGCAATAGCCGAAGCATTAGCCCCGCTGTCTGTGCCTCTGGAGGTGCTGGGCCACGACACGGGCGGTTGCAACGACTTGCACGGCATCATCGTCGAGGGCAGTACGAAGTATGGTCGGACTGATCCGTTGCGCTTGTATCAGTTCAAGTCGTTCGACGATAGCCTGTCCGCTGCGCGTTCAAGCATGGGCATGATCTCACGGCTGGGACACGGTGCCAATGCGGATGGCGATGCAATTCTCATGTCAGCCAAGCGATTGCTCAAGCGAACCGAGGAAAAGAAGATACTTTTTGTACTGTCCGACGGTCAGCCAGCGTATAGTTCGGAGAGTAGATGTATTCACCAGTACACGCGAGATGCGGTGCAGTGGTGTACGTTTCGTGGAATTAACGTGATGGGCCTTGGCATGCTCGACGACAGTGTGTCTCAATACTACCCGCAGTACGTTACCGTGACAGACATGGACGAGTTCGGTCGAGTATACATAGATCAGATCGTCAAGCTTATGACTTCGAGCGCTTTGCCAGACCAATCGTTACTTATCCAAACAAAAAATAAGAGGGGCCAAGTAGCGTGAGAAAGCGGTCGAAGATTAAGCCGCCGCCTTTGGCTCGCGTCCCCACATATTGGATGCAGTGGACCGACAACCACCACAGGATGGGTTGGTATGTACGAGTTTATTGGGAATGTAGAGCGCGTAACATCAGAAAAGGAGATAGGACAAAGGTCGAACAGGTTATGCGTGAGATGACAATCAGATTTTAAAACATGTGATTGCGATTGTCATTTTAATAACCGTGTGTAACATTCGTCACACTATAATATTAACCATAAATCTAAGGGTGAGCAGATAAATGACGACTATATATAACAAAGACCCCGCCGCTAAAAATCTTTCCGGCACGACAAACAAAGCTTCGGCGTGGGGACACCCGAAATCGGGGCCGCCGCACAAGTCTTACTGGTTTTCAGTGCGGCGATTGTTCGGTGCGGATAGGCCAACAACAACTCTGACACAGGAAGCTTGGCCAAACAGAAGCAACGGCCCACCAAACCTGTCGGTTCCGTTGTTCTACATCTTTGCAGATAAATGCAAAGACACATCGCTGCTAGAGGTCAGCGTACAACTAAAGCGCGGTTTCTTGATAGAACACATCTTAAACGCTGGCGAAGTAGCCGAAGCTGATGAAGGGATATGCTTTATCAGGACTGAAAATCAGATGCACTATGTTTTCACAACAGACATATTGTCCATATCACATATCAACAATGCTGAATGCTACCACAATTAAGAGGAACACACACAATGAATGTTGCAAATCAAATCAGCGAAAAGATCATGGTCGAACTGGGCGTGATTGAAAAGCCAGAACCTCAGCCTCAACCTCAACATCAACATAAGGTTGCCAGCGGTGACGCCGCAGCCGATGCGGAGAAAAGAAGTCAGGAGATATGGGCCAACCTTGGCGGTGGCGATGCGCCCTTGGTTCCAGAGGGGCCACGGACAAGCAGGCAAATGTTCACAAGAAACAAGTGGATAAAAGACGAGGTGCTGCACGACCTCGACAAAATGCGTGGGGATTACGTTACGTTTAGTGGCGATACAGCAAGCATAAAAGCAAAACAGTTTGATAATATTCTGAGTGTCATCCAAGGTGACTTGCTTAACTGTATTGAGCAAGCAGGCTTCATTGTGAAGTCTGGTGCTTCGACAGAAGTTCTAAAGAATGTGTTGGGTATGTACTTGCAGAAGCAAACTTTGCAGTACGACAACGGAAAGTATCACGACGTTGAGGTGACTGATTGAGTTCTAATGTGAAGGTGGATTGCGGGAGGGGAGAAACAGCCCTTGTGATCCGTCACGATATGACGTTAGAGATTTTCTTAGAGGTAGATGCAGTTGTCACAACTCAACATCTCTTAGCGCTAGGAATTAAGTGGTCTTGCGAGAACGAAGAGTGGAAAGAAAAGATAATCCGCAAGGCAAAAACAAAACTATTAAAATTGGCAGAGGTCGAAACCTCTACCAACCTTACACACAATGAGGATCACAACACCCTCGCCTAATTGAGTAAATTAAATCTAACTTTAAATCAAATGGGAAAACAAATGGAAAAAGATATTAATGCGCGGGTAGCTGCGCTTGAAGCACAGGTTGAAATGCTCAGCCGGATGGTTTCATTTTCAGAAACGAGTAAGTCATACCAGCACACGTTGCGGCTGGGCGAGGCACCACCAACCAATGAAACAACTGGTGAAGGTGCTGGTCTATTGCAGTTCACACCAAAACAAATTGCCAGCGTCCAGATGTGCGCTGAAGGTTACTCCACTGAGGAGATGGCTGAAGTTCTCGACTGCACGACCTCGACGGTGAAAGTACACATTCGAGGTTACTGCAAGAGGATAGGCGTCTCGTCGAGGAACAAGGCGGCCATGCACTACGAAGATTTGGTCGAGGGTATTTCTGCTGAGCGTCACTTGAAAATGACACAGGTGGAGATTGATTGGGCCAAGGACCCAAACAAATATCCTAAGACGACACGATTATTACATCAGAAAATTAGGTGATGAAATGAAACTAACGGACAAAGAAACGAACATGCTCATTAGTGCGATGCGGTCTGTGATCTATGCGTCAGAAGCTGATCGAAGAATGAGCATCAGAGTTGAGCGCAAGTTGCATCGCTGGCTCGACGCACCCGATTGCATCTTTGAAACAAAGGGGGAGTAATTATGAACGACCAATATGAGATATTCGGTTTCAGTCATGGGGATTATACTATCAGCGTCAAGGGCAATGCGACGCCAGTCGCTTTCGTCAGTCGCAACCAAAAGGGCGGCGGCTACACAGTTCGTCGGCCAGACAAAAGCAAATCGGTGCTTATGTATAACATGCCAGTATCTGAAAATGGCCGAGAGCAAGCGGCAAAGATCATGGCGCTACTGGAGGACGAGTTATGAACAAGCAATATTATACGACGCTAAATCTTGCCGTTTCAAAAGCCTTTGAGCGAGCCGACATTGATTTAAATAACTTTGAGATTGAAAGCAAAACTCATCTCATGGCGCAAAAGCGAGGTAATGCTTGGCATGTCCGTATCAGCGATGAATTTGACAGTAATCTTACCAATATTTCAGATTTACCCAGCGATTTGGCAAGCTCACAACAGCACATTGTTGAATTGATTGGCGGATGTTGGAATGAGGAATGGACTGAAAAAGATGGGGTGGAGCTATGAAGGCGCACGTCGAGCTAGCAAAGCATGCGATTAACACGATGGGCTTCTCCATATCTGTCGATGATGGCGAACCAGAAGGTGAGCTTACAGTGGTGCGTTCAAGTAGCGTCAACGAAGTCGTCGCTGCATGCGAAGGTGTCGACGAAAGCCACATGTTTTTCTTTGACAAAGATGGCAGCAAGAAAAGCTGGGCCTTTATCGTGCTGGGGAATGACGGCGGGGATGAGGTGTCCGACTACGGCGTGGTGGATTGGATAGAAACTTTTATGTTGGAGGTTGTTAATGCTTAAAATTAAAAAAATGGACGGACACTGGCACGTCGATGGCGTGTATCTGGGTGAGCGAGTACGCCGCTCGACAGGGTTACGCGCTACTAAGGCGTTAAGGCCACTCGCAGAGGCGTTGCGGGTCAAGGCTGAGCGCGAGATTACTGGCAGCATAGCGGGGCCAAAGGTGTCGCGTGAAACTTTTCGGGATGCGTACCTCGCTTATAGAAGCTGGTTGAAGATCGAAAAGAGATGGACAAAAAGACAAGAGAACAAGCTCGTAATGATGTGCGATTTTTGGGGTGATGTACCACTCAAAGATATTACGAACGAAGCGGTCACCGCTTACATAATGGTGCATTGGGCGCACATAATTCCATCGACGATCAGGCGATACCTGAACGACTTTATTGCTGTGCTTTCTTACGCTGATAGTCGGCTCGACAATTACACAAAGCCGAAAATCAAACGTCCTTTTGTGGACGATGGTCGAACAGCACATCTTGACGCGAATGAGGCAAACGAACTGTTGGATTGGATGGCGAAAAACTATCCACAATACTTGCCACATTTCACTACACTGATCGACACAGGTGTTCGTCTCGGAGAGATGCTCAATTTAAATAAGCGTAACTTTCGTGATGAAAGTGAGCTTGTGGTCACCAAGAAAAACAACGCCAAGACTAAAACCATTACGCGAAGCATACCGTACACTGTTGAGATGCGAGAGATTAGGGATCGGTTCATGGGGCAGAACCATGACGGTCCACTGTACCCCGCCGCTCTTGGTGAGGCGTGGAGGAACGCCAACTCTGCCAGTGCAACGCTCAACAAGGTGCTGACTAAGGGCATCAAGGCAATTGGGGTGGATGATGATGATGAAGGCTTTCGTGTCCACGACCTACGTCATACGTTCGCATATCTGACTGCCAAGGCTGGCGCAGACCTTGGTGATTTACAATTATTAATGGGCCATGCTGACATTTCTATGACAATGAGGTACCGTGGATTTATCCTTTCCAGAGCAAGGACTTACGTCTCAAATCTACGGGTTGCTAGCTAGTTGCTAGCGGTTGTTAATGACAGGTTTGTGACAGGTTTAACTCAAACTATCTTACAAGACGTTGATTTTAAACAAAAGTATTTTTGATAGTGGTACCCTCGGCCGGAACCACCTCTCACGTCTTCAAAGAACTTGTCGATTAAGTTGCTGTAACCATGTGACTTAATCGACAAGAAGTGGTGCCTAACCTAGTGTCTCACACACGTCTCATAGGGAGAATTGACAGTAAAATGACAGGGTTGGATGTGTTCAGATGTTTGACATGAAGGTACAGATGTGACAGATAAAGTACATCGAACAGTTAAGGATTTTCTAAATGAAAACAAAGATTAACAATGCCAAACAACAGGCTTGATCCCTCAAAGCTGCGGGTCGATCCCGTCGTCAGAAACTTCTTTGAGTTGGTGCGGGATAGCGCGTGGACTTACCAAGTTATCGCTGACCGATCAGGTGTAAGCAGAGAAACAATTGCGCGTTGGCAAACATCTGCCAGCCCCAGTCTTTCCACATTTATTGCAGCGGCTAATACGCTGGGACATGATGTGGTTTTGAAAAAGCGTTGACGTTGGCGCTTAGGCGGTCAAATTTTTACTTCCATTTGGTTTGACCGCCGACGAATATCCCAGCCAGCGGTGGATAAAAAAACACTGGCGGTGAGAGGGGGGCATGTAACCGACCCCCTGATCTCACAACTTTTCAAAAAAAATTCAGAATTTTATTGACGAATTTCGTTAATGTCTTCGACGCTTATCGTCTCGTCCCCAAGCATGCTAGCCTCTGCCAGCATGTCGGCCAATGACATAGCGGATTGCGACGACAGGAAATAAAAACCACGGCCTAGCTTGAGTACCATGTGTCCCGATAGGGATAGGGTTACCTCTGGCTGGATAGCGACTGCCTCTCCCACGCCAATTTCCATGACGTGAGAGGTTCGGTCGTTAGCTGACAGAATTGTGTAGGCTGGTGATTGACCCAATCAGTAACCTATTTTTTTTCCACCGCGCTTAGTCGGTTTTGGTTTCTTCTTCACAGAGCATCCTCCTTTACAACTTTTTTTTCCACAAGATTTGCATGACATCTTAATGTCTCCTCTCTACCAAGCCTTGCACGACCAATGTCGAGCAGACGTTTTCGGGGCTGGGTTACTGTCACATTTGTGACGAGCGCGGAAAGATTTACGACGCGCAGGTACATCTTTTTTGATAGACATATTCTGATCGCCGAAGCGCACAACCTTAGTCGAGCCGCCATCCTTTACGCAGACGGCAGACTTCTTTGATGCGCTTGGGGTTTTCCAAGGCTTGTTAATTTTCTTGCCCTTGCAAGCACCAGATATTCTACCTTTAGTCATTATCTTTTTCTCCACGCATCACACTAAACAGTTTAACGATGTTGTCCTTTCTGTCGTCCTCCTTTGGCTCTTCGACTAAGGGAAGGTAAGAAGGCCAACCCATCTTAGACAAGTAGGCTTCGTAGATGAAGGCGAAATCGTTGAGGCGCATTACGACTAGGCTTTCGCCCGTCTTCATACCGTTGCGACGCTGAACTACGACAGGCATTTCGGGTGTGTCAGATTTGTGGATACCTGTCTCAGCTTGTTGCATTGCTTGGTAAGGTTGAAACTTTTCTGTGCGCTTGGCCTCGACCCAGAGATCGGGGGTTCCGATTAGGTCGGCTCGACCACCGCCAGTTATGTAACTGCCGCCTCCAGACAGCGGGGCGCGTGTCACCTTATTATTTCCGCCGAACAATCTCTTGTCGAGCCAACGAGCTAGCTCTCGTTCGTAGCCATCGCCCTTGCGTTTCTGTTTACTCATATCATACTCCGTCAGTTAATTAAGAACTCGTCGGGTACGCCGGAGGCTTCGTGACTTTTGCATGCGCTGCACACATATTGCCAGCGAGGTCGAGGGTCAGCGTTCTTGCACGACATGCAAGGCCTCACCCAATTATCGACGTTGGTTTGTGAAGGAGACAAAGCGTACTTCGCTCCGTCGAATTCTGCTAAGTTCTCTCGAACGAGTAGCCGCTTCAGTGTGTCGGAACAGCAGTTAAATCTACGAGCCATTGATCTGTATGAGTAGTTGTTGTCGAGCATAAATTCTAGTAGATCACGGTCGCCTTGGTCTAGCGGCGAGCGAGGTGTCATTCTTTTCTCCATTGCAAGAGAAGGCCCCCCCAAGGGGGGCTTCCTGTTTGTGACATGGAAGTGGATTGACGAGTGTGGCACCTCCGTGTGTATAATCGCGAAGCGCTTAGCTAATAGTTCTTTTAGTTCTAACTCTTCAAACAACGAGAGTTGACTATCGTCACTCTCGGTCTGAATAAGACTATTAGGACTAGATAAACTAATAGGTTTCACTCCACCCACCCCTTCACTTCGTATGCTGGAACGTACAATTTGCGGCTGATGTCTTGAACGCTCATGCCTTGTCCCGCGTAGTACGACGCTTTCTGCTTCACGCTTGATGTCGATACGACGTACTGCGAACCGTCGATCAGGCTCTCTGCCCAGCCGATATAGTGGGTTTCGTGTAGCTCAGTGGTCTGCCTGACCTTCCCAAATGAAATCTGACTGACCATCCTAAGACGACTGTCTGGCCTTAGTCGCTGCTCCAAAAATCCGAACGGCGTCCAGACTTTACCGCCAGCATCTGTCACCTCAAGCTCCACATCGAACAGTCCGGCCTTGGCCTTAGCATCATTCTTTTTCTGAAAGACTTGGGTCACCATGACTTGTGTATCAATGTCGGTAAGCTGCGCTGTCGAGCCAGCCTCCCGGCCTAATCCATTCTCTCCCGGTTTGTTTCGGTGATGAACCATTACTACCGACGCACCATATTTATTTCGGATCGACTTAGCGACATGATTAACTTTGAACCACTCGCTTGCGCTTGCCTCTTCCAGCCCACCGAAAGCGTTTCTCACCGTGTCGATGACCACAATGTCGGGCTTCGTTGCGTCTAGCCATTCGCCCAGAAGACTAAACCCAGCCTCGGTATTCAGCATCATCTCTCCGCCGTCGGCTGGATTGATTAAGGATGGCGACCACATGGCGAACTTGTCTGTCGTTTCGCCAAACATCCGTACAAAATTCTTAAAGCGGTAAAGTATTGTACGGGCCGGATTGTCGTAGTCGAGATATAAAATCTTGGCAGGCTTAGTTTCGTATGGTCCGAACTGTTCGTTGCCAGCAGCCATCGACGTTAGTAATGCTTGCAGAAAGAAGGACTTGCCATGACCGTTGTAACCCACGACTTGTGTGATCGTAGCGGCTGGGATGATCGGGTCGGCCCAGTATTCAGTGTCCCCAATCGTGTCGATCAGGCGATCAATGTCCGCCCCTAGGATGGGCTTGAGCCTGCCAAGCCTGACCTTCCTTGTCTCCGCGACTATGCGATTGCCAGCCTTGTCGTACTCATTTTGATAGTTGCGGCGATCCATGTCGATTGCGCTGCGACACTTGCCTTCGATCCAACGCGATGTTTCTTCAGCGCTGTAGCCCGCTGGGTTAAAAAATTCGTCGTGGAAATCCGTAACCGATTTGATTAGATCGGAGCCTACAACACCTTGCCGCGTTTTCTGTCCAGCGTAACGCAAAAGCAATGCGTCCGTGCTATCACCATCTGTCAGCTTACGCCCAAGGTGCGCCACTCGCACTTGTGTCTGATCCCACAGACTAATAAACTCATCTGGATTGTGTAAACCAACGCTAGATAAGTCGAGCGCATTGAACGAAAACTCATCTGATGTTAATGCGCTGGCCACTCCCTTCCACTTGTGTAACTCAAGGTCGTCGAAATCGTAGTGACCTTCCCAACGATACTCATGTATGAGCTTGTCGTTCTTCACTTTGATCGAAGGCGGCATTAGTACATATCCACCATCGCCCCTAAAATCTAAGCCCCCAACTTCAGGCCAATCTCTCGCGATTGCGCCAGCCTTGTTCGCAAACTTCGCGCCCTCTCGGGGGTGAGCAAAATAATAGTGACGACCTCTCGTCGTCTTAACGATGTAGGGTGTAGTCAGCTTGTTTTTTATCGCGTAATCGGTGGCCTCTGCATTGTCACAGTCAAGCGCAACAACACCTGACAGCTCTCCCGTAATCAAACCTATGTTGAAACGCTTAACGATATTTCCGCTCGACGTTTGAACGCCATCGTAAAACCAGTTGTCGATCATGCTTACGGTGACTGGGTTAGTTTGTAAGTCTGCCCATGAGATCAGCGGCTTCTTACTACTCATACTGATTGGCAGTATATTCCAGCCGCGATCAGCGGCTTCCAGCGCAGCCGTGTGTACTCTACCAAACCACTCGTCGTAGTCTGCTTCAGTCAGCGTTCTCTCCATCTTTATCATCCTCGAAATAATTGTTTAAATTTAGATTTGGGTTTTGCTCTAGTAGTCGAGCCAGCGTTGGGGTGCCGAAGTATCCAGTCCGCATACTCCGATACGGGTAAGTCCGATGATGTCCGAGCGCCGTTGCCACTGTGGTCACACCCCCGCAGTCAGCGACAAATCGCACTGCGTTAAAAGTTAGGCCCATCTTTTTCTCCTCTTGTTATTTTCCACAGTTATCGTTCGTGGTTGTGTGAGTAAACACAACCGTGACGAATGTGACACAAACTGGGACACAACTCCGTTGATAAATAGTGTGATCTGAAATACTAAGATTGGGTTACGTTTAAATCTAAAAGGAGAAACCAATGTCAGATTGGGACACGGCACCAAAGGCCATTAACAACGCAAGCCCAGAGCTAGCCGATGCTGTAAAGCGCTACATCAGCGTGAGTGACACGCTTGCAAAACTTCAAGAACAGCATGCTGCTCTGCAAGATACTATCGCATGTGAATTTCCCGTCATGTCTGGCGAGCAAGCCATCGATGTGAACGGAATGACCGTTACATGTAGTCGAATAGAGCGCTGGAAATGGGACGCAGAATATTTAGATGAAGTGTTTGCGACGAGCGACATACTTCCCGAACACGTCAAGAAAAAACTGACTGTGAACAAGAGGTTGTTTCAAAACTGTGACGACGAACAGAAGAAACTTCTTATGCCAGCTCTCACACGCGAGCCGGGACCTGCAAAAGTCAAAGTGATTGAGGTGGGTAATGTTTAAAGCTCAGAACACTCGCGACGAAACTACGTCGCACATGAAGTCTATGTTTTTCGCACCTCACGGGTGGGGAAAAACTACTCAGTTCAAATACTTACAAGAATATTACGGCGATGGGTTTATTATAAGCGGGGAGAGTGGGCTTAGCTCCATCCGATCCGCTGGCATCGACTATCTGCCGTTCAATTCTTGGGACAACGGAAGCGACCCTGAAAAAAATAAGTATTCGTTCGTCGATATTTTTCGCTGGATGAAGACCGACGACTTCAAGAGTAAAGATTACAAATGGATTGGGTTGGATAGCCTAACCGAGTTGTCGTCTCACTCACTCAAGGCAGCACAAGAAAAGTGCGACGCGGAAGCTAAAGAGCAAGGCAAGAAAAACGCCAACGGCTTTGAGGCGTGGGCCAAGCACAGCGCAAACCTGATCGGTGCATGTAAGGCAATTCGAGATATGCCTGTGCATTTTTTAGTGACTGCGCTTGCAAAGGAAAGCCAAGACGAAAACGGCAACATCGAACACTGGCCATACTTGGACGGCAAGGCAATCCAACAAGCATTGCCGGGCATCTTCGACAACGTGTTCGCAGGCGTTCGCGCCACGTCGGGCGACAAGAACGATGCAAAAGTTCTTCGCTATATTATCACGGATGACGTGAAGGGTTGGAAGGGCAAGGTCCGCGACGAGAAGAGGCGGCTTGCGCCAGTCGAACAGACTGGAAACCTCGTCGACCTCTTGAAGAAAATGTCTATGCCTGACGCAGATTTTAAAAAACTTAAACCAAAGGAGACAGAAGCATGAGCTTTTCATTCAACGATCTAAATTTAGCTACAGTCCAAACTTCAGGTGCGTCGAGCCAGCTAAAGCCGGGACGTTACGTCGCCAAGGTGACCAATGCACTTCTTCGCGACACCAAATCAGGCGGCAAGATGGTCGAGGTCGAACTTGATGATGTGGGCGGCAACGGAAACCTCCGCGCCTTCTTGAACATACACATTCCAAGTTCGGAACAGGCCACTCGCATTGGCCGTGAACAACTCAAAGCTTTGCTTACATTCGGCGGTCACGTTGACCCCGATAACGTGGGCAAGCACGGCATCGCGTCACTCAAAGGCCTAAAGTCTGGGGTGCTTGTCGTGGCCGAGAGCTATACAAAAGATGGCGAAGTCAGAACTGGCTCTAAAGTTAAGGGCTTCTTTGACCCGAAAGGTTTCGTATCATCTATACCCGCCTCGGCAAATCCAACGCCGCCCAGTGCTGGCTTGGACGACGAAATTCCTTTTTAATCTCCTGTGGGAATTTCGTAACTGGGGGTCGTGGTTGTAGCCTGACCCCCTTTTTTATAAGGCCTCGACATGGACATTAGTGAACTAATTTCAGAAGCTTATAGGAACGAGAAGCGTTCCAAGCCAAGGCAATACATTGGCGCGTCTGGCATAGGCCAGCCCTGCTTGGCCTCAATAGCTTTTTCATATCGCGGCTACCCCGACACTGAGCCAGACGAACGTCTAAAAAGAATATTTCGAGACGGCCACAAGATTGAGTACGACGTGGTGAAAGACATGCGTAAAGCAAACGCTCATGTCATGGAGAACGATCCGCTCACGGGCAAGCAGTGGAGGTGGTCGGGTTATGGCGGCCTAGTAATGGGGAACGCCGATGGCTTGATGGAAGTCGACGGCGAAACTATCGGTGTCGAGATCAAGTCGATGAACGACGCTAAGCATAAAGAGTTTGTTCGCAAGGGCATAAGGGGATCGCACCCAAACTATTACGATCAGATGCAATTTATGATGGGCTTGTCTGGGCTGACACGCTTCGTTCTCGTTGCGTACAATAAAAACAATTCGTCTTATCATCATCAGTACATCGACTTCGATGATTTTAGGTGGGCTTACTTGACCACTAAAGTTGAGGACGTACTGAACAACAGGGTGTCGCGCATCGCGACAGACGAAAGCGATTGGCGCTGTCGCGGTTGCTTTAAGCGCGACGCTTGCTGGAAAGAAATCGAGCCAGAAGAGAAGTCAGTGCGTACCTGTGGCAATTCTTTCGCCGACAATAACGGAACATTACAATGCAAAACTTGTGGCGGTGCGACATGCACTGACTGGAAATTATTTAAGCCGAGGCCAGCATGATATTAAAACATAAAAAGATGCACGTTATTGAGCTTAAATTCTCAGAACAAAGCGTAATAACCCGCATTGCTGATCTCGAATGGATGATCGAATGGGGTGATGATCGGACGACAGAGCCAGACGGTGCGTTATCTGATCGTCGCAAAGCTTATGATAAGCTCAAGTACATCCGAAGAGACATAGCTAATTTGCAGAAGGAAATAGTCGATGCAGAAGCCTAAGCTGATTGCCTTTGTCGGTCTGATCGGTTCAGGAAAGACGCTATGTGCGGACTACTTATGCAGAAGATACGGCTATACTAACATTAAGTTCGCTGGCCCACTCAAGCGTATGCTTAAAGAAATGGGTTTGACCGACGAACATTTAGAGGGTGCTTTGAAAGAGCAGCCTTGTGATATTTTAGATGGGAAGACACCACGATGGGCGATGCAGACACTTGGAACGGAATGGGGTCGCAACCTAATCAGCGAAAACTTATGGGGAAACGTGTGGGAACATCACGCAAATCTATTGCTTCCGAACCGTCCAGTGGTGACAGACGACTGTCGCTTTCAAAACGAGGCGGAGCGGGTGAAGAGGATGGGGGGAATGGTAGTTCGGTTAGTGTCGGAGGAGAACCGCTCAACAGAAACCGCCGCATCACATAGCTCAGAGCATTACGACTACGACTTCGACGTTACGATTAACAACCCCGGAGATAAAAGCATCTTCAAGGCCTTGGACTTTCTGACGTGTGGGACGACAGACAAAAAGTTAGGTTTATAAAAACCTGACGACCCCGCTGGTTAGGCTTCGCACTGCGAAGCGGGGTCACCATCTTCCCGTCGACAGCATGAAAATATACAAAGCCCCGCCCAGAAGTCCTCCGAAGACTGTCGTCAATGCGATGCCAACGGCCCAACTGATGCAGTCGTCGATGAAGTCTTGACGTTTATGCACCATCTCTTTCTGTATCTTACGTTGCTCGGCCTCGATTTTACAAATCGCTTTCCACGCTGACGGGCCGTACACAAAACTGATGTGATTTTTAAGCTCAGTTCTGTATTCTAATATCTTTTGCTTCTTCGACCACAAGTCTAAAGCGGTAGCCTCAGTGTCTCCAAACATTTGAAACAGTCGGGGCTTCTTTGCCTTCTGTTCCAGAAAGTCTATGTCCGATGTGGCTTTTGCGAACTTAGCGATTGTGCCTGACATTTCGGCAACCGACTTCGTAAGCTCGCAAGCCTTTTTAATCCCTCTGTATGCCGCGCTGGCGGCTGCCATCGCAGTCAAAGGGTCCATGTTACTTTCCCATCAACCAATCTTCGACATCGAAACAAGGGCATGCCTTGCTGGAGTGTTCGTTATGACCTGAAATCTTTGTGATTGTCGGGTGCTTGCTTTTGAGATCAGCGATCAACTCACGCAGAGATAAGTCTTGCGCTTCAGTAAAATTTTCCAAGAACTCATCGTCTTGCTGACCGCCTCGACCACCCAATATAGTTACGCCTACTGAACTCTTGTTGCGTCCACGACAATGAGCGCCAGTCCGACTAAGTGGCCGAGCCTCGCCAAGTTCTCCGCTACGATTGATTGCGAAGTGATACCCACAGTCCGACCAACCGTTGTCCTCGACGTGCCATCGCGTTAGTTCCTTTACAGCCTCTGCAACTGGGCGGTCTTCATACCACTTGGCGCGGGTTGCCGTGCAGTGAATGATTATTTCTTTTAGTTCTCTCATATTTTTTCCCTTATTTTTTAAGCTGGGCTAGGCCTCGGAAATCACGGGCTTTGGGTTTGACGTTTGCGCGGCCACCGCCTGCTACTGTCCGACCTATTTCTTTCATTTTTGCTTGGTATGCTTTGTCCTCTTTCGCAAAGCGCTTACGCTCTCCACGATTTACTACTGCTGCTGCAATCGCGCCAATGAGAGGCGTGAAAGCGGTTCTCTTTTTAGCTGGTGTTGGTTTCTTAGCCATCGTTTTTCCTTTGTTATTTCTTGCCGCCGAAGTATTGTGTCGCGCCACGGATGCCGAAAGAAGCTGCGACGACGCATCCCCATGTGTAGATGAACCAGTCGGGTGCTTGGTCGAGCGCGGCGAAGCCATCGAAAACTATGTCTCTCCCCGTCTCGCCCATGAAGCAGATTACTATTGGCAGGCTCATCAAAATTGTGATGTACTCGTCTTTCCACGACGACGTTGAGCCTTGGGCCATGATCGTTTCCCAGTTCGCCTCGCTCTGTGCCTGCGACATGAGTATATGAGACTTAGCCTCGGCCTCGCTTACCTTGATCCTAGTCTCCGCTGCCTTCGTCTCGACCTTGCCTTGCAGCCATGTGCCTGCCAGATTTGCGATTGGTCCTATAAGCGCCTTAAATATCATTTCTCATGTCCTACCCATGTTGCGAACGCTCCCGTCATCGCGCCAGTCACCACGGAGACGACTGCCGCGTGCTGCGACGAAAGGCTTTCGGTTGTAATGGCAAACTCAATTACGCGGATGTAGACAATCGTCATCACCAGCATCATCAAGCGGGGCATTATTTTGTATTGCAGAATTTTCTCAAACATTAGTCGAAGCCACCGCCAAAGCCCTTGCTAAATCCTGAACCGCTGAAGCCTCCATCGAACTTGCCCTTCTTCTTTCGTCCGGGCTTCTTCTTGCCGCCAGCAATAGCGTCTTGAGCGTTTAGTCTTACGCTGGATATGCCGCCTGCCACTGGGACACGACGAAGCAAGTTTCCTGTTGCCACTCTAGTCTTGGAGTTGTCGTCGCTGCCCGTCATCGCGTTCATTGCTTGCTCTCGGATCGCTGAACCTGTGTCGAAAACCAGCTCGGCAGTACCAATTTGAGGGCCAGCTACGCTCGACAGAACTCGGACGAAGCCGTACTTTCCGTTCTCAAGTTGAGCGCTTGAGTTGTATAGTAGCTCTCCAAGGAAGCCCAAGCCTCCGACCGCCATCAAACCATCGACGTACCAGCCTAGATAATCGTCGGTCATGCTGCCTTCGCTTATGCCAAGGATTTCTGCTAGGCCCTCTTTGCTGGCGGACATACTGCGATCTCGGTTTGCGAATGACTTCTCATCTTCACCGCCCCGCATCTGTATTTTGTCCTTTAACGACATGGATGCTGCGCCCGCACCCACTCCGAAGGTCGCCATGTAGAGCAATGGATAGTAATTTCCGTCACCAGCCTCGTCGAGAAGGTATTTGCCCATGCGCTGCATCATAATCGGGAACGACTTGAGCTGGAACATCATTGAACCCCAAGGACCCTGCCCCCACAGTGGCACGTCGTTCGGGTTTGGCGTGAAGATTGCCTCGTTCGTAAAGCGAAGCATTGCCATTTGGACTTGCATCTGGATTGCTTCGTCTTTGGGTAGTCCGTCGATCCTGAAAGACCCGTCCGACAAAAAGTCGTGAGACGCGCCCTCTCCAGTCAACCCATACCGCTCTAAGAAACGTACCGCTGTAGCGTAACTTTTCGTTCCTTGCTTGCCGTTGCGCTTCATTCTGGATGCGCGATTGATCTCGGCTTTCATCGCCTCAAAGCCAACCAAGCTTGCGACTTCTCGCATCGTATTAGTCCACGGTGTAAGCAACGTCGCGTTAAAGAAAGCGTTAGTAAACTTTTGGTTCCCCTCGCCAGACATATGCACCATGCGTTCGTGCATCAGGTTCTCAATGCCAGTGCCGATGTTTTTTGCTGAAGCTCGGTAGTCCGCATCAGACATGTACTTAGCCCAAGTCCTTGCGAACGCCCTCATGTTTCCACTGCGAACTAGCGGTAGCGCGAGGTCGGGTATGGAGGTCAGGGTGGTGAAGCTCAAAAGACTTACGCTGGTAAACGATTTTAGAAGGCGACTAATTTTGTATTTAGCTTCCGTGCCATCGCCACCATCAATCGGCTTTTTGTTTAAGACGTGCATCATCTGTTGCATTTTAGTGCGGGTAGATGATCTCACCCCATCAATGTTAGGCCCAAAGTCGATAAGGCCATTTACGACAGCCTCTACTCTTTTTGCATACTGGATGCTTGAGCCTTCCGGCCCCGCTGCCGCTGTAAGAATAGATATAGCTTCTTGCTTACCGCTGATCTTGCTTTTTCGAGTGCCGCCCAGTGTAGCTAAAACCTTATCGACTAAGGATCGAACCTCATCCCCACTCAAACCAAGCCTAGCCACTGTCAGGTCATCAGATTTATTCATCCCGTTCTCAGTGGCCATAGGATCGTTGGCCCTGAACTCACTCATCAGATTTGATACGGCTGCTTCCTTTCCGTCGGCAGCTATATCGACATAGGTATCAAAGGCGTGTCCGTTTATACCGAACTGCTCAGTCAGAACGCGCTTCCTAATAGTGCGGTCGTAGTATTTTGCTAAGGTCCCCTGCAAATCCTGAACTAAAAAGTCATCCATCTCGTCGATGTCTCCGGGCTGTAGGCGGATCAAGCGAGATTGGAACGGGTTACTTATGCTGTTCTTAATGTCGTTGTCGAAGGACGAGTTGTGTCCCCTCATCAGCTTAGCAAGAACCCTTTCGGCCAGTTGCTTTAACTCTTCAGTCGTCTTCTTTGCTACTTCGTGTTCTGGGCTTTGCTGCTCACGCTGGAAATACGAGACAAGACCTCGCTTAAAGCGATCTGGGTTTGCAAGAATACCCTCAGTATCCCAGACTTGTGGAACGTAGAAGTCAGAGCCTAACTTACGGGCGTCGCCCACTTTAATCCCAAGAGCCTGCATCTTCACAAGCTCATCGTTAAATCCCGCACCAATCTTTAAAGCGACTGCCCGCTCTTTAGGATCAAGACGCTGGACCGCCCCACGTCCTTTGCGAAGTGCTTTTAGAATTCTCTTGTGGCTGGCTGGCTGCCCTTCGTCGAGCGCACCAAGTGCTAAGCCACGGTTTCGTTTACTCCATCGTGTAAAGTTATTGCCGCCATCAGGCAGTTCGTTGAGCATAGACATGATAGGTTGAAGTCTGCGAGCAAGCATAGCGTCGTGCCGTTCAAAGGTGCCATGCCCTTTCTCTGGCTTGATAAGATCAGCAAACCAATTTGCTCCTTCCTGACGGAACATGCTTGAATTTTCGCGAAAGAAATTCTTAACGCTCGACCAAGCTCCTACATTATTTACATCTTCCTCGCTTAGTGTGCGTCCCTTTTGAACTTTCTCTACCACTTTGAGCATAGGCTTGGGCATGCCAAGCCGTTGCGCTTCAAGAGCCGTGCCAAGAAACACACTGTTTGGCAGCTTGTCGTTTATGACCATCATCTCTTCGACGATTGAAGCAGTAAGCTTTGAGCTGTAAGGTTTGTCTGGTGTTGTCGAGCCAACCTCTACGTCACTAAAGGTATCGTTAGCCTCCCCAGTAGCGGTACGAACATTGGCCTCTGCAAATGAAACCGAACCTTCGTCGGTATTAAATCCGTCGTATCCTTTGCTGATGAGAAACTTTCTAAACATCTCCTTCGCGGATCGGCTGCTGTTCACTGCGGGGTGTTCGAGGAGTGCGCCATATGTGCCATCGGTAAGGGCGCGGTACAGCCCAAGACCAGTCACGCCACCTTCGGTTGCTCTCACTATTTTTTCGACGACTTTTTTAGGAAGCTTGGTGTCGAACGCCATCTCTAGGATAAGGTTATCCAGTTGAATTCTGCCCTCTTGCATCGTGTATTCGCTTCGTTTGCTTATATCGAAGGGCTTTCTCATGCGAACAAACACAGGAACAACCTTTTGGTCGATCACTTCGCCATCAGATAAATCAGAGAGTACGCCCCAGTGCTTGCGCTCAATTCTGAGCAAGTGATCCAATAGCTCGCTATCTCTGTAGTTCAGCTTGTCACTACCAGATAATTCCCTGATCTTCTCGCGAAGCACTACAATGTTTTTAGTCGACACATCCGCTGCACGCCTGCGAACAGGTGTAATGTTCGACTGGTCTAACTGCTTGTTTATTCCGTCGACCAGAGTGTCGGCGTTATAGCCACGGTCTACATTCCTAGTCGAAGTTGTGTAAACTCCACGACCATAAGGTCCTTCGCTAGAGGTACGACCAGCTACGTTGCCTTCTTCAGATACATTGAAGCGAAGCAGGTTATCAAAGTTTGGATCATTAGGTCCTTCGGCTCCACCAAAGGCGGCAACGGATCGACGAAGGTCTTCAGGCATAGTGTCTAGGAATGACCGAGCAAATTTGCCAGCCACCGATGGGTGGACGCGAGTGTCGCCATTGCCATCTTTAACAGAACTTTGGATTAAGTTTTCTTCACGCTTCGCTCGACCTAAGTCTGAATATGAAATCCTCTTGCTTTCCATGCGCTGCTCTTTCAGCGACTGCGGCTGCATCAACTGGCCATCTAGCAACTGAGCTGTGTCTACAAATATTTGGTTTATTGCGCGAGCCGTATCACCCTTAACCTGATCTCCGATGACACCTGATTTATACATCTTAGACTGAGCGTTTACTATTAGATCGCTTACTTTCTTGCGGTTTGTCAAAGCGGCTTTAGTTATAAGAACTCTCTGGCTGTCGGGCTGCATGCGATACATGATGTCAAAAATTTTCGGAAAAATTTCGGCGCGAAGTTCGTCGCTTCTCGCGTCATAGCCAACAGCCTCATCCAAAGCAGCCTGTTGCTGTACGATTTCTCCTTCGGTTCGACGAGATTGAAGCCTGATCTTTTGGGCCTCTTCTGTTTTGTCCGACGCTTTCTGACGAACTATGTTTAGTTCGTGGATCGCCTCGGAAACCTTACGAAGTGTATTGCGGAGTGCATTGAAGTCTGGGTGGTCTGTCGGAACAGGGCTTAGCTCGTCGTCCGACATGTCTGCTAAGGCGGTAGTGTCGACCCCTTCGGCGTCGCCCTCCATCATTCTGCTGTTACGCATGTCTTTTTCAAGACCTCGACCCGTCAAGATAGCCAGATCGTATTCCGTTATGTACGATCCCTCGTCACTTAACCCTAGCTTCTCTGCCAGCCGAGAGAAAAGCGCCTTGCCAATCTCCTGAGCATTGGAGTTTCGGTTTGTCAGGGCGTCGCCTAAAGCCTTCACCGCCGTCGATGTAGGTTTTGTGTTTAAAGGCGGAGGTGCATCTGCGGGTAATCTTTCAGATAACAGTGTTAATATTGCAGTATCACCATTTTTCTCCGCAAAATTACGAAGGGCCTCAATGTTTTCTTCGTCTCCTGATGCGAGTATATCCTCTACGCCTTGGAGCTTTTCGTCATCCTCATTGTTCTTATTCTCAAGAACCTCTCTGGCCTCATTCTTTTTAGCTTCAGTTATTTTGGATTTGTTACGACGCTGTAGTTCAGCAAGGTCTTCCGATACCTTACTCATGTCAGATATTTTCTCTGCGTTTACGATCTCTTTTTCCAGAGCCTGATCGGATAGCAATTCAGACTTAGTGCGTGAGTGCATAATCCGAATTTGGTCATCTGTTCTTAAAACAGATGATGATGAGTTAAGTTCAGCGACAACCTTCTTCAGAGCAAGCTCGTCGGCCACCGCTTCGTCGAGCAGCTTTGCGTTCACCTTCTTGTGGTACGAAGATATTTTTGAGTTAGCATCTATCGTTGCGTCGCCTGTGTATGGATTAATTCCAATGAACTCGCCCTTCTTATTGCTAGGCATATTGCGCTGGAACATCATCGTGTATTCCTTGACGCCGCCCTGAAGTGCGATCTGCAAGTCAGTCGATAGGGTGTGTAGGTAGTCGACAACGCCAGCGTCGAGGCTTTGGTATCCGGCCTTACTGTCCGCCATTATCCGAGACATTTGATCTTGAGCATCAATCTTATATCCAGCGGCCAAGTCGCGAGATATAACATCCGAAGCGCTTTGCCCGTCGTTGATACCGTTTGTTCTTGTCAGCACATTGGGCATCACGCGGACTGACGGTAACTGGGTGTCTCCAAGTCTAAGCTGTTGAAGAAAGGCGTGTATCCTAAACTGCGCTTCCATTATCGGAGCGCGTGCGCCTGTGCGATCTAGCGCCATGATGCGAGCTGTGCCGCCGCCATCCTTTACTCGACTGCTCTTATTGTGGTTAGGCATGTCCTTGGTACCGCCGTACTCACCATAAACTTCGCGAGCCACTTGCTCTAGTTCGACGGCAAGTCCGTAGCTGTCGCCAGTTCCCCTTGGGGCAAACATCTTTGCGGCCTGAAGTTTTGTAATGCGGTCGTCGAGGACGGCAAGCTGTAAGCCTGCGAATTCTGCGGGCGTCATCTCGCTTGCCTGACCTGAAGCGCTGATAATAGCCTTCGACGAAGGCGTACCGAACTTACGGCCCGCTTCTTTCAGGTGAGCGAACTTAGATATTGTTTTGTAAGGAGCTTCAGTTAAGGGATCAATCGCCGCTTTCGGGAGAAATCTTTCAAATACTTTCTGCAAATCTTCGTCGAGCGTCATGTAGACCGCTGTGTTGTCACCCCTCATCCACTTCAATAAGGTTGATCCGTAGCGAGAAACCCTTTCAAACATCGCCATAAGTGGCGATCCCGGCGCTCTCACAATGTCGTTACTTTCACGCAATGCGTAGGCTAAGAATTGGTTTGCAAACAATTCTCCGGGGTCATCCTGAGAATTACTCACCAGATCGGGGTCGAGGGTCCGCATCTTGAATTCCGACATGTCGAGCTTGCCGTCTGTGTATAGCTTAGACATAGAACCCCAGAAGATACTCTTCTCGCCCTCAGTCAGAACATTAGCGTAAAGCCAATGAGCTGTCTCATGTATCAGGTCCATAGTAATCGGCCTGTCTCTGAGGCCGTCGAGAGTTTTTTCGCTCTTGGTGTCGAGGAATATTTTATTACGCTTACCGACATCGACTGATGGCGCGTTCTGCGAGTAGGCGCTTTGATTGCTGCCCTCTATTTTAGGAAGTATACCATTAGTTCCAATGGATAGGCGCTCTAAGAAGTCGATACATGTCTGTGCTTCTCTCGCGTCGTGTCCATCAAAGATAGCTCTGATCTCATTTGTGGCGCGGGCCAAATTGGAGTTTGGTTTCTGCAAGCCATTCTTTACGTTCTCTTCAAAAACACGGGCCATAGCGCTCCGCATTTCAAAGAACGCCAACTGTTGCTCTTGATCTTGCATCTTACTGAAGCTGGTCATCTCTATTATCTCAAGACCCTCCACCAGATCACCGACGGTGCTGATGTTCTGGCTCTTTAGTATTTGCATGTCTGCGCGAGAGGATGAGATCAGGTCCTTATTCTTGATTACGTCGAGGTTCGACGGGGCAACTGTACGTCGTCGACCACTCTGCGGAACTCCGGGGGCAAATACGCCTGTCATCGCTGCGTCGATCTCGGCCTTCTCTAAGCCAGTCATCTTCACGCCGCGTTGGTCGATAAACATTTCGGCAGGGTCTAGGGGCCTAAACGTCTCTTGCGCTCCAAGTTGCCCTTTACCCTTCTTAACTGCGCCAATGACGTATTCTAAATCCTTGCCTTTTCCTAAGATAGTAAGGACGGTTACACGCCTAGTCTTGCTGGCAGGCCGCACCACTCCCAAAAGCTTTTCATTTTCTGGGTCTAAAAATTGTATGGCCAAACGGTAGCCTTCACTGATTTCAAAATCAGCTTCGGTCCAAGTAAGCATATTGTTTGGATCGGCCTTTATCGGAGGTTCGTCGAGCGGGTCGGCTTTCTCCCCCTGCACCAGAGCAACCTTCTTAGAGTTGGCGTGGGTCAGAGTTTTAGCTGGGTCGTCATTGAAGTGAGGAGCGCCCTTAGCATCTTCGTTTACTGTAAAGCGGTGGTCGATCTCTTGAGCAGCATCGACGTAATCACTAAAGGCATGTGGGATGCGTTTAAGTAAGTCAGAAGAACTCATGTACGGGCCTAGAACAATGTACGGGTTCTTGCTGTCTTTAGGTGCCTTTCTTGACAGTATCTTTTTGCCATCTGGCAGTGTCTCTATGCGACCAATCGTTTCGCCGCCAAAGCTAACGTCAACTTGGCTAGAGCCTTCGATCTTGTTGTATGAAAAGTCGTTGGCAGCGTCCACTTCCAAGCCGCTTTTCAATGTCACCATTACTGGTGTCATCCGCTTGCCTTCTACGCGATCTTTAGACGCGACAGTAACAGGCCCAGTAGCAATAGCTTCTTGGTATTCAGCTTCCGCTTGAGCAAAAGCCTCGGCCTTAGCACCCTTGTCGGGTTCCGTTCTGAACGCCCAGTTTATTGCCTTGTGCGCTCCTTCGCGCTGACGCTTAGCCACTACTCTTTTATTGATTTGGCTCGCAGAGTTTTCAATTTTTACGTTGTCGTCGACTGACACTTTAACGCCAATCTCCGCTGCTGTTTTTTGGTAGCTTGGCGCTGGATCACCAGCCCTCTCTGCGGCAAGAACGGCCTCGGCAACTTGGTCTATTTCATCTGAGCTAGGGCCTCTGGGGTCTGT